>Ga0181520_10005327_pt1 | contig 20603 bp, 9 predicted proteins | sample PEATcosm2014_Bin_29_FD_132451 | JGI IMG/M metagenome (GOLD analysis project Ga0181520, IMG submission 132451) | Peatland microbial communities from MTU Mesocosm Facility, Houghton, MI, USA - PEATcosm2014_Bin02_30_metaG | ecosystem: Environmental > Terrestrial > Soil > Wetlands > Peat | place... | reverse complement strand
GAGAGGTTGCCGACGAATAATTTATTGTTCATGTGATGTTCTACTGTCCTAGACTGAATTGACTTTTATCAGACTGTTTCCGGAAATCGGATTTCAAATCATCACTGAACCGGGTTCACTTGAGGATTTACCATGCCTTGAAAGCAATAAGCGATCTATCAGACCGGTTCATTATCGCGGGAACTCGCCGAAATGCAAGTGTTAACATCGTTTATTTTCACCTTTACTGTTGCCAATGCTGGCCCCATGAGCGGATTCAGCCGGAAGGACGCAGTGATGAGCGGAGCGGAAAACCGGGGCAGGCGTGCTCGCGCGGCGGAGCGCGCCATTGCTGGCGCTTCCACGCGGCCACCGAACGGTGCGCCCGAATGGTCCGCCGGTTTTCGTCACGCTCCACGGTGAAGCGACCTGAAGGTTGTGTTCCGGGCGCCTGTCCGCCGGAGCATTTCGGCTACGGAGACCGCGCCGCCTCAACGCGGCCGTCAAAATACAGCGCGTTTTTCCCGATCAGATTCGCGCGGGCCGGATGAAACGGATCGGCATCGCCCATCAGGGGGGTATCCGTTCGGCCGCCGAAGAGATCATTCACGATGACCCCGGCCTCGGTGGCGTAGATGGTGGCCCATTGCGGCGCGGTGTAAGGGGCGTCATTGAGCCAAAAATTCCATTCATAGCTCGTCAATTCGTCCTGATAGATGCTGTTGTCGGCCCGACAGTGAAAGAGCTCGTTGGTCTTTTGATTGGGAAAGAGCGTGGTGGTGATGGGCGCATTGGTGGGCATCTGGCTGGGCAGATAGCCGGCGCAAACCGGCAGGTGGTCGCGGTTGTCCTGGATGTAAACATTCAAGGCCAAACCGATCTGGCGCAGGTTGCTGACGCACCCGATTGAGTTGGCGCGGGCCTTGGCCTGGACCAGCGCCGGCAGCAGCAGGGCCGCCAGGATGGAGATGATCGCGAGGACCACCAGCAACTCGATCAGTGTGAAAGCGCGCAGGGCAGGGGAGGTTCGCGGCAGTTCAAAATCAGGGCGCATACAAAATTGGCTCCAATCATTGATGCTTTGCCACCGCGATGGTCTTGAGCAACTGGGAGATGACCGGGGCGGTTTGCCCGCGGTAGCGGACGTCCTGGGAGTTATATTGCGCCGCGGCGCCCGCCAGCAGGGAGTCGCCGCCGCCGGCCTGCAACCGGGCGGCCAAATCCGCGCGCTGTTCCGGGGTGAGCCCCTCGCGGAACTGTTGCACCCACCGGGCCGAGGCGTCAATGTTTGCCTGGCGCATGTTGGCCGGCGAATGCCTTACCAGGAACTGCATGGCGCGAATGTGCTCCACGTTGAAAAAATCCAGAAAGACTTTTTCGCGGTTGGCCGGGTCGGACTGCGGCCCATAGCGCACTTCGAGATATTTTTCAAACCGCGCGTCCGCGTCCTTGATGTTTCGCGCGGCGATGCCGGCCCGGATGTCTTGCATCAGTTCGCGCGGAATGCGCTGCCGGATGCGATGAACAACCAAGGCGCCGGTGAGTGCCAGGAGGAGCAGCACAACGCCGGTGATCCGCCAGAAGGTGAAAGTCCGTCGCGCGCTTGCTTGGGCCGGTTTAGCTTGCATGAGTTGGCATCGAATTCCAGAACAGCTTAGCAGGCCGCCAGCCGGCCTGGGATGTGCCGGAAGTCACGGTTGGCAGGCCTTCAAATCAGACCGCGCTCGCGTGCCAGCAAGGCCGCCTGCGTGCGGTCAAACACGCCCAGCTTGCCGAAGATATTGCTCAAATGGTTCTTCACGGTCCCTTCCGCCAGGTTCAGGGCGCCCCCAATCTCTTTATTGCTTTTGCCCGCGGCGAGCTGCCGCAGCACTTCCAGTTCGCGGCTGGAAAGTTTTTCGAACGGCACCGTGTTGCCGGACGGCGGCTGGCGCGGCGAAAGCCGGTTGAATTCCGCCAAAACCTTGGCGGCGATGGAGGGCTGCAAAAATGATTCGCCCCGGGCCGCCGCGTGAATCGCTTCCACCAGCCGGGCGGGCGGCGCGTCTTTTAACAAATAGCCCATCGCCCCGGCGCGCAGGGCGTCGAACACCTGTTCGTCGTCGTCGAACGTGGTCAGGACAATGACCTGAATGCCCGGCGCCATTTCGCAGAGCTTTCGCGTCGCTTCCACCCCGTCCATGACGGGCATCCGCAAATCCATGAGGACAACCTGCGGCGCGGATTTTTTTGCGGCCGCCAGCGCTTCTTTCCCGTTGGCCGCTTCGGCCACCACGCGGAGGCCGCGCTGGACCGACAATACGGCGCGCAGTCCCTCCCGGAACAGCGCCTGGTCATCCACCAGCAGCACGGTGATGTCGTTCATGCGGGCACCTCGAATCGCAGGCGGAAGCCGGCGTTCGGCCCGGTTTGCACCTCGAGTGTGCCGCCGAGCAGTTGCGCCCGCTCCCGCAGTCCCCGCAAACCGAAGCCCACCCGATCCGGCCCGGCCGCCATGCCCACCCCGTCGTCCTCCACCAACAGCGTGACCGCCTGCGGGTTTTTGAAATCCAGCCGCACGTGCAGATGCCGGGCGTGCGCGTGTTTGCGGGCGTTCGTCAAGCCTTCCTGGACGGCGCGATACAGCGAAAGTTCCACCGGCGGCGCCAGCTTGCGCGGTGTTCCCAACACCGCGAAATCCGCCTCCGGGGATTCGGCATTGGCGAGGTTCACCAACTCTTGGACCGCAGGTGCCAGCGGTTTGTTGTCGAGGGGTGAGCTGCGCAAAGCGGCCACCGACCGCCGGATGTCCGCCAACCCCTCCTGGATGAAGGCCTGCGCCTTGCCGACTGCCTCGCGCGCCTGGGCCGGGGCGCTGGTTTCCAGCGCCCGCGCGGCCTCCAGTTGCATGTTCGCCACCGTGAGGAAGTGCCCCAGGCTGTCATGGATTTCACGGGCAATCCGGTTGCGCTCGCGGGTGGCGGACAATTCCTCAGCCTGGATCGCATCTTCGCGCAGGCGGCGGTTGGCCTCGCTTAGCTCCGTCGCCAGCCGCTGGACTTCGTTGCGCGCCTTTTCCGATTGCACGGCGAGCATGCTAAAGACGATGGTGAAAAGCACCGCAAACGAGAAGGCGAGCGCGGCATAGCCCGTAAACGTCCACCCATGCCAGCGGTGCATGCTCAAGGCCACGGTGACCAGCATCAGGGTTGAAACGGTCGCGATGCCCCGCCATTCCAACAGGAAAACCGCATAGGCCACCGGCGGCAGCAAGATCAGCCAGGCCAGATTGGGGGAACGGCCATGGTCGGAGAGACAATAAATGAAAGCCGCCAGGGCCATTTGGAGGATGAAGAAGGGCAGGGCGCCGCCTTGGGGACGGCGCAACGCGGGCGAAGGCGCCGTGCTGCCTTCCGCCAGCACCAACGCCACGAGGCCGCGGGTGCCAAGGATATTCCAGGCCGGGTAAACCAGGCCCGCGACGAGCAGTCCCAAAAGCGACCACGCCGGATAATCAGCCGGAAATACCAGCGGAGTGCTGCCGGTGGCCACCCAGACGAGCAGAATCATCGCCAGGTGACCTGCCCGAACCGCGAGTTTTTTCCGCCGGAGCCACTCGGAATCCGCCGCGCCAATGGCCGGCCAGGCCGTCCGCCAAAACGACGGCACCGCGGTTGGCGGTGTTTCCGGGGAAGGCGTATCGAGCATCGCCCGCTAGGTTATTCGGTCGGCGCGGAAACGTCATGTGCCAAACGTCATGCCGTTTAAGGGCGTGGCCGTCACGGAACGAGGTCCGCGGCCCGTAAACAAAAAGCCGCCCGGATGGGGCGGCTCGCTGAAAATGCCCCTGAATTTCGCTCTTTAGGCGATGGCGTTTAAACCGGTGGTGGTTTTGGTCGCCGAAACAGTCGTGGACGCGGTGGCCGCCGCGGTTGAAGCCGCCATGGCCCCGGAATGCCGGTGATGGTGATGGGCTTTTTGGGCCGACTGTGTGGATTGGCTCGTCTGGCTGGTGGTCAGGTCCTTTTGCAGGCTGCCGAAAGCCTTTTGCGCCCCGGAAAGATCCCCCGTTTGCAGATCGCTCGCGAGCGTCTGGTAATCCGTGTTTGCCTGCGAGTTGGCGCCAAACGGCTGGTTGCCGTTCGCCTGCGTGCTCTGTTGCAGCGCCTGCTGAAACGTCGCGAGCGCACTTTGCGCGCCGGCCAGGTTGCCCGTTTGGAGCGCGCGGCCCACGCCATCGAAGTCCTGCGCCAATGGGTTCACCGGTTGGTAGGGGGCCGTGGCCGACGATACACTCGAAATGCTGCTCATAATGTCTGGTTTGATGACTCGTTTTCACCGGCAACCCTGCCGGCTTCGCATTGGTATCGGTTGGGCCCGGCCGGGACTTGAGGAAAAAAACTCTTGGCGGCCCGCTGGCGGCGGCCAATCACCCCAGTGGGCCCGACGCTTCCTGCCGGCGGCCTTTTCGGCCCGCCATGCGAAAGGTCCCGATGTTCACTCCGGCGACAGCGCCACTCGATAGAATATCGCCGCAGCGGGGCCAGTCGGTATGGAAACGCTCATGACATTGTTCGTCGCGAGGATGGGGCCGCCAAGGGTGGCCCAGCCGGACCGGTTGAGATTGGTCGTGGATTGGACCGCATACGAGGCATTCACAAACGCATTCCAACTGAGGGTGACATTACCGCCGGAAACGGCTGCGGTATTGAGAAGCGGCCCGGGAAGAGGTTCCACAGTGACGTCGTCCAACCCAAATGCCCCGGGGTCGTTGTTGAAAACAAATTCGAGCGTGGCGCTCGTGGTTGTGGCGGGAATGATGAACTGCAGGTTGGTCCAACCGAAAGCCTTCAGGTTGTTGCCAGCGTAGAGTATCGAGTTGTTCCATTTCGCCAAAAACTCGTTGTTCGTAGTCACGCCCTGGGCGTCGGGAACGCAAGTCAACCAGAAGGACACCAGGTATGGTTGATTGGCCGTGGTGGCCACGGTTTGCGAGAGTGAACCGACCGCCGGGTAGCCATCCCACGCCCACTCCCCGAGGTAGGCGCCATAAAGCCCCGAACGCACAAACAGCCCGTCGGATTGGCCGGGCAGGGCGGCGGTTCCAGCCACGTCCACGTCGTCGGCTGCCAAGGCAAAAACCAGCTCGCTGCTGCCGACCAGCGTCCAATCGGTCAGGTCGCCGGTCTCGAATCCGCCATTTCCGACATAGAGATCAAACTCCCGGTTCTGGAACGTGCCGGCCGTCTGGTTGGAAATCAGAACATTGCCGCTGAAGTTGCCGATCAAGAAACGGTTTGCCGCCGGGTTGAGGCTGATGGTGACCGTGGTGCTGGCGCCCGCATTCAGACTGCCGGACGTGGCAGAAACGGTGAGCCAACTGGAGGTGTTGACAAGGCTCCAGTTCAAGGCTGCCTTCACGCCAGTGTTTTTCAGCGTGTAAGTCTGTGAGGTCACCGTGAACGGCCCGCCACCGGGACCGAAAGCGCTGAAGCCCAGCGGCGGCGTGATGAGCAGGGTGTCGGACGGGGGATCCAATAGCGCCGTGATGAGATTGCTGCCGTTAGGCGTGCCCAAGCCGGTGCAAAGGTCATAGCCGGTGGTAGCCCGGTATTTGGTTGGACTGGAGCTGTTGGTATTGCAGCCGGTGGTGATATCGTGAAAGCAAGACTGGTAGCTGGTGCTTTTGGCAATGGCGTAAAGAGCCGGATTGGCAAAACCGACCGGGGACTGGCCGCTGGCGGCGGCTTGTTGGTTTGCCAGCGCCACCAAACCCGCCCAGAGGGGAGCGGCCAGGCTGGTGCCGCCTTCTGGTAGGGGCAATGATTCTCCAAGCAGATCGTTACCCCAGAAAATAGTTATGTTATTGGCCACCGAGGAGACGTCCGGCAGATTGCGCATGGTGGTGGATCCTTGATTCGCCGTCATGCTGATGCCCTGTTGCCAAGGCGGGATGCCATAGGTCAGACTGATTCCGCCGCCGGACGCTTCTTCGGGTACATAATCTCCGAATTCATCGCTCGTAGCCGGAGAGAGCCAAGTGGTTTCCGACGCCCATGCTCCGGCCGAGGTCATCGTCAACGTGGTGCCACCCACAACCGTGATGTAAGGGTCATCGGCCGGTTCGTCAATAGCCGCTGGGAACGCACCGCCATCGCCGCCGGCCAGGAAGAAGCTCTGGCCTTGCGCGGCGTATTGTTGGAATATTTGCACCGTCGAAAGATTAATATCGAAGCCGTAAGAGCAACTGAGTTGCTGGGCCAAGTCATCCGTGGCCATGCGATTGAGCACATCGTTGATCTGGGCGGTCGTGGTCCCGTCTTGAATATAATTTGTCCCCAAGGGCGGCACATCCTGCGGCGTGGGACCTTCATAGACCATCACGTTGTTCAATCCCGGCGCCATGGCAATCGCCATTTCAATGTCCCCCGTGACCTCGACGGCATAATCAAGGTAACCAGGATCATCAAGGTAATCCGCGTCCGCGCTATCGCCGGGGCCACCGTCAATCAAAACGGGTTGCACGTTGACGTAGGAGATGCCGGCATCGTCTTCGTAGTCCATGATGTCCTGGGGGTTGAAACCGAAAAGTTCAAACAGCCCGACCGACTGCCCAGTGCCGTCCAGCGAAACGCCGGGGGCATAGGCGTTCTGGAAATCATAGCCCTCGAAGGGGCCGGTATCGCCGCCACCACCGCCACCTCCACCGCCCGATCCGCCCCCGCCCAAGGGCCGGACTGGCGGCTGGATAGATGCGCGCGCAGCGTGAATATGCGGATGCGGCCTCACATAGTTGTCCAGACCGCTGATGGCCAGCACGGGCGTATCGAGGTCCAAGGTTGGATCACCATCCGGAGCAAAAAAAGTGCGGGCTTCCACTGGATGTTTATAGACGAGCAAGCGGACGTGAAAAGCCTTCTCAATATCGGCAACCGACCCGGAGACATCCAGCAAAGTGCGGTTGGGGTGGGTTTTTTGGACCACCAGCCCATGCGACTTCGCGAAATCAGTCACCTTCTGGTAATCCTCCTTGCTGGGGCCAAATGAGGCCGTGAACTGGTCTCGCGTCAAATAGTGGTGAAAGTTCGGGCTGGCCGGATTATAAATGTCTTCAAGCAGGTTGGTGAGCTGCTCACGATTGCGCAACGGCAAGCCGATCGCCAACTGAATTTGGTGGTTGGCGTCCAGCCCGCCCAGCGAGGGAAGCCTCTTGGTGACCTTGGGCACATGGCCGCTGACGACCTGTCGCTGCCCGGTCCCGGAGACCGGGGCGGATAATAAGACCGCCGGCGCAGCCAACAGCGCTGCCGCGATAAGGATTTGTGTTCTAAACTTCCGTGCCAAGCCCGATTGCCATACCGCAAAACCATCACGCAGGGGGGAAAGACGCATAAAAATACTCAAGGGCATTGCCACAATATAGTCCTAAACCGGAAACGATTCAAACAAACCGGGATTTTCCATATTTCTCTCTGAACGAAAAAAAAGGGTTGGCTTGCGCCAACCCCGTGTAAAAGTATGTTAAAAATTGCTAACTGCAGCCCAGGCTTTCGCCGCAATTGAGGCACTTGTAGCAGGCGCCGTTGCGCACCGTGATCTGGCCGCAGTTGGGGCAACTCGGCGCGTCCTGCTGGTTCGTGATCATCTGGGTGAGCACCGCCGCCCGGCGGTCGTTGCCGGGAGTCCCGCCCGCGTTGGGTTTCACCGGCACCACGTCATTGTCGTCGGCTATCGGGAGCAGTTCCGGCACCGGCCGGTTCAGATTTTTTTTTATCTCCTCCAGGAGCCCGGGCATCGCCAGGTCCGGCTGGTTCCGCGCCACCTGCATGGTTTCGCGAAAACCGGGGATGAACTGCAACGCCAGCCAGCGAAACACGTAGTCCATGATGGACGAGGCGCTGCGAATTTCCGGGTTCTTGGTGAACCCGCTCGGCTCGAAGCGCTGGTGCGCAAATTTCCGGACCAGCGCCTCCAGCGGCACGCCGTACTGCCACGCCAGGCTCGTCAGGGTGCCGATGCTGTCCATCAGGCCGCCAATCGTCGAACCTTCCTTGGCCATCGTGATGAACAACTCGCCCGGCTGCCCGTCGTCGAAGAGGCCCACCGTCAAATAGCCCTCGTGGCCGGCAATGTCGAATTTATGCGTCACCGCCGTGCGCGTGTCGGGCAGCCGCCGGCGCAACGGCTTGCCGGACTCCGCCTGCAGATGCGCCACCGTGGCTTCGAGCTCTTTCACCTTCGCCATGAGCTCGGCCACCACCGCGGCGTCGGACGTCTTGGCCACGCCGTCGTGGGTCTTTTTGGTGTTCAGCGGCTGCGACCGCTTGGAACCGTCCCGGTAAATCGCCACGCACTTCAACCCCATCTTCCATGCCTGCACATAGGTGTCCCGGATTTCCGCCACCGTGCATTCATTCGGCATGTTCACCGTCTTGGAAATGGCGCCGCTGATGAAGGGTTGCGTGGCCGCCATCATCTTCAAGTGCGCCATGTAAGCAATGCTCCGCCGGCCGCGCGCCGGCTTGAACGCGCAATCGAACACCGGCAGGTGCTCCGCCTTCAGCCCGCTCTTCACCGGCGCCCCCTTTTCCTGCACGTCCTCGATGGTGTCGAACTTCTCGATGTGCCCCACGATGCCCTTCACCTCCGCTTCGCCGTAACCCAGCCGGCGGAGCGCGTCCGGCACGCCGCGGTTGACAATCTTCAACGTCCCGCCGCCCGCCAGCAATTTGTATTTCACCAGCGCGATATCCGGTTCCACGCCCGTCGTGTCGCAGTCCATCAAAAACGCGATCGTCCCCGTCGGCGCCAGCACCGTCACCTGGGCGTTGCGATAGCCCACGGCTTTGCCCCGGCTCAGCGCCCGGTCCCAGCAGTTCCGGGCCTCGTCCTTGAGAAAGCCAAATTCCTCGCTCGGATGAATGTCTTCCACCGCGTCCCGATGCAATTGAATGACCCCCAGCATGGATTCGACGTTGTCCCGGGCCGCCGGCTTTGCCACGCCGGCGCAGCGGGCATCGCGGTAACCCGGAAACGCCCCCAGGTTGGCCGAGATCGCCGCGCTCTGCTCGTACGCGTGACCCGTCATGATGGCCGTGATGGCTCCGGCCAGCGCGCGCCCTTCATTGGAATCATACGGCAGGCCGTAGCTCATGCAGAGCGACCCCAGGTTCGCAAACCCCAGGCCCAGCGTGCGGAAAATGTGCGAGTTCTCGGCGATGTCCTTGGTCGGATAACTCGCGTTGTCCACCAGGATCTCCTGCGCCGTGATAAACACCCGCACCGCCGCCTTGAAGCGTTCAATGTCGAATTTGCCGTCCTCCTGCCTGAATTTCATCAGGTTCAGCGAAGCCAGGTTGCACGCCGTGTTGTTGACAAACACGTATTCGCTGCACGGGTTCGTGGACCGGATCGGCTCGGTGCCTTTGCAGGTGTGCCACTTCTGGATCGCCCCGTCGTATTGCACGCCCGGGTCGCCGCAAATCCAGGTGCCCTCCGCGATTTTGCCCAGCAGCTTGCTGGCGTCCTTCTTCTGCAGCGGCTTGCCCGTCGTCACCGACCGCGTCCACCATTCCTGGCCGCCCACCGCCGCCTGCATGAATTCATCGCTGGCGCGCACGGACAGGTTTTCGTTCTGGTACATCACGCTGCCGTAGGCGTCGCCGTTGTAGCTGCCGTCATAACCCTGCTCAATCAGCGCCCACGCCTTCTTTTCTTCCTTCTGCTTGGCGTCAATGAATTCCTCGATGTCCCCGTGCCAGTCGTACAGCGTGTTCATCTTCGCCGCCCGGCGCGTTTTGCCCCCGGACTTCACCACGTTGGCCACCTGGTCATACACCTTCAAAAAGCTCATCGGCCCGCTCGGCCGCCCGCCGCCGCTCAATTTCTCCCGGCTCGACCGGATCGGCGTCAGGTCCGTGCCCGTCCCCGAGCCGTACTTGAACAGCATCGCCTCGCTGTACGCCAGGTGCATGATGTCCTCCATGTTGTCCGCCACGGATTGGATGAAACAGGCGCTGCCCTGCGGATGTTCATACTGCGTCTCGGACCGCTCCGCCTCCTGCGTCTGGCGGTTGAAAAACCAGTTGCCCTTGCCCGATTTTTTCCCCACCCCGTACTGGTGATACAACCCCACGTTGAACCATACCGGCGAATTGAACGCCCCATGCTGGTTCAGGCACAGCCATGTCAGTTCGTCGAAAAATACTTCCGCGTCCGCCTTGCTGAAATATCCGTCCGCCGCGCCCCAGTCCGCAATCGTCCGCGCAATCCGGTGGATCAATTGCCGCACCGAAGTCTCCCGCTCGCCCGTGTTCTGTTCCCCGTAAAAATATTTCGACACCACCACCTTGGTGGCCAGTTGCGACCAGGATTTGGGCACCTCCACGTTCTCCTGCTTGAAAATCACCTTCCCGGCGTCATCGGTGATTTCCGCCGTGCGCTTCTCCCATTCGACCTGGTCGAACGGCTTCACCTTGGCGTCGCTGAAGATGCGTTCGATTTGGAGTAACCTCTTGTTGGTGGATTTTGCGGGTTTCACGGATCGGCCTGTGGCTAATTTCTGTTGACGGCGGCTCACAACCTTCGGAGACGGAGCCGAAACATCCTCGCGTGCATCAATCATGGTAATCAGTATGTTTTTCCAACCTCAATCCGGCGGGCTCCCAGTAAGACTGGCAACTTCCGGTTAAAAATATCTCAATTTTCAACAGAAAACGGGCTTTTTTACTCTTTTCAGTGGAAAATTGGGCCCCCTACTAATTGGGGAGCGCTACCTATCTTGCTACCATGGGTTGTGGATTTCAAGCATTTTCTACAAGAAAATGCTTGAACGTTAATCCCGTAGAAATGGCGCGGGATTTCTCATCATCCGCGCCCTCTTTTCACCGCAGTCCCTTCGCGCGACGGCCGTTCGGCCGCCTCCCGGAACCCGAACGCTCCCCGCGCGGACGTCGCCCGCCCTTCTGCCGTTCGCCACGGCCTGCCCGTTCGCCACGGCTTCCCGGTTTTCCATCCGGCTTGGGATGTCCCGGCTTGGGCTTGCGCACCGGCTCAATCGTCTTCGGCCGCGCCTTGGGCACCAGCACCACCGGGCAGCCTTCATAGCCGAACGCCTTGCGCATCTCTCCTGCGAGGTATTTCTTATACTGGTCGGAAAACAATTCGTCCCGGTTCACAAACAGCAGGAACGTCGGCGGCGCCAGCCGCACCTGCGTGGCATAGAAGAATTTCAACCGGTGCCCCGCCGCGCTGATCGGTTGCCGCCGCTCCACCGCGTCGTGCAGCGTGCGATTGAGAATCGCCGTGGGAATCTTCTGCCGCAACTGCGCCGCCACATACCGCACCGCCTCCAGCAGCCGGTCCAGGTGGAAGCCCGATTTGGCCGACGTGAAAATCACCGGCGCGTAATCCAGGAAAAAGAGCTTCTTCTGCACCCACGCGGCGAATTCCGCCAGCGTGGTCAGCTCTTTCGCCTGTCCCTCCGTCCGCACCTTGTTGTTGCGCCGCTCGATTTCCTTCTCGCGCGCTTCCTGCACCTCCCCGGCAAACAGGTCCCATTTGTTCACCACCACGATGCACGCCTTGCGGTGCTCCACGATCACGTCGGCGATCTTCTTGTCCTGCTCCGTGATGCCCGCCTCGGCGTCAATCACCAGCACCGTGATGTCGCTGCGGAGGATCGAATCCTGCGCCCGTTGTACGCTGAAAAATTCCACCGAATCGTCCACATGCCGCGTTTTGCGCATGCCTGCCGTGTCTATCAAAATGTATTTCTGCCGCACCCCCTCCGTTTCCACTTCAAACGGCACGTCAATCGCATCCCGCGTCGTGCCCGGAATGGGCGAGACAATCACGCGCTGCGAATGCGTGAGCGCATTGATGATGGACGACTTGCCCACATTGGGCCGGCCCACAATCGCCAGCTTCCGCGGCTCGGCCGCCCGCGCCGCGGCCGCCTCTTCCCGGGTGGGTTCCGTCTCCTCCGGGCTTGCCTCCAGCGCCGGCCCGGCGCTGGTTTCGGCCTCCGCCGGGAGCAACCCCATGGTCGCCTCCATCAGGTTCATGATGCCTTCGCCATGAATGGCGCTGACCGGAAATACCTTCTCAAATCCCAACTGCGCAAATTCGTCCAGGCCTTTCTCCGCGCCGACGTCATCCACCTTGTTCACCGCCACGACGATGGGTTTGCCGCTCTGGCGCAAGCGCTGCGCCACCTCGCGGTCCAGCGGTACCACGCCCTCCTGCACATTCACCACCAGCACGATCACATTCGCCGCGTCAATCGCAATCTGCACCTGTTCCACGGCGGCCCGGATGATGACGTCATTCGACTTCTCCCCGCGCAGCAGGCCGATGCCTCCCGTGTCCACGAGCGTATAGGTCCGGCCCCGCCATTCGGCTTCCACGCTCACGCGGTCGCGCGTCACCCCTGGCTGGTCATGCACAATGGCAATCCGCTTCTTGACGATGCGGTTGAACAGCGCGGATTTGCCGACATTCGGCCGGCCAACAATGGCAATGAGTCCTGACATAATGACAGAATGGCGGATTTTCCGCGGGTGAGGAAGGCAAAAGCACGCGGCTTTCCCATGACGCTCCGCGCAATTCCGACGCGCCCGGCCAGCCCATTCGTGTCTTGGACGGCGCCGGCAAAGCGGCGTGACGCTTCCGCCGCAGTCCATGACGCCCCGTGCCCGGACCGCGGCTGTGTCGCAGACCAGCCGCAGCGCTTCGCAGGGATGACCGCGCCGGAAATGATCAACACGGCTCGGGGGGGGCGACGCGCTGCGGCTGATCCCGCGCCGCGCGGGACACAGCCGCGCTCCATGACGCCCCGTGTAATGACGCCGCGCCGCCGGGGTTCCCCATTGCCGAAAGTTTTGGGTTCGTTTTGTCGGCAAAAAAACCATCCGAATTGCGCGAAGCCATTGCATTCGAATAAGATCCGCAGAAAAAAACGAAATCGGGAGCAAGTTACACTGCCAAAGCAGCCCGCAAGATTGTCCGGGGCGGGGACGGCTCGTCCCCGGAAAGGAGAAGAAGGCCTGTGGGGACGAGCCGTCCCCACCCCGGACATAGCGCGCCGGAGCGCCGGCTGGCTTGAAAATTGGTCCCGCATTTATGCCCGCGTCTGGAAATGATCTAATCGCGCTCGGAGTTGATAAGAGATGTTTGTGGATGGCCTTAAAAGAAGCGTTGATGTCTGCTTGTTTTCTTGGCGGCGGAGGGATCCTTTGGTGTTCCAATGGGCTAAAGGATTCGTAAGACGCGCCCAATTCGTAGCCGCGCCCGCCGTTTTTTCCCGCCTGCCGGGCCTCGGCCAGCGCCCGCGCCAGCAGCGTGAATCCCGCCAGCACCAGCGTCACCAGTCCCAATACCGCCCATCGGGAGCCCCAAGGCGTCGTCGTTGCTGGCGCCTCGCATTCATTTCCGCGAATCGAGCTGCTTGCGAGTTTTTTCCAGTTCGGCGGCGAGAACTTTTTCATCCGGCAGCGCGGTTAGGTATTCACGGTTGACGGTGTCTGGCAATTCTCAGAACCCTGCGATTCGAGCGACGCTGTCGCTCGTTTTTCCCCGCCGGATATTTTAGACGGTGTCTGAAATGTTGGTGACGACGATTTTTCAGACAGTGTCTGAAAAATTTATGCCGGAGGGAATGAAGTGTAGAACCGCTTCATGTAGCTGAGATTCACAGCTCCAAAGCCACGTCCCAAACGGCTGGTCAGGTCATCCGCAAGCTGCTTCAAAAGTTCTTTACCATACTCCGCTCGCTTCTCGCCGCCTTGCTCAAATTCCACGATGCGTCGGCCTACTTCCCAATACGTCGCCGTCATGAATGCGTTGACGGTGCGCACACTGGCGCGCCGCGCGGCCTCCAGCAACTCGCTGACGCCCCTAACCAAGCCGGAGTAATCGCCAGTGGCAGCGGGCGACGCGGTTTTGATATTTCTGACAGGTTTTTCCAAGTGCTGAATCGACAGTGATCGTAGGTAAAATGGCTCCGTACGCAAACTCAAAACCATCAAGTTAGTTTGGGATCACTTGGCCACGCCCGCCGTTTTTTCACGCCGGCCGGCCCCGGGCCAGCCCCCGCGCCAGCAACGTAAATCCCGCCAGCACCAGCGCCACCAGGCCCAACAACGCCCAACGCGTGCCCCAGGCCACCGCACCGGCCGTGCTCGCGTGCAGGCCGATGCTCAAATCCGCCCAAGTGTCCACCACCACCGCGCGCTTGAACGTCAGCAAGCGCCCCTGTTCCGGCAGGTTCGCCCGGATCGCGGCCGGATTCGCCACCGCCGCGTCCTGCTGCTGGATCAGCCGTCCCGCCAGCTTCATCAGTGCCGCGTTCTCGTCGTCGCTGTTGTTGTCAATGATCTGCTGCGCGTCCTGCTGTGTGTAATTCGCGTCCTTGTTGTTCCGCAGTTCGCTCAATTTGCCGCCCGCCGCGCCGCCTTCGCCGGCCGCCGCCTGCCGCACGTTCAAGCCCATGAGCGCCTGCTGCAATTTGAGGTTGTTGAGCTGCACCCGCGCGTCTTCGTTGAACGCCTCGTCGCTCGTGGACAGCCCGTAGGCCGATTCAAACGCCCGCCGCGCCGCTTGCGGGTCGCCGTTCTGCAACGCCGTGTTTCCCGCGGCGAGCATCTCCTCCGCCTGGCGCGTCTTCGAGCTTTTCCAGGACGACTCGTTTTGCAGGTAGCTGTTCACGTCCAGCGTCCCGCCAGCCACCACTTCCTGCTGCTCCAGTTGCAGCGCGCCGCTCCATTTTTTCACCCGCCACTTATCGTTCAAAAACACCCGCCAAGTCAGATTCTCCAGCGGCAGGTCGAATTTCGGCGCCAGCAAATCCAGGTCCAGCGTCTTGCCGCCGCCTTTGCCCGCCTGGCTGCTGAAATATATTTCCACCGGCACCGCCCGGTCCCCGCGGGTCTGCCCTTCAAGCGGAATTAAAATTTTGTCGCCCTCGCGCCACGGCCAGACGCCGTTCTGGTTCACAAACGCAAACCAAAAGTTCGCACCCGCCGGCAGCGTCAAATACAGCAGCCGCTTGTCGCCGGGCACCACGTCCAGCCGCGCCTGCGTCAGCATTTCCCCCGCGTCCGAAATCACCGACGTGAAGGTGACCGCGTTGACGTGCGCCTCCAGCAACTTCGCGGCTTCGTGCCGCTCCAATTTCAGCGCCAGTTGAAAATCCGGTTCCACCAGGCGGTAGGCAAAATTCGCCGCCGCCGCCGGCAAGTCCTTCTGCAACGCCCGCGGAATCGCCTGCCATTCGGTGGGCTGCAGCGAAGCGGGGAGGGTGTCCACGCGCACTTGCAGCCGCCCCGCCGATTCCACCGTCGCAAAGCCGCGTTGCAGGTTCACATCCCCCGCCACCACGCCCCGCAGGAGCGTCTCCGGCGATTGCCCGGGATTGGGCGTCTGATATTTCACCCCCAGCAGATATTGGCCGATCACGCGCCGGTGCAACTTCACGTCCCAGGCCTGCAACCCGTTCGTTTCCACCCCGGCGGCCGGCAGAAAATCGGCCACTTGGTCGCCTTGAAACGTCACGCCCTCGGCGTTGGTGGTGAGGAAAACCCGGAACGACTTCAGCCCCGTGTTCTCGATTTGATACTGTAAATTCGCCGCCACCTTCACCTGCGCCTCGTTCACCGTCGCGTGTTGCAGGCTCGTCACTTGAATCCACGGGTCCACCTGTTCGATGTCCAGCGCCAGGTTCCACGGCGTTTCCAGCACTCGGAACGCCAGCACGCCTTTTTGCCGCACGCCGGATTTTTGCGGGTCCAGTTGCGTCACGCCCTCGCGCGCCGCGGCTTCCAGTCGCATCCCTTGCTCCGGCACCACCAGCAGCGTCCCGCGTTGCTTGCCCGCCTCGCGAAAGGTCACCTGCGGCACCGTCCAATGGCTGGCCGTCTTCACGCCCGGGCCGGACAGGCTGAGGATGAACTGTTGCTGGCCCTCCGTTTTTCCCGTCAGGTTCAGCGTGATGATCCGTCCCGCGTCTGACTTCAACTCCGTCCAATGGCTCAACGCCGCGCCGCTGATGGACTCCACGTCGAAGCCCGCCGGCAACACAAAACTCAACTTGAAAATCCCCGCCCGGTTGATCGCCACGTCCGCCGTTGTCGCCAGCACCGTGCGGTCTTCGCCCAGCGACAGCGTGTCCTGCGTCTCCACCCGCACATCGGGTTCCACGGCCGACGCCGCCAGCAGCGCCACGGCCTGCGGATCGGCATAGCGGAATGTCCGCCGCACGGTCAGCCCCGGAAATTGCCCGGCCAGCGGCTGGCCCACTGCGCTCGGGAAATCCTCCAAGTTGATCGCGGAAAATTTCTCCGCGCCCACGTCGTCCAGTTGCACCTCGTTCCCGGTGGCCACGCCCAGCAACCCGATCTGGTTCGCCGCGCCTTCCACCGAAAGCAAACCCACCCGCTGCTGGAAGGGCAGGGGACCCGTCGCCACTTGTGACCGCACCACCAGCGTGAACGGCCGGGATTGCGCCGGATTGAGCGTCACGCGCAATTTCCGCGTGTCCGGATCGAATCGCCACAGCGAGATCGGCGACGGGCCGTCCGCCGCCGTCTGCGGGCTGGCGTGTGGGCCGTCCGCCACATCGGTGATGGTGGCGCCTGCCGGCACGTCGAAAATCAGTTCGCCCAGCTCGCCTTGCGCCGGCCGGATCGAAACCTGGTGCACGCCCTCCACCACGCCCGCTGCCGGCACGTACAACTGCGCCAGTTCGGCATAGAACACCGGCTTCTCATTCCGCACGTCGCGGCTGCGCGGGCGCCAGCCCACCCAGGTGTTGCCCGGCGCAAATACCAGCGTGGCCACCGTGTTGCTCCCGCTTGTGCTCCGCTGCACGGATACCGCCTGCGGCGAAAACACATCCACGTCCAGGTTTAGCAGCCGCACCGTGGCCCGGTTGATCAGGCCGCCCGCCACCGGCAGGGTGATTCCGTTGTCATTGTCCAGCTTGGTTGTTTGAATTTGGTATTGGACTTCGATGTCGAATTCGCCGCGCGACTGCGCCACCAATTGTTGCGCACTGCGCGCCCCGGGCGCCGCCGGTTCCAGCTTCACCGACTTCGGATAATTGACGTGCGTGAGCACCGCCGGCTCGTAGAGCAGGGGAAGGACCTCGCCTTTTTCCGCCTGCCAGTGGATCCTGGCCGTGGCCGTGGCAAATCCATCCGCCACGCGGACCTCTTGGATCACGGATTGCGGCATCGCGGCGGCTGCCCGGCTGGCTTCCGCGCCACCCAGGAACAGCAGGCCTGCCAGCAATGTGGCCGTGATCGGCGGCACCTCCGCCCGGGGCGGTAACTCTGTCTTCGGCCTTTCTGGCCGGCGCACCAGCCGTTGCAACGGGGGAATGGCCACCTGCCAGCATAGAAACACGGCGATCACCCCAAAAAACCACACCGCGCCGTTCGGCATCCGCAACGTTGCCCACGCCAGCAACAGCCAGCCGCCAATCCCCAGGGCCGCCTTTGTCACCTTGTCTTCCCGCCCCAATGCCACCAGCCACACCACCACCGCGAACAACGCCGGCCACGCGCGGCCCAGCGTGCTCGGGCGGGCCGCGGCCGCCGTCACATTCGCCACTTGCACGGCCAGCGCTTTCCCCGCCTGCTGCACCGGCGCCAGAAACGTCAGCGCGCCCGGGGTTGTCAGCGGCAGCGGTTCCACCAGCGCCCGCATCTGGACAAATGCAATCGTCGCAATCACCACCGCCAGCAATCCGGCCAGCGCGCCTATGATCTGCCGTGGACTGAAACGGTACACGCCCACACCGCCGGCCCAGTGCCACAGCACCAGGGCTAGGAACGCAAACGCCAAGGTCATGGCCGTCGAAAATAGAAACGCGCCCGCATTGGTCCCGCGCACGGTTTGCCTGATTTGCGCAAAGCCCGAAACGTCCGCCGCTCCGCCCACTGGCGTCAGGTTTCCGCTGAGAAATTGCAATTGCCGGCCATCATCCGGTTCCAGCCGCCACTCCGCCAGCATCACCGGCGCGGCCACTTGCGGCGTTGTCAGGCTGACCCGCTTTGCCTCCGGCGACCGCGCGGCCAGTTTCAAGTCCACGTTCAGCACGGCGTCCGGATCCGTGTGTTGCGGCAGCGGAATCAGGTTGGCCGCCCCGTCGGTCACCGGCACCACCGGCTTGTCGTTCACGTTTGCCGACCACAATTCCGTGCCCGCCGGCAGCGTCACCCGGAAATCCGGGTTGCCCCGGCTCTTCACAAAATAGCGCACGTCCGTGATCGCCTGCCCCTCCTTGGAAATTCGCGTGGTCAGCGACGCCCGGTCCACCACCTGCGCCAGGGAATCCCCCTGCGCCAGCGGACTCAGCGCCAGCCGCAAATTGAACGGCCGCCCTGCATAGCGGTACGCCTTCAGCACCGGCTGGTCAAAGAACAGCCGGTATTCCGGCGGCACCTCGCCCGGCTCCAGCTCCAGCAGCCCCGGCGAAACGTCCGCCGCCTTCACCTGGAACTGATACGCGCTGATGATGATCGTGTGCCCGGATTCCGACTGCGCGTCCAGCGGCCGCGCGCCCGTGAACGCCAGCGTCTCTCCCTGCGGCTTGAACGGCCGCTCATACGTGGCCAGCAGCGTGTACGCCCCGGATACCGGCGTATGTAATTGCACCAGCCAGCCGTTCGTCGTCCGCTCCCAGTTCCGGATGTCTTTGCCGGTGAATTCAATGTTGAAATATTCGTCCGACAGCTCCACGTGAAACGCCGACACCGGCGCGCCGCTCACGACGTAATTCATCACGCTGCTGCCATAGGCAATCCCTTCGCCGATGGAGAAAAGATGAAACACATCTGCCTGCACCGTTTGCGGCAGCCGCTCCACGTGCAGCGTCGCCGCCCAATCCGGCTCGCTCAGCCGGAACGCCGTCTGGAGGCCCGGCGCGGCCTGCGGAAAAAACGCCGTTGCGATTTCCGTCAGCGCCTGCGTGCGCTCCGGCGTCAGCCGGAAACCGCTGTCCGCCGACACGCCCACAAACCCGCGCACCGATTTGGCCCGCGCCACTTCGATCCGGGGCAGTGTCCAGTTTGTTTCACCCGGCGCGCCGTTGTGTTCCAGCCGCAACTGGATCACCTGCCGGTCCGCCATCGGCTGCCCGTAAACCAGCCGCAGTTCCGCGCCGTTATGATCCGGCGTCTCGCCTGTGAAATAATCGCTCATGCCCAAAGCCGTCAGTTGCGCCACCGCGTAGCCTTTCGGGATGTTCAGCCGCAGCTCGCGCACTGGCGCGTCGCGGATGTCCAGCTCGAGGTCCGCGTCCACCGCCAGTTCGCTCTCGCCCAGGTTGTACGTCAGCACCTCCGATACGCCGATTTCCGGCAAAATCTGGTCCGCCTGGATTCGCAGCGCAAAATCCGCGCTCGAAAACCGGTACGCGAATCGCTGGGTGCCCGTCGCCTGGAGCTGGCTCACTTCCGGAAATTGGTCCGGCGAGATTTGCGAAAGGCCGCTTGCCGATGACACCTCCAGCCGCACCGCCCCGTCGTTCACAATGCGGAAAATCCCCGCAAATCGCGTCGCGTTCTCGGGCTGCAAACGCATGGCCTCGGCTGTCTGCGGAAACGCCCCCAGCGGCGTCTCCATTTGCACCAGGATCGCGAACGCATCCTTCTGCGGCTGGTTGAACTCCACCACCAGCTCGGGGTCGTCCGCATTGGTCGCCCGCTCCACGTTCCACGCCAGCACGGCGTCGCCCTGCACGCGGGTCACTTCGCCCGCGCCGTGCAGCCGCAGGCGCAGGCGGCTCATTTCGCCCTGCATGATCTTCCCGTTGACCAGCGCCAATTGCCGCATTACGTCCGGGCTCACCGTGATCTGCGACAGCATTTCGGCGGCGTAAAAGAGCTTTCCCTCCGTTTCCGGCCGCGCCTGCTTCCACGCGAAACTCACCGAGCCGTCCACCGGCAGGTAGCTCACGAAATTGCTGCCCGAACGCTCTGGCCGCGCGGCGCTCGCAAACTGAAATTCCGTGTCCGCCGCCAGCCCTTGCAGCACCACCGGCTGCAACGCGCTGGTGGCCACGCGAAAATTCACCGCGCTCCAGTCGTTGCTCCGGGTCACCGCGGCGTTAAAGTGCACTTCAATCGGAAACCGCCCCCCGCGTTCAAATCGCGCCACAAACCGCCCCTGGTTGGCCTCCATCTGCCAGCGTTGCTTTTCCTCCAGCCCCGTCAGCGCCACCGGCCCCGACAGCAATTTCAACGTGCCGCCCTTCGCTTCGTCCACCTGGGCGGTTGCCGTCAACGTAAACGCCGCCACGTCGCCGCCCAGATTTCCCGTCAGCTTGAAATCCTCCAACGTAACCCCCGCGCGAACCGTGGTGGAAATCATCACCAGCATCGCCAGCCCAACCCCAGCCACTCCCCCCAAAAAACGTCGCGCCAATCTTCCTGGTCCGCATATTTCACGGGCAATCTTGTAGCGCAGACTTCCAAGTCTGCTGTATCGCGGGTTTCCAAACCCGCCTACGCCACGCAATGGCGACGCCCTGCCGATTTGGAAATCGGCGATACAGCAGGTTTGGAAACCCAATGCCACTAGGATTTGGCCGGGCGGTTTTTGAGTTTGCGCCGCATTTGGGCTCGTGAACCTTTCATTTTGGG
>Ga0181520_10005326_pt1 | contig 20607 bp, 17 predicted proteins | sample PEATcosm2014_Bin_29_FD_132451 | JGI IMG/M metagenome (GOLD analysis project Ga0181520, IMG submission 132451) | Peatland microbial communities from MTU Mesocosm Facility, Houghton, MI, USA - PEATcosm2014_Bin02_30_metaG | ecosystem: Environmental > Terrestrial > Soil > Wetlands > Peat | place... | reverse complement strand
TTGCCGCGCTTCTTGTTCAGCTTGATGACGCGGACTTCAATCTGCTGGCCGAGATAGCCGTCGAGGTTGCGGACGGGGCGAATCTCAAGCTGCGAGCCGGGCAAGAATGCCTTGAGCCCGATATCCACGGTCAAACCACCCTTGACGCGGCTAACCACCGTGCCAATCACCGGGGTCTTGTCGTTTGCGGCCTTTTCGACCACGTCCCAAACACGGAGGCGCTGAGCCTTCTCGTAGCTGACCAGGTAGCCGCCTTCCGGCTCCTCGCGCTCGATGACCACCTCGATGACGTCGCCAGCCTTGAAGCGCACCGCTCCGGTGTGATCCAGAACCTGCTCGATGGGCACCAGGCCCTCGGACTTCAGGCCCACATCGACCACCAGGTGCTTCTCCGACTGCTTGATCACCGTACCGGAAACAACCTTGTCTCCGTAGGCTTCAACGGCAGCGGCCTCGGCAGCCTGTTCCCGTTCAAACGCCGCGAGGGCGGCGGAGAAGTCATCCATCGACTCCAGGCCGTGTTCGTGGGCGTGATCGGCAACATGCCTGGGGGCGGGTGCCTCGGCTACCGGGGCGCTCTCGACAACAGGCGCGGGGGCAACCGCAAGTTCGGGTTCCGCAACGGCTTCCGTCTGTACTTCAACGGCGGGCGCGGCCTCTGCTGTGGGTTCCACAATTGTGGCTTGTTCCACAGGCGCGGCCTGGACTTCAGGCACGGTTGGGGCATCGGCGTCCAGCGCGGTCAATTCAGCTACTTCGGCGACTTCGGTGTTGGACGTGGATTCGTACGACGGCTGTTCAAGCTCCGTCGCAGGCTCTAGCGTAGGGATTTCCATCTCGGTGTTCAGGGTTATACTCTCGGGTTCGGGATTGAGGACGTTTGCCATCACTGCAGCTCCGGAATTCCTGGCTCCCGCGACGGATATGGCTTGCCGCTGGGAGTGGCTCGAGCCGCGATTGCCGCCGGCAAAGAGCCGCTGGACCGCTTCCGGTTCAAAGCTGCGCTGTGACCCGAAGTGCTCTCTCAGAGACAGTCCTCCCAGCCTGCTGCACTGGATTACGCGGGACTGAGCTCCTTGGGAAACACCCGGCAGGCAACGCTTGCTGGAGGGCGGCCGCAACTTGCTGCTGGAATTCGCGCAGTAAGCTACGCTCACGAGTGTAGCAACCTCTGGTTTGCGCAGTCAATCAATCGGCCCTCCCAACGGCGCGGTGGAAGCGCCCCAAAGGGCGCCAACCCCCAGCGATATTGGCGCATCAAAGGGCTTACCGCATCAAGCCGGATTTTCATTCACACGTAGGGCTAAATCTCACGAAGTGAGACAGCGCGAAGAATCGTGTCATGGCGCGCTTCGATTTCGCCGGCTCGCGTTTCACACAGAAAATATTCGCTTCCCCGAAGGTAAGCAGTTTGGGCACACTCAGGCCGTCGACTCGGCAAAACGGCATGGCGGTTTTGAGAGCCGAGAGGCTTGCCTTCTATACTGAACGCGACCTCTATGGATATTCTCTGGACTCCCTGGCGCTATGCCTATGTCACCACCGCGGATGGCGCGCCTCGCCCCGGTGTTCCGGCTGGCTTGGCCGCCTGGCCCGGCGACCACGACTGCGTGTTCTGCAACCTGATTGCCTCGGTCGATTTCGCCATCGCCAACGGCATGAGTGTGGATGCGGCTGAGTCCCAAGGCGGGCTCATCCGGCGAGGAAAGCATTGCTTCGTGTGCCTCAACGCATATCCATATACGTCAGGCCACGTGATGGTGATGCCCTACGCGCATCTTGATCGGCTCGCTGCGCTGCCGACCGGGGCCGCGCACGAAATGATGGATCTGGCTCAATTGACCGAGCAGGTGCTGCAGAGGCTCTATAAGCCCCAAGGATTCAATTTCGGCATGAATGTTGGCAAGGCCGCGGGCGCCGGCGTGGCCGGGCATTTGCATCTTCACGCCATGCCACGCTGGGCGGGCGATACCAACTTCATGACTACCGTCGCGGAGACACGGGTGCTGCCTGAGGATCTGGAACTTACCTGGAAACGGATCAGGGCGGGATTTGGGGAGTTGGCGCGATAGAGATGCTGTTTTGAAGCTCTTTCATCCCATGAATGAGCGTTGCCGTTCATTCATGGGATGAAGCGTTTGGTCGTTTTCCTTACTCCGGCAGCGTCAAGTTCCCCTTGATGTTGAAGGCCTTGGTCACTACCGGTACGCCTGTGTGCGGCTGGCCGGCGCCGATCGAGAGCGAGTACTGACCCTCGGCTACCATGGGCACACCTGCCTCCGTCACCAGGCTCAGGTCCCTCGGGCTCAGTTCAAAGCGCACCTTTTGTGAGGCGTCCGCATCGAGGTGAACGCGCTGGAAAGCGCGTAACGCCCGCCGCGGCGCGCCGGCAACTTCAGGGAATTCAAGATACAGTTGGACAACTTCGTCGCCCGGCCTGCGCCCGGTATTGGTTACGGTCACTTCCGCAACCACCGGGTTTCCCGCCGGAATGGGATTGGGCGGAACAGCGAGTCCGGTGTAAGAGAAGGTGGTGTAGCTCAATCCGTAGCCAAAAGGGAAAAGCGGGACACCTTCGAAGTACCGGTAGGTGCGGCCCTTCATGGCGTAGTCTTCAAACGGCGGCAGCTGGGTCACATCCTTGTAGAAGGTGACCGGGAGCCTGCCCGCGGGGTTGTTGCGGCCAGACAGCGTCTCGGCCACTGCCGTTCCGCCCTCTTCTCCCGGATACCATGCTTCCAGGATGGCGCTGGCATGTTCCTTGGCCCAGTTCACGCCCAGAGCGCTGCCGTTGGTCAGCACGACGACCAGAGGTTTGTGAGCCTGGGAGAGAGCCTCCAGCAATTCCTGCTCAGGCTTGGGCAGTTCGATGCTGGTGCGGTCTCCGCCCTTGAAGCCCTCCTCATTCACCGGCATCTCTTCGCCTTCGAGTTCGCTGGTGATGCCCACTACGGCAACCACCACATCGGCATCCTTGGCGGCAGCCACAACTCCGGGATCCGGATGGCGATCGATCTTCGACCACACCAGGCGTACATGCGGTTCGTTCTTGGTGGTTCTGCAGTAAACCAGTTCCATTTGGGCGGGCTTGCCTTGTTCCAGGTGAACCCGGCCGGTCTTGGTTTCCACGCCGTGCGGATAGTCGGCATTGGTCACATTCTTGCCGTCGAGGGTCAGCGTGAAGAAGCTGTCGGTCTCCACGCCCAGGTCGTAGTCGCCGCTTTGGTCAGCGGTGATGTTCGCCTCCCAGCGAATGGTCAGAGGGTCGACGCCGAGGGCTTCGTTCGGCATTGGCTGGGCGGAAACATCGATGCCCGGCTCGATGCGCGTCACAAGCGGGGCCGCGGTTCTCTTCACCCCGTCGTAGTTTGCGCTATCCAAATGCAGATAAGAGACCGTGACGCCTGGCTTGCCGCCAGTGCTCAAGACCGAGGCCGGCACAGAGTGCGTTTCTTTGCTGAGGAACTGGGTACCGGGCGTGAAGCGGATATCGGCGTTGGGGAACTCCGCGCGCAGGCCTTCGAGAATCGAGACTGTGTGGGTGGGGATTCCGTTGTAGTTGCCCAGCAAAACGCGGGTCTGATTGGCCAGCGGTCCCACAACGGCGATCTTGATGCCGGAAGTCTTGAGCGGCAAAACGCCGTCGTTCTTCAGCAACACCATGGATTCGTTGGCGATCTTGCGGGCCACGGCGCGGTGCTCCGCGCTGTCCATCTCCGCTCCGCCGATCTTGGTGTAGGGCACCATCTCCGGCGGGTCGAACATGCCCAGCTTCATGCGCGCCACGATCAGGCGCGTCACATTGACATCGATCTCGCTTTCCCTCAGAAAGCCCTGCTTCACCGCGTCCAGATAGGGCTTGTAGTCGTGGTCGTCGGTGATCTTGGTGGTGAAGTCGATGCACTCGTTATCCATGCCGCGCTGCAGGCTGATGGCCGAAGACTCGGCTTGGGTGGGCCGGAAGTGGTGGCCGTCGAAGACGTTGCGGACCGCGCCGCAATCGGAAACCACATAACCCTTGAAGCCCCACTTGCCGCGCAACTGGTCTTGCAGCAGGAACTGGTTGGCACAGGCCGGTTCGCCGTTGACGCTGTTGTAAGCGCACATGACCGAACCGGCTTTGCCTTCGGTCACCGCGGCGCGGAATGCAGGCAGGTAGGTATCGAGCTCGTCGTGCTTGCTGACGGCGACATTGGCGCTATGGCGCGTGGTCTCGGGGCCGCTGTGCACGGCATAGTGCTTGGGAGTGGAGATGACGCGGTAGTAATGCGGATCGTCGCCTTGCATGCCGGTAACAAAGGCTACGCCCATGCGCGCGGTCAGGAAGGGGTCCTCGCCGTAGGTTTCCTGACCGCGTCCCCAGCGGGGATCGCGGAAGATGTTGACGTTGGGCGCCCAGAAATCGAGGCCCGAGAAAATGTCGCTGTTCCCGTCGTGCAAGCCCTGCACATACTTGATGCGGCCTTCGGTGCCGATCACCACGGCCATTTCATGAATAGCCTTGGTATCGAAGGTAGCGGCCAGGCCGATGGGTTCGGGAAACTCCGTGGTGCCGTCGCGCAACACGCCGTGCAGCGACTCGCTCCACCAGTCATAGGCCGGAACATTGAGCCGGGGAATGGCTCGAGACTGGTTGACTAACTGGGTGGCTTTTTCTTCCAGCGTCATTCTGCCAACCAGGTCGGCGGCGCGCTGCTCGGCGGGCAAACTGGGGTTAAGGTACGCCGGCTTCGGGGCATCGCCGGTCTGCGCGGCGGCAATCCACAGTCCTGCCGAGCAGGTCAATCCAAGTGCAACAATCCGCAATCCAAGGCTCTTCATTCGTTTCCTCGCAAGGGGGTGCATCGTCCGCGGCGATTTGGCGCCGCAGAAAACTCGACTTAGCCCCTGGCTGCCAACCCTAATGCGCCCGGGAAGGGGCTGTCAAGCCTCTTCAGTAAACGCTTTCCGTTCAACAAAATCGCTTTACTATTACCTCAGGCGGTTTTGGGAAAGGCACTTTCAGCGGCGGTTCCGGGTTGAGGATGCGTGCTGGCGCTATCGGCGCGACGTGGAGAGTCTCCAGCCACGCCCTGTCAAAAGAGAGACCAAATTGGATAGCCCTGACAAATGGGGGCATCCGAGTGGCACGCGCGGCGATTCACTCTGCATTCATCGAGGAATCATCGCACGTTGAAGAGCTATCTATAAAATCTCGGTTGACCTTCCAGTTATTCCAGCACAATCCAACACAGGAGAAGCATGTCATCATTGCGGAGATTTCTCTGTTTGCTTGTATTTCTTTGTTTAGCAGTCCTTGCACACGCGCAATTCGATAGCGGAACGATTGTCGGAACCGCGCGCGACGCAAGTGGCGCGAAGTTGTCCGAGGCTTCCATCACACTGCGCAGCCTGGGCACCGGAACCTCAAGCGTCACCCTCAGCAACGCGGCGGGAGATTACACCTTCAACAGCGTTCCCGCCGGCGACTATCAGGTTACCGCCCAGCATGCAGGCTTCAAGACGGCCACCACGGGCACCTTCACCATCACGGTAGGCGCGCGCCAGAGAGTCGATCTGGTTTTCACTCTCGCCGGTGTCGCCGAGCAGGTAACCGTAACGGCTGAAGCCACGCTGCTTGAAACCGACAGCAGCGACCGCAGCATGGTCATCAATCCCACCGAAGTCGTGAATTTGCCTCTGAACGGCAGAGACCCGGCCGATCTGGCTCTGCTGGTCCCCGGCGTCAACAAGTCTTTCCTGGAGATCGAAGGCGCCACCAGCCGCGAGGCCGCCTACAACGTGAACGGCCTGCGCAACCAGGTCAACTCCTTCCTGCTCGACGGTCTGGATAACGACAGCTGGAGCCTGAACGATCTGGGCTTCTCTAACCAGGAGATCCAGCTCAGTCCCGATGCGCTCTCCGAGTTCCGCTTTACCACCGGCAACCAGAGCGCGGAATTCGGCCAGTCGGCCGGCGGATTGGCCAACGAAGTCTCCCGCCGCGGCACCAACGACATTCACGGCGCCACATGGAACTACCTGCGTAACACGGTTCTGAACGCCAACGGCCCGATTCCGCCGGTCAACGGCCAAAAGGCCTCGCTCATTCAGAATCAGTTCGGCGCCGACATCGGCGGTCCTGTCCTGCGCGACACGCTTTTCTTGTTTGGCGATTACGAAGGCTTCCGCCGCATTCAACACGCGCCGCAACAGGCTACTCTGCCCACCGCAGCGCAAGCCTCAGGAAAATTTGTCGATGCCAGCGGCAATCCGATTCCCATTACCAACCCCTACACCAAGGCCGTTTATAGCAATGGCGTCATTCCCCTCGCGGCCCTGCAGGCGACCATGCTTCCGGGAACGACAACCCCGATGATCAGCCAATTGGACACAACCGTTCTCGGCGACTTGCCTACCGGCGCGCTGAGTTCGCAGACCCCGGGCGTGGGCAGCAACTACACCTCGTTTCCTCTGGGCACGGAGGACTCCGACAAGGGCGATGCGCGCTTGGATTACTTCATCACTTCGCGGATGGCCGCTTTCGTCCGCTATAGCCAGCGGCGCTTCAACGCGCTCGATCCGTCGCCGATCCCGGCTCCGATCTACTCCACCGCAAAGGGCAATATCAACCAGAACAACAAGCAACTGGCTGCCGGGTACACATTCCAAGTGAACCCAGCCTCTGCTCTGGATTTGCGCATGGGCTTTACCTGGAATGCCGGCGCGCAGAACCCCACCTCGATCGGGCAACCCAACATGCTGGTGGCCGCAGGCGAGCCCAACGCTCCCTCGGATCCCTCGTTCGCCAGTGGCTTGAACACCGTTACCGTGACCGGTTTTACGCAGTTCGGACGAACCAACAGCCTGCCGACCGTGGTCAATCCGTTCGTTATCGATCCCAAAGTCAACTATTCCCTGCTGAACGGCCACCACAGTTTCAAGTTCGGCTATGAATACCTGCACGAGTCTTCGATCGTCAGCAACTTCAAGCCGGTCTTCGGCGCCGACACGTACGGTGGGAAATTCTCAGAGGGCACGGCCAAGGCCGTAGGCACCGACCCCAGTTATGCAGAGGCCTGGAACCTTGCCGACTTCCTTTTCGGCGCACGCAGCAAGTACGAACTCAGCGCGCACCATGTGGTGGAGTACAACCAGCGCATGCACTTCGTCTATGGCCAGGACGACTGGCGCATCACCAACAAGCTCACGCTCAACCTGGGTCTGCGTTGGGAATACGCCACGCCGCCTTTCGAAACCAACAACCAGCTCTCCAACTTCGACCCTGTCAACAGCCCCACCAGTGGCCTGGTGCTGGCGAGCAGCGGCTCCATCTACAATCGCGCTCTGATCCACATCAACAAGCTCAACTTCGCTCCACGGCTCGGTCTGGCCTACAGCCTGGATTCCAAGACCGTGGTGCGAGCCGCTTACGGGATCGGCTATCAGCAGTTCACGCGCGCAGCGGTTGTGAACGAACTGGCACAAAACGCCCCATACAACGTGGACAACGTCATCTCCCAATACCCTTTAATTTCGAAGACCTCGCCGCAGGCGGTTTGCACCTCCCCGTCGGCGGCACCTCTAAGTTGCTTTCAGCCGACACAGCTTGGCTACCTGAACAACTTCCTTTCCACCTCGAATTACTCCGCCTTGTCGACGACCACCACGTACGACACGGCCAGAACACCGACCGCCTATGTGCAGAACTATCAGTTCTCCGTGCAGCGGCAGTTGGCCAACCGCACCTATCTCGATTTGGCCTATGTGGGCAACTACGGGGTTCACGAAGAGATTCTGCAGGACTATAACGAAGCGCTGCCCAACGCGGCCGGCGGCACGCTCAGCCTTCAGGCGCGGCGGCCCATCAAGACTTACGCCGGCATTCAGGAATCGTTCAACGAGGGCGTCTCGCGCTACAACGCCCTGGAGGCGAAGGTGGAGAAGCGCTACGGCCACGGCCTTTATGTTGCCAACTCCTTTACCTGGTCGCATACCCAGGATATGGCCGCCGCCGACCAGGAACTGGATAACAACGACAGCCCACTGGTGGATCTCTATAACCCGAAGGGCTCCTACACCCGCTCGGCTTACGACCGGCCTCTGAACGATTCGCTAGCTGTGGTCTGGGATTTGCCCTATGGAGAAAACAAGCTCTTCGGATCTCGCGCCGGTGCTCCTCTGCGATTCGCGCTCAGCGATTGGCAGATGACGGCCCTGAATACTTTCGTGAGCGGGCTACCCATCAACCTGACTTACTCGGAAGCTACGGCGCAGCAAGTCAGCACCTTGACCAGCTTCCTGTACCGTCCTAATTTGAGCGGGAACCCGGTCCTGGACAAGAGCAAGCAGACCGCCGTCGGTGGTTCGCCGGGCCAGTATGCCTACCCTGACCCGAACGCCGTGTCGATTCCCACTGCGGCCAATACGCCGTTCGGCAACGCCCCGCGCAACGTGGCACGCGCGCCGGGATTCGCCGATCTCGATCTCGGCCTGCACAAACGCTTTCCCCTGGGCTTTGAAAAGATCGGGCTGGAGTTCCGCGCCGAGGCCTTCAACGTCCTGAATCGCTCGAACGCGCAGGCTCCCGACAGCAACGACGGCGATGCCAGCTATGGCGTAATCAGTTCCTACTACCCCAGCCGCGAGCTGCAAATGGCTCTGAAACTGGTTTTCTAACAACCGCACTCCCCGGCCCTGCTCAGGGGCCTGGGAGTGCAAAACCTTTCTTCTTGACAAGGGGCATTTCCAGAGCAGATTTGTTCCATATTTCGCCTTGCGGGCACTCCAAAATAGACTCACCTTGGAGAAGGTATTTGCAGGCTCCAGGCAGCTTCGATACAAATTACAGATGATTTTGAAGCGACGTCAGCCCGGTTGAAGCGGCTTGTTCGTGCGCGTGGTAGCTGGAGCGGACCAGCGGGCCGGACTCGACGTGGCGAAAACCCATGTTGAGCGCTTCGCTCTTCAACTCCGCAAACTCTCTGGGCGTGTAAAGGCGGGCCATGGGCAGGTGATCGCGGGAAGGGCGCAGATATTGACCGATGGTGAGAATGTCGCAGTGAACGGCAGCCAGATCGCGGAAGACCTGGAGAAGTTCCGAGGTCTCTTCCCCAAGGCCCACCATCACACCGGATTTGGTCACGCCTTCGGGGCGCAGTTCCTTGGCGTAGCGCAGCAAATCCAAGGTGCGCTGGTAGCGGGCGCCGGAGCGCACCACGCGATAAAGCCTCGGCACCGATTCGGTATTGTGGTTCAACACGCCGGGCCGCGCTTCGACCACGGTGCGGATAGCCTGCTGGTTGCCCTGGAAGTCGGGAATCAGCACCTCGACCAGGCAGTTGGGAGATTGGCTGCGGATCTCTTCGATCACCTGGGCAAAGGCGCGGGCGCCACCCTGCAAATCGTCGTCGCGGTTCACGCTGGTAATGACGGCATATTCCAGGCCCAGGGCCGCCACGGCTTCAGCGACGCGGCGGGGCTCGTCAAAGTCGATGGGCGCGGGGCGGCCTTTGGGCACGGCGCAGAAGCCGCAGCGCCGGGTGCATAGGTTGCCCAGCATCATGAAGGTCGCCGTCTTGTGGTGCCAGCACTCGCCGATGTTGGGGCAGTGGGCGCTCTCGCATACGGTGTTCAGCGCCAGGGAGCGCGCCAGGCGCTTCAGGTCGTGGTAGTTCTCGCCCACCGGAGCGCGCGCCTTGAGCCACTCCGGCTTGGGGGCGGGCGTTTTGCGCGCAGGCTCGATCTGGACGAGATCCATCATGGGGTTATTGTACCGGGCCTTCAAAAACGCCGGATAGAGGTCACTGGCTCGAGTCGACTGCCTGGAAAGCCATAAAACACGGCGTGGTTGTTACTTGAGAGGGAGGTCGGCTGTCGCCGGCGGTTGATTGGCGCGGACGAAGAAAGGCTGCCGGCGGTTCACCAGGGCGCGAAACATGCAATAGGCGAACAAGGCTACTCCGATTGGGAAAGCCAGCCAGGCACCCAGCCAGTTGGCGTCGATGGAACGATGCCAGCCGCTGAACTCGCCCGAGAGGATATTGATTCCGATGGCACGCGGCAAGCTCCCGGCCGGCTTTTCATCCAGATAAGTGACCTCAACCGTAGCTCCGTCCGGGATGCTTGTCTGAACCCTGTTGCGAGGCGGAGGGGCGATGGGCGTTTGCAACGGCACGGTTGCTCCGCCCGGAACCACAACTGCGAACTCGTAATGTGCATGACCCTTGCCCGCAATCCTCTGGAAACCCTGACACTTCCCGGTCACGGTGACGCGCGGCGCCGAAGAGGGCGTGGTGGCCAGGCTGCCGACAAAACCCATGGTGCCCATTGCGGCTAACGCCAGGCAGAAGTAGGCAAACCCTTTCGGGTTATACCTTCGCCAGGCATTGCGGAAAAACAGCGCAAGGATACCGAAACCAAACCCGAGGACGAGGACAGGAATCATGCTCACGCTGCGATCATAAACCGTCTCCTCTTGCGAGGACTCGCACAACTTGCTCCAATCGATGTTCGAGCCAAGACGATAGAGAGTCGCAGCGTGCGACTTTCTCATCCCCCTCATGACCATGGTAAAATGACCATAGTCGGGACCGTTCTTGGATAGGGGGCAATTCTATGCGGACTATCGCAGCCGGGGAATTCAAAGCCAAATGCCTGGCCGTCATGGCCGAAGTGAATGCCACCGGGGAACCTGTGCTGATTACCAAGCGGGGCAAACCGCTGGCGCGGATCGTGTCGATCCTCGAGGGAACGCCCAAAGAGCGGCCGGAGGAGATCTTCGGGTGCTTGCGCCATATGGCCACAATCGACGGGGACATTGTCTCGTCGGAATTCACCGACGAGGAATGGGACCGAATGTTCGAGGACAAGTGGCGCGGCTTCGATCTTGGGCCATCGGAATGATCCTGCTTGATACGCACGTCGTGATTTGGCTGATGCTGTCCCCCGATCGATTGTCAGTGGCAGCCAGAAAGGCGATCCTGGGGGCCCGGATCTCGGGAGAAGATCTGGCCATTTCGCCAGTTTCGCTGTACGAGATTGCCTATGCCGCGCGCAAAAAGCGTTTGGCGATGAATTCCACAACTGAGGCTTTTGTTGCGGCCATCCAAAGCAGATTGGTGTTGGTTCCACTCACACCCGCAATCGCGGTTTGCGCAGGACAGCTTTCGGCTCCATTTCATGGCGACCCGATCGATCGGCTCATCGCAGGAACCGCCATTGTTGAAGAGTGTGTACTGATTACCCGCGACGCGCATATCCGCGACGCCGGTGTCTGCAAGGTTCTGTGGTAGCTTACCGCAGAAGCTCGCGTACCTCGGGCCTGATCAGGTAGAGGAAGAAGACCAGGTTGAGCAGCCCCTGCACCAGGCCGGGGGCCTGATGTTCGCTGGAAAAGATCCACAGGTTATAGATCGCCAGCAGCAAGACCGCCGACAGGGCCAGCGACCAGGCCCAGCGCAGCAGGCGCAACATGCCTCCGCTGGCGGCGATGAAGGCCGCCGCAAAGATCAGGAAGAACGGCGGGTAATGCCGGCCGGCGCTCACGCCCAGGATGATGACACCGGACAAAAGCAGCAGGTAAAGGCTGATAGCCATGAGGCCGGGCAAAGCCAACAGGGCTTGCTGCCTCGTTTGTGTGTCGGGTTTCTCGATCTTTTTTGCAGCAGATTCTTCGTTCATAGCGTGCGCAGGTAGGCCATCAGGTCCTGAAGCTGGTCGTCGGTGAGTTGTGTGGCAGGCATCATGTTGCGCCCGCGCAGAATCACGGTGGTGAGCCTCTCATCGGTGGGCGGCGCGCCGGAAGGCATGGCCTTGACCTTGGTAATCGCCTGCAGCCCCGGCCCGTGCAGGCTGTGGGTGTTGGTGGGGTAGTGGCATTTGGCGCATTTCTGGTGAAACACTTGCGCACCGCGAGCCTCTTCAACGGTCCAGAGCGCCTCGGGCTTTGAGGCGGGGAGCGAGCGGCAGCCGGCCACGAGGGCCGCCGTCGATCCAGCGAGGCCCATCAAGATGAGGGAAACAGCGAGGGGACGAGTACGCATCTGGGTCCGATGATACCTTGTTACTCCCCCGCGGCTATAGCCTCAAGGATGCGATCGATGGCCTGGACTTCGGCCTGACTGCCGGGACGGTGGTCGTTGACCAGGATGGAGAAGGCCAGGGTTTTGCCGCTTGCCGCAGTGACGTAGCCGGAGAGGGAGTTTGCCTCGCTATGGGTCCCGGTTTTTGCCCAGATGCGGCCTTTGAGCGGAGAGTTTTTGAAGCGATTGGTCAGAGTTCCGTCGACTCCCGCGATCGGAAACGTCTCCCGCCAGGCCGGGCCCCACGGCTGGGCGGAGGCGAAGGTCAATAGGCGGGTGAGTGCGCGCGGAGCAATCTGGTCGTAGGGACTCATGCCGGAGCCGTCGAAGAGGAAGAAATCCGCATCGCTTACGCCGGCGCCGAGCAGGAACTGGCGGACCACGCGCGTGCCTTGGGCGAAGCTGCCGTCGGTTCCGTAGGCCTTGGCAAGCAGGCGAAGCAGCAGCTCCGCGTGCAGGTTCTGGCTGACCTTGTTGACGACGGTAATGTCTTGGCCCACTGGGACCGACGTGTGGCTCGCCAGCACCCTCCGGCCGTCGACGGGGGCGGCGATTGAGGAGAGAGTGGTGGGAACGAGCTTGAGCGGCAGAGCTCGCTCGTCGGCAAACTTCAGCGTCCCTAGGGGGTATTTGTGGCGCGCCGTCGCCCCTTCGGTGACGGCAATTCCGCGCGACTGCAACGCCACGATGAATGCCGCAGCGGCGAACTGGGCCGGATCGTCAATCGCCAGCCCGGCATGGAAGCCGATTGCCGGCACCGTGCCCCAGGCGCGGACCATGAGGCTTCCCGGGCGGCGCTCCAGGCCGAAATGCGGATCTTCGCCAACCGGCGCCGGAGTCACGGAGTTATCCAGCGTGTAGTAATCCACCTTGGGCAGCCAGGTTGCGTTTGTAGCGGAGGGGGCGGCGGAGTCCGGCGCGACGGTGAGTTGGACGACGTTGTCGTTGAAGCTGAGGGCAGAGACAGGCGCGCCGTCGCTCCATTGCAGATCGTCCCAATTCCAGCCCAGGCCGAAAGGCTCGTCGAGAAAGAAGGAGTCATCTCCGACAACACTGCCCTCCACCTTGCGCACACCGGCCTGCAGCACCTGTTCGGCCAGGAGATCGAGCGGCGCCATGGGGTTGGGCGGCGGCTCGGCCTCGCTCGGAGTTGTGGCGACGCCGGAAGACGCGGGCGTAGCCGGGGGACGATAGGGATAATGCCTGGCGCTCAAGGTGGGGTCGCCGGCGCCGAGCAAAATGAGATCCCCGTGCAGGACGCCATCGTTGTCGAGCGGGCTTGCAGTCACAACATTGGTAGTCCAAACCAAGGTGTTTACAGGAAGCAGGGCAAAGGCAGCCGCAGTTGTGGCCAGTTTGGCGTTGGAAGCCGGCAAAAACATCTTGCCTTCGTTCAGCGCATAGACGGTCTGGTTGTCCAGGGTGGCGACGCTGATTCCGAACTGGGCGTGACTGAGGGCGGGCTCGGCGAGAATAGCCTGAATCCGGTCGGCAATTTGTGCTTTAGGCGCGGCGCGGTGGACGGGTGGCTTGGTGGCGCCGGCCGGCGCCTGGGCCGCCAGTCCAGACACCGCCAAAGTGGCGGCCAATAGAGGGAGCAGGAATCCCCGCGAGGCTTTCATGAGCGGAGTGTAGCAGGTGCGATGGGAGCTGCGGCGTACCATCGGTTAGGAAAGTACCGCCAAATGCGGAAGCGCCCGGTTCGCGATGAACCGGCGCGATTTGCGAGGGAGATCGGCACGATAATGGCTCCATTGACACGACGGATTTTGCCTTGGAAGCTGCGCAGCCGCACGCTGGAATTGGGGCGCCGGACGATGGTGATCGGAGTGGTGAATATCACTCCGGATTCGTTCAGCGACGGGGGGCGGTTCTTCGATCCGGCAGCGGCGATTGCTCATGGGCTCAGCTTGCTGGATGAAGGCGCCGACCTGCTGGATCTGGGCGCGGAGAGCACGCGGCCGGGATCGCGCGCGGGCGGAGCCGAGGGTTCAGCGGCGGCTCCGGAAGTGAGCGCGGACCAGGAACAGGCGCGGCTGTTGCCGGTGGTTGAAGGGATTCTGAAAGTGCGGCCCAATGCCCTTCTGTCCGTGGATACCTACAAGGCATCGACGGCGCAGGCTGCGTGCGGGGCTGGGGCAGAGATTGTGAACGATGTGAGCGGGTTCGGCTGGGACGAAGCGATGGCGCAGGTTTGCGCGGATGCCGGGTGCGGCGTGGTGCTGATGCACACCCGCGGGCGGCCGGAAGAGTGGAAGTCGCAACCCCGTCTTAGACCGAACGAGTTGCTTGAAGCGGTCAAGGCCGGACTGGAGCATAGCCTGTCGGCGGCTTGGTTGGCAGGGGTGGGCCCCGATGCCATCGTGCTCGATCCCGGATACGGCTTTGGCAAGCGTCTGGACGAGAACTACGATCTACTGGCCCGGCAGGGGGAGTTGCTTCGATTGGGCCGGCCGCTGCTGGCCGGAGTCAGCCGCAAGTCGTTTCTGGGCCATACGCTGGCAAAGTTGCACGACGGCCGAAGCGCCCCGGTCGAGGCTCGCGAGGCTGCCAGCCTGGCTGCGATGGTAACGGCCATTCTGGAAGGCGCGTCGATGGTTCGGGTGCATTCTGTGCGACCGGCGGTCGAGGCGGCACGGATCGCGGATGCGGTGCTGAGGGGCGGGGAGTCGGCAGGTTAGCGAGTCAGCAAGGCAGCGGGGTTGGCGCCGGTTAGCGGAGCTGGCAAGATTGCAGAGGCTGGTAGGTGACAGCTATCGCTTGGACATGGCGTGGAGTTTCAGGACGGTGTTCCAGTTGCGGGTGGTAGTAGTAACCCCGAGGAGCCGCTCGATGGCCTTGGCGGTGAATTTGGTGTCCGCCGCGCCGTCGGGCAGGTGAAGGTAGAGCGTGTCTTCCGCGATATGGAAGCGCTCCCGGCGGACAGGGATTCCGGAAAGGCCGGGAACTGCGGCTAACGCGGGAGTGGCGGAGAGAAACACGGCGTGGACGCGACCGCCTTCGGCCGCAGCCTCGGCAACGAATGGATTGGCGGCAATGACGCGCCCCAATTGCTCGTGAGTCCTGACCAGAACCGCAGCGGCGCTGCCCAGCAGCGGTTGAAGGGCAGCGGCGATGGCCAGGGCCGATTCGGCCGGCAGGCAGGGGGTGTCGAAAACCGCGTTGCCGCTTTGGATGTAGGTCTCGATGTTCGTATAGCCAAGGTCAGCGAGCAGCTTGCGGAAGACGGCCATGGGGAGTTTGCCGGTCCCGCCGACATTGACTGCGCGAAGCAGGGCGATGCAACGGTTCATGAGGCTCCTGGGAAAGGTCAGTGAATTGCTCTCTCCAATGGTCGAATCGCGTGAAGTTCTTGCCTTCTGAAGCGAAATGAATCGCGCAGATCAATGTAGCTCTGCGCATTTGTGCGTCGCGGAACACAATAGGTCATGAAGAAATTCTGGCTTGGTACGGCTCTCCTTTTCTGCCTCGCATTGCCTTATGCGGCGCAGGCGCAGGTGGTTGTAGTAGTCCACGGACATCACCACCATCACCATTACCATCATCACCACCAGTAGTCCGCAAGATGGAACATGCCTTTCTTGGCAAACTGCGACCCGCCCACAGGCGAGGTCCGGCGGTGCTCAACCCGATGCTGCCGACAATCGAGGGCTCCGTGCCCCATCCTCTTGCTTCTCGCTGTGAGAGGGTGGGAATCCACGCGGCCAGCCTTCGGTTCCTAACCCCTGACTCCTGGCCCTAACCCCTGCCCTTCAGCAGCGGATGGTTTTCTTCTTCTGGCCCAGGCGGCCAGCGGCTTCGACCTTCTCAATGTACTCGGTCGCCAGCGGCACCTTGCAGGCCGTCTCTCCCATGTTGACGGAAACGGCGCCGATCTGGCGGGCCACGGCCTTGGCATGTTCATGGAGCGGCTTCACATAGCTGCCCACCGCGATGACAAAGCTGTTCATGGTATAGCGAACCCGGTTGGGAGCAGCATGGATTCCCTTGACCACGGCCTCGAGCAGGCTCTGGATTTCTTGCAGATCGAGCTTGTCGTCGGGTTGCAGCGAAACCAGACCTGCGTAGGCTGCCCAGCCGGCCGCGGCGATATGCTCCTTCTTCGACTTGATCCAGGCCAATGCCAGTTCGCGGCCGTTGGGATGGTCGACCGTCATCCAGGGCACCGTGTACTCGGAGATCATCTGGTGCCCAGCGGCGGCTTCGGCCCAGCCGTTCAACTGCGCTTTGGTCAGTTTCGCGCCGTCGGCCACAATTCCGGCCAGGTACATGGCGTCCATATTGCCCGTGGCGTAGAGCTCGCAGGCCAAGGTCTGCTGGCCCTTGATGGTTTTGGCGATTCCCTTCAGATTGGCAACGCTCACACCGAAAATGCGCGTCGGGTCCATGCCATGGCGCGCATAGATCTTGCGGGTTTGTTCGCTGCCTTTGCTTTCCAAATCGGCCATGACGGAGGGGAGGGTCGGCATGGGTGTCTTCCTCGAATTGGGATGGGCCCTTCGCCAGCAGTGTATCCCGGGTCTTGCCGATAGGAAAGAGGGATTCAGAGGCTGCTTGAAGAGTTGCGCCAAGTCCGGTAGAGGACGTGGCGGCGGAGGGGATGACCCGGCGGGAGCATGGGATGGTCGAAGTCCTCGGCCGGATCGTGGACCATACCGAGCTTCTCCATGACGCGGCGGGAGCGCAGGTTGTTTGGAACGGTAAAGGAGACCAGACTGGGCAAGGCCAAAGTCTCGAACGCATGGCGGAGAACGGCACCGGCGCCCTCGGTTGCCAGGCCGCGGCCCCAGAAGTCGAAGGCCAGCCGCCAGCCGATTTCGACGGCCGGTGTGAAATGGGCTTCAAAGGTGGGGAAGTGCAGTCCGATGTAGCCGATGAACGCCCTCTCCGCGAGGGTTTCTGCGGCGAACACTCCGAAGCCGTGCCGCTCAAAATGTAGCTCGATGTAGTCGGCGAGGTCGTCGGAGGCTTGCGTGTTGAGGGGTGCAGGCATGAATTCCATGACTCGCGGATTGGCGTTGATCGCCTGAAACGGAATCCGGTCGGAGGGGTGCCAACGGCGGAGGAGAAGACGGTCGGTGGTGAGGGAATTCTCCATGTTGGAATAGGGACTCGACCTTCAATGAGGGTGAAGCGCTGTGGTTTCCCAGGTCCCAGAATCGGGACCTGGGGCACCCGATCTCCCTATCTATTCAAGCCAGTCCGATGCTTCGCTTATTGCCTCTCCGCGACAAGATAGACGAGCGCGCCGCTGAGCAGGATGAGGGTGCCAACAATGGGAATCAGGATCGACGGGCTCACGCCTGAAATGAAGAGGTTCGCGGGCCACAAACTCTGCAGGCTCACGCTGGAAAACTGTGGCATCTTCTCAAACAAACCGAGCCAGTGAATTCCGTGTTTTGCCTGGGTCACGACAACCGTTACGGCGGCCAGGAAATAAAGAGTCAGCGCGAAAATCTGAGCGCCGAGGATGGGCTTGCCGACTCGTTCGACGGCGGCTTGGCGGCAGCGGAACTGGGCTCGCCACCATAATGCTCCGGGAGAAGCTAGCCGGGCTGCGGCGGCCGTTTGCGCGCGCGATCTCTTGAAGGCAGCGGTAACCAGCACCAGTTCGCGGCACGAGTGGCAGGTGTCGAGGTGGGCGCGCAACTCAGGGGGGCAGGCCCGCGGCCAGGCGCCCAGGGCCAGCAATTCTGTGACATCCTTCTCGCGGGAGCATGAGGTCAGAGTCATAGGTCTTTTTCGCCTTTCGGATTCCGGGCGCGCAGCAGTACGGCGATCTTGCGCCTGGCCCGGAACAGCAGCAGACGGATGCCGGCACCGGCGAGCCCAGTGACTTCCGCGATCTCCCGGTGGCTGTAGCCCTCGGCGTAGGCCAACCAAAGCAATTGGCGGTCTCTGGGGCGCATCAGGGCAAGAGCCGGGCCCAGGATCGCTTGCGCATCGGACTCGCCGGATGCGGGCGCGGCGAAAAACTCTTCGGGGATCTCTTCGAGGGACGCAGGCCGGGGACGGCGCCAGTTGTCCCGCAGCAGATTAGTGGCAATGCGGAAGAGATAGCGGCGGGCCGCGACTTCGCCGTGGTCGGGCAGGCTGGCGCAGAGCAGGCGCACATAGCTCTCCTGCATCAGATCGTCGGCTAGCGCGGGGTCGCCGGACACGCGCACCAGATAGGCCCAGAGGGATCGCGCCGAACGCTCGTAGAACCCGGCGAACGCATCGCTATCCATGGGCGGCGCTGCCGCCCGCGACGCGTCGCCGGTGAACACATTCGGAAGAATCGATTCCCAGGTCATGCGCTTCTTTCCCACGTTCGGCGCCCTTCCAACTCACTGCCGGCCCTGTCTTACTGCCGATCCTGCGTATCGAAGGGGACTGCCGGCTTGCTGGAAGTTAGGGCAGGCATCAGGCCGAGGCGTCCGGCAAGTAGCCAGGTAATTCCCGCAGAGATGATAAATCCAAGGCCCGGCATCGCAACGACGGTGCCCAGGACGAGCATGGGGACGTTCAGGCCCGGCGAGACTTTCCGCAAGGCCAGCAGGCCGATGCCGAGCAGCACCATCACAATGCCGATCTGGAGCGGGGCGAGGACGCGGGCCAGGGCGTTGGGGACTTGTTGTTCCGGCTCGAAGCCCATGGGAATCGGCGCGGCCTCGAGGAAGCGCTTGCCGGCTTCCGAATCCATGTAGAGGGCGAGTTCCTGGCTGGAGGTGAACCGGTCGATCAGCTTGCCATGGACTTCACTCTGCAACTTGAAGATGCGTGACCAGCGTCGATTGAGCATGAATTGGCGAATGAGCCAGACCAGAGCCGCCATGAGGCCGATAACTGCCAATACGGGGGGCATATCGCTGATGAATTCTTCCGAGGCCGGGCGGCCAAGCTGGCCTTGGACCAACTCCGGCCAGACGGCGCGTTGCAACGCCTTGTCGCGGCGACCGTTTTCAGTCCCGATGTTGGTGAACAGGTAGAACTCGGGGTTGCGGGCGATCTCGGGATGACTGACCAGAAACTGGGCCAGTTCGGGGTTATTGCGCTGGACGTACTCCTGGTTGGAAAGCAGGGAGGGATCGTGCTCCACGACCGAGGTGAGGGTGGGGCTGATGCGCAGCAGTTTCAAGAGCGTTTCCTGGGTAGCGGCCAGATCCTGCTCGGAAGCCGGGCTGCCGGCCGGCGCCGGGGCACTGGGCTTGGTTTGTGCGGCGGCAAGGGCGGCGAACAGGATCGCCGGGATGGCGATGGAACGAAGAATAGAGGGCAGGATGCGGCGGTCGTTGGGCATGGGCATTTCCTCTCACAGGAAGCAGGGGGTTGAACCTCTACTGCACATACAACGAACGCGGCAGGCGTTTGGTTAACAGCGAGGCCGCCGCCAAGAGGTGACGCCGTGTACCACACCGCGGGAAAACCAAGGAAGGACTTGGGATTACAGGCAAACCGGGGCAAAATGGACATAGGGTTTATCATCGGAAAGGTTGCAGGCCCGGGATGGCGTGCGCCTACAGGTTTCAGCCCATGGGAGTTGTGCGTTCTCGAGAGCGAGGCGCCGGCGCCGGGGTATCCGCATCGAGAGACAGCTTCGGAGAACGGACGATATGCGAGCGAAGACGGCGGTGGTGCTCGGCGCCCAGTGGGGCGATGAGGGCAAGGGAAAGATTGTGGATGTGCTCAGCGAGCGGTTCTCCGCGGTGGCGCGCTATGCGGGTGGGCACAATGCCGGCCACACGGTCATCATCGGCGGGCAGAAGTTCGTGCTGCAACTGATTCCCTGCGGCGTTTTGCGTCCCGGATGCAAGGGCGTCATCGGCAATGGGGTGGTGCTGGACCCCATGGCCTTCCTGAGCGAAGTGGATCGGTTGCGCAAGCTTGGTGTGGGCGTCGACGAGCAGCTTTTTGTGTCGAACCGGGCGCAGGTGATCTTGCCCTACCATCGCATGATCGAGCTGGCGGCGGAATGTGCGCCGGGACGGCAGAAGATCGGCACCACCAGCAAGGGCATTGGGCCTGCCTACGAGGACAAGATGGCGCGCAGCGGCTTGCGCGTGGTGGATCTGCTGCGCCCCGATCTGTTGAAGACGCATATCGAGGCGGCGTGCGGTGAGAAGAACGCCATCGCTCATGCGCTGTTTGGCACCGATCCGCTGGACCCGGAGAAGATGTTCGACGAGTATGCCGCGGCAGCCGAGCAGATGCGTCCTTTTGTGCGCGATACGGGACGGCTCCTGAACCAGGTTCTGCGCGACGGCGGCAGCGTGATGTTCGAAGGCGCACAGGGAACCATGTTGGACATTGACCACGGCACGTATCCGTTTGTAACTTCTTCGTCGGCAACGGCAGGTGGCGCATCGACCGGAACTGGCGTGGGGCCGACGGCTATCGGCACCGTGATCTCTGTGACCAAGGCGTATGTCACGCGCGTGGGCGAAGGGCCGTTTCCGACCGAGATTCACGATGCAACGGGCGAAGCACTGCGGGCGCGGGGCAAGGAATATGGCGCGGTCACGGGCCGTCCCCGGCGGTGCGGCTGGCTGGATATCCCGCTGCT
>Ga0181520_10005325_pt1 | contig 20608 bp, 19 predicted proteins | sample PEATcosm2014_Bin_29_FD_132451 | JGI IMG/M metagenome (GOLD analysis project Ga0181520, IMG submission 132451) | Peatland microbial communities from MTU Mesocosm Facility, Houghton, MI, USA - PEATcosm2014_Bin02_30_metaG | ecosystem: Environmental > Terrestrial > Soil > Wetlands > Peat | place... | reverse complement strand
TAATGCAGACCATCCTTCGCATTCTTGAGCGGGCCGGTGGTTTCCGGCCCACTCTGTACCTCAAGATCGAGAATCCGCCCTACATGGCCCTTGTCATCGAGGCCACGCCGGAGCCGGGGCCGCTGAACCTGCCCGCCATTTCTGTAACCCACTACGGCGAACAGAACGGCGACCTCATGCGCGACCCGGAGATGTGTTTCGAGTTGTCGAAACCGCCGCTGTGCGGCTTGGGATTGTCCAGTTTCTATTTCAGGAATGACTATCTCGGCGTCGAGCAGTATTCGCGCTATAGGGACGGAGAGAACTACCTTTTCCTTCCAAACCTCTACGAGCAACACGAGCAGTTCGCGCGGCAGTGGGACAGGAACATCCGCGACCAAGGTTTTCTCGAAGCCTTTACGGACCAGTCGATTCGCGGCTAGTCCGCTCCTTGCGGAGCGGACCACGGCCCGTCGTGTCGCCGCTCTGCGCGCCTTCCCCCATCAACCGCTCGAAAGGAGCTATGAAACGCCATGGAAACGACCGTTATCAATGCAACCGAGTACCGCGACCTTCCACTCTCTCAACTCAACGAATCGAAGACCAATCCCCGCCGCATCTTTGACGAGGCGAGTCTCAAAGAACTTGCCGCATCCATCCGCAGCCAGGGCATACTTTCGCCCTTGCTTATTCGGCCCCTCACCGAGAACGGCTTCGAGATCGTGGCCGGAGCGCGGCGTTACCGCGCCGCGCAGATGGCCGAAGTTGCCACCGTGCCGGTACGCATCGTCAATCTGTCCGATGCCGAAGCCCTGGCCGCACAATTAGTCGAGAATTTGATTCGCGCCGAAATTCACCCAATGGAGGAAGCCGAGGGGTTTGCGCGGCTTTTGGCGTTGGATGAGCCGAAGTACAGTATCGAGCAGATCAGCGCACAGGTTGGCAAATCGCCTGTGTTCGTGGCCTCTCGCCTCAAGCTGGTTGACCTTGCGCCCGCAGCGGTCGAAGCATTCTATGCCAACGAAATCGGCGTGGGCCATGCGCTCTTGCTGGCCAAGCTTCCTGCCCACGTGCAGCAACAGGCGCTTTCGGCTTGTTTCAAAGAGGTATACAACAACGGGACAAAACCGGCGCGGATTCTGCTGCCCGTCCGCAATCTGCAATTCTGGATTGAATCGAACGTGTTGCTTGTCTTGAAAGATGCGCCTTTCGATAAGCGCGATGCGCAGCTTGTTCCCACGGCGGGCAGTTGCGCCGATTGCCCGAAACGCACCGGGCACAACAAGCTGCTTTTCTCGGACGACCTCGGCAGGCAGGGCGACCGTTGTACCGATCCCGGCTGCTATCAGGCCAAGGTCTCGGCGCAGGTAGCGAAAACCATTGCCGCCAAACCGCAGCTTGTGCAGATCAGTACTGCTTACGGGACGCAGCGGGAAGGCAGCCCGGTATTGCCGCGCAACAAGTACACCGCGATCCGCGACGAAAAGCCGAAGTCCAACGACGAGGCGAAACGCCCGGAGTTCAAGGTGTGCAAGTTCACCACGGACGCCATCGTTACCGAGGGCAGCGAGATTGGCACGATGCACAAGGTCTGCGCCAATCCCGCTTGCCCCATTCATCATCCGAAGAAGGCAAACAACAATGGGGCGAACGATGCTGCATTCAAAGCCGAGCAGGAGAAGCGGCGCAGGGAGGAAGCTATTGCCAACACAACCGGCTTGCGTGTTCTCTCTGCCATTGGCGCGGCGGTTCCGGTGCGGCTGATGAAACGCGACCTGCTGTTTGTGGCCGAACGCATGGCCAACCTGCTGGACGAGAACCGCGCCGCGATTCTCGCCAAGCAGCACGGCATCAAGAAGGCCAAGGAGAATGAATCCACCGGCAAGCTGTTCGTGGCCTTTCTTCGCCGCGCCGATGAGAGCACCCTGGGCCGCGCCGTGGTCGAGGCGGTCGTCTTGCTCTCGGCTTCGCGTGGCAACGCTTCGCAGGCATTACGAGATGCGGCCACAGCTTACAAGGTGGATACGGAGGCTGTTGCTGCCAAGGTTAAGCAGGAGTTCACGGCGAAGGAGAAGGCAAAGACTGGAAAAAAAGCCGCGGCCAAGCAGCCTACGAAAGCCACCGGCAAACCAGTCAGGAAGGTAGCCGCTTAATCCACCACATACTGAACCCCTCGCGGAGCTTGAGCGATCAGGCTCCGCATTTTCTTTCTCGAAGCCCGTCTTCCCGCCCTTATTCGTGCTCCCGCCCTAGCAGGAGGCCATCTTTCGCCCGCCCGACGGGCAGCTCGTGCCGCCTTTGGCGTTGTAATTTGACAAATCTAGCATAATTAGGCACCATATTATCAGGTGGCACATTATAAGGCGGCACATCAGTGAGAAAGTTCGATACAACTTTACTAAGCGCAAAGTACAAGGCGCTCCTTCCCGTGGCCGCGAGGACAGGCTCCGATGAGACGGCACTTGCCGGCTGTTTCACCCTGCTAAGCGTAGCTGACGCCGTCTTTAGCGCTTGCCACGAGCGTCTTGCTCAGTATCAGTTGTCCGAGGGACGCTTTGCGGTCCTTCTGTCGCTGCATCAGAGTTCATCAAGGCTCACTCCCTCTGAATTGGCCGACCAGGCTGGTGTTACGCGCGCCACAATGACAGGACTGCTCGATGGGCTAGAGAGAGATGGTTTCGTGAATAAAGAAGAGATTGATGGCGACAGGCGCAGTTTTGCCGTCTCCCTTACCCCAAAGGGACAGAAGGTAATGGGAAAAGTTATCCCTTTGCAATTGCAATGGTTGGAATCTCTCTTCACGGACCTAACGATAGGGGCTAGGAAGAACCTTCTTGAGAGTTTACAGATGGTCGGCAGAAAGGTACGACATGAACCGCAATAAGTCGTTAGAACCCAATGAGAGACGAAGCGCGATTGTGCTCATTGAGTTCCAACGTGAGTGGCTAGACCCCGCTGAGGGCAAACTGGAGCGCTTGATGCAGGACCAAAATCAGTTCGCCGAATCGCAACGTTTTGCAAGTTAGGCTCTGGAAACTGCGCGGACAGTACGCATGCATATAATTCACGTTCCTTGCTCATTTGAGTCTGGCTATCCGGAACTCGGTGGGGAGCATTATTTCCAATTAGGGTTGTTTGCGGCCATCCCGAAGGCCGGAACTTGGACTGGCAAAGGCCACGCCTTCGCCAAGGGCTTCGAGCCTCGGCCCGGGGAGTTTGTGGTAAGCGGTCGCATTGGAGCCAGTGCGTTCTCCCACTCCAATCTTGATGCCTATCTGCGTAACAACGGAATCACCAGCCTATTTCTGACCGGCTACGCTTTGCATGTTTGCGTCGAATCCACGCTGCGCACGGCGCATGATCTCGGCTACGAAGCGACTGTTCTGGAGGACGCGTGCGCGGCGTTTAATCAGGCTCAGCGGCAGCACGTTCTTGACGAAGTAGTTCAACATTTTGGCGCGCGGATGACTGTCAGCGCTTTCCGCGCGGCGCTGGTGGCCAGAACGGAATCTGACGCCATATGACGCTGACGCTTTCCATTTAGGTAGCAAACCTGTCAGAACGACAGAAAGGTGCAATATGAAAAACGACGAACGGTATCAACGGGGACTCGACAAATTGGCCGAGATCGATGGTCAGCAAGGGCAGAAGGTGATAGACAGCCTAGCCGATATTGCCCCCGATTTTGCGCAATACCTGATTGAATTTCCTTTTGGCGACATCTACAGCCGCCCAGGACTGGACCTGCGTACACGGGAGTTGACAACCGTCGCGGCCCTGACCGCCTTGGGCAATGCTGCGACTCAGCTGAAGGTTCATCTTCATGCTGCTCTCAATGTGGGGTGCAGTCGTGAGGAAATTGTCGAAACGATTATGCAGATGGCTGTGTATGCGGGATTTCCAGCGGCTTTGAATGGATTATTCGTGGCTAAGGACGTTTTCGGAGAGCGGAAAAGTCCGACACAGCCTACTCAGGGCAATGATTGATGGAGGGCAAAATGCCAGAAGTACAGGTTGCAAAACAGATCGCGGGCACGTCACGCGCCTTGGAAGGCAAGGTGGCCCTGGTAACAGGGGCCACCGGTGGCATTGGCCGAGCGTGCGCGATCATGCTTGGACAGCAAGGTGCCAGTGTAGTTGTCAGTGGCCGGAGAGAAAGAGAAGGCCAGGAGACAGTCACGCTTATTCGTGCTCAGGGTGCCGAAGCTACTTTTGTTTCAGCCGACATTGCCTCCGAGACTGAGGTTAAACGGATGGTCACAAGGACATTGGAACAGTTTGGCCGGATCGACATTGCAGTGAATAATGCAGCGGCAGAAGGACCGGTTGCGTTGTTGGCTGAACAGCACAGTGAAGATGTCCAGCACTTGATCGATGTGAATATCAAGGGCACATGGCTTTGCATGAAATTTGAGGTGGAAGACATGTTGCGTTGTGGTGGAGGCGCAATTGTAAACATTGTCTCCATTCATGGACTCGGCGCGGTTGTGCCGGGGTTCTCAATTTACACCGCATCAAAGCACGCAATCGTAGGCTTAACAAAAGCGGCCGCGCTCGACTACGCCAAATCCGGTATTCGCGCGAATGCGGTTGCACCGGGACCGACGCGGACAGAAATGTTGGAACGGGCAGGAGACGGCAACATTGAATCGTTTGCGGAAATGCTGCCTGCAAGGCGGCTCGGCACCCCCGATGAAATAGCGGAAGCGGTTGTGTGGCTAGTTTCTCCATCGTCGTCCTTTGTCAATGGGCATGTGCTGGCCGTTGATGGCGGCTACCTTGCGCAATAACAAATTTCCTCATATCCCATGTCAATCCAGACCGTCGGGGCAAAACAGCACTCTGCTTTCCGCGCCGGAAATTGAATTGGAAAATCCGGTACTATCCGCAAAATCAACCCTGGGATTCGCCGGGGCGGGTGATCCAGGCCGAAAGGGCAGTTTGAATGGCCTCCGTCGCGTGTTCGTCTTCACACATGACGATGCGCCACTCTTCCTCATGTCTCGTAAACGCCAGCCCATGAAGCGCCATCATCTCGCAGATCAGATCGTAGATCGGCGTAAAGATTTCGATGGATTGCCACGTATATTCGCTCAGCCACAATTCATGCAGCACCCGATGCAGACGGACGATCAGAGGATGAATCTGCGGATGCTTCTGGAATAGCTCTGCGGCACGGGGAGCATCGTCTTCGAGGGTCAGTTCCAGCCCGTCCAGATGTCCCAGAAAGTAGCCGGCATGGATAAACACATCCCCGAAGAGTTGCTGGACTTCCACGAAAACGTCCTTAGCGTTTCGATTTTGCCGAAAGGCTACAATCTGCGCTGTCGAAGCGGCAATGCTCTCTTCGAGCGCACGGCAGAAGATTCTTTCAAACTCTTCCACAGCTTCCGGGCGGAACATGGCGGAGGACCGGCACGCGGCATATTCGCTCCACACATCTATCGCTTTCAGGAACGTCTGCCGGGAACGGTCGCCGCACTCCAGAGGGCAGCCATAGACGCCAGGGAAGGTTCGATATAAATGGCCTTCGTGTTCCACGTGCGCAGCTTCGTGGGCGATGCAGGCATGGGCCAGCGCTTGCAAATCCTTCTCCGGGGAGAGCGCCATCAGGCCAACGCTTGCCCGGAGCACAATATGGAACCTTAGTTCCTTCTCCCGCCACACAGCGACCGTCCGCGCCATCTCCATCGTGTCAGGCTGATCGCTCATCTCCAACGGAATCTGTCCCTCCGGCATTCTCTGCAAAGCTGCCGCATCGGCCTGGCAATCACGGGACAGGGTAATCCCATCCAGAGCGCGAAGATCCATACCGAACAAAGCGAGCGCATAGAGGATTTGCTCCATTGCCATCGTGATGACTTCGCGCTCATCCTGGGTTTCATAGCAGGACGTGGTAATGATGCACCGCTCGGGGAGCAGGAGCCTGCCTTCTTTGTCGGGACGGAAGCACAATTCACTCATTCGGAAGCTCCCTCACAATGCCCGATACGGTACGCGGAAGGTTGGAGAGGTTCGCAGAATGAGAGTCTGGACCGGAAAAGGAGGCGGTCGCACCCATATGAGCTGTTTATCACATGCCGCAGGGGGCGCGATGCAGGTTTTGTCTCAGGAGGGATCAACAACAGCTCCTCAACCTGGTAGAAGGGAGAAACGTCTGCGGTGCGCCCCCGCAAACAGCCCTAGTAACCCGAGGTCGGGGAGTTCGAAAGCCGATAGACAGGCTCCTATGGCCTTTAGCTTTAGGGGCCTGGACATACGCCACAGGCTCCCCGACGCCAGAAGGTCTAGGGAGTATTCCGTGCGCTCAAAAAGCGCCCATACGTCTATCGGGGTTTCGACACCCCAGAACGGTGCGTACCCGTTCCAGTTCCATCATCGGGCATATAGCTTAGAATGGCAACGGCTCCGAATCGGTGCGCGGGAAACAACCGTGCAAGAATTTCCGATCGAGCATGTTTTCGAGCGAGGTAAATGGGGACGACTTTTGCCGGGAGTCGGGTAAGGGAACGGCATTGCTGCCGCTCCCTCCCCTAAGAACCGGACTGGATGGTTTTTATCATCCGGCTCAAGCCATGTGTAAGGTCCCTCTCCCGCCTTTGATACAGCATCACGAACTTGCGCTCGTGTTCGTGACACACCCCAACCGACGGGCTTGGAATCGGTCAGATTAGATGGGTTCGGTTCGATAGCATAGCTAGGTAGCATCCATCGCAACGGCCATACTGTCTCGCTGGGCTTTAATGTCTAGCAAGGCGGAATTGCAAATTGCGGTTGTCACAGCGGCAGATGACCTGTGGCATGACGACGGATTATGCGTTCCCAGCCTTATCCCAAAGAGGATTGCGAGCACGCTCGACACGAGCAGCACCAGATAGGTGCTTGACCACGCCGAAACAGCGCTAACGGCGCCTGCTAGTTGAGCCCTATAGAAGTATCCGCCTGTCATGTATCCACCGGCCCATATCGCTGAGGCGATGGCGTCGAGCACGAAGAATCTCATTCTCGACATGCGCGAGAAGCCGGCAAAAGTGGCGGCAAGGTTCGGCCCCGGCAGAAATCGCGCTAAGGCCAGCGCCGGAAGCTGATGCCGGCGAACGGCTTCCGCAAGGCGACCCGTCCAAAAAGCGGAGTGCGTTGGAGCGTCGCCTACAGGCCGGTTTCTTGATACGCGCCAACGTCCTATCTGAAACCAAACGCTATCTCCTGCCAGGCAAGTGACGACGGCCACGCAAATCGACGCCGTGAGATTGGCGGATTTCAGGCCCGCGAGTGAGCCAATCAGCAACAATGCCGGAACGCTTGGTACTGGGAGACCCACCTGTTCGCACAGTATTGAGGCAACCAGAGTTGCCATCGGGTGATCAATGAAGAAGTGTACCGCGGGAATCATTCAGCTCTCCTGCTCTTCGCTCCTAATGGAGCTTGGTCTGGACATTTTTCACTGTGTTTCATGGGTCGCGACCTACACGGCTGCTCGAACTCGGATCTCCCACACATCGCGCTATCTCCCGCCCGAGCGCAATTCGCAATCTCCGATCGACGAATGCATCGTTACCGCTTAACCTCGTGACGCCGTAAAAGAGCCGGCCGTCTATTCGACATTTCATTTGTCGAAGCCTGCAATTTGCTGCGCAGCACGCGCACGGGCCTCCATGACTTCTCGTATGGAAACGTCCAATAGGAGAGCGCAATCCCGGTCGGAATATCTTTCAAGAACGGATAAGACATATATGAACCGTTCGAAATCCTCAAGCGCGAGAACTCCTGCGAAACGACTGTCGAGTGGGGGCAGCTTCCGTGGCTTACTTTGGACCGGTACATGGGGCGCGTCCAGGGTCGGCTTTTCGTGACCAGAGCGAGGTGCGATCACGCGAATTGCATTACGGACGATCACACGGCGCGCCCAGGAATGAGCCCAATGATGAAAGACGGGATTCCCATCCACGCAGTCGTCAAGACCCGCCACGAAACATTGCTCCGCCTTCTCCTGATTTGCCGTCAACAGGAAGGAAAGCAGATACAGGCTATTCGTATCTTCCATGAACAATTTGCAGAAATTCTCCTTCGTCGCATACACGCTCCGTCTTTCCCAAGCGACTCGCGGAGCGCACATGACATCTGTTGTCCTACCGCCCCAACAAATCGATCCGGTTATCACGGAATCTCCTGACTGCAACCATGCCGAGCGCCACAAAAAAGACCATTTCAATTAGCTGCAAGGCGAGAAACACTGGTTCCGATAATGTCGGCGCCAGTGCCTTCAAGGCCGGAATATGCTCGAATGCTTGAGTGGTCAAAAGGAGTATGTTGAGGCTGAGAACAATCGTGGTGCTGAAGGCGCAAATCGCACGCCAGATGCCGACCAGATGGAATTTACGCCATCCGAGAATCGCCGCTCCTGACACATAGACAGAAACCATTGCAAGCCATTGCGTGTGGGAGAGGTGGTGAAAGGAAAACAGGAGCCCGGCCACGCTTGCAGCAAGGGACCAGCGAAAGAAGATAACAGTCCATTTTTCGACCAGTTCTCCGGCAAGCAGTCCGAACAAGACCTTGGCCCCTGCCCCAATCGCAATCAAACTGCAGGCGATATGGATGAACGTGAGGATATTCACGATCATGTCTTTACCTCCTCGATCCATCTTTAATGATCAGTCGCACCAATACATACGTACTGGTAGGCATACATTATCTCAGCGCCTGTTGCGGGTGGCCCGTGCTCAGTTGTGGGATCGGCTTCTTGTCAGTTTCTTTCAGAACGGATGCGTATTGTTTTGCGATTGACTTCGCGACGCTATCCGCAACATTGGTGCTTTCCGATTCACCACGCGTCGTTCCCTTGACTTGTTTGTGCAGATCGACCGAGCCGGACACATCGCTGAGGGCCGTATTAAATGTCATTTGGGTTGTACCGACGAACATCCCGGCCGGCCCAAGGATCGCTCTCTTCACTTGGCTACCTGTCTTGAATGCCGCGATGGAGATGTGGATGGTGTATTGCGGACACACCTTCTGTCCGTCGTTTTCGCCGTCTCTGTACACACGTCCCGCCCCCTGGGTGAGACGCAGCCGATCAATTACATGCTCGTAGATGAGCGCTCTGTAGGCGGCGGGTACCTCGGTGTGCTCCCAGTTAGGAGTGACGACAAGCACGCTCCGCGGTTCGACTGAGTCTTGGCAGTTGGGCACGGTAGCCAGTTCTGCACGAACCGGGGGATCTGTGAGCGCCTCGGTTTGAACAGGTGCTAGCATCTGGGTGAAACTCTGCAGGGCCTGATCCGCCTGATGAGCGGGAAGGAAAAAGACTGCCCCGTGAATTGCGCCTCGCTTATCGCGATATTCCACAGTGAGCATATCAACCCGGTGATGCATGAACATTGCACCTGCAACGCCGCTGCCATTCGGCATCACCGCCCTGAGAACGCGCCCTTTCATGCCCCAGATCTCGACTTTTTGGTTACCGGAGCTAACCGCCGTCACATCCTTGCGATCGATCGAAGCTGTTCCTGCTTTGCCGGAGAACGTTACGGAATCAGAACTGAAAGTCAGGGTTCCTTTTTTATGGGGTTTCAGTTCAGGAAATCCGTAGACATGTTCAGCCTTGGTGGACTGCCAAATGGTGGCAGGGAGCGAAGTGGAGTGATCGGTTTGTGGTGTCGCCACTGACGCGTAGCTCGGCACGAAGATGCCTACGTGCAGGGCGAGGACGAGGAAGCTGGTAGAGAGGGTCTTCATAAATCTCCTAATACCTACGGGTAGGTATGTATCGTTAGACTCAAGAACTGGTGATATGGTGCGTGAATATTTGTGGAATCTCCGGCTGTGAAGGGTTCTCTTGCCTATGTGGAGCGACTGCGGTATGAAAAGCGATCGCAAATGCTGCCGCTTCCGGCGCTGGGGAGTTGATTCCTAAGCAGATAACGCGAGTGCTTCCTGTCAGGAGTCCCCGCAACACCCACTACTTTGCCATGACGGAGGATAGGGGGCAGGCAAATCATTAGAATTTGAAAACCACACCGACAGAAGGAACCATGGTCTGCACATACTTGTCCGTCTGGAGACTGCTTATTTCGAAATCGGGCGCCTTGTACGTGAAGCTCTTGGCTTGTGCGCGAATCGCGATCTGTCGAGAGATAGGAATATCAACTCCGCCGCCGAAGGCGATCACGGATCGAGTTTGACGAGACACAAGAGATGTATCCCGCGGATCGAAAAGAAGTGCGCCTCCGCCGATAGAGACAAACGATTGGAACCTTTTCGTGAGCGGATTGGGAAGGTTAATCACGGCCGATCCGGTCGCCGCATAAACATTCGCCTTCAGCGCAGTCGTGTTGGTCGATGTCAGGAATTTCTGCGAGTCCCGGAAGCCATCGAAATCGCCTTCCACCCCCAGCCACCGATTGATGTTGAACCTGTACCCGGCAAGGACGCCACCCGAGGAAGTTGGCTTGTATGTAACACCCGAATCGGTCACTTTCCTGGTGAATACGCCACTTCCTTGAAGCGTGACTTGCTGCCTTGCGAAGTACTTGGTTGCCTCTACGGCCTGAGCGGATGCGAAATTGCATAGAGCCAGCATGAAGATAAATCCACCAACGAGTCGTTTCATAAATTACGCTCCTGGACATTCTGGATTGAGAAACCAGTGCGTCTTTATTAAAGACGTACTGGTAGGTATTCTAAGGAAAGGGCCCATAGATGTCAAACGGAATCGGCGTGCGCCGCTGAAATCTGCACCGACCAAGACGTGGGCCAGGGACGCCCGCCACCCGGACGACGATGCTGCGTGGGGCAAGTGGTGGCGATATTGTGGAAAAGAGGAACTCTGCCGTGCCTTTTTTTGACGGCGATACAATCTTCTTGGCAGCTACCTGCGAGGCACCCCGGGATTCATCCCAGGATCAGCTCTTCGGCACATCAAAGAGAGCATCGAAGATACGTCCCACTACCTTCTTGAGCGAACTCTTGCCCAAGATTGCTGGTTCGAGTTTGGTTTCGAGGATAAGGCCAGAGATCACAGGCTGAAGTGCTTGAACTGCGATTACGCGGCTCACATCATTCTTTCCTTTTCCCGCCGGCCCAAGCAATGCGGAAAACCGCTCTTCCTGATCCTTGGAGAGGACGCCCGCAAAGATCTTCTGAAGCCGCTTTTGTGATTTAGGATTGCGGATGCAAAAGAGCTTGAATTCCAGCATAAGCAGCGCAAAGGAATTATCCTCCGTCATCTTTAAAGAAAAATCTCGCATCACGGCGAGATTGGTCTGAACTGAAGTGGAACCATCAAGCAGGGCCGCCATTTTCGCGCGATTTCGCACTATGTTCTCTTCGATCAGAGCAAGAAAAATGTCTTCTTTACTCTTAAATTGAGCATAGATCGCTCCCTTGGTGCGTCCTGCCAGAGCCGCAATCTCTCCCAACTCCGCCCCCTCGTATCCGTCGCGCACGAAGATCGTTTCTGCAGCCCGGAGTAAAAGTTCTCGCGTCTCTCTCGTCTTTAGCTCATGCTTTGTGACTTTGGTGGCTGTCATGTCTTTGCTATCCATATTAACCCTTCGTCGCGGAAATCCGACTTGGCTACCTTGTGGGAACGGCGACGTGGATTCATGGTGAATTTGCGCCGGGAGAATCTCGGACATCACGATAGGGAACTTCGGCAAACGGCTTTCAGTGTTCATTTTTGAACGGTATCCTTTGTACTGCTGACGATGTTGGACTTCTCGACATCGTGCTGGGCCGTAGCATAGTGTTTGGCGTGGCTTTTGGCAACGTAGGAATATAGGAGACTAAAAGAACTCCATGCCGAAGGCTGTGAGAGCTGAGTGTCGAGTTGTGTGGTGCCTGTAAGCCTGGAAGCACACAACGGTTGTGACACCCAAATGAAGGCGTGCGCCACGAGAAATAGGGTACTGCTGCGACGAAGCAGCATATGTTTCTCCCTGTAAATTCGTACCAGTAGGTATAGAATACTACGAGTAGTCGACTCAAAGTCGATCGCAGGAGAATAAAATTTTGCGAGGCGCTGCCATGTTTGAGGCTGCTGTCAAGAAGAAGGATAATCCGGAGACGCCCCCAACAGAATGTGTGAGGTCAACAACGGAATGAAACGGGCGCGCACGCCAGTTAGAAGTGAGATTCTGGCTTATTCTGAGAAAATTATGGCGGCGAAGTGCCTCTTCGAAGGCAAGTGGACGCTACAGGTTCTCAGTGCGATCCGGTTTGAGCCCGTTCGCATGAGTCAGCTCAACCGTTTTATCCCTGCCGCCTCCAAAAAGGCCTTACGGGCAAACCTGAAGTCACTAGAAGCATCACGCATCATCGTCCGACGAGACTTGAGTCGCACGGTTCTCCATGTCGAATACGATCTGACGACCGATATGCGACACTCGGTCTGTGCCCTTCTTGACCACCTAGCTGCCTGGGGAGAGTTCTACAGTACGGATCGCGCGATAAGCGGCAACGATACGACTGCGAGGGAATCCCACGACGAACTGTAGAGTTTTCACCGGGGCTCGGCGATGCCGCGTGACAACTCACAGTCGTCGAAGTTCGGTATGATCCGGTGGCGTATGACGAAGGAGATGAATTGCCTAACGCGCACCCTCTGTCAGCCTTTTGCGAATACCGAAGGCTGATGGTTCTGGCGTAACAGGTAGATCATTTCGTCTCCCAGCCGCCTCCCAAAGCGTTGTAGAGTTGCACGAGCGACAAAAGTTCATTCTGCCTTGCGATGGCAAGATTCAGTTCCGCCGTAAAGTAATTAGTGTCGCTGGTCAGCACTTCAAGATAGGAGTCCTGACCCTCCTGATAGAGCGCCTGCGAGAGCCGTGCGGCGTCTTGTGCAGATGCCGTGAGTTGTTCCTGCTGCTCGCGATATTCCCGATATTTGCGGTAGGCAACCAACGACTTTGAAACGTCGCGGAAGGCGTTCGCGATGGTCTGCTGATAGGTCAGCAGAGCCTGTCGTTCCTCGGACTCCGTCATCCTCACGTTGTTCCGGATGCTTCCGGCATTGAAGATGGGCACCGAGACGCTAGTGGGTCCATAGTTCCATGCATAGCTTGGTCCCGAAAAGAGCTTCGACAGTTGATTCGTTTGCGTTGATGCGCTGCCCGTAAGAGAAATCTGTGGGAAATAGGCTGCGCGGGCGACGCCGATCTCAGCATTGGCCGCAATCAGATTAGCCTCGGCTTCGAGAATATCGGGACGTCGTTCGAGCAGCGTAGACGGAAGGCCCGCCGGCACCGTGGGAGGATGAGGCTGTTGATCGATCGGCAGGCCGCGCGGAATAGGATGGGGATTCTCGCCCAGCAATGCACAGATCGTGTCCTCCTCCTGTTCGATCTGCCGCTCCAGGTCGGGAATCTCTTCCTGTGCGGTAAGGACAAGCTGTTCGGACTGCCTGACATCCAGCAGGGTCCCCGCGCCGCCGTCGTTGAGCGCACGTGTCAGTTTGAGCGATTCCTGGCGGGCAGCAAGAGTCCTCTTCGATACCTCCAACTGTAGATCGAGGGTACGCAACTGGAAGTACCCGGTTGCTATGTCCATGACGACGGTACTCAAAACGGCTCGATGTGCCCATTCAGAAGAGAGCATCTGCGCGCGCGCTGCCTCCGTCGCACTACGATACTTGCCCCAAAAATCGAGATTCCAACTCGCGGACAAACCCAGCGAACCTGTGTTCGTCGCCTCTGGAGAGAACCCGGCGATGCCGAGTGACGCCTGCGAAACGCGTTGGCCTGTATAGTCCGCCGTCCCGTTCAGAGTCGGGAATTGATTGGCCCGCGTGATTCCAAGCTGAGCGTTTGCCTGCACAATACGCTCGGCAGCTACCCGCACATCGTAGTTCTGCTGTAGCCCCTTGCGAATCAACTCCTGCAATTGTGGATCGGCAAAAACGTCCCACCACTTCTGGTCGCCCAGAGCAATGGTTTGTGCCGCACTGCCGGTAGCTTTGACATCTTGCTCCGCGCCGCGATACTCCGGCGCAGTTGGCACCGCAGGACGTTTATAGTTCGGTCCTACCCTACAGCCGGCGACGGTGAGAAGCATAGCCGCCACAACCAGGAACCCCACCTTTTCCGATCGCGAACGGTTACTCATTCCGTACCTCCCGAATTCTCGTGACCAGACGAATGCATCCCTTCATCGTCTGGTGACTTCTTCTTGAAGTGATGGGAGATCCTTTCCACGAGCACGAACAGCACGGGAATGATGAAAATCTCAAGCAGAGACGCCATCAACATCCCTCCTATGCAGACCGTGCCCAACGTCCGACGGGCCTGAGCGCCGGAACCCGAAGCAATCCAAAGCGGCACACAACCTAAGATGAAGGCAAAGGCCGTCATCAGGATGGGGCGCAGGCGCAGACGAGCTGCACCCAATGCCGCTTCGACGAGAGGCGTGCCAGCATCGAAGTTGATCTTGGCGTACTCGACGATCAGGATGGCGTTCTTGGCCGCCAGCCCGATGATCATAACCACACCGATCTGTGCATAGACGTTGTTTTCGAGAGATCGCGACCAAACGGCAAGATATGCTCCCAAAAGCGCGATCGGAGTGCCCAGTAGAACGCTGAACGGAAGGGTCCAGCTCTCATACTGCGCCGCAAGAATGAGAAAGACGAACATGATAGAAAGGGCAGAGACCGCCAGGGCAGACGTTCCCTGGCTCGCCTGCTTCTCCTCATAGGACATGTCCTTATAGTCGTAACCCATGCCCGTCGGCATCGTTTCCTTGAAGACATCTTCGAGCGCGGCCATCACCTGGCCGGAACTGTATCCAGGCTTTCCGGAGACCGTGATCTGGACAGCCTTGTACTCGTTAAAGCGCATGATGTATTCAGGTCCACTGATCCGCTCCACGCTGGTGATGGCGCTCAGCGGAACTCTCCCGCCGCTCGCAGTTGGCACATAGAATCTGCCGATGTTATCGACGACCGTGCGCGCGTCCCCATCGGCCTCAACGTAGGTTTGCCACTGCCGGCCAAAGCGGTTGAAGTAGTTGACCAGTGCGCCGCCCATGAAAGCCTGCATCGTCGTGTAAACATCACTCAAGGCCACCCCTTGTGCCAATGCTTTGGCCCGGTCAACGTGAACTGCAAGCTGTGGAACGTGTAGCAGGCCGGTATTCATCGCCATGGCAATCTCGGGGCGTTTCTGCACCGCGGCCATAAACTTGTCGGCATTGTCAGCAAGGAAGTCATTGCCCTCTTTGCCGGCGCGGTCTTCGAGCACGAAAGTGACTCCTCCCGATGTTCCGATACCTGGAATGGCCGGTGGAGTAAGAGAGAACGCGAGTCCATCGCGCACACCGCTATTGAGGCCCTGCGCTACCGCTTGCTTGATGTTCTCGAATTGCTCCTGCTTGCTCTTCCGTTGGTCCCAGTCCTTCAAGGGGACGAAGAAGAAGGCGTTATAGGTCGTTTGCGCCGAAGTGAGAAGGTTGAGTCCAACAATAGAAACCACGTCGGCGACGCCGGAGGTGTTCTGCAGTACCTTCTCGACTTGCCCGGCCGCTTCGGTAGTACGTGACAACGAAGATCCGTCCGGGAGTTGCAGACTGACCATCAGGTAGCCCTGATCTTCCTCCGGCAGAAACGACGATGGCAGATGGATGCCCACTATCACCGCAGCCACCGAGGCGACGGCCAGCAATACGATGGCAATTCCAAACTTCCTGATCAGGAATGAAGAAGTGCTTACGAATTTATCCGTGCCTCGCCCAAAAAGCCGGTTGAACCACTCGAAGAATTGCGCGAGCGGGCCGGTGGACTTCTTCTTTGGCTTGAGGAGCAAAGCGCAAAGTGCCGGACTGAGCGTGAGCGCGTTGAAGGCGGAGAAGAGCACCGAGACGGCAATTGTGACGGCAAACTGCTGATAGAGGCGCCCTGTGATGCCGGATATGAAAGCTGTCGGGATGAAGACTGCCGCGAGGATCAGAGCAATTGCGATAACCGGACTCGACACCTCTTCCATTGCTTTGACGGAGGCGTCCTTTGGACTCATTCCTTCATCCATGTGGTGTTCCACGGCCTCAACCACGACGATGGCATCGTCAACCACGAGACCAATTGCCAGCACAAGGCCGAAGAGCGAAAGTGTATTGATGCTGAAGCCCAGGAACGGAAAGACAGCGAAGGTGCCGATCAGCGAAACCGGCACCGCAAGCATTGGAATGAGCGTGGCGCGCCATCCCTGCAAGAAGAGGTAGACGACCAGAATCACCAGCACAAGTGCGATGATGAGCGTTTCGAGAATCTCCTTAATGCCGGCGCTTACTGGCTTTGTCGTGTCGAGCGGGACGGAGTAGTTCAGGTCCTGGGGGAAGTCCTTCGAGAGCGTCGCCATCGCGGCGTGCACATTTTTTACAGTTTGCAAAGCATTCGACCCAGGCAATTGGTACACCACCATGAACGCCGCGGGCTTCCCGTCGAGGCGGGCAGTCGTGTCGTAGGTCTGCGCGCCCAACTCAATTCTCGCTACATCCTCGAGCCGCACGATGGAACCGTTGTTGCTCGCACGCAGAACGATTTCGCCAAACTCCTTCTCGCTGGTCAATCGCCCGTCGGTACGCACCGTATAGGTGTACTGCTGACCATTCTGGATCGGTTCCCCGCCGATCTTTCCGGCTGGGTTGACCGCATTCTGGGTTTGAATGGCTGCCGTTATCTCCGGGACGGTGATGCCGAGCTTTGCGAGTTGGTCCGGCTTCACCCACACGCGCATCGCATACTGTCCGGCGCCAAACACCTGAACGCGCCCAACGCCCTCGGCTCTCGAAACCGGGTCCACCAGGTTGATGTAGGCGTAATTCGCCAGATACGTGCTGTCGTAGGTTCCTTTCGGCGACGAGACACAGATCAACATCAAAGGTGTCGTCAGCGATTTCTGCACGGTAACGCCGGCGGTCGTTACGGCGGCAGGCAGTTGCGCTGCGGCTTGCGAGTATCGCAGTTGGGTGAGAATCTGATCGACGTTTGGATCGGTGCCAAGCGCAAACTCGGCGTTAAGATTCGTCGATCCATTGTTCGAATTGATCGAGTACATATAGTCCATGTGATCGACACCGCTCATCTGTTGTTCGATGGGCGTTGCAACGGACTGTACGAGGGTATCGGCATCTGCGCCCGGAAAGGTCGCCATGAGAAAAATTGAGGGAGGCGTAATGTCGGGGTATTGCGCAATGGGCAGGCGCGTCAACGAGACGACGCCGACGATTACCATGACAATCGCGATGACCATGGCGACGATGGGCCGACGGATGAAGAATTTCGACATGGCTAGCGCCCCTGCTCGGTAGTGCCGTTGTCAGCCACGGGCTTGACGGCCATGCCGTCGCGGACTTTGCCGTTTCCTTCGGTAACGACACGATCTCCCGGGTTCAAACCGCTGGTAACAATCCAATCCTGGCCGACCTGGCTGCCAACCGTGATTTTTTGAACCTTTGCAATATTGTTAGCGCCCACAACGATGGCCAAATGCTGCCCCTGCTGATCAAGAACGGCGCGTTGCGGAACGATGAAGGCGTTCTTCTGAACGCTCGTGAGAGCGCGCACCTTCGCGAATTGGCCTGGGCGGAGGAGCCCCGAAGGATTGGAAAAGGCCCCGGCAATGAGAATCGTGCCCGTTGTGTTATCGACAGCTCGATCTACGAAAACAATGGAGCCGCTGCCCGGATACTTTTCGCCGTTCGCCAACGTCAGTTCCAGAGAAATCTTGCTGCCTCCCTTGAGCAGATCGACTGCTCCCTGCCGCTTCGCCGAGTTGGTCAGGTCGATGTATTCCTGCTCGCTGATGGAAAAGAATGCTTTGATGGGATTGACTTGCGAGACACTCGTCAACGTTGTGGACGTACTGACGAGATTGCCTGCCTGGATCGTTGCGCGGCCTGCGATGCCATCGATCAGTGAACGGACCTTTGTCCAGCTCAGGTTAAGCTGGGCGGTCTCGATAGCGGCCTCATTCGTCTTCACCAAAGACTGGTACTGGTGCACTTGTTGCGTATCGTTATCCAATTGGCTTTGGGCCAGAGCATGAATCGCAACCAGCGGAGTATCGCGCTTGACGTTGATCTGGCTGAGTTCGAGTTGCGCTCTCGCTTGTCCAAGTTGCCCCTGGGCCTGATCGAGTGAAGCCTGAAAGGAACGCGGATCGATTTCGAACAGAACATCGCCCTTTCGAACATGCTGGCCTTCGCGGTAGACCTGCCGCACCAGATAACCGGACACCTGCGGTTGGATCTGAGCGTTGACGTACCCATCCAGATTCCCAACCCATTCTCCGTAGACGGGAACGTCCCGCTGCTCCACAGAAACAACACCTACTTCCAGCGCGGGCGGCGTCCCGGTAACGCCTGCCTTACGCTTGCAACCACAGGCAAAGAGCGTGCAACCGAGAAGTACAAGAGGAACAAGAACGGATAGGGTCCGTTCGCGCGTCGAATATCCCTTCAGAAGAAAAGCCATGGTCTCGTTTCTCACGCCCAATTGACACAGAACGTGCCGCTACTTTAGAAAATACCTTCTGGTACGTATTTTACACGAGATGATGATGTAGTGCGAAAGGAATCATTACACCACGCACCCAGACCGCTCATGAACAGGATGCTTATGAAGACATATCAACTTTGCACGTATCATTTTCGATCTGCAGAATCTGCAAGCAGGATTGCCTTGAAATGGCCCGAGTACATCGAGTACCTACGGGACGCGGGATTCGAGACCCATGGTGTCTTCCGATCACTTGCTCGACCGAACAGCATCATCGCTCTAATTGGCTATGAAGATGAACTCGAACAGTTGGCATTGAAGTCCATTGCGTTCACGAAGTTCCTGGCCGGCCTCGCCGAAATCGATGTAGAGCAAATTATTCGCGTAGACGACCTGCCATTGCGCCCGTTGGGGGCTTCACCATTGTGATAAACGGCCAGCGAATCAATACTTGTTATTCGTTACGATTATTCGATTGCACTTTCCCTCGGCCTCTCTTTTCGAACTGTACTCTGGATCGCTTCAATTCATCCGCAATCATCTTTTCATCGGGAAGCACCATCTGATATTCAGCAGCGAGAACTTTGTTGGGCAGATTATCCAGAGCGTAATGAGCTTCCGCTGTGCCCTTTTCCGCACAGAGAATCAGACCGACCGGAAGGTTCTCTCCCTCCTTCATCCAATGCTCGCGCGCGTAATTCAAGTAGAGGTGCATCTGTCCGAGATCTGCGTAGCTGAACCTACCCACCTTGAGATCGATAACAACCATACAACGGAGCCGACGATGAAAGAAGAGCAGATCGACCCGGAACCAAGTATCGTCAATACGGAGTCTTTTCTGCCTACCCAGAAATGCGAAGTCGTCGCCTAGTTCTAGCAGGAAATCGGTGAGATGTTGGATGAGCGCTTCTTCAAGGTCCGTTTCGGAGTACTCGTCCTTGAGGTCAAAAAATTCGAGCACGAACGGATCTTTGATGGCTTCCTCTGGCGTGATGGTATCGCCGGGTTCTGCGACCTCGGCCTTCTCAAGCATCATGGCCTTGTTCCGAGACAGAGCGATGCGCTCGTAAAATTGACTGCCGATCTGTCGGTCGAGTTGGCGAACCGACCATCCAGAACGGAGGGATTCCGTCTCATAGAAGACCCGAGCCTCTGAGTTTTTCACAGAGAGCAGCCGTACATATGCTGACCAGGGCAGAGGGAACTTAGAGGCAATCTCGGGCAAGGCGGGCGATTTTTCAGACGGTGTCTGAAAAATCTTCTGTGCCGGCCATTCCAGATAGAACCGCCTCATCTGGCTGAGGTTTACTGCACCAAAGCCCCTCCCGAATTGTTGGGTCAAATCATCGGCCAGTTGTTTGATAAGCGCTTCCCCGTACTCCGCTCGCTCTTGGCCCTGCTGTTCAAACTCCACGATGCGGCGTCCGATCTCCCAATAGGTTGCTGTCATCAGCGCATTCACACTCCGGGCCGAAGCCGCCCGCGCAGCCTGTAGCAGCTCTATGATGTCGTTACGGATTTCGCCGTACTGTATGTTGTTCATGTCGTCTCTCAGGTTACGTCCCGTCCATTGCCGGAAGGAAATACTGGCGAGCTGGCCCGCCACGACCCAGCTCACGGCCCACAGGGTTTTGGTGTCAAATTGGTGTCAAAGGGGGGCGATTTGGCCGGTTTTGCCGGTTATGCCGTCTTCTAACCACTTTACCGTCAATAACTTACGTTTTTGACAGTTCCATGGCATGGAAGAGGTCGTCGGTTCGATCCCGACCAGGTCCACCAAAAATTCCCTTACAATCAATTCATCGCGGACGCTGCCATGATTCACCAATTCGGATTTGGCAGCGTTTGGTAGCGAATTTTCAAAAAGTTCTCTCCGCAGGAGCTTCAAAGGGTTTATCTCGGGAGTGGCAGATTGCCGCCACGGTGCCAGTCCTCATCCCCAACAGATACGGCGCGGTTTCGCTGTTTGCGTTCACCCTCCCTCGTCCTCTTCTGTTGCTACAATCGGTTCCCCGGTGTAGTTGCAACCAAAAAATGTCGTATTAACTGCAACGATAAAATGTCGCGGTTAAGGGGTTGCAGCGAGAGCGGGATGACCGCTGTAGCTGTAGATGTTGGGTTGTGGTTTGCGTCTGGCAG
>Ga0181520_10005322_pt1 | contig 20616 bp, 8 predicted proteins | sample PEATcosm2014_Bin_29_FD_132451 | JGI IMG/M metagenome (GOLD analysis project Ga0181520, IMG submission 132451) | Peatland microbial communities from MTU Mesocosm Facility, Houghton, MI, USA - PEATcosm2014_Bin02_30_metaG | ecosystem: Environmental > Terrestrial > Soil > Wetlands > Peat | place... | reverse complement strand
GCTCGACCTCTGGCTGCACGACTACAACTTCCACCGCCCACATGCTAGCCTGAATGCAAAGACCCCGGCCTCAAGAGCAGGTCTGAACCGGAACAACCTGTTGAGCCTCCACAACTAATCCCTCGTGTAGATCGTCCGGCTCTTCTCATCGTGGCGTTCGAGAGCCAGCTCGATCAGGCGGGTTATCAGCTCCTTGTAGCTGAGGCCGGTGGCCTCCCACAACTTGGGATACATACTGATCTGCGTAAAGCCGGGCATGGTATTCACTTCGTTCAGGAAGATGCGGCGCTTGCCCTCGGGCTCCATCAAGAAGTCCACGCGCGCCAGGCCGGCCAGATCGCAGGCGCGGAAGGCGGCGACGGCCATCTCGCGAATCTGCTTGTCTTCCTTCGGGCTGAGCTTAGCCGGAATCACTGGCACCGAGCCTTCCGAGAGGTACTTATCTTCGTAGTCGTAAAACTCCTTGCCGGGAATGATCTCGCCAACCAAGCTGGCCTGGGGATCATCGTTGCCGAGCACGGCGACCTCGAACTCGCGAGCCTTGGTTTTTTTGCCGCCGACGCCTTGCTCGATGACCAGCTTGCGGTCATACTTGGCGGCCTCTGTCAGCGCTGGCCCCAGTTCCTTGCGGTTGTGAACTTTGCTGATGCCGACCGAGGAGCCGAGATTCGCCGGCTTCACAAAGACCGGATATTTGAGCGCCGCTTCAACCTGGGCAATGGATTTTTTCGGGGAGTTTTCCCACTCCGGGCGCAGCAGCGTGAGGTGCTTGACCATGGGCAGCTTGGCGTTGGCGAAGAGGCGCTTCGCCACTTCTTTGTCCATGCCCACTGACGAACCCAGCACGCCGGAGCCGACGTAGGCGATGCCCGCCAGCTCGAAGAGTCCCTGAATGGTGCCGTCCTCGCCGAAAGTTCCGTGCAGCACCGGAAAGACTACATCCAGGAACTGGCTGTCGAGATAAGCGGATTGGCCCTGTAAAGTTTGATTCTCGCCCAAAGCGCGCACGGAAGCAGCCGCGGCATTGGCCGCACCAGAGCCATCGAGCAGCCCCTGCGCGGCTTCTGAGGTGAGCCAGTGTCCTGACTTGTTGATGCCGATTGGCACCACATCGAATTTGCGGCGATCAATTGCTTTCAAAATCGAAGCCGCCGAGAGCAGCGAAACCTCATGCTCGCCGCTGCGCCCGCCAAAGATAATTCCAACTCGAAGTTTTTTTGCCATTTCATCTTTAATTCTAGTTGAATGGCGCGCCGCGCAGATTGTTCGCGGCGCGCCTCGGGTGATTCTTTCTGTCTTGCCTTTACCAGATATAAGTTCCTACCGACTCGGATGCCAGCGTAGTGGTCAGAGCGCTGCCGTGATAAACAATCTGAAAGGTCTTGGGAAAGTTGCCGGTGTTGTCCGCCACCAGCACGACCTTTCCATCAGCATTGAGGAAAGCGACGGTCTGCAGCTGATCCAGCTGGTTCGATCCGACGCGGACCGCGCCGGGACGCACAAACTTGGAAAAGTGCGCGGCAGCGTAGTAGGCCACATTGAGCCTTGCATTGTCGCCATCGAGGGTGATTGCACCGGCGCACATTGTGCATCCGCCATCGTTGGTGTGCGGCCCGAATTTGGGATCAGCGGCAAGATTCCAGAGCAGTACGTTGCGGCCCCAGTTACGCGTGGCGCTGATCAGCACGCGGCTCACTGGCTCGGCGATATTGATGCTGTTCGGGTTCATGCGCCCGCCCACCGACTGCTCGGTCAAATATAGGTTCTTGTTCGGATATTCGTTGTGCACATCCGTCAACGCCTGGGGATCGCCGCCGTATAAATGGAAGGCCGTTCCAACGACATATTTGCTGGCCTCCGGATCCTTCAAAATTGAAAGAGGATACGAAGTTACATCCGGATTGTGGTCATACAACTGGATCTCTGTCTTGATGCCCGCCTTGGCAAAGGCCGGCCCAAGATACTTGGCGATGAACTTGTCCTGCTGCTCGGCGAACATCGCCATGCTGGGCGTGTTCTTGGGATTCAGCGGCTCGTTCTCGACGGTAATGGCTGTGATGTTGATGCCCTGGGCCTTCATGCTCTCGATGTATTTCACCAGATAGGCGGCATAGGCGCCATAGCAATCGGGCTTGAGTTCGCCTCCCTTGACCTTGCCGTTGGTCTTCATCCAGGCGGGGGCTGACCAGGGCGAGCCGAGAATCTTGATGTTGGGATTGATCGCCAGTATCTCCTTCAACATGGGGATCACATCCACGAGATCAGGTCCAAGGTTGAACTTGGCCATATCCGGGTCGGATTGGCCTTCCGCCAGATCGTCGTAGGAGAAGACGTGGTCATTCATGTCGGAAGCGCCGATGCTGACGCGCAGATAACTGACGCCGATGTCGCTGCCCTCGGTGGAGAAGAGCTCTTTCAGAAGGGCGGCCCGGCTGGCCTGCGTCATTTGCACGAGCAACTGCGCGCTGCCGCCGGTGAGCGCAAATCCAAAGCCCTCGATGGGCTGAAACTGCTGCATATCGTTCACTTCGATGGCGGGCAACTGAGCATCCGGCGCGGCGAAATGCAGCAGGGGCGCTTGCGGCGCGAAGACTGCGGCACGATCCACGGTGGTCAGCCAGAGCTGAGCGTCGGGAATGGTTTGGGCCTTCAACGCGGCCGAAAGGAGTACCAACACCACGAACAAAAGAGCCAGTGTGCTTTTCGGATTCATCAAACCTCCTCATGCTGTCGATCAGGGTATTTGCCGGCAGAACTCTGCGGCGAAGGCAGGGTCACGCAGAACTACCGATTGTTTCCAGAACAAATGCGTGGCGCGTCGCTAACCGTCACGATAAAAACACGATTCGCCCATGAATGTCAATCGGCGCATCCGAGAAGCCGGGTATTTACAGTATCTTCTTCCCGAAGGCCGAGCAGGCCAGTTCGACGGCCAGCTCCGCGGTGCGGTTGTGTTCGTCGATCACCGGGTTGACTTCAACGATCTCGAAGCTGAGCAGATGGCCGTGGTCGGCGATGATCTCCATGGCCAAATGAGCCTCGCGATAGGTGGCGCCGCCGCGCACCGGCGTGCCCACTCCGGGCGCATCCTCGGGATCGATCCAGTCCATGTCGAGCGAGACATGGTAGCCGGCTGTCCCGCGCCCGGCCGCGCGCAGGGCCTCTTCCATCACGATTCTCATGCCGCGTTCGTCGATGTCGCGCATGGTGTATACCTCGGCCACTCCGGCGCGGCGGATGTTCTCCCGCTCGGCGGCGTCGATGTCGCGCACTCCAATCAGCACAGTGTTCTCTGCGGCGATCTTGGGCGCGAAGCCGAAGATGTTGCCGAGCGCCTCGGGGCCCAGCCCGAGCAGTGCGGCCAGCGGCATTCCATGCACGTTGCCGGAGGGCGAAGTCTCCGGCGTGTTGATGTCGGAGTGGGCGTCGATCCACAAGACGCCGATCTTCTCTCCCCGGCGGCGATAAAACTCGGCCACCCCGGCAACCGAGCCCGCGGCTAGCGAGTGGTCGCCGCCCAGCACCAGCGGCGTCATGCCTTCATCGAGGGTCTTCACCACCGCCTCGGCGGTGCGTGTGCAGGTCTCGGCAATCTCTTTCAGGTAGTGCGCGTTTGCGTTGCCCGCAACCTGGGTCTCGGCAATCTCGACGCGGATGTTGCCGCCATCGCTCACCTGGTGTCCCAAGGCCTCGAGGCGCGCCTCCAACCCGGCGACACGCACTGCCGATGGTCCCATATCTACTCCGCGACGGCTGGCGCCCAGGTCAAGAGGAACGCCGATGATACGAATGCGGCGGGCGGGCTGCCCTTGCGTGCCATGGTGCGGAAACGAAGAGAGAACTTCAGCGGGATTCGACATGGAAATATCTCCTGACGCGGCACGGGAAGCTCGATGCCCCAAAGGGCTATTAAACCAGATTTCGGCGAGAGAAAGATTAGGATGCATTCATTTCCATGCTCGGCAGCGCGCCAGGTTCTCGGCCATCCCTGACGGAATTAATTGAATCAGCGAGGACTGCCGATAGGCAATACAAGGTGCTGAAAGTGCCGGCGCCAGCGTAACCTGGATACTCCCGATGAAGAGATTGATTCCTGCGATTGCTCTGCTTCTCAGCTCTTCCACGGCTGTGTGGGCAGCCTCGCCCGCCACGCTCACTTCCCTGCGCGCCATTCACGCCCTCAGCAATGCCGAAGCCAGTCAGCATCAACGGGTAGCCTTCGAGGCCACGGTCACTTACTTCCGCGGATACGAAAGAACATTGTTTGTGCAGGACGAAGATGTGAGCATTTTTGTGCTCGTCCACCCGGATATTACACTGGCCGCCGGCGATCGCGTGCTGGTGCGGGGAACGATGCAGGAAAGTTTTCGTCCCATCGTGAAGAGCGATGACGATCTTGGGACAATCAAAGTGCTCCATCACGGAGAACTTCCCGAGCCGGCGCCCGCCAACTACAACCAGTTGACAAGCGCCGAATTGGACGGCAGGCTGGTCAAGGTGCACGGCGTGATCCGCTCCGCCAATCTGGTTTGGAGCTCGAATGTGCGCAGCACCTTTATCCAGGTGCTTGCCGACGACGGCTACATCGATGCGATTGTGGAGAACTCGGATCCAGAGGCGCTCGATGGACTGCTGGATGCCGAGGTAGAAATCACCGGAGTGGCGGCGGGCAAATTCGACAGCAAGATGCAACAGACGGGAGTTCGAGTGCACGTCGCCTCAATGGCGGGCGTAAGGATTCTCCAGCGCGCCAGCACCAACCCATGGACCCTGCCGGTGACGCCCATGGACGCAATCCTCACAGACTATCGGGTGCGCGATCTGACCGTTAGGATACGGGTTCACGGAACCATCACCTATTACCAGCCCGGCACGGCCGTAGTGCTGCAGGATGGAACAAGAAGCATCTGGATCGCGACCGTAACCAACACCCCACTGGGCATCGGCAACCTGGCGGATGCAACCGGATTTCCCGATACCCACGACGGCTTTCTTATCCTGGCGCGCGGCGAGATTATGGATAGCCATCGGCAGGCGCCGGTATCCTCGCAACTGACAACCTCACAAAACCTTTCGTTGAGCGGCTCCTCGACGATCGTGAATGGACATATCTACGATTTGGTCAACATCGAGGGACAGGTTGTAACGGAGGCGCGGGAAGACTCGCAGGATGAATATATTCTGAACTCGAATGGCAGCCTCTTCAGCGCGATTTACCACCATTCGGACAAGGCCAGCGGGATTCCACTTCCGCCGATGAATCAGATTCCGCTGGGATCCAAGATTCTTGTCACCGGGATCTGCGTGCAAAAGATTCCCAATCCATTCGGAGGCCAGGTGCCTTTCGAGATTCTTATGCGTTCCCCCGACGACATAGTACTGGTTGCCAATCCGACGTTGCTCAATGTTCGCAACCTGGTGCTGCTGGTAGGCCTGCTGCTGGTGATTATGTCGTATGTGGGCGCGCGCGGCTGGGTACTGGAGCGCAAGGTGCGGCAGAAGACGACCGCGCTGGCGGTCAGCATCGAGGCGGAAGCCGCTATGGAAAGGCGCTCGACTCAGCTTGAACAGAAGCGCAGCCGCATTCTGGAGGACATCAACGGATCCCAACCCCTGAGCGATATTCTCGCGGCAATTGCCAAGATGGTCTCTTCGACGCTGGAGGGCGCCCCATGCTGGTGCGAGGTTTCCAGTGGTGCGAGGATGGGAACACGACCGCCCAAGCCGCAATGCCTGCGCATCGTGCAAGCGAGAATCGAAGCACGCTCCGGGCCGCCGCTGGGAACACTCTTTGCCGCCTTTGATCCGGATACGCAGCCGGACATCCGCGAAGACGATGCTCTCCAGAACGGAACGCGCCTGGCCACTCTGGCCATGGAAACCCGCCGCCTTTACTCGGACCTGCGCCGCCGCTCGGAGTTCGACCTGCTCACCGATATCCCCAACCGCTTCGCGATGGAAAAATTCATGGAGATGCGGCTTGAGGAGGCACGCCAGTCCAAGGGAAGCCTTGGATTGATTTACATAGACCTGGACAAATTCAAGCCCATCAACGACACCTACGGTCACCATGCGGGAGATCTTTATCTCCAGGAAATAGCGTTGCGCATGAGCCGCCAGTTGCTGGGCGGCGATATGCTGGCCCGGCTGGGCGGCGACGAATTTGCAGCCCTGGTCGCACTCCAGCATGGCCGCTCTGACCTGGATAGAATCATCGCCCGGCTGGAGAGTTGCTTCGATGAACCCTTCAACATAGAGGGGAATGTCCTGAAAGGCTCAGCCAGCATCGGCATCGCACTCTATCCCGAGGACGGCGTCACCAAAGACAGCCTGCTGAGCGCCGCCGACACTGCTATGTACAAGACCAAAAACGGCAAAAAGCATTGTGTGTGAAGGACTGCCACGGCCTGGGGAAGCTCTGAACATATTCTTCTTGCGTGCCAGTATTCCCTCGGGGCTAAAGCCCGCGTTTATTTTTCGGCCTTTACGGCACTTCTAAAGCCGTGCCCTTTCAAAGCGCCGATTTTTTCAGAGGCTTCCTGTCAGCGGGACATCTATCTCAATAAGGGAGCAGGCTTTTTCGTGCGCGGAGTTATTCTTTTGGCTATCCCTGCCGATAGAAATGGTTAAGGGTTAGTCGAGAGTTGGGCGGCCCGGATTCTAATGAAGAGATTGATTTCAGCAGTTGCGATTGTTCTCGGATGCGCTTCGGTATCGTGGGCGGCCGCTCCCGCCACGCTGACTTCACTGGCCCAGATTCACGCCCTTTCCAACGGTGAAGGCAACAAGGGTTATCCGGTAGCTTTCGAGGCCACGGTCTCCTACACCCGCTGGGATGACTGGATGCTCTTCGTCCAGGATGGCGACGCGGCCATCTATATTAATCGCGGGCAGGATGACAAGCTGCTTCCCGGCGATCGCATCCTGGTGAAGGGAAAAACCTCGGGCAGCTTTCGCCCGATAGTAGTGCCCAGTGAAATCACCCTCCTTCATCACGGCGCCATTCCCAAACCGGTCCCGGTTACCTTCGATGATTTACTCAGCTCCCAGTACGACTGCCGTCTGGTCACGGTTCATGCGGTCGTTCGCGCCGCCGACATGGTTGTTGACAAGCCAGCTCCGGCGCTGATTACACGCCTTTGGCTGGTCACCGAAGGCGGGCGTTTTGAGGCAGAGGTAGACAACAGCGATTCCAGCCTGCTGAAGGGCTTGCTGGACGCCGAGGTCGAGATCACTGGTGTCGCCGCGGGAAGGTTCGACGACAAGATGCAACTGGCGGGGATCATCCTCTTTGTTCCCACGCTGGCGCAGATGAGGATTCTCAAGCACGCTGGCGAAAGTCCATGGACCCTTCCGGTTACGCCGATGGACAAGATCATTACCGGCTATCATGTGAACAATCTCAGCAAAAGACTTCATGTTCACGGAGTCATCACCTACTTCCAGCCCGGTTTGTCGATCGTGTTGCAGGATGGAAGCAAGAGCCTGTGGATCCAGACCCGCACGCACGACCCATTGCGGATTGGCGACCTGGCGGAGGCTACTGGCTTCCCCGACTTGCGCGGGCGGCTTTTGAACCTGATCGACGGCGAGATTCAGGACGACCATATTCAAGCGCCAATCACGCCGTTTCCGGCAACCTGGCATCAACTCGCATTCTGGGACAGCAACACACCGAACGGGCATCAGAATGATCTGGTCTCCATCGAGGGGACGGTGGTCACCGAGGTCCGAGAGGCGACCGCGGATCTCTATGTTCTGACGTCCGATGGCCAGCAGCTTACGGCCATCTATCGCCACCCGCCCACGCCGCTCGCGCTTCCGCCGATGAAGCAGATTCCGCTTGGCTCCAAAATCCGCGTCACCGGCATCTGCACTAGAACAGACCCCGAATCGGTTTTCAACACCTTCAGGGAGGTTCCCTTCGATATTTTCCTGCGCACATCGGACGATATCACGGTTATAGCCGGACCTTCAATGCTGAACATTCGCAACCTGATCATCATTGTCGGCTTGCTTCTGATTGTGATTTTCGCTGTGGGGGCCCGAGGCTGGACCCTGGATCGTAAAGTGCGCCAAAAGACAGCCGCGCTTGCCACCCGCATTGAGGCCGAGGCGGCTTTGGAGCGGCGGCGCGCCCGCATTCTAGAAGATATCAACGGCGACCGCGCCATCAACGAGATCCTCGAAGAGATCACCGAAATGGTCTCCTTCCTGCTGAAGGGCGCGCCCTGCTGGTTCCAGATCGCCGATGGAGCGCGGCTGGGCGATTGTCCCCAAGAGGTCGAGAAGCTGCGGATCGTTACTCGCGAGATTCCAACCCGCTCCGGCCCGCCGCTGGGTTCGCTCTTTGCCGCTTTCGACCCGCTCACCCAACCCAGCGCCAGCGAGTCCGAGGCACTCTCCACGGGAGCAGCCCTGGCCGCGCTGGCCATCGAAACGCGCAAGCTCTACTCGGACCTGCGCCGCCGCTCGGAGTACGACCTGCTCACCGATATTCCCAACCGCTTCGCGATGGAAAAGTTCATGGAGATGCGGCTGGATGAGGCGCGCCAATCCAAGGGAAGCATGGGATTGATCTACATCGACCTGGACAAATTCAAGCCCATCAACGACACCTACGGCCACCATGCGGGAGATCTTTATCTCCAGGAAGTAGCGTTGCGCATGAGCCGCCAGTTGCTGGGCGGCGACATGATGGCCCGGCTGGGCGGCGACGAATTTGCAGCACTGGTCGCACTCCAGCATGGCCGCTCTGACCTGGATAGAATCATTGCCCGGCTGGAGAGCTGCTTCAATGAGCCTTTCAACATCGAGGGGCATATCATCAAGGGTTCGGCCAGCATTGGCATCGCTCTCTACCCCGAGGACGGCGTCACCAAGGACAACCTTCTCAGTGCTGCGGACGCCGCGATGTACAGGACAAAAAACGCCAAAAAGCTGTGTGCGTGACAGGCTGCCACGGCCAGGCTATGGATCTGGATGCTGCCAGCGAAGGTCTTATGCCTGAAACCGTCCCGTATTAAGACACTACGCCCTCAAATCGAGTGGGCATTTTTTACCCAAGATGATTCCGCTGGCCATCTCTGCCGATAACAATTGCAGAGGCTCTACGATACCTGTGCGATCCGGATTATTCCGATGAAGAAACTGATTCCCACCATCGCATTGCTTCTCGGCTCTTGCGCGGCTGTGTGGGCGGCCGCGCCCGTGCCGCTGACCTCCTTGCGGCAGATTCGCGCTCTGAGCGACGCCGAGGCTAGCCAGTCGCTACCGGTTGCCTTCGAGGCCACGGTCACGTACTACTGCAACCTTGGCGTCGATCTCTTTGTGCAAGAAGGCGACGAAGCCATCTATGTGGAGGCTAAGCCGGGGGCCGGTCTGGTAGTTGGCGATCTTGTACTGGTGCGGGGAAAGACGCGGAATAGTTTCGGCACGGATATATTCGGCGAGAACGTTACACTGCTCCACCATGGCCTCCCTCCCATGCCGGTGGTGGCCCGCTATGAACAACTCATCCGTGCTGAATTCGACTGTATGAGAGTCGTTGTCCACGCCACGGTCCGCAGCGCGGACACGGCAGACCCCAAGGATGGATACAGCGCCTACCTGAAGTTGCTTCTGGACGGGGGGCCTATCGATGCGGAGGTCGTAAGCGGCGATGCACACGAACTTCATAAACTGCTGGACGCGGAGGTAGAGGTCACCGGGGTCGTATCGGCAGTATTCGACAACAAGAAGCAACTCACGGGAATCGTGCTTGAACTTCCATCGCTTGACGATGTGAAGATGCTGAAGCGCGCTGAAACGAGTCCAGAGTCGCTCCCTTTCACGCCCATGGACAAGGTGTTGTCCGCCTCTTACGTGCTTGATCAGACGCGCAGAGTCCGGGTTCAAGGAACGATCACATACTATCAGCCTGGTTTGTCAGCGGTGCTGCAGGACGGCGCCAAGAGCCTGTGGATCTCGACTTCGATGAGCGAACCTTTGCGGGTCGGCGATCATGCCGAGGCATCCGGTTTTCCCTTCGCTCATAGCAGCTTCCTTACCTTGACGGATGGCGAAATTCAGGACAGCCATATCTTTGCACCCGTCGCGCCGCAACCGTCGACCTGGCATCAACTGTCCGAATGGAACGCCTCCGATGGTCATCAGAACGATCTCGTCGCCATTGAAGGCCAGGTGACGACCGCAGTTCGGGAGGCCTCGCAAGATGAGTTTGTCATTATCTCCGAAGGTAAACTTGTCACCGCAATCTACCGCCATCCGCTTGTCAGCGGCTCGCTTCCACCCATCAAGCAGGTTCCACTGGGCGCCAGAGTCCGCGTCGTCGGCATCTGCATGGCCTTGCAAGGCGATACCATCAACGCCAATACAACGGAGGTGCCTTTCAATATACTGCTACGTTCCTATGACGATATCGAGATCGTCGCCAAGGCCTCCTTGCTTAATATTCGCAATCTCATCCTCGTCGTCTGCTCGCTGCTCCTGGTGGTCTTCGCGGTGCTGATCAGAGGCTGGGTTCTCGAGCGCAAGGTACGCCGCCAAACTGCCGCTTTAGCCACCCTCGAACAACGGCGCAGCCGCATCCTCGAGGACATCAACGGCTCCCGGCCTCTGGCGGAGATCATAGAAGAGATCGCTGATATGGTCACCTGTAGGCTGGATGGCGCTTCCTGCTGGTGCGAGATCACTGATGGAGCGCGGTTGGGGAAATGCCCACCGGGGGCCGAGAAGCTGCGTATCGCCCAGCGCGAGATTCCTGCCCGCACCGGGCCGCCGCTGGGCACGCTCTTTGCCGCCTTCGGCCCGCTCACCAAACCCTGCGCCAGCGAATCCGAGGCGCTCACGACCGGAGCGGCCCTGGCCACACTGGCCATCGAAACCCGCAAGCTCTACTCCGACCTGCTGCACCGCTCGGAGTTCGATCTGCTCACCGACATTCACAACCGCTTCTCGCTGGAAAAGCGATTGGACGCCCAGATAGAAGAGGCGCGGCAAGGTGCCGGCATCTTCGGCCTGATCTACGTTGACCTGGATGGATTCAAGCAGGTCAACGATCTCTACGGCCATCGCATCGGAGATCTTTATCTACAAGAGGTCGCGCGGCGCATGAAGCAGCAGCTCCGCTCTCACGACCTGCTGGCGCGGCTGGGCGGCGATGAGTTTGCCGTGGTGCTGCCCATGGTGCGCAACCGCGCCGGAGTCGAAGAGATCGCCCAGCGGCTGGAACATTGCTTCAAGGATCCGCTGGAGTTGGAAGGGGTCATGCTGCAGGGCTCGGCCAGCTTCGGTATTGGCCTTTACCCCGAGGACGGCGGCACCAGGGACAGCCTGGTGAGCGCCGCCGACACCGATATGTACGCGACCAAGAACTACCGAAAGCAATTCGCAAGCGTGACCGCGGTTCCTACAGTCGCATCCAAAAGCCACTCATAAACCGCAGCCCGATTTTGATGTTTTTGCCCCAAATCTGGACATCAATCGTTATAACTAGAGCAACTCCCTCTCAAATAGAGTAGGCTGATTCTTATACGGAGGTGATTCCGTTGGCCCTTTCTGCCGATAAGATTGGTCAGAGGCCATACGGGAGCCGAGTGCCCCGGTTTGTTCCGATGAAGAGACTGATTTTTGCTATCGTCTTACTACTCGGCTGCACCACGGCTGCATGGGCGGCCCCGCCCGCCCCGCTCACTTCCCTGCGCCAGATTCACCTCCTCACCAACCAGGATGCAAGCCAGCATCAGCCGGTCGATTTCGTGGCCACGGTTACCTACTTCCGCTGGTATACAAAAGAACTGTTTGTGCAGGATGGCGACGCTGCCATCTTCATCTATCTCACCAATGACACAAAGCTGGCGCCTGGCGACCGCGTTCGCATAAGGGGCATCATGGGGCCCAGCTTCCACCCCCTGGTGCAAACCGACGATGTAACGGTAATCGGCCACGCGGCCCTGCCCAAAGCCGTGCGGGCCACCTATAACGAATTAGTTCATAACGTATACGATTCCAGACGAGTCACCGTGCGGGCTGTGGTCCACTCCGCCGACCTGATCTACAGGCATCAGATTCGCAGCACCTATATGCAACTGATTGCAGACCATAACATCATCGATGTCTCTGTAGAAACCGACGACCTCGAATCGCTCAAGGATCTGCTGGATGCCGAAGTTGAGGTCAGTGGAGTTTCCGCGGATATCTTCGACAGTAAAATGCAGCAGACCGGCACCAAGATTCAGGCCAACACCATGGCCGACGTGAAGATTATCAGGCGCGCCAACTCCAGTCCGTGGACCCTCCCTGTCACGCCGATGAACGAGGTTTACATTGGCCGCCAGGTGCGCGATTTCACCGCCCGGATGCGCGTTCACGGCACCATCACGTATTACCAGCCCGGCGAGGCCGTGGTGTTGCAGGACGGCATCCGGAGTCTGTGGATCGAAACCCAGACCAACCGCCCCTTGCGGATCGGCGACATGGCTGACGCAACCGGATTTCCCGATCCACACAACGGCTTTCTGAGCCTGGCGCGCGGCGAATTCCTGGACAGCGGCAAGTACGCGCCGATTACGCCGCAGCCGGCAACTTGGGAGAGCCTCTCCTCAAGCACCAACATCACTTTCGGGCATATCTACGATCTGGTCTCCATCGAGGGACGGGTGGTGACCGAGGCCCGTGAAGCCGAGCGGGACGAGTATGTTCTGAACTCCAATGGACGCCTCTTCACCGCGATCTATTACCACTCGGACAAGACCAGCCAGCTTCCGCTTCCTCCCATGAAGCTGATTCCCATCGGAGCCACTGTTCGCGTCACGGGAATCTGCGGCCAGCTGAGTTCCAATCCATGGAACGGCACGGTGCCCTTTGACATTCTGCTGCGTACCTTTGACGATATCGAGGTCGTCGTCAATGCCTCGTGGATGACCGTTCGCAATCTTGCCCTCCTTGTCATCGCGCTGCTTCTGGCGGTGATTGCGGTGGGCGCCTGGGGAGCGTTGCTGATGGGAAAAGTCCACCGCCAAACCACGGCGATGGCCATTCGCACCGAAGCCGAGGCTGCCCTGGAACGGCGGCGAAGCCGCATCCTCGAAGACATCAATGGGTCGGAGCCGCTGGCTGGAATACTGGAACAGATCGCAGAAATGCTTTCCTTCCTGCTGGAGGGCGCTCCCTGCTGGTGCGAGATCATCGATGGTGCACGCCTGGGAAACTACCCGGCGAAGCTCACTGATCGGCGCATCGTGAGTTGTGAGATTTCCGCCCGTTCCGGGCCGCCGTTGGGCACCATCTTCGCCGCCCTCGATCCGCTCATCCAGCCTAGCGCTAATGAGTCCGAAGCTCTCTCCACGGGAGCAGCCCTGGCTACCCTGGCCATCGAAACCCGCCGTCTCTACTCCGATCTGCTGCGCCGCTCGGAGTTCGATCTGCTCACCGACATTCACAACCGCTTCTCGCTGGAGCAGCACCTGGATGCCGAGATTGCTGAGGCGCGCCAGCAGGCCGGAGTCTTCGGCCTCATCTACATCGATCTCGATAAATTCAAGCAGGTGAACGATCTTTACGGCCACCACGTCGGAGACCTCTATCTGCAAGAGGTGTCAGTGCGCATGAAGCGGCAGCTTCGCCCCGGAGATTTGCTGGCCCGGCTGGGCGGCGACGAATTTGCCGTACTGGTTCCCGTGGTGCGCAGCCGCGCCGAGGTCGAGGAGATTGCGCTGCGCCTGGAGCGCAGCTTCGATGAACCGTTTATCATGGACGGTGAGGTATTGCATGGCTCGGCCAGCCTCGGCCTCGCCCTCTACCCCGAAGACGGCGCCACCAGGGACGGCCTGCTGAATGCCGCCGACGCCGCCATGTATGTGGTCAAGAACAACAGGCGGCAGATTGCGGAAACACTCGCCGGACCCAGTAATCCCGGGCCTGAGCCAAAATGCCGCTTATAAACGAATCTCAAGCCCGGTTTTCTTGGCGAATTTTAAGCAAACCCATCGTATGTGTGCCGTCGTCAAGAGTTCGTCAGATGGCTTGTTATTGAAAACAAATCGACTTGAGGGGATTGTCTTCAAGAAGTCGGAAATAATTGCCGGCCAGTCATCCCGTCGAAGTAATTCATTTGGCCAGAATGCCGATAAGAATCTCAATGAGCGAAGATCAAATCCCCAAGACACCGGATACTTGCCGATGAAAAGACTGTTTTCAGCAATTGCGGTTCTTCTCGGATGCGCCACGGCGGCCTGGGCAGCGCCGCCCGCCGAGCTGACGACTCTGCGCGCCATTCACGCCCTGAGCAACGCAGAGGCCAGCCATGAACTACCCGTCGCTTTTGAAGCCACGGTAACATTTGTGCGGGCGTCCGAACAACTGCTGTTTGTACAGGATGAAGGTATTGCCATCTTTGTGCTGATCCCCGCCACTTCGCAGTTGGCTATCGGGGATCGCATTCTGGTGCGTGGAACAGTGAGGCCGAGTTTTCGTCCGATTGTCGTCAGCGACAGCATTACGCTATTACGCCATGGAGTACGTCCCAACCCGGTGACCGCTACCTATAGCGAGCTGATGCAGAATCAGCACGACTGTGTATTCGTCAAAGTACGTGCCACGGTTCATTCCGCCGATCCGATGCCGAATTCGGCTAATCATGGTGCAACTCTGAAACTCTTCACTGACGAGGGAGGATTTGACGCTGCGATTGAGAACACTGATCCGGCAGCACTGAATGATCCGGCAGCACTGAATGACCTGCTCGATGCTGAAGTGGAAGTTTCTGGAGTTGTTGCGGGAAAGTTCGACAGCAAGATGGAGCGGATTGGGATTGCGCTGCATATTGCCACAGCTTCCGACGTGAAGGTGCTCAAGCGTGCCCAAACCAGCCAGTGGACCCTCCCATTGGTTCCCATGGACGAGATTCTTTTCGGTTACCGGGTGCGCAATATCTCGACCCGTGTCCGTGTTCATGGAACCATCACCTACTACCTACCCGCCATGGCCGTTGTTCTGCAGGATGGCGGCAAGAGCCTGTGGATCCAGACCGAAACGACGGAACCGCTGCGTGTCGGTGATCTGGCGGATGCGACCGGATTTCCCGATATCAATGATGGCAGATTGAATCTTATTGGAGGCGAGGTTCGGGATAGCCATGTCTATGCTCCTGTAACGCCGTTTGCGGCCAACTGGCATAGCCTTTCCTACCGGAGCAATATCGACTTTGGACACATTTACGATCTGGTTTCGATTGAAGGACAAGTGGTGACCGAAACGCGAGAGGCGACGCAGGACGTCTATGTTCTGTCCACTGAAGGCCATCTCTTCTCGACATTTTTCCGCCATCCGGACGAATCCATTCAAGCTGATTCCCCGCCCATGAAAGAGATTCCAATCGGCTCGAGGATTCGCGTCACTGGTATTTGCCTTGCCGAGAGCACGAGCCGAACCAAGGGCGATTTGCCCTTCAGTATCGTGTTGCGCTCGATGGACGACGTGGCGATTGTCGCGCGCCCGTCTTTGATGAACATTCGCAACCTGGGAATCGCTGTCAGTCTTCTGTTTCTGGTGGTGGTTGCCGTCGGCGCCTGGGGTTGGATGCTGAGGAGCAAAGTTCACCAGCAAACCGCAACTCTGGCTACCATGGCCCAATTCGAGCAGCGGCGCAGTCTCATCTTGGAGAAGATTAACGGCTCCGACCCGCTGGCCGATATTCTCGAAGAGATCACCGGCCTGGTTTCTTCCATGCTGAACGGCGCCAACTGCTGGTGCATGATGACAAGCGGCGCAACGCTGGGAACCTGCCCGCAGCAGCCTAACGCACTGCGTGTCATTGAAATGAAGATTGCCGGCCACAAGGATTCGACTCTGGGAACTCTCTCAGCCGCCGTCAATCCTCGGCTTCCAAACTCGGCCGAGGAGACCGCGGCGCTGACGGTGGGCACGCGGCTGGCCTCATTGGCTATCGATACCCGGCGGCTTTATACCGACCTGCGCCGCCGCTCGGAGTTCGATCTGCTCACCGATATTCCCAACCGCTTTGCGATGGAAAAATTCATGGACGCGCGCATCGAAGAAGCGCAACAAACAGCGGGAATGCTGGGGTTGATCTACATCGATCTGGACAAATTCAAGCAGATCAACGACCAGTACGGCCACCACATCGGCGACATATTTCTGCAGGACGTTGCGGCTCGCATGAAACGTCAACTGCGCGGCGGCGATATGCTGGCAAGGCTGGGTGGCGACGAATTCGCGGTGCTGGTCTCGACGGTCCATGGCCGTGCTGAAGTCGAGGATATTGCCGCCCGATTGAAGCATTGCTTCGAGGATCACTTTGTTGTGGAGGGGTATCTGCTGCATGGCGCAGCCAGCATCGGTATTGCGCTTTATCCGGAAAACGGAGCCACCAGAGACAGCCTGTTGAACGCCGCCGACGCCGCCATGTATGTGACCAAAAACAGCAAAAAGCAAATCGAACAGAGTCTGGCGCAGAGCACGGATTCGCAACTCTGTGCCGCGGATCGCCGATAAAAGAAGGCCCAGCTTGCGCCGGGCCTGTTTGTTCGCTTGCTTATCCAATTCAGCAGACATTACCTCGACAGCCAGTCCCAGATCCTGCCGAAGGCCGCTGGCCCCACCGCAGGTGGTTACTCGGCTGCCATCTCCTCGGCCTCGCCTTCCTGGCGCATCAGCTCCAACTCGCGCTCGGCGGCTTCGATCTCGGCCGTCACTTCCTGCTGTACGCGGGCAGCCGCTTCCTCCAGCTCGGGTGAGAGCTGCACGTTGCGGTAGTACTCTAGACCCGTGCCGGCGGGAATCAACCGTCCCACGATCACGTTCTCCTTCAAGCCGCGCAGGTTATCGATGGCTCCGTTGATGCTGGCCTCGGTGAGCACGCGCGTCGTCTCCTGGAAGCTGGCCGCACTGATAAAGCTGTCAGTTGAAAGCGACGCCTTGGTGATGCCCAGCAGCAGCGGACGCCCGGTAGCCGGACGGCCTCCATTGGCCAGCACGCGCTCATTCTCCTCGCGGAATCGGAAGCGGTCCACCTGCTGCTCGAGCAGGAAGTTGGTATCGCCCACGTCGTCGATCCTCACCCAGCGCAGCATCTGGCGCACGATCACCTCAATGTGTTTGTCCGAGATGGCCACACCCTGCAACCGGTAGACTTCCTGAATCTCGTTCACCAAGTAGGCTTGGAGTTCCTTCTCGCCCAGCACGTCCAGAATGTCGTGAGGGTTCAAGGGGCCGTCCATCAGCGGATCGCCGGCTTTGAGCCGCTCGCCTTCCTGAACGTTGACGTGAATGCCGCGCTGCACCGAGTATTCTTTCTCGTCGCCGTTGTCCGCGGTCACATAAATCTTGCGCTGGCCCTTGGCCACTTCGCCGAAGCGGACCACGCCGTCGATCTCAGAGATGATGGCCGTCTCACGCGGCTTGCGCGCCTCGAAGAGTTCGACAACACGCGGCAGACCGCCGGTGATGTCCTTGGTACGCGTACTCTCCTTGGGAATCTTCGCCAGCACATCGCCGGGACCAACTTCATTGCCGTCTTCGACCATAAGGTGAGCGCCGCGAGGCAACAGATAGCGCTTGTGCCCCTTCGAGTTCTTCACCACAAACGCCGGCTGCCGCTTCTCGTCCGGAGCATCGGCAACCACCCAACGCGAGAGTCCTGTCACTTCGTCAACTTCTTCGTTGAGCGTGATACCTTCCTGCAGGTCCTTGAACTGCACCGTGCCGCCGATCTCGGTAAGAATGGCATAGGTATAAGGGTCCCACTCGGCCAGCAACTGGCCTAACTTCACCTGTTCGCCGTCCTTGACCTTGAGGCGCGCGCCATAAACCACCTGGTAGCGCTCCTTCTCACGGCCGCGTTCGTCCTGAATGGCGATGGAGCCGGAACGGTTCATCGCGACCAGCGTGCCATCCTTGCTTTCCACGTGGTTCAGATTGATGAAACGCACAAAGCCGTTGTTCTTGGCGTCCAGGCGCGACTTGTCCTGCACGCGGCTGGCCGTGCCGCCCACGTGGAAGGTACGCATCGTCAACTGCGTGCCCGGTTCGCCGATGGACTGCGCGGCGATAACGCCGCAGGTCTCGCCCAACTCCACCATGCGCCCCGAACCCAGGTTACGCCCGTAGCAGAGCGCGCAAACGCCGCGCCGCGACTCGCAAGTCAGTACCGAGCGAATCTTCACCTTCTCGACACCCGCGGCCTGAATCGCCGAGGCAATGTCTTCGTCGATGCCCTGGTTCACGTCCACCACGATATTGCCGTCGTAGTCCTTGATGCGCTCCAGCGTCACGCGGCCGATGATGCGGTCGCGCAACTCCTCGATGATCTCGCCCGACTCGACAATCGATCCGACGTAAATGCCCTCGACCGTGCCGCAATCGTACTCAGTCACAATCACGTCCTGGGCCACGTCCACCAGGCGGCGGGTCAGGTAACCGGAATCGGCCGTCTTGAGCGCCGTATCCGCCAATCCCTTGCGCGCGCCGTGCGTCGAGATGAAGTACTCGAGCACCGTGAGACCCTCGCGGAAGTTCGCCGTGATGGGCGTTTCAATCACTTCGCCCGAAGGCTTGGCCATCAGTCCGCGCATTCCAGAAAGCTGGCGAATCTGCTGCTTCGATCCGCGCGCGCCGGAGTCGGCCATGATGTAAATCGGATTGAAGGCGCCTTCGTCATCAGCGCGCTTCATGTTGCCGAACATCTCGTCGGCAACCTTGTCGGTCACCGCCGACCACATCTGGATCACCTTGTTGGAGCGCTCACCGTTGGTGATGGCGCCGTCCATGTACTGCTTCTGGACCTCGATCACCTTCAGATCAGCCTCGCGCACAACGGTGTACTTGCTGTCCGGAATCACCATGTCGTCCAGGCCTACCGAGAGGCCGGAGCGCGTGGCGTACTGGAAACCCAGTTCCTTGATGCGGTCCAGCATTCCCACCGTGACTTCCAGGCCCAGGTTCTGGTTGCAGTAGTTCACCAGTTGCCCGATGCCCTTCTTCTTCAGCAAGCCGTTGATGTACGGCATTCCCTCCGGCAGCGCGTCGTTCAGAATCACGCGGCCCACAGTGGTCGAGATGTATTGCTTGTTGAAATCCACCGCCTCGATATGCGTCAAATCCTGGTCGTCGTAAGCCGTGGTCAGATCCAACACCTTGCCGGTATAACGCAGGCGGATGGGCGACAGCGTCTCGACTTCCTTGGCTTCAAGAGCCATCAGGATCTCTTCCGTATTGGCAAAGACGCGGCCCTCGCCCTTGGCATTTTTCTTGGCCTTGGTCAAGTAGTAGAGGCCGAGCACCATATCCTGCGAGGGAACGGTGATGGGCTGGCCCGAGGCCGGCGACAATATATTGTGAGACGCCAGCATCAATACGCTGGCTTCAATCTGCGCCTCGGGCGAGAGCGGAATGTGCACCGCCATCTGGTCGCCGTCGAAGTCGGCATTGAAGGCCGTGCAGACCAGCGGATGAATCTTGATCGCCTTGCCCTCGACCAGCACCGGCTCGAAGGCCTGAATGCCCAGGCGATGAAGCGTGGGAGCACGATTCAACAGCACCGGATGATCCTTGATGACTTCCTCAAGAATGTCCCACACCACCGGCTCCTGCATCTCCACCATTTCTTTCGCTTGCTTGATGGTGGTGCAGTGGCCTGTCTGTTCCAGGCGATGATAGATGAAGGGCTTGAAGAGTTCGAGCGCCATCTTCTTGGGCAACCCGCACTGGTGCAGCTTCAACTCAGGACCAACGACAATCACCGAACGGCCCGAATAATCCACGCGCTTGCCGAGAAGATTTTGACGGAAGCGGCCCTGCTTGCCCTTCAAAGTATCGGAGAGCGATTTCAGCGGGCGATTGTTGGCGCCGCGCAGCACACGGCCGCGTCGGCCGTTGTCGAAGAGCGCATCGACGGCTTCCTGCAACATACGCTTCTCGTTGCGCACAATCACTTCGGGCGCGTGCAGGTCCATCAGCTTCTTCAACCGGTTGTTGCGGTTGATGACGCGGCGATAAAGGTCGTTCAAATCCGAGGTAGCAAAACGTCCGCCATCCAGAGGCACCAGCGGGCGCAGCTCGGGAGGAATCACCGGCAGCACGTCCAGAATCATCCACTGCGGCTTGTTGTCGCTCTTGCGGAAGGCCTCGACGACCTTCAGCCGCTTGGCGTACTTGATCTTCTTCTGCGCGGAGGTCTCGGTCTTCATCCGCTCGCGCAGCTCGATGCCCAGCTCCTCGATCTGCACGCGCTTGAGCAGCTCCTTGATGGCTTCGGCGCCCATCATCGCCTTGAAGCCCGAGGGACGGAACTGCGCGTCCAGCTCGCGGTACTTGGCTTCGTCCTTGATGATCTCGCGTTCCTTCACCGGCGCATCGCCCGGATCGACCACCACATAGGACTCGAAGTAGAGAATCCCTTCCAGGTCGCGAAGCGAGATGTCAAGCAGGTGCCCAATGCGCGAAGGCAGTCCCTTGAAGAACCAGACGTGCGAACACGGCGACGCCAGCTCGATGTGCCCCATGCGCTCGCGGCGCACCTTGCTCACCGTCACTTCCACGCCGCACTTGTCGCAGATCACGCCGCGGTGCTTCATGCGCTTGTACTTGCCGCACAGG
>Ga0181520_10005321_pt1 | contig 20618 bp, 17 predicted proteins | sample PEATcosm2014_Bin_29_FD_132451 | JGI IMG/M metagenome (GOLD analysis project Ga0181520, IMG submission 132451) | Peatland microbial communities from MTU Mesocosm Facility, Houghton, MI, USA - PEATcosm2014_Bin02_30_metaG | ecosystem: Environmental > Terrestrial > Soil > Wetlands > Peat | place... | reverse complement strand
GCTGATCCTTTCTTCTTTGAATGTGGTCCTGACAGGGAACCCACTTCAGAGTAACTGGGGATCAGCCTCCTCTAACATTTCTCGGGTCAAACAGATATCCGCTATTTTGGACAGCAGTGCGTGACACCGGGTTTACTCCCAAGGCAACATTAAGACGGAATTCACGAATGTGAGATTCCATCCTGTTGTCGGCTGTTGGTAAACTCGCGGCAACCTGAGAGCGGCGAGAAGGTCAGAATGACACTGATCTGCAAATTTGGCTGCGCTTTAACAATGATTCTGGCTTCCCGAAGCTGTCTGCTGGAGGCACAGGACGCAGCCGCTCCACCGGTTCTTATGCTCGGCATTTCCGCGTCGGCGGTTTCGGCTGTCACCGGGCCGCCCTTCAGAACAATGAATGTTGCCACTTCCGATGAGAATGCACGAGTGGGAGTTCCGTTGGGAGCGTGGGACGTTTATCACCTCACGTCTCCTGGCGGTCTGACTTTTGTGACCATGGTGCATTTTGGCGAACGGAGCGCCGGCGATCAGGAGCCCGTTGCTACGGTGGTCGATTCGCTAATCCTGATTCCGTCAAGCCACTGGCCCGTATCGCAGATCCTGGACGAGCAAGCGGGCATTGCCGTGTTGTGCATTGAGGGATGCGATGTGATTCGTACAACGGATCACATCGGGAGAGAGTCGCTTTTGCTGGAACCCCAGGGGGCCTTCCCGGGACGTTCCGTTCTCTTTTTCGAGGGGGACAGCGGAACTGCAAAGTGGCAGTCGGTCTCCACGCTGGATTCGCCGGCGTCCCGTGCCTACGCGTTGTCACTGGCGGACTTCGAAAACCATCATGCGGATCTGAGATGGGAAGTTGTGGGTATCTGGCGTCCGAGGGTCGGGACGCCGCCAGTCATTCAGGCTTCAAAAGAGAAGAAGCCCAGGTCGCTGAAGGACCACCTGCTCAAGCCCTTCTGATGGGGCGCAATCCTGAGCGAACCAACCGATGCCAAGGCGCTCCCCGAGTACGAGGGGTAAATCATTCCGCGTTTGCTGCCTGTTATGAAAATTGCCCGGACTGACCATGCAAAATAGTGACAGAGGCCAATCAGAAGTTGACCGCTACAAACAAAGCTCCGCAAACTCCCGATGGGTTGGCCAAAGCTGCCGCACAGCCCCGCGTGTTTGTACGCCGAGGTGGCGCAATCCGCAAAGACGGAATCTCGGTCGTCTACTGGATGCAGCGCGCCTTGCGCATCAAGGACAACCCAGCACTTGACGTGGCCATTGAGGCTGGCAACCTGCTTGGCCTCCCGGTCGTCATTTATTTCCAGGTGATTCCCAACTATCCCCACGCCAACCTGAGGCACTACTACTTTCTTCAGCAGGGGCTCAGGGACGTGGCAGAGGAGGCTGCCGAGCGCGAATTGACATTTGTGATCCGACGGGCGCCAGCGAAGCTGGAGGAATTTCTCGAGGAGGTGCGGGCCGCATTCGTGATCGGCGATGAGAACCCCTGCCGCGAACCGGAGCGCTGGCGCGCGGTGCTGGCGGGACGGCTGAAGGTTCCTTTCTGGACCGTGGACGCCGACGTCGTGGTTCCTTCGCGCGTGTTCGGGCGGAGTTTTGTGTTGCTGCATCACTTTCGGCCGCACCTCAAGGCAGCGTTGCCCTCATACCTGGTCGCGCGCCCAGAGATCGAGCCTTACTACGGCTGGAAGAGTCGCAAGACGCCCCAGGGCCTTTCTCTGGCGGAAGACATTACTGCGGGGTTCAACAAAATGGACCGCACAGTGGGCCCGGTGGACTGCTTTACCGGGGGAACACGTTCCGCGCTCAAGCGGCTGAAGGAGTTCGTGAGTTCTGAGCTCAAGGACTACGAAGAAATGCGCAACCACCCTGAGGCGCGAGGCACCAGCCGCCTGTCGCCCTATCTGCACTTTGGCAACATTTCGCCACTTACCATTGCCCTGGCGGTGAAGAAGGCGGTGGTCGCGGGCAAGGCCTCGGCTGCGGCCGGCGACAAGTATCTTGACCAGTTGATCGGCTGGCGGGAACTGGCGGCGCTGTTTGTGCGCTACGAACCGAACTATGACAACTGGGATTGCGCGGCGCCCTGGGCTCGCAAGACACTGCTGGAGCATGCCGGGGATCCGCGCCCGCACCGCTACAGCCTCAAGGAACTCGAGCGCGGCGAAACCGGCGACGAGTTGTGGAACGCAGCCCAGCGGGAGATGGTTCGGACGGGCTGGATGCACAACTACATGCGCATGTATTGGGCCAAGAAGATTCTGGAATGGGCGCCGGACCCGGCCACGGCCTTCGACTGGGCAGTCGTGTTGAACGACCGCTACGAGTTGGACGGGCGCGACCCGAACGGCTATGCCGGCATTGCCTGGGCGATTGTAGGCAAGCTCGACCGGCCCTGGTTCAACCGCCCGGTCTTCGGGCTGGTCCGGCCCATGACGGGCGCATCGATCTCCCGCAGGTTTGACGCACATTCCTATATTCGCCAACACGATGCCGGAGCGTGAGCAGACCCCGGAGCGGTTTCAGGATAGGTATGCCCTATTGCACTTTGTGCCAGGTCGTCCCTCCATGGGGTCGGGTCGACTTGAGTGCATTGCTTTCTGGGTACGGCAATCCTGAAAACCGCCCTAATCCAGGCGTGGTCCTCAACCGGGGAAATGCGCCACTCTACGTGTAATGGCCGTCACATTCGCGCAAGATTCTAAGTGTCCTATAATGACGCACAGTTTCAAACCCGGAGAACTGCGTGTTTCACACCTCGTAATCCAATGGATTCCGCGCTGATCCCCCACGGAAGATGACGGTGAGGGGAAGCCGGAGTCGGATTTCGGACGCGTGTGACCGATCGCAACTGTGACTTGAAATTCCGAAGATCTGCCGCTGGGGATGAGGTTAGGAAGCGATTTCCTGTTCCGCTCGAGGGTAGAGTCAGGCCCTGCCTGCAGGCTGTTGCGCTGTCGGCTGTGGCTCTGGGTGCATTGGCTGGTCTGACGGGGCGCCCAGTAATGGCGCAGCTGGCCACAGTAGGTTCAAGGCAAATCGCCGTCGCGCAACAGACCAACCTGCCTCCCCAGGTGCTTGAAGCTGAGCGATTTCTAACCCGGCGCGGCTGGACACCCGCAAAAGGATTGGCGGCCAAGAGCGCAGGCATGCGGCGCGCGTCCATTCTGGCGACTGCGGCAGCCGGGTCCCCGGCCACCGCGAGTTGGCAGCCCCTGGGCCCGACGGCCGTCGAGACGCCGGGGTTCGGCCTGGTGACGGGGCGCGTTTCGGCGCTGGCCCTGGACCCCTCGGACGCGACCGGAAACCATCTTTACCTGGGCACAACCGGTGGAGGAGTGTGGGTGGCCGGGAACGCTGGAACCTCCAGCGCGTCCCTGGTGACATTTACCCCGCTTACCGACACGCTGGCGGTGTTGAGCGGGGTGACAGACGCCTCAATCAGCATAGGGGCGCTGACGGTGCAGCCGGGAGGAACAGGCGTGGTCCTGGCTGGCACCGGCGACCCCAATGACATGCTCGACTCCTACTATGGCGGCGGAATTCTGCGTTCTGCCGACGGGGGAAATACCTGGAGCCTGATCTCAAAAACTGACGATCTGGAGACAGGGCTGGGAGTGCAGAACTTCAGCTTCACGGGAGAAGGCTTCGCGGGCTTTGCCTGGAGCACGGTAAATTCGCAACGGGTGGTGGCAGCGGTCTCGCAGGCCTATGAAGGCACCCAGGTGAACGCGGTGCGGCCCGGTGACAGCTACGAGGGGTTGTATTACTCCTCCGATAGCGGTGCCACATGGCACTTGGCAACCATTTCGGACAGCAGCGGAGACGACGTGCAGGGACCGTTGGACGCGTTCGTCTCACCCGACGGCAACGCGGCCACATCGGTGATTTGGAACCCCGTGCGGCAGTTGTTTGTGGCGGCAGTGCGCTTCCACGGCTATTACCAGTCGCCGGACGGCATCACCTGGACGCGCATGAGCGCGCAGCCCGGCTCCGGTCTGAGTACCGAGATGTGCCCCACCAATCTGGGCAGCGCGGGTTCGATCGCCTGCCCCATCTTTCGCGGCACGCTGGCCGTGAACCCGTCCACGGGGGACACATTTGCCTGGACGGTGGACTTGAATAATCAGGACCAGGGACTGTGGCAGGATCAATGCGCGGCGAGCAACGGAACGTGCAGCAGCCAGACGATCACTTTTGCGCAACAGTGGAGCACTGCGGCGCTTGAAACGAGTACGTCCGATGGCGCGGCAACCATCCTCAACGGGGGCTATACATTGGCGCTGGCTGCGGTGCCGGGCGGGCTTGGCGCAGGACAGGACACGCTGCTGCTGGCCGGGGCGAACGACCTCTGGAAGTGCAGCTTGGCCATGGGATGCGCCTGGCGAAACACTACCAATTCGACGACCTGCCAGAGCGCGCAGGTGGGGGAATTTCAGCATACGCTGGCCTGGAATGCAGCCAATCCATTGGAAGTGTTTGTGGGCAACGATAGCGGGCTATGGCGCTCGACCGACGCCATTGGAGAGACCGGGCTGGTTTGCGCCGCCACCGACGCCAGCCACTATCAGAATCTGAACGCCAACCTTGGATCATTGGCCGAGGTGGTGAGCCTCTCCGCGGTGACGACAACGCCGTACACGCTGATGGCCGGTCTGGGCGTGAACGGGACGGCGGGCGTGAAGAGCAGCACGGTGACGGTGGACTGGCCGCAGATTCTGGGCGGATACGGGGGGCCTGTCGCCATCGACCCCAGCAACAGCGCCAATTGGTATGTCAACAATCAGTCGGGAGTCTCAATTTATCGGTGCGCGCAATCGGAGGACTGCACATCTGCAAACTTCGGCTCGAGCCCGGTGGTGAGCGATGCAGAGGTCGGTGGAGACGGAGACACGATGCCCGAGCCGGCGCCGTTTCTGGTGGATCCGCTCGATCCAACGCAATTGCTGGTGGGGACCTGCCGGGTGTGGCGCGGGCCTGCCAATGGAAGCGGCTGGACCGGGAGTAACGCGATCAGCCCGATTCTCGATAGCGGAGCCACCACGGGCAGTTGCAATGGCGATGCGCTGATTCGTTCAATGGCCGCGATGGTGCTGGAAGGCGGCGGCGAACGAGTTTACGTGGGCATGTACGGCTCTGCCAACGGCGGCGCGGACCTGCCGGGTCATGTGCTGAGTGCAACAATCAACCCCACTTCAAGCAGCTCGCCTGTCTGGCAGGATTTGACCCTGGGTCCGGTGGCCAACGACAGCAATTCCATGAACTACTTCGGCATGGACGTCTCCAGCATCTTCATCGATCCCCATGATACGACTGGAAACACAGCGTACGTGACAGTCGAGGGCGCCGAGGATGCGCAAGAGGAGATTCAGGTGGTCTATCGCACCACCGATGGCGGGGCGCATTGGACTGATCTGACGTCGAACCTGCCGGAGACGCCAGCCAGCAGCATTGTGGTTGATCCGCAGAATGCCAACACTGTCTACATCGCTACCGACGAAGGGGTCTACTTCACGACGGAGGCGGGCAACTGTGCCGTAGCCCAATCCAACTGCTGGTCGGTGTATGGAGCAGGGCTTCCGGCATCGCCCGCTGTGGCTCTCAGTACGTCTGCTGCAGGCGCTGCTTCGCAGATGCTGGTGGCGGCGACATATGGACGCGGCATTTGGCAAATCCCACTTTGGGCAGCTGGTGCGGCTCTGACCACCGCGACAGTCAACCCGACAGCACTCACCTTTGCCAGCCAGGCGGTCGAAAGCGCGAGCACCGCACAAGCGGTGACCCTGACGAACACGGGCAGCTCTGCTCTGTCACCTACTGCCATTTCGATGAGCGGGGACTTTAGCGAGACCGACGATTGCGTGAATACCGGCGTCGCGGCAGGGTCAAGCTGTGTGATTCAAGTGACGTTTGCGCCCAGCGCGACAGGCGATCGCACCGGCCAGATGACGATCAACGTCAACGTGACTGGTGGCCAACTGACGGTTGGCCTGTCAGGGACCGGGGCCGCAGCGAGCGTGGTCACCCTGAGTCCTGCCAGCTTGGGTTTCGGCCCGATTGCGGTTGGGACGACCTCGGCGCCGCTGCAGGTTCAGGCCGGCAACAACAGCGGAACGGCAGTTCCCATCAGCGGCATCTCCGTTACGGCCCCATTTAAGATCGCCAGCAACTCCTGCGGCACCACCAGCCTGGCCGCCGACACCAGTTGCCAGATGGAGATAGCGTTTGCGCCGACGCAACCCGGAGCGGCAGCGGGAACATTGGCATTGAGCGATGGAGCCGGAACGCAGACGGTGGCACTGGCGGGAACCGGAGCCGCCGCTGCGACAGATACGCTGAATTCCGCCTCCCTGAGCTTCCCCGCGACGGCAACGGGACAGCTCTCGGCCGCGCAGACGATCACTCTTACCAATTCCGGGACTATGACGCTGACGGCAATCGGCGTCTCGGCCAACGGGCCGTTCCAAACCTCGAACAACTGCGGAACGCAGCTGACCGGGGGTGCGGGCTGCACGATCAGCGTGGTATTTGCTCCCACGCAGGTGGGCAGCGCGTCAGGTATGCTGACTATCTCCGATGCGCTGCGCACACAGACTTTGCCTCTTGGGGGTACTGGGGTCACGCCGCCGGCGCTCAATATCAATCCTTCCAGCCTGACCTTCTCGACGCAACAGCCTGGGGTGGCCAGCGAGCCGCAAACATTAACCGTGACGAACAGCGGCAGTGTGTCCGTGGCCAACGTGGGCTTCCAGTTTACCGGCGCGGCGGCGAGCAGCTATTCAACCGGCGCGACAAGTTGCGGCGCCGTACTGAGCAGCGGAAGCAGTTGCACAGTGCAGGTGATCTTCACACCGGCCGCGGCCGGATCGGGAGCGGCCACACTCACGGTTTCCTCATCGACCGAGGGAGTAACAGCGGTTTCGATTGCGCTTAACGGCTCCGGGCAACTATCGAGCGGGTTGGTCGGAGGTCCCGGGGAAGTGAACTTTCCAGAGGTGGGCGTAGGGCTGTCAAGCGCAGCGACGCCGATAACGATCAGCAACCGCAGCGGCTATGCGATAAGCTCGCTGGCCCTGGCGATCAATGGTCCGTTTATCCTGACGCAGAACACCTGCATCGGCAGCTTGGCCGGCGGAGCAAGCTGCACGGCCGCCGTGATCTTTCAGCCGACGGCGAGCGGGGCCGTGACCGGCAGCCTGACCGCGAGTTCGACCGTCGTCGCGGCGCCGGCCAATGTGTCGTTGTCGGGTACGGGGTTCGATTTCACAACGACGGTCCTCGGGACCAGCAGCCTGACCGTGGCCTCCGGCCAAACTGCCGACTTTGCGATTACGATCAATCCGGCCAGCGGGGCGCAGGGAACCTTCACCTATAGCTGCGGTGCGCTTCCCGCCAATGCGGTGTGCCAATTCAATCCTCCCACAACAGCGGTGAGCGCCGGCGCCACCGGGAATGTGACGGTGGAGATTGAGACCGGGGTTTCCGGGTCGGCGCGAATGGCGACCCCCGGCGGATGGCGAATGCTGCCGCTCACGTGCGGGTTGTTGCTGCTGCCGCTGGCGTTGTGGCGGCGCCGGAAGAGTTTGCTGCTGGTCGTTTTGCTGGCTGCGATGGCAGCCACATTGTCAAGTTGCTCGAGTTCGGCTGGAGGACCGTCAGGAGTGTCTGGCGGCTCAGGCGGATCGGGCAGTGGATCCGCCACACCGGCAGGGACGTATGCCATTCCTGTCACGGTTTCGTCCACCGGAATTTCGCATGCGACGACGGTGACTCTCACGGTGGACTAAGGCAGACGACGCTAAGGTTTGGAGAGAGATCGGGACGAGACACCGGCTATACTTTACCTTCGGGCTAGGCGCGCATGAATACGGTGGAATTCGCAGCAATACCGGTAGGTTGGCCAGAGATGGGGTTGAAGAGGAAATGACGGGAAAGGTAACCGTGGAAGACGTGCAGCGCGTTGCCGAGCTGGCTCACCTTGACCTTGAGCCGGAAGAGACGGGGCGCATGCTGGACGACCTGAATGCCATTCTTGACTATGTGGCGGAGCTGAATGAGTTGGATACCACGGGCGTTGCGCCGCTGGCCCAGGTGAGTGAACTTGGAGGTGCGGTTGGCGACGGTGCGCTGCGGCCAGATCGGATTGATCCTTCGCTCGATCGCGCGGTCGTGATGCGGCAGGCGCCGGAGGCTGACCAGACGTTCTTCAAGGTGCCCAAGGTGATTGAGCGTTAGCCTGCAGGACGAACAGGGTTTGCAAGGCGAGTGTGGGTGTCGATCCGGCGAAAAGGCCAAGGCAATATTGCATTAAACACGCGGCAAGCGTTCGGAAAGCAACGAAGCGACGATAAGGAAGGTTTGATTGCCCAGCGGAGCTAAAGCAGCGGGTGCGTTTGTCGAGAAGCCACGGACTCTGGCCGCCTTGCGCGCGGAAATCGTGGCCGGCAGAGTGAAAGCCACGGAATTGGCGGCGGGCTATTACGAACGGATTGCGCAGATCAATCCGCAGCTGAATATTTATCTGAGCCTGACCAGGGAGCGAGCACTCGGCCAGGCCGCCAAGGTTGACGATGCGGCTGCCAGGGGCGATGCTCTTGCGCCCCTGGCCGGCATACCGGTGGGCATCAAGGACGTGCTGGTGATGAACGGCGCTCCGTCCACGGCGGGGTCGAAGATTCTGAAGGGTTACAGGCCACCCTATGATGCGACCGCGGTGGCAAGACTGGAAGCGGCAGGCGCGGTACTCCTGGGGAAGTTGAACTGCGATGAGTTTGCCATGGGCTCGTCGAACGAGAACTCCGCCTACGGACCGGTGCGCAACCCGGTAGACACGGAACGGGTTCCAGGCGGGTCGAGCGGCGGTTCGGCTGCTGCCGTGGCGGCGAACCTGGCTGTGGCAACACTCGGCAGTGACACTGGCGGCTCGATTCGGCAACCGGCCAGTTTTTGCGGCGTAGTGGGCGTACTACCCACCTATGGGCGGGTCTCGCGCTACGGGCTGATTGCCTTTGCTTCCTCTTTGGACCGAGTAGGGCCGTTTGCCGCCAACGTGCGCGACGCGGCCACGCTGCTGGGCGTGATTGCCGGCCATGATTCCAAAGACGCAACGAGCTCCCCGGCGCCGGTACCCGATTACGCGATCGAAAGCGACAAACCGGTGGACGGCCTGCGGATCGGGGTTCCGGCCGAGTACTTCGCTGAAGGGCTTGACCCGGAGGTGCGGGCGGCGATCGAAAAGGGCATTTCCGCGCTTGAGGCGGCCGGATGCACCGTGAAATCGGTTTCGCTGCCGCACACTCGTTACGCCGTTCCCACCTACTACCTGATTGCTACGGCCGAGGCGAGCGCCAACCTGGCTCGCTTTGACGGGGTTCGCTACGGGTACCGTTCGCCGGCATCGGAGACACTTTCCGCCATGTACAGCCACTCCCGCGACGAAGGCTTTGGCGCCGAAGTCAAGCGGCGCATTTTACTGGGAACGTATGCGCTCTCGGCCGGGTACTACGATGCGTATTATCTGAAAGCCCAGCAGGTGCGGCGGCTGCTGGCCGAGGAGTATTTGCGCGCCTTTACCGGTGTGGACGCGATTGTGACGCCGACTGCGCCGACTGCGGCTTTTAAGCTGGGCGAAAAGACGGGCGATCCGCTGGCGATGTACCTGGCCGACATTTATACGGTGACGGCGAGCCTGGCGGGAATCTGTGGCGTGACTGTTCCTTGCGGCGCAACCAGGGCCGGATTACCCGTGGGCATGCAGGTGCTGTCGGCGCACCTGAACGAAGGCACGGCATTCCGTGTGGCGCGCGCCGTGGAGGCAGCAGAGTTGTAGGAGCGGGAGCAATGAGCAAGGGGATTGCAGCGATTGCAGCATTGGCGGTGTTGACTGTGGGTGTGGCATCGCAGGCGGCTCCGCGCAAGGCGCATGCGGTGGTGTTGGGGGCGGTGAAGCACGTTCCCTACTCGAAGGCCGGCGACCCGGCCGGCGCGGCAACTGGCGAGGACTCGCTGAAGATTCGCGCTCTGCGGGTGGACGGCGCATTGAAGGAATGGACCACGGGTGACGCCCACGATGTGACGGACCGCAGCTTTCTGGTGCGGCGGGCGATTCATCTGAACGATGCCCTTCCAGCCGACAAAGCCGGGCAATGGGTATGGCAGCGCGGCCCATGGCTGATGATTGACCGGGTCACTGGCCGCGTGACGCCTCTCAAGCTGCCGGATTACGATCCCGGTGTGAGCCAGGTGAGCTGGTTTCGCGACTATGGAGCCTATTGCGGAGTAACCGCGACCGGCAAGAGCCTTTATGCCGTTGTAGCGCAGTTAACCGTACGCAAGCCCATGCTGGCCAAGAAGCTGGCGGCATTCAATCCCCAAGACCATCCTGATCCGACGTGTGGCGCGCCGGATTGGCAGCGCGAGCCGATGCAGGTGACTTTTCATCCAACCGGCAAGGACGCGGTCAGCTTCGCTATTGTTCCCGGATCGGCGGTGCTGGTGGAGGATTCGAGCGACGAAACGGACACGCCTGCCGCAGCGCCGGATGCCAAGACAAACTAGCGAATCGGCGCGTGGGCGCGAAGAAAAGGGGCGACTCGATCAAGGCCGGCCGATTCGCCGTTTGATTTCTTTGTGCAGGTGCCAAAGCACCCAAAGCATGAATCCGATGGCGAGAGCCGCCGGGATCAGCCAGAGCGACTCGGGATGGAATTCGTAAGTCAAGGTGGGGTTCCTTCCGGCTTCGCTGCGACCGGCTTTGGCTTGGATGCAGGCGCAAACGGACGCTCAGAGCGTACACAGTACAGGTGAAACCCGAACGGATAAGCATGGTGTAGCCATTGTGTAAAGGCTTTATAAAGGATCGTGTTGACCCTGGCGGAAGCCGATTCTGCTGCCGCGCACCTTGACACCGCACAGGGCGCGCGTATCTTATCTCTCTAGGCATTCTTTTGGAGTCCGGACGGAATAGGTATTGGCGGGACGGTGAGATTTCCGTGACCGGCGCCCCAAAAGAGGGCTGTGTCGAACAGGAAGCAGACGGCAGTCGGGTTCCGGAGAGATACGCGTGCGGGGGAAGAGAGTCTCGATCCCGCCATGCGGCAATCTGGCCCTTCTACCAGAGTCTGGGCTGGATTGGACCTACGGCCAGGACCGTTCCCGGAGACAAATCTATTTACCAGGCGCTGGACGAATGTCAGGGTGCGCCTGTGCTCCAGGGCGCGTTTGCGGCCGAAGGGCGAGCAAAGGATGAGTGTGGCGACAAGTTTCTCAATGTTTTTCGCGGGAACCGGCGGACCAGCCGGTGGGGGCCTGACGGTCCTTTTGCCCTTGTTGTTGATCCCGGTACTTTACCTGGTCATGATCCGTCCGCAACAGCGGCGGCAAAAGCAGTGGCAGGCGATGCTAACGTCGATCAAGACTGGCGACCGCGTAACCACCGCCGGTGGGATCCGCGGCATCATCCTGTCCATTAAGGACGATTCGATCATTATTCGCGTGGCGCCGGACGGCCTTAAACTGGAGGTTGCCAAGACTGCGATTGCCTCCGTTACCCAGGAAGAAACCTCGGGCTCCTAGCGAGTGGCTGCGGGTTTATCAAAAGGGTGGACGGATTTTCAGCGATTTTTAGCAGAGAAATGGAACCATGAAGAAGAATCTTAAGAACAAGGTTGTCCTGATTGTTGCTGTGCTGCTGATTTGCCTTTACGGTATCTTCGGCATTCCGTCGGGCGTGAGCGGTAAAGCATTGCTGGACGCCCTGAGCAACCGGATTCACCTGGGGCTGGATCTGCAGGGCGGTGCGCACCTGATCCTGCAAGTGCAGGTAGCCGAGTCGGTGAGCGCGGAAACAGACAACTCAATGCAAGAGATCGAGCAGGACCTGAAGAAGGCCAACCTTACGTTTTCTCAGGTGTACAAGCCCGATCCTAAAAAGCCTGAGGTCATCCGCGTTGAGGGAATCTCGCAGTCGCAATCGAGCGCAGCAAGCTCGTTGCTGGATGGCACCAAGTACGCGAATGAATACGACCTGTCCGAAGGCGCAGACGGCAGCTCGACGCTCACCATGAAGCCGACGTTTGAAAGAGACCTGGACCAGAGAACTGTCCAGCAGGCGATCCAGACGATCACCGACCGCGTGGACAGCCTCGGTGTCGCGGAGCCGCAGATTCAGGAGTACGGTCTGGGCGCTAATGAGATCCTTGTCGAACTGCCCGGCATCAGCGACTTGGATCAGGTCAAGACCATCATGCAGGCTACGGCCCGCTTGGAGATTCATGCCGTGGTTGGCGGACCCTACCAGGACGAAGCGGCGGCGCTCGCAAGCGTAGGGGGAGCCCTTCCGCCCGAGGACGAAATGCTCCATGGTTCGGGATCGCTGGCAAGTGGCTCAGGTGCTGACAGCGTGTACGTTTTGGAGCGCTCCGCGGTGGTGGCCGGGAGCGACTTCCGTTCCGCGACCCCAAGCACAAATCCGAACACGGGCCAACGGACAGTGAACTTTACTCTCACAGATGAAGCCGGCGACAAGTTTTACGACTATACCAGCGCTAATGTGGGCAAGGGTATGGCGGTTGTGATGGGTGGAACCGTTCGCGAAGTGGCCAACATTAAAAGCGCCATTCGCGACAGCGGAGAGATCGAAGGCAGCTTTAGCCCCGATGAGGTTTTGATTCTCTCGAAGATGTTGAGCACCGGCGCCCTTCCTGCTTCGCTCAACTACATCGAGGCGAGCACTGTGGGCGCTACGCTGGGCGCGGACTCAATTCACGAGGGAGTGACTGCCGCCATCGTAGGCGTTCTGCTCGTTATGGTCTTCATGCTCGTCTATTACCGTGGCTCGGGTATTAACGCTGATTTGGCGCTTATCCTGAATCTCGTGATCCTGCTGGGTATCATGGGCCTCTCCAGCGCACTATCCAGCGCATCCGGCGGCGGGGGTCTGGTACTTACCTTGACGCTTCCAGGTATCGCGGGAGTCATTCTTACCATAGGTATGGGCGTCGACTCCAATGTTCTGATCTTCGAGCGTATTCGCGAAGAAGTGCGCGCCGGCAAAGCGCCTTCGGCGGCCGTCGATCAGGGATTTGCCCATGCGTGGGTTACGATTTTGGACACACACGTCACAACCATCGTGTCAGCGGCGATTCTGTTCTTGTTCGGAACCGGACCAGTGAAGGGTTTCGCCGTCACGTTGACAATTGGTCTGGCGGCGAACCTTTTCACGGCGGTGTTCGTCTCGCGTGTGATATTTGAGGCTCATCTGAACCGGCTAAAGCCGGGAGAGATGGTCTCCATTTAGTTTTCAGAACGACATCTGCGGGATCGGCATTGACGCCCCGCGGTTGGTAGTTTGGACGCTGGGGTCCCTTGGACGTCCAGCCAGCAGGAAGCGGAGAGAACCAGTGGAATTGTTTCACAGCGTAAATGTGGATTGGCTGGGGAAGAAGTGGTACTTCCTTGCCTTTTCAATGATCTTTAGCATCGCCGGCATTTGTTCAATGGGATGGCACTGGGCGCATATCGGCAGCCCCGTGCCGCTCGGCGTGGATTTCAGCGGCGGAACCCAGGTGCAGGTTCAGTTTGCCCAGACTCCCGATACAACGAAGATTCGCCAGGCAGTTGAGCAGGCTGGCATCCGCGATGCGGACATTTCGACCTTCGGGGATGCGACCCAGCGTCAGGTGTTAATCAGCCTGCCCGAGCAAACCGACGAGTCTGCGCTTGATCTGGGGCGTCAGCAGGTCGAGAACGCGTTGCGCGGCCAGTACGGCCAATCGTTCAACGTGCTTAACGTGCAGGTGGTGGGGCCGACGGTTGGCAGGCAACTTGAGGGGCAGGCCCTGCGGGCCACGCTTTACTCCATGGTGGGCATGCTGGTTTACCTCTGGTTCCGTTTCCAGTTGATCTACGGTGTGGCTGCGGTCGTTGCGTGCTTCCACGACACGCTCATCACGGTAGGCGCCTTTGCTCTGACTGGGCAGGAGATCAGCCTAACCGTGATCGCGGCTATTCTCACGCTGGTTGGTTACTCGATGAACGACACGATTGTCGTGTTCGACCGCATTCGCGAAAACCTGCGGCTCAGCCGCCGCGAGGCGCTTCCGGACGTGGTCAACCGCAGTATCAACCAGACATTAAGCAGGACAGTGCTGACCTCGGGGCTGACGTTTTTGACCGTGCTTTCGCTTTATATCTTTGGCGGCCCGGTGCTGAAGGGCTTTTCATTTGCACTTGTGGTGGGTATTCTAATCGGTACCTATTCCTCGATCGCCGTGGCGGCGCCAATGCTGGTTGCGTGGCAGCAGTGGCGATCGAAGCGGGGCAAGGCTACAGTTTTGCCGGCCGCGAAGCGCTCGAGGGCTTAGCGGGATTCGCGGTGAGGCGCTCAGGCCGCGGCTCGGAAGCGAACGGTTTACCCGGGGGCTTGGAGGATTGAGTCGGAAGGCGACGGCGATTTAGAGGAAGCTGGAATCCTGGAATTGTACTTGGTGAATTGCACTGGTTTTGCAGCAGGCATTGCAGGGGAGGCGTTGTTCTGATAAGGTGAACACGCTTCTATGGGGACGGTTTTTATGCACGGGAACATTTGCGGTTCTCGCGGTGTCTAAATAGGAGTGACAAACACCCGATTCGAGGCTGGCCATGTTTGAAGATTCCACATTTGAATCCGGAGGCAGGATCAAGACCAAGAGCGGCCGTTGGATGATGTTTACAGGCGTTATCAACGGTTCGATTCTGGTTCTGCTCATCCTCATTCCGCTGATCTATCCTGAGGCGCTGCCCAAGGGCGCCATGCAGACCTTGCTGTTTGCCCCTCCGCCGCCACCGCCGCCACCGCCGCCTCCCCCCCCACCGGAGGTAGTGCACGTTGTGCATGTACAGTCGGAGATGATGAACAACCAGTTGACCGCGCCCACGCGGATTCCGCACAACATCACGATTGTCTCTGAGAAAGAAGCTCCCTCCGCCAACATCGGCGTGGCCGGCATGGAAGGCCTGGGCGGCAGCACCGCAACCGACAGCCTGTTTGCCAACAAAGGCCCCAAGATTCAGGCGGCAGCCCCCAAGAAGGTGAATATCTCAGCCGGCGTGATGGTAGGCATGCTGCTCCAGAAGACCCAGCCTCTCTACCCTCCCATCGCCAAGGCCGCCCGCGTATCAGGGACGGTGGTGCTTCAGGCCACGATCTCGAAGACTGGGCAAATTGAAGGACTCCATGTAATTAGTGGACCGGCGATGTTGCAGCAGGCAGCCCTGGATGCCGTTAGAACCTGGCGGTACAGGCCCTACCTGCTCAACAACGAACCGGTAGAAGTGGAGACAACGGTTAACGTGATCTTCACTCTGGGTGATTGACGAACCCTCTGGCCCCCTGTTGCGTCTTGAACAGGGAGCTTTGCTATTGACCTGAATGCGAATCCGGAAAGAGCCGCATTCCCAGCAACCGTAAGGTTCTCCAGTTCACAAGAAACTCCTTAGGAGGAACGATTCAGTGATTCTCGCTCAACTCGCACACATCGCTTCGCACACGGTCAGCAGCCTGGCACTTTTCCAGGAAGAGCAGACAGTCAGCTTCAGCCCCATGGGGCTGTGGGATCATATGGGATGGTTGGCCCGCTGCGTGGCCATCCTCCTTTTCATTGAGTCGATCTGGTCGCTGGCCGTGATGATCGACCGTTACCTGTACTTCTCTGCTGCCCGCAAGCAGTCGCGCGAGTTTGCGCCTAAGGTTGCAGGCGCACTGAAGGACAGCAAGCTCGAAGAGGCGATCAAGATCGCCGACCGCAACAAGAAGTCGCACCTGGCAGAGGTTGTGACGGCTGGTTTGCAGGAGTTCCGTGCTTCCGGCGGCACCGCAACCGAAGAGACGATTGCTAGCTCGGGCCGCGCGCTGGAGAGGGCTGAGGCCATCGTCCACGCCAAGCTGAAGCGGGGCCTTTCGGTTCTGGCCACCATCGGCGCCACGGCTCCGTTCGTCGGCCTGTTCGGCACCGTCGTCGGCATTCTGAACGCCTTCCAGCAGATCGCCACCCAGAAGACTTCGGGTATCGGCGCAGTTGCCGGCGGTATTTCAGAGGCCCTGGTCACCACGGCGTTCGGCCTGCTCGTGGCCATCCCCGCCGTTATGGCCTTCAACTATTTCACCGGACGTGTCGAAGCGTTCGACGTGGAGATGGACAACTCATCGAGCGAACTGGTCGACTACTTCATCAAGCAGAGCCACAAGCGCTAAGCGAGGCGGCTACCGGTTCGAGCGAGAAACTGCGGGGGGCAGGAGAATCTGAAATCTCTCCTGCCCGCCGGTTTCAAACCCGCGCAGGCCAGCTGAGTTTCAGAGCGGTGCCGGACGGAATCCGGCAAAAAATTCAAACGCACGGAGCCCGACAATGGGAATTGCGGTACGTGACCTAAGCAAGAGCGTGACCTCCGACATCAACGTGACCCCCATGGTGGACGTGATGCTGGTGCTGCTGATCATCTTCATGGTTATCACCCCCATGCTTCAAAATAAGGTTGCCATCGACATGGCCAAGGTGGACAATGCCGTAGCCATGCCCGACGCCGACAAGGAAGACGCGATTGTGGTTGCCGTCACGCGCGATGGTGGGTTATTTCTGGGGCAGGACAAGGTTGCTCCCGATCAGCTTGGCCGCATGGTCGCTGACAAGCTGGCCGACAAGCCAGGCAAGACGATCTATGTTCGCGCGGACGCGCGGGCGCAGTATAAGGCGGTTGAAGACGCCATCGACGACGTGCGCACGGCAGGCGTGGATGAAGTGGGCTTGTTGACGCAAAAGAAGGAAGGCAACCTTTCAGGCGGCGAATAAGTCCTGAGTGGTGTATTCCTTTCAACGATTTTTTGTAAACGAGGAGTTTTAAGCCATGGCAATGTCAATGGGATCGTCGGGCGGCAGCATGTCCAACATCAATGTCACGCCCATGATCGACGTCCTTCTGGTGCTGTTGATCATCTTCATGGTCATCGTGCCGGTGGTACCCAAGGGTCTGGATGCGCTGGTACCGCAGCCGCCCAAGGATCCGCAGAAGCAGCAACAGCCGAACGACCGCACCATCGTTGTCCAGGTACTGTATCGCCCCGGCGCGCCCCCGGCGTACAAGATCAACGAGACCGATGTGGCCAAGTCCGATTTGCTGCCCAGGCTGACGGAGATTTACGCCAACCGTGCCGAGCGTGTGATGTTTGTCAGGGGCGACGACGATCTGAACTTTGCGTCTATTGCCGACGTGATCGATATTGGCCGCGCGGCCAACGTGGACCACATCGGTTTGATGACCCCGAAGATACAGGCGGGCCAGTGAGAGCGCAGACGATCGTCCTCCCTGAATAGGGAGTTGGCGTCAGGTAGGCGGCAACAGGCGTTTGCAGAGATTTAGGCGTCTTTAACATTCAGTCTGGCCAACGGGGATATGGGATAGTTCAGTCGTCCCGGATCTTTCCCAGGATGCCAGCCACGTCCGGAGGCGGTAGGGCTGGGCGGAAACAGGAGTAAGATTTTTCAATCCTGGCTTCGGTACCTCCCATCCTTGGCCAGTTGCACTAGATTCCAGGCGCGCACCCGATAGGCACTCGCCTGAAGGAGAAGGATACGAAGATGAATGGACCCGCACGTATTACGGCGTTCGCGATTACCCTTGCCGGCATGGTGCTTTCCATGAGCGGGTGCGACCAACTTGCAGCCCGTGACCAGTTGAACAAGGGAGTGGATGCGTATAAGAGCGCCCACTACGAAGAGGCGATCGGTCACTTCCAGAGAGCTACGCAGCTTGACCCGAGCCTACCCATGGCGAAGACCTATCTGGCCACAGCGTTGGCGCAGAATGTCGTGCCTGGGCTTGATACCGTGGATAACCTGAAAACTGCCCAACAAGCGATCGACATCTTCAAGGAAGTCTTGGCGAAAGACCCGAACGACGTCAACAGCATGAAGCAGGTCGCGGGAATTTATTTCAGCATTGTCAATCCAAGCGATCATGCGAAGTGGCTTGAGAACCTTGAAAATGCCAAGGAATGGCAGAAGAAGGTATTGGCCGTCGACCCGAAAGATCCTGAGGCGGCTTATACCATTGGTGTTATCGACTGGACCATCGCGCACCAAAACACTCTCACTGCACTCCAGGGTGCGGGCATCAACGACGACGGCGAAGGCAACGTAAAGGCGCCGAAGAAGGTGATGGATCCTCTGAAGGATGAGAACGGACCTCTTGTGGATGAAGGGTTGCAGTACCTGAACCAGGCGGTGGCGAACCGCGCCAACTATGACGACGCCATGGCCTACCTGAACCTGATTTACCGGCGCAAGGCAGACGTGGATTACGGCGATGCTGCGGCCGTGAAGGCGGACATTGCGGCCGCGGAGGATTGGCGCACCAAGGCGATGGGAACGCGCAAGGCCAACGAAGAGAAGAAGAATGCGGGGCCGGGCGGCATCACTATGGATTCGAGCGGAAATCTGAAGTAAGCGAGCCTCATTCGGCACCTAATACCTGCGGCCCCTACCTTCGGTGGGGGCCGTTTTTGGGCGGCGAACGAAATGAGATGTTGGCATAAATGCGGCCCGAAAACGGCCGAATGTTCGCTTAAGGAACCCCTGCACAAGTTCGCCGCTGGCGCCATGCTTGGATAAAATTGAAGTATGAAGCGGAAGGCGCATTTTCAGGGGACGTTGGCGGCTCAGGCGAGTTTTGAGAAGTATGGTCGCAAGAGCAAACGGGAGCAGTTTCTCGACGAGATGGACGAAGTAGTTCCTTGGGCTCGTTTGCTTGCTCTTGTTGAGCCGTATTATCCGAAGCCGGGTAACGGTCGCCGTCCTGTAGGACTGGAGATCATGTTGCGTGCTTACTTCGTGCAGCAGTGGTTCAACTTGTCCGATCCGGGCGTGGAAGACGCGCTCTATGAATCGCCTGTATTGCGCCGCTTCGTCGGTGTTGATTTGGGCTTGGCTGCGGCTCCGGACGAGACAACGGTTTTGCGCTTCCGACACTTACTCGAAGAGCATGATCTGGGTGGCGCGATGCTGGATGAGGTTAACGGCCATCTTGCGGACAAGGGCATCCGCATTACAACAGGAACCATCGTGGATGCGACGATCATCCACGCGCCTTCGTCGACCAAGAACTCGACCGGGGAGCGCGATCCGGAGATGCATCAGACCAAGAAGGGGAACCAGTGGTATTTCGGTCTGAAGGCGCATATCGGCGTGGACAGCAAAGAGGGCGTGGTGCACTCGGTGTGTACATCGGCAGCCAACGTGGCCGACGTGCATATGCTGCCCGACTTACTCCACGGCGAGGAGCGGAAAGTATGGGGCGATGCCGGGTATCAAGGGCAGGGAGACAGCATCCGCGAGGCGGCGCCGCACGCGCAAGATATGACCTGCCGCCGCACCCGGTTCAAGAACTATGTGGATGAACAAGCCAGGCGCAAGAACACGACCAAGTCCAGAGTGAGAGCGAAGGTGGAGCATCCGTTCCGGATACTGAAGCGTATCTTCGGCTTCGACAAGGTGAGGTACCGGGGCTTGAAGAAGAACCACAATCGGCTCTGCGCCTGCTTTGCGTTGGTCAACCTCTATCAACACCGCCAACGGTTGGTCCCTCTGGGGGCGTAGTGTGTCTGGAGGCCGAAAACGGCCTCCAGACACAACAAAGCGACTCGCAAAAAGGCTGTCTTGAACAAATCCCGCCCGAAAACCACAAAGAATTCGCCGCAATGGTTTGATGTTGCGAAATCAGATGCCTGTGCAGGGGTTCCTTAAAGGGTTCCATTTACCCCACGAATGTTCGCTTAAAAGGTTGCGTTTCTCAAGGATATTCACCAGCGAGGGTGCGTGATTTTTGCACAATGGCTGCAGAGAATTACCCGAATCAGAGGGAGGGGTTGCAGGAGGGGGGCAGGACAAAGGAGCTGGGACCAGGCGGGGTACAGTTTTACAGCCGCTATACGGGGTTGGAGGCCCGGTTTTTAAGATTTTTATTATGAGGGTGTTACGAGGTGGTTTTGGTTTTTACAGCCATACAGGCGCTGTACTGGGTTGAATTTTGGTTTGTAATTCTTTTGCAATGAATAATTTATATAAATTCCACAGTTTCACAGTCAAAATCTTTGTTTTTTCCCCATGTAAGGGTGGCAGATCGGCGGAGGGCGGCTTCAGGGTTTTGGCGGGGCGGTCTGTGAGGGTTTCTGCTTTGCGCGGGCGACCCACGCACCGCAGGATGGGGATTTTGGGGAGAGCCTGGTGCAGATATGCCGTCGTGGCGGAAACGGTGAGGTCGTGCTGGGCGGCATAGTGCCTGGCCTGGCGATAGATCTCGGGGGTGACGCAAACGGTGATGTTCTGAACGGTGCGCATGTTTTTTTTCAATCCCAGGGAGCAAGGTGGGGTGTTTGTCTTCTATGGGTAGTGTGCGTCGAGGGCGGGTAATGATCTGCAAAACAGGGGTCGGGGGTCAGGGGTCGGGAGTCAGGGGTCAGGGGATCTAGGGGCGGATCACAGGTCTCAGCTCTCGGCTTTCAGCTCCTGGCTTTTAGCTTCCGGCTTCCGGCTTGCGGCTCTCCGCTGGGGCCGGTTCGCAGGCAGGGTGCAGGC
>Ga0181520_10005320_pt1 | contig 20620 bp, 16 predicted proteins | sample PEATcosm2014_Bin_29_FD_132451 | JGI IMG/M metagenome (GOLD analysis project Ga0181520, IMG submission 132451) | Peatland microbial communities from MTU Mesocosm Facility, Houghton, MI, USA - PEATcosm2014_Bin02_30_metaG | ecosystem: Environmental > Terrestrial > Soil > Wetlands > Peat | place... | reverse complement strand
GGCCCTCAAGACCGCCGTCGAGTCGAGCGGCGTGGGCGGTCGTGTCGTGCGCATCGGCTACCTCCAAGAAGCCGAGCGTCAGTCGTTGCTCGAGGGCGCCCTCGCCCTCGTGTACCCGTCGCTGTACGAGGGTTTCGGCTTCCCGCCCCTCGAGGCGATGGCCGCCGGGGTGCCCGTGGTGGCGACGTCGGCAGGCGCGGTACCCGAGGTCGTCGGGGACGCGGCCGAGCTCGTGGCGCCGGGCGACCACGAGGCGATGGCCGCAGCGCTCGCTAGGGTCATCGACGACGCCGGCCTGCGCTCGAGGCTCGTGCAGTGCGGCCGCGCCCGCGCCTCGTCGTTCACCTGGGATTCGGCGGCCACCTCTATGGTCGAGCTGTACATGAAGGCCGCCCGGGAAAGGGGTGCTCGTTGACGCCCCTTCGGGTTTGCCTGGCCGCCGAGCAGCTGCGCCGGCGCGTCCCCGGTGGCATAGGGACCTACACCCGGGGCTTGTTGAAGGGCATCGGCGAGCTCTCCGATGACGAGCGCCCCGCGGTCACCGTCGTGACCAGCCGCCCGCCCTCGGGGCCAGACCCGCTGTTGAGCCTCGGCTTCCCGGTCGTGTGCTCCAGGCTGCCGGGCCCGGTTTTGACCCGCGCCTGGGATCTAGGGCTCTTGAGGCTCGGCCGGCGAAGCGGCGTCGTCCACTCGGTCTCCCTGGCGGCACCGGCCGGGGCGGCTGGCACACCGCTCGTGGTCACCGTGCACGACGTGGCCTGGCGCTCGATGCCCGAGGCCTTTCCGCAAAGGGGCAGGCGGTGGCACGAGTCGGCCCTGCGGCGCGCGGGAGCACGGGCCGCCATCGTCGTCGTCCCCTCCGAACAGACCGCCGAGGCCGTCCTGTCCGCGGGCGTCGGCATCGGCGCCGAGCGGCTCGTGATCGTGGGCGAGGGCGCCGACCATCTCGGCGAGGCCGATGTCGCCTCAGGCGAGGCACTGCTCGACCGCCTCGGCGTGAACGGCCCCTATCTGCTCACCGTGAGCACGCTCGAGCCGCGCAAGAACCTCGGGCGCCTGCTCGAGGCTTACGCGCTGGCGCGGCCCAAGCTGCCCGAGCCCTGGCCGCTCGTGGTCGTGGGGCCGAGCGGGTGGGGTGACCTGCCGCCGACCGCGGCCGTACCGGGCGGCGGGGTCGTCTTCGCGGGCGCCATCCAGGGCGGCACGCTCGCCGCCATCTACAAAAGGGCGCGCCTTTGCGCCTATGTCCCCATCGTGGAGGGCTTCGGCCTCCCCGTCGTCGAGTCGATGGCCCAGGGGACCCCGGTCGTCTCGAGCCCGGTACCGAGCAGCGGGGGAGCCTCCCTCGAGGTCGACCCCACCGACACCTCGTCGATCGCCGAGGGGCTCGTGGCCGTGGCGATCGACGAGGCGACACGCAAGGCCTTAGTGGAGAAAGGCCTGGCGCGGGCAGGGGAGTTGCGCTGGGTGAAGACCGCGCGGGCGCACCTGGCGGTCTGGGAGCGGGCCGCCGAGGGGCGGCGGCAATGACGGCCGTTTCCAAGAGCGAGGGTCTCTCGGTGGCCTTGGACGTGAGCGCGGTGCCGGACCGTCCCGTCGGAGCCGGCCGTTACGTCGTCGAGCTCGCGAGGGCCCTGGCACGGCGCGCCGACTGCCGGATCAGCCTGCTCGCCCGGCGCGACGACAACGCCCGGTGGGCCCTCGTCGCCCCGGGGGAGCGGGTCGTCGCCATCGCCCCCGCCCGTCGCCCCGCCCGCCTCTTGTACGAGCAGGCGCGTCTCGCCTCGGTGGTCGCCGGCCTCGCCTCGCCAGCGGTGCAGGTGTACCACGGGCCCCACTACACGATGCCCCGGCGTTCCAAGCTGCCCTGTGTCGTGACGATCCACGACCTCACCTTCTTCGACCATGCCGAGTGGCACGAACCGTCCAAGGTGGCCTGGTTCCGCGCCGCCATGCGCTACTCGGTGTCGCATGCCGCCGCCATCGTCTGTGTGAGCGAGATGACAGCAGTCCGCCTGCAGGACCTGCTGTCCCCGCCATGTCCGGTCGTGGTGGTGCCCCACGGGGTGGACCACGCCCGTTTCACCGCCGGCGAGCCGCGTCCAGGCGCCGACGGCGCGGTCCTCGAGCGCCTCGGCCTCGTGCGCCCCTACGTGCTGCACCTCGGGACCTTGGAACCTCGCAAGGGCATCGCCGACCTCGTCGCCGCCTTCGACCGGATCGCCGGCGACGACGCCTCGCTCGAGCTCGTCCTGGCCGGTGGCGCCGGCTGGAAGGCGCAGCCCGTCATGGCCTCGGTCGCCGTGGCGCGTTCTCGCGAGCGGATCCGCCGGCTCGGCTACGTGGCCGACGCGGACGTGCCGGCCCTCCTGCGCAGCGCCCGGGCGGTCGTCTACCCGTCGCTCGAGGAGGGCTTCGGCCTGCCGGCCCTCGAAGCTCTCGCCTGCGGCGCGCCCCTCGTGACGACCTCGGGCACGCCCATGGCCGAGGTGGCCCGCAAGAGCGCCCTTCTCGTCCCGCCCGGGGAGCCGCTCGCGCTGGCGGCGGCCATCGAGACGGCCATCTCTCCGGACGCGGCCGTCGAGCGGGACCGCCGCAGAGAAGACGGGCTCGCCATCGCCGCCCGCTACACCTGGGAGGCGAGTGCGGAGGGTCACCTGGCCGTGTACCGCGCCGCGGCCGGGGTCTGAGCCCAGCCCGCCCGCAGGAGCTCTCCGTCCCGGAATCACCCGGGACTCGCCAAAGCGGCGGGTAGCCTGAGCGCCGTGCGCGCGTACTTGACCGGCGGGACGGGCTTTGTCGGCGAATGGCTGCTCCGCCATCTCGCCGACGAGGGCGACACGGCCATAGCCCCCGGTCCCGAAGTCGACGTGACCGATCCCGGCCTCATCGCTGCCGACCTCAAGGAGGCGGCGCCGGAGGTCGTCTACCACCTGGCGGCGCTCACCCACGTCGGCCAGTCCTGGCGGGAGCCTGCCGAGACGTTCCGCGTGAACGCCGTGGGCACCTTGAACCTGCTCGAGGCGGCGGCCGCCTTGGAGGTGCCGCCCGTGGTCGTGCTCATCAGCTCGGCCGAGGTGTACGGCCCGGCACCTGTCGCCGAGACCCTCGACGAGCATGCCGAGCTGCGCCCGGTGACGCCCTATGCCGTGAGCAAGGTGGCCGCCGAGTTCCTCGGGCTGCAGGCGTTCTTGGGCCGGGGCCTTCGCGTCGTGCGGGCCCGGGCCTTCAACCACGTCGGTCCGGGCCAGCTCGACGACTTCGTCGTCTCCGCTCTGGCGCGCCGCATGGTCGAGGCCGAGCTGCGCAAGGGCGGGGAGGTGAAGGTCGGCAACCTCACTGCCTCGCGGGACTTCACCGACGTCCGTGACGTCGTGCGGGCCTACCGGTTGCTGGCCACCGGTGGGGCGCCCGGCGAGGCCTACAACGTGTGCTCAGGCCGGGCGATCTCCATCGCGGATCTCGCGGCGCAGATGGCGGGAATGCTCTCGTGCGAGGTGAGCTTCGTCGAGGACCCCGAGCTCTTCCGCCCCGTCGAGGTCCCGGTGCTCGTCGGCGACGCCTCCAAGCTCGTCGCGGCCACTATGTGGCGCCCGGAGATCCCGCTTGCCAAGACGCTTTCAGACGTCCTCGGGTACTGGCGGGGGCGCCTCGCGTGACTCAGGCGTTTGCCGTAAGCCGCGCCCGGAGCTGGTCGCGTGTCTGGCGGACGAGGGCCTGGGCCTGCTCGGGGAGCAGGTCCAGAAGCGGGTCGACCGTCGAGTCGACGGTCTTGAACAACTGCGCCATCGTCTCGTCGAGGTCCTCTTGGCGACCGAGCAGCCCTTTGCGGGCACAGGCGAGCTGGCGCCGGCGGACCTGTGCCTTCTGCAACCCGAGGACACCGAAGCCGATGACGACGTAGGTGGCCTCGGTGGCCAGGTCGCTGAGGGCTCGGGCCACGTCGGCCAGACCATCTCGCATCTCGGTCATGTCTTGATCCTCCTCGTCTCAGGTCCCCGGCGGCGCCCCCTGCGAGCCTGCGGCCTCGGCCGCACCCGGGGCGCCTACGCTCACTAGTGTACTACAATTTGCTAACTATAGCAAGCGCATCCAGGCCCCACCGTCCGGGATTGCGGGGCGCGTCCGCGGTAGCGTGGCCCTGATGCCGGAGGAGCAAGCCCCGCCGGTCGTCGCCGTGGTGGTCGCTCGCGACCCGGGTCCGTGGTTCGAGGAATGCCTGGAAGCGCTGGGTGCCCAGGACTACCCGAACCTCGACGTGCTCGTGGTGGACGCCGCGAGCCACGAGGAGCTGACGGCGCGTGTCGCAGCCGTGCTCCCGCGCGCCTTCATTCTCCGCCAGAGCGAGTCGAGGGGCTTCTCGGCGGCCGCCAACGAAGCCCTCGTGGCTGTCGAGGGCGCGTCTCACCTGTTGATATGCCACGACGACGTGGCCCCCTGGCCCGACGCGGTCCGCTGCCTGGTCGGCGAGGCCTTCCGGGCCAACGCCGGCATCGTCGGCCCCAAGCTCGTCGAATGGGACGCTCCCGACCGGCTCTTGGAGGTCGGTCTCGGCGTCGACCGCTTCGGCGTGGCCATCGAACGCGTCGAGCCCGGCGAGCTCGACCAGGCACAGCACGACGAGGGCCGTGAGGTGTTCGCCGTGCCGGGCGGCTGCACGTTGGTGCGCGCGGACCTGTTCAGGGCCCTCGGCGGCTTCGACCCGGAGATAGCGCTGTTCGGCGAGGACGTGGACCTGTGCTGGCGGGCCCAGGTGGCCGGGGCGCGGGTCATCGTCGCTCCCGCCGCGCGGGTGCGCCACGTCCAGGTCGCCAGGTCCGGTCTCGGCAGCGTCGCCGACGCGGCGCTGCTGCGCCGGCGTCACGAGCTGCGCGCCGTGCTCAAGAACTACGACGCCCCGCGGCGCCTGGCTGTTGTCCTCGACCTCGCCGCCGGGTCGCTGGCGGAGATGACGATGGCGCTCGTGCGCGGCGAGCGCGTTCGCTCGAAACGCGTGGCGGATGCCTGGTGGTGGAACTGGCGCCGCCGCGCCAGCCTGCGCAGAGCCCGGAGAGCCTTGGCCCTTGTCCGTCAGCGGCCCGATCGCGTCGTGTCGCGGATGTTGAGCCGGGGCGACCGGCGAACGGCCCTCGAGGCCGCTCCCGTGACCGCGGTCTTCCCCCCCGCCCCGGTCACCACGGCCCTCGAGACCAGGTTCCGCCAGGACGAGGACCTCGAGCCCGCCCGGATCGCCTCGAGCCGGAACAGGACCGCCCGGCGGCACCACACCGGCTGGGCGACGCTCGTGCTGGTCCTCGTGGTCCTTTTCGGCATCCGCAACCTGTTGACCGGCCACCTGCCGTTGGTGGGCCAATTCCTGGCCTTCCCGCCGCCGGGGACGCTGCTGCGCGACTTCTTCGGCGGCTCACATGACGCCGGCTGGCAGGCGACCGGGCCGGCGTCTCCAGGTTTTGGCCTCGTGGGCCTGGCCGGTGCGATCCTTGTCGGCAGCACCGCGCAGGTGGAAAAGCTGCTCGTGCTGGGGCCGATCCTCGTCGGTGCCATCGGAATGCACCGGCTGTTGAGGCCACTCGGCTCGAGCCGAGCCCGGCTCGCCGGCACGATCGCCTATCTCGGCCTCCCGCTCGTGTGGAACTCCATCGCGGCGGGTGACCTGCAGGCCCTGGTCTGTTTCGGCGGGATGCCCTTTGTGATGTCGCGCCTGTGCCGCGCGACCCGGCTGGAGCCGTTCTCCTCGCCGGATGACTCTTTCGGCCTCAGCGCCGTCCTGGCCGAGATCGTCCCGTTCGGTCTGCTCCTCGCCTTCATGGCAGCGCTGGCCCCGCCCTGTGTCGTGGCCGTCGTGGTCCTGTCACTGGCGCTCGTGCTCGGCTCGGCGGTGGCCGGCCGCCTGGCGGCGGTCGGGCGCGCCCTCGGCGTCACGATGGGCGCGCTGGGGGTGGCGTTCCTCTGCTGTATGCCCTGGTCGCTGACATTGTTCCAGACCGGGGCGAGATGGAGCGTCCTCTCCGGACCGGTCGGCGCCCGGGGGGACGCCGGCGGGGTGCTTCGGCTGCTGCGCTTCGACGTTGGCCCGGTGGGTGCCGGCTGGCTGGTCTGGGGGATCCCGCTCGGCGCCAGCTTCGTGATGTTCGTGGCCCGCGACGCACGGCTCGACTGGGCCACGCGATGGTGGGTGGCGGCGGTCGCCACCGTCGCGGTCGCCTACGCCGGGGCGGTGGGGTGGCTCGGTTCGGGGGGCGGGGCGACGCTCGTGCTCTTGGCCCCGGCGGCGTGCTGTCTCGCTGGGGCAGTCGGCCTCGGCGTGGCCGCCTTCGAGGTCGACCTTGCCAAGACGCGTTTCGGATGGCGCCAGAACCTGAGCGCCGCCGCCGCCCTCTGCCTCGTCGTTGGGCTGTTCCCGGCCCTGGTCTCATCGGTGGACGGCCGCTCGTCGCTCCCTTCGGCCGGCTTCGACCAGCTCCTGGGCTGGACGGCGCCGCGGGGCGCCGCCAACGGCTACGACGTGCTGTGGCTGGGCCAGCCCGCCAGCGTGCCGGGGCCCTCCTGGCAGATACGCCCCGGCCTGGCGTTCGCGGTGAGCGAGAACGGCGTGCCGGACGGCACACGTCTGTGGCCGAGCGCCAACCCGGGGGCCGGCGCCGGGGTCGAGGCGGATGTGGAAAGCGCCGAGGCCGGGCTCACGGTGCGGCTCGGCGCCGAGCTGGCCCGAGCCGGCGTCCGTTACGTGATACTCCCAGGCGCCATCGCGCCTGAGCTGCCCGGCGTCCAGGCCCCGCCCTCGAGCCCACCTCCGGCGAGCCTCGTGGAGGCACTTCAGGCCCAGGGCGATCTCCGCCAGCTCCCGACCGAGGCGGGTGTGGTCGCCTTCGAGAACGCGGCATGGACCGTCGCCGACAGTTCGTCGGCCACCTCGGTCGTGCCGATCGTCCGGACGGGCGGCGGTACGCCTTCGTGGCTGAGGGAGCTCGGAGTCGGCGGAGGCCTGCTCGTCGTGGTCCTCGGTGTCGCCGAGGGCGTCGTCCGTCGCCGCAGGCGCCGCCGGCTCACCCGGACGACGGGCGCCCGGCCGGGTGAGGCCCCTCCCGCCGACGAGGGCCCGTCGGGCGGCGGGGAGCCCCCGTCCCGCGAGGCGGGCCTTGACGAGGCGACGGCGGTGGGCAGTCCCGCCGCAGAGCCCGAACCGAGCGCGATCTGATGAACGCGCCCGCCGGCCGCCACGGTCTCTCCTCCCTCATGGCGGGTCCGAGGCGCCGGGCCCTGCTCGCCCTTTTGCTCATGGTCGTGGCGTTGGTGCTCGTGAACGCCTTCGTGCACCAGACGAGCGGTGGAGCCGCCGCCGGCGTTTTCGTGGGGCCGCCCACGCTCCCGGTCGTCGAGATGGACAAGCCGGGCGCGTGGCACTGCCCGGGCCCCCTTCCTGTCGGCACCGGCAAAGTGCACTCGAGCATCTCGATCGTGAACAGCGGCACTTCGCCCGTGAACCTCGTCGCGGTCGTGTCGCGGACAGGGCTCGCGAAAGGGGGCACCTCGAGCGGGGAACAGGTCTCGAGCACACCCGTCGCGGTCGGTGCCGAGTCACAGGCCGTCCTCCCGCTCGCGAGGAGCGGGGCCCCCGGGTTCGCGGCGGTGTCGCTCGAGACAGACGTGGGCGGCGTCGCGGTCAGCGAGGCGATCGCCGGCACGTCGCTCACCGGTGGGGCGGTCGAGCTCTCGTCCCCCTGCTCGCTGTCGGCGGCCGCACAGGGCTACGTCCCGACCGGCAGCACCTACGGCGGCTCCAACGTCCGTGTCTCGCTCTACGACCCGGACGCCACGCCGGCGACGGTGAACGTAGCCGTCTCGACCGCGACGGGGATCGCCGCCCCCCCGGCCTTCCAGGGGGTGGTCGTCCCGGCCACGGGCATCGTCGTGCTCAATCTTCACCGCTGGGTCTTCGAGCAGAGCTCGCTCGCGGTCACCGCCACGGCCGTGAGCGGGGACATAGTGGTGGGGGCGCTCGAGCTGACCTCCGAAACGGTCCAGATGGCCTCGAGGACCCCAACCGGCAACGAGATGCGCGACGTCTTCGTCACCGGGAGCTCGCTACTGGTCGGGCCCGACCGCGGGCTCGGGCGGTGGTACTTCGCGGCGATGCAGTCGAGCAGAGGCGTGGCGAGCACGTACTCGGTGTACAACCCCGGTTCCAAGCCTGTCCTGGTCAGCGTGGCCCCGCCCGGGCCCGAAGGGGTCAAGGCCGCCCTCACCGAGGACGTCCCGGCCGGGGGGATCGTCCAGTTCGCGACGCCCGTCACCGGAACAAGCGGCCTCCAGACGGCCTCGGTCGTCATCTCGGCCCAACAGGGCAGGCCCATCGTCGTCGCCCGCCTAACCACGCGGTACCGAAGCCGCCTCCTAGAGGCGATCGACGCCACGCCCGGGACCGCCGGCCCCAGTGGCGACTGGTTGCTGCCCGGCGGCTCGCTCACGCGGGCAGTGGACGACGTGGTCACTCTCGACGACCCCGGCACGCAGAACGCCACCGTGACGCTGTCGGAGCTGAGCAACGGGCCCGCCGGCCCGGTGCGCCTCGAGGTCGTGAGCCTTCTTGCCGGGTCGGAGACGGAGCTCAACATGGCCTCGGTGCTGAGATCGGCACCCTCGTTCTCGCTCTTGGTCTCGGGCGACGTCCCGATCCTCGTCGAGCAGCAGCTCGCCTACCGCGGAGGGCTGACCTCGTCTGCGGGAGGCATCCCCGTCCGTCGCTGAAAAGGCCGCGGCGGCCCGGGCCCTCAGATCTCGGTCGGTGCGACGCCCGTGGACGAGAGCCCGGGCGGGCTCGGGGCCATGACCGTTCCCGACAGGGAGGGGGCGTAGCGCTCCGTGGCGAGCTTCTCCTCGCCCTCCTCGCCTCCGTGCACCGGCCTGCCGTAGGCGGCGTCGACGAGCCGGCCGATCTCGGCACCGTCGACCTTCTCGTACTCGAGCAGGGCGTGCGCCACCGCCTCGAGACCGGTCTTGTGCTCGCGCAGCACGGCGGTGGCGCGGGCTTCCTGCTCGCGCAGGATCCGGGCGACCTCCTCGTCGACGACGCGGCTCGTGTCCTCGGAGTAGTCGCGGGTGTGCATGAGGTCCTCGCCGAGGAAGACCATGCCCTGGGAGCCCCAGGCCATCGGCCCCACGCGCTCGGACATGCCCCACTCCCGGACCATCTTGCGGGCGAGCTCGGTGTTGCGCTGCAGGTCGTCGCTCGCCCCGGTCGACAAGTCGCCGTAGATGAGCATCTCGGCCACGCGCCCGCCCATCCGCACGACGAGGGCGTCCTCGATGTACTCGCGCGGGTAGATGTGCCTCTCCTCGGTCGGGAGCTGTTGGGTGACGCCCAGGGCGAGGCCCGTCGGGATGATGCTCACCTTCAACAGGGGATCGGCGTGGGTGAGCACATAGGCGAGGACGGCGTGGCCACCCTCGTGGTAGGCGACGCGCTCCTTCTCGAGGTCCGAGAGCACCAGGCTGTCGCGGGGCTGGCCCATGAGGATCCGGTCCCGGGCGGCGTCGAAGTCGCGCATCTCGATGAACTGGCTCCCGCGCCTGACCGCGTGCAGGGCCGCCTCGTTGACGAGGTTGGCCAGGTCGGCCCCTGACATCCCCGGGGTGCCGCGGGCGATGATCGACAGGTCCAAGTCGGGGCCCATCCGCTTGTCCTTGCAGTGCACCTGCAAGATGGGCAGGCGTTCGTCGAGGTCGGGCAGGGGGACGACGATCTGGCGGTCGAAGCGGCCGGGCCGCAACAGCGCCGGGTCGAGGATGTCGGGCCGGTTCGTGGCGGCCATGACGACGATGCCCTCGGCGACGTCGAAGCCGTCCATCTCCGACAGCATCTGGTTGAGGGTCTGCTCGCGCTCGTCGTGCCCGCCGCCGAGCCCGGCGCCGCGCTTTCGCCCGATCGAGTCGATCTCGTCGACGAAGATGATGGCCGGGGCCTGCTTGCGGGCGGTCTGGAACAGGTCGCGCACGCGGCTCGCGCCGACGCCAACGAACATCTCCATGAAGTCGGACCCGCTCACGGAAAGGAACGGCACCCCAGCCTCCCCGGCGACGGCGCGGGCCAAGAGCGTCTTGCCCGTTCCGGGAGGACCGACGAGCAGCACTCCCTTCGGCACGCGGGCGCCGATCTCTTTGAAGCGGCCGGGAGACTTGAGGAAGTCGACGACCTCGCTGATCTCCTGTTTGACGCCCTGATAGCCGGCCACGTCATCGAAGGTCGTGCGCGGTCGCTCGGCGGTGTAGACCTTGGCCCTCGAGCGGCCGATCGACATGATCCCGGACATCTGCCCCTGGGCGCGCCGGCTCATCCAGACGAAGAAGCCGATGATCAAAGCCACGGGGAGCAGGTAGATGAGGATCTCGCCGAGGGCGTCCGAGCTTGGCGAGGAGAAGGTGTACTTGACGCCGGCGGCCTTGAGCGTGGCGTAGAACGAGTCGGGGAGCTGCACCGGTCCGGTCGTGGTGTAGCTCGTGCCGTTCACGAGCGTGCCCGTGACCGCGCCGGTCGAGTTGTTGAAGTTGGCGGTTTGCACCTGGTGGGTGGCGAGGTCGTGCTGGAACTGCGAGAAGCCGATGGCCTTGGCGCTGCTTCGGCTGAACATGCCCGAGCCGATGAACAGCACGATGAGGACAACCGCTATGCCCGCGATCGCCCAGCGCCAGACCTGTTCGGAACCCGACGGCGTGCCCTGGCCCATCCTTCCCGGCTGATTGCCCGGTCGCATGTCTTGAGGCTGACGACTCACGCCGACCATCGTAGGCGTCAGCGGCACATTGCCGGTTCGCGGGGCTCTCGCGGGGGGCTGTTCAGGGGCCGGGCGGCCCGAAGACCGCGGGCCGGGCTTGACGACTTAGTCCCCGCCGACGACGCTCGTCGCGTGAAGAGTCGCCGTGGGCGTGGCGCACCGGCTGTCACGGACGCGTCCCGGCCCGGCCGGGCGCCTTCGGCACGTCTCAGCTTCGGGAACTCCTTCGGCCTGCCCGAGGCGATCTTCGGGGTCGCGGCCGGCTTCGTGCTCGCTTTTGTGGCCGTGTCGGCCTACGTGTCGCTCTCAGGGCACCCCCACCACCCGAGCCAGTACGGCGAGGACGTCGTCAGCCTGATCGCCCTCTGGACGGGCCTGGTCGGATCGGTCCTCGTCGCCACCCGGACAGCGGAGCGCTCCAGGCGCGCCGGGGCCGGGGACACGGCCGGGACCGGGGCCAGAAGTGGCCTCGGCGGTGTCGTGCGGGACTACGGGCTCGCCTTGCGGCCGTGGCCGGACATACCCCTCGGGATCGCCGTCGGCGTGGGCTCCCAGTACCTGCTCGTTCCCGTCGTGGAGGCGCCCCTCGTCCCGTTCGTGCACCACCTCTACTCGCGCCTGGGCCATCCGGCCCAGAGCCTGACGGGCGACGCCTTCGGGGCCGGTCTCGTCGTGCTGGCCGTGCTCGTCTGCGTGGGCAGCCCCGTCGTCGAGGAGCTGTTCTTCCGGGGCCTGCTCCTGCGCTCGCTCGTGGGCAGCTTCGGCAAGATCGGCCCCCGGCTCGGGCCGGCGCTGGCGATCGTGGTGACCGGGCTCGTGTTCGGCCTCGTGCACTTCGAGGCACTTCAGTTCCTGGGCCTGGCGGGCTTCGGCATGGTGCTGGGCTACCTTGCCTACCGCACCGGGCGCCTCGGACCCTCGATCGTCGCCCACATGGCCTTCAACACCGTCACCATCATCGCCATCGTCGTCTCCCGATGAGTCCCGACTAGGCTCGCCCCGCCATGTCCCCCGATCCGTCCCCCTCCTCCGGGCCGTCTTTCGACGACATCTTCAAGGCTTACGACGTCCGGGGCACGGTCCCCGACGAGCTCGACGCCCGCACCGTCTACGCCGTCGGCGTCGGGTTCGCAAGGTTCGTGCTCGAACAGGGCGCCTCGCAAAAGCGCGTCGTGGTGGCCCGTGACATCCGCCGTTCGGGCCTCGAGCTGAGCCGGGCCTTCAGCGCCGGAGTGCTCTCGGTCGGTCTCGGCGTCGTCGACACGGGTCTCGCCTCGACGGACCTGCTCTATTTCGCCTCCGGCCAGCTCGACCTTGCCGGGGCCATGCTCACGGCGTCGCACAATCCGCCCGAGTACAACGGGATAAAGCTCTGCCTTGCGGGCGCCCGCCCGATCGGGCGTGACTCCGGCCTCGGGGAGGTCCGACGCGTCGCAGCCGAGGCGTACGCGAGCGCCCCGGCCGACGGCGGTGTCGCCGGCGTCGACGACGACCCCCGTGTCGAGCACCTGAGCTTGCTCTCGCAGTTCGCCACCCACGTTCGCTCGTTCGTGGACCTGACACGGCTCAGGCCGATGAAGATCGTCGCCGACACGGCCAACGGCATGGGCGGCCTCATCGTCCCCGAGGTCTTCGCGGGCCTGCCCTTCGAGGTCGAGATCCTCTTCGGCGAGCTGGACGGTTCCTTCCCGAACCATCCCGCCGACCCGATCCAGGTCGAGAACCTGGCCGACCTCCGTTCCCGGATACTGCAGGCCAAGGCAGACGTCGGCCTCGCCTTCGACGGCGACGCGGACCGCGTCTTCCTCGTCGACGAGAAGGCCGAGCCGGTGTCCGGATCGCTCACGACCTCGATCGTGAGCGCCGCCATGCTCGAGAAGTACCCCGGCTCGAAGATCCTCTACAACCTCATCTGCTCGCACGCCGTGCCCGAGATCATCACCGAGCACGGCGGCATCCCGATCCGCACCCGGGTCGGGCACTCGTTCATAAAGGCCAGGATGGCCGAGACCGGTGCCATCTTCGGCGGCGAGCACTCCGGCCACTACTACTTCAGGGATAACTACCGGGCGGACTCGGGGATCATCGCCGCCCTCGTCGTGCTCGAGGCCCTCTCCAAGGCGGGAGTGCCGCTGTCGCAGTTCCGCGTCCCCTACGAGCGCTACTTCGACTCGGGTGAGATCAACACCGAGGTCTCCGACCCGGCAGGGCTCGTGGGCGAGCTCGCCGAGCACTACCGTGGCGAAGGCGCCGGGACCGACGACCTCGACGGGGTGACGGTGGACTTCGGCGACTGGTGGTTCAACGTGCGCCCCTCCAACACCGAACCGCTCCTGCGGCTCAACTTGGAGGCGAAGAGCGCTCCCGAATGCGACCGCCATGTCGCCGAGGTGCTCGAGGTCATCCACCGGCTCGAGGGGAACCGGCCGGGATAACACTTTGCCCATGACCAGGAAAGGGGTCCTTGATGGCGCTCGACCCGCAACTGCTAGCCCTTCTCGCCTGCCCTGAGGACAAGGGCCCGCTCTACTACTTCGCCGATGAGGAGACGCTCTACAATCCCCGGCTCCACCGGCGCTACCGCATCGTCGAGGGCATCCCGGTGATGCTCGTCGACGAGTCCGAGACCGTCGGAGACGACGAGCACGCTCGTCTGTTGTCCAAGGCTTCGGCGGAGGGGATCACTCCCAACTTCGAACAGGGCCAGGGCGCGGGCGGCACCGCATCAAAGTGAGCTGGGTATCGCCCGACAGCTTGGACATGCTCGGGGCCAGCGCCGCCCTGCCCGAGCAGCTGGAGGCCGCAGCCTCCGCGGCCGGCGCGGTGAGGGGCCTTCCCTCTCCGGAGGGCCTCGGTGCCATCGTCGTGGTCGGCATGGGCGCAAGCGGTGCCGCGGGTGAGATCCTGCAAGCCGTCGGCCGGGACCAGCTCCGTGTCCCGGTCGTGCTGGTGGGCGAGTACTCCGTGCCCTCGTTCGTCGGACCGGGCACGCTCGTGTTCGCGGTCTCGTTCTCCGGAGAGACCGAGGAGACCCTGGCCGCGGCAGAAAGCGCCCTCGAGCGCGGCGCGAGGCTCATCGCCGTGACATGTGGCGGGAGCCTGGCCGAGCTGGCCGAGGCGTCCGGGGCACCGGTCTTTCTGACCTCGGACAAGATCCCCCAACCACGCGCGGCAGTCGCGGCCACGACGGCGTCTTTGCTCGTGGCCCTCGAACGCCTGGGACTTTTGACCGGGATGACCCCTGCGATAAGGGCTGCGGTCGACCAGCTGAAGAGGCGCCGCGACACCCTCGTCGGTGGCGGTGGCACGGCCGGCGAGGTCGCCCGCCGGCTCGGTCGCACCATCCCCCTTGTGCAGGGGGCGAGCGGCATCGCCGCGGTGGCGGCCCGGCGCTGGAAGACCCAGCTGAACGGGAACGCCAAGACGCCGGCCTTCTTCGCAGTCCAGCCGGAGTGGTGCCACAACGAGATCTGCGGCTTCGGCCAGCACGGGGACGTGACCAGGCAGGTGGTCACGATCGTCACCTTGCGCAGCGACTTCGAGCATCCTCAGGTCGAGCGCCGCTTCAGCCTCGTGGACGAGCTCGTGGGCGAAGCCGTGGCATCGGTGATCGAGGTGCACGCCGAGGGTGCGGGACAACTCGCGCAGCTCTTCGACCTGTTCATGATCGGCGACTTCGTCTCCCTGCACGTCGCCTCGCGGGAGGGCATCGACCCGGGGCCCGTCCCGGTGCTCGTCGAGGTGAAGCGGTCCCTGCAAGGCGCGAGGCCCTAGGCGCCCGCGGGCGCGTCTCATGAGCGGCGGACCCGTCCCAGCCGACATCGCCGACCCGGGCCTGGCCGGCCCCGGAGGCGAGAGGGTCGCCTGGGCGGGCGGCGACATGCCCGTGCTGAGCTCGATCCGGGAACGCTTCGGGCGCGAGCGGCCCTTGGAGGGCCTCGTCATCGGTGCCTGCCTGCACGTGACCGCCGAGACGGCCAACCTCCTCACGACGCTCAAAGCAGGCGGCGCGACGGTGCTCGCCTGCGCCTCCAACCCTCTTTCGATCCAGGACGACGTGGCCGCCTGCCTCGTCGTCGACGAGTCCATCGCCACCTTCGCCGTGAAGGGCGAGAGCCAGGAGCGCTACCTGGCCGGCATCGACGCCGTGCTCGACGGCCATCCCCACCTGACGATGGACGACGGCTGCGACCTCGTCGCACGCCTCCACGAGTCCCGCCCCCACCAGTTGCCCGAGGTGATCGGTGGCACCGAGGACACCACGACCGGGGTCATCCGCCTGCGGGCCATGGAGTCGGCCGGCGTGCTCGCCTACCCGATTGTCGCCGTCAACGACGCGGAGACCAAACGCCTCTTCGACAACCGCTACGGCACGGGCCAGTCCACCCTCGACGGCATCATCCGCGCAGCCAACATCCTCGTGGCCGGCAAGCGTTTCGTCGTGGCCGGCTACGGCCCCTGCGGCAAGGGCGTGGCCCTAAGCGCGAGAGGCCTCGGCGCCCTCGTCACGGTCACCGAGATCGATCCGTTACGCGCGCTCGAGGCCGTCATGGACGGCTTCGCCGTCGAGCCGATGGAGCTCGCGGCCCGGACGGGAGAGGTCTTCGTGACCGTCACTGGCAACACCAAGGTGCTGCGGGCCGAGCACTTCGCGCAGATGCGCGACGGCGCCATCGTGGCCAACGCCGGCCACTTCGACGTCGAGATAGATCTCGCCGCCCTCGAGGCCATGTCGGCTGCCCACAGACGGACACCGCGGCCGATGGTGGAGGAGTTCACCGTCACCTCACCGGACGGCACCTCCCGGCGCATCCTTCTTCTCGCCGAGGGCCGCCTCGTCAACCTGACGGCGGCCGAAGGCCATCCGGCCGCGGTCATGGACCTCTCTTTCGCCAACCACGCGCTCGCGGCCGAGTGGCTGGTGAGAGACCGGGGCAAGCTGTCCATCGGCGTTCACGGGGTGCCCGCCGGCCTCGACGCCGAGATCGCCCGCCTCAAGCTTGTGACGATGGGGACCGTCATGGACGAGCCCACCGCCTTGCAGCGCGCCTATCTCGACTCCTGGACGGCCGGGGCCCGGGCGGCGGACGCCTTTTCGAGCGTCGGCCGAAAGCGGGGGACCGGGGCGTAGACTCCGGTCGATGGGCTGCGCGGGTCTGTGGTTGAAAGTCGATGCCAGTCGCAGGCGAAACGACCCACGTAAGGCGACTCGTGGTCGCTGAGCATGGTGCGGTTTAGATGTAAGTCCTGCCTTGCGCGGCACCGGTTGGCGGTGCCGGCGGGAGAAGGGACCAACCGTGAGCTCCAGGTGCAAAGGGCGGCGAACCCGCCAGGATCGCCGGGCACGGGACACCCTCAGCAGGCGGGTGTGGGGTCAAAGACCAGGTCAGCCGCGCGTGCCCGTCACCGTTTCAGCTGTCCCCGATGGTAAAGGAGCTGCTCCATGGATATCACGGTGCATACCCGCCATTTGGACGTCCCCGCCGGTCTTCGGGAAACCGCGGTTGAGAAGGCACAGCATCTCGAAAGGTTCCTCGAAGGCACCCAGCGTGCCGACATCGTGTTCTCCCGCGACCATGCGGCGCGCGACGACGGCCATGTGACCTGCGAGATCTCGGTCGTGGCCCGGGGCCGTGTCGTCCGGGTGCGCTCGAGCGGGCACCTGGCGGCCAATGCACTGGAGGCGGCCCTCGACAAGGAGACGCAACGGCTGACCCGGATGCAGGACCGCCTCGTGCAACGGTCCCGCCCCCGCCACAAAGTGGTGACCCAGCGAGCAACGGAGCCTGCGGACTGAACGAACTGCCCATCCCCGATCCGCCCAGGGTCGCGATCGTGGGACCCACCGGCACCGGCAAGACGGCGCTCGCCCTCGAGCTTCACCGGAGGTCCCCGGACCGCTACGAGCTCGTCTCTGTCGACGCGATGGCCGTCTACCGGGAGCTCGACCTCGGCACCGCCAAGCCGACGGCCGCCGAGCGCCGCCAGGCGCCCTGGCACCTCATCGACATCGTCGATCCCTCCGAGGAATTCTCGGTTGCAGCCTTTCAGTCACGGGCACGCCGGGTGCTAGCCGGCATCGACGCCCGAGGACATGTGCCGGTCCTGGTGGGAGGCACCGGTCTTTATCACCGCGCCGTCCTGGACGGCCTGGAGATCCCCGGCCGTTTCGCCAAGGAGGCGGGAGAGCTCGAGCGCCGCGCCGATCAGCCCGGCGGCCTCGAGGAGCTGTTCGGGCGCCTCAGCGAGCTGGACCCGGTGGCGGCGAGCCGGATCGAGCCTGGCAACCGGCGGAGGATCGTCCGTGCCCTCGAGGTCACGCTCGGCGCCGGCCGCCCCTTCTCGTCGTTCGGTCCCGGCCTTGTCACCTACCCGCCGGTCGCATCGAGCTTCGTCGGGCTCGCGCTGAGCCGTTGCGAGCTCGACCGCAGGCTTGCCCAGCGCTTCGAGGACCAGCTCGAAAAGGGGCTGCTCGCCGAGGTCCGAGCACTTTCGTCAAGACCGGGTGGCCTGTCGCGCACGGCCCGCCAGGCGATCGGCTACCGGGAGCTGCTCACCCACGTGGAAGGCGGCGTCGATCTCGAGCAGGCCAAGGCGGAAGCCGTCCGCAGGCTGCGGGCATTCGCCCGCCGTCAGGAAGCCTGGTTCCGGCGCGACCCGCGCGTGGTCTGGATGGAGGCCGACCGGGAGGACCTGTGCGAGGCCGTCTGCGCCCTTGTCGGCGACACCGCCCCCGCCAAGGCCGTGCGACACTGATGGTCGTGCTGACTCTGGTCAAGTACCAAGGCCTCGGGAACGACTTCCTCGTGGCGCTGGACGGCCGGGGGCTCGACGCGGCCGGTGACGAGAGGGCGAGGCAGGCGCCGGCCGGCCGTGATGGTCCGGATGCGGGCACGCGACCGGATCCCGTCGGTGAGCTCGCGCGAACGCTCTGTGACCGCCACACCGGCGTCGGTGCGGACGGGCTCTTGGTGCTGAGGACCGCCGTCTCGGGCGGCGAGGTCCGCATGGAGCTGCGCAACGCGGACGGCAGCCGCGCCGAGACGAGCGGGAACGGCCTGCGCTGCTTCGCCCTCGCCGTTGTGGAGGCCGGCCTCGTGCCCGGCCCCGAGCTCTTGATCGAGACCGACGCCGGGCTACGACGGGCGGTTCTCAGATACCGAGACCGGCTGGGCTCGGCCGACGTCTCGGTCGAGATGGGCTGCATCAGGGTCCGGCCACTGGAGCCGGTGGCGCAGGCGTCCCTCCCGGGTTCGGACACGACCGCGTGGCCGGCCTGGTTCGTGGACGCCGGCAACCCGCATCTCGTGTTGCTGGCGCCCTCCCTCGAGGGCGTCCAGATCTCGGCGGCCGGTCCGCCGCTCGAGAACTTAAGGCCGGGCGGCCAGAACGTGGAGATCGCCTGCCAGGCCGCCAACGGCGAGCTGTCCCTAGTCGTGTGGGAACGTGGCGCCGGGGTCACCCTCGCCTGCGGGAGCGGGAGCGTGGCCACGGCGGCGGCCCTTCACCAAGCGGGGATGTCAGGCGAGCGGGTGTTCGTTCACAACCCGGGCGGGACAGCAGAGGTGGTGCTCTCCGGAGAGGACCCTCTGGCGGTGATGGCTACCCTCGCCGGGCCCGTGGGGCGCGTGGCCCGCGTCCAGGTGGAGCCCGCCGGGCTCGCCCGCTCCGGCACGCTCGGGGTCCCGGCGTGAAATTGGTGTCGACGACCCTCATCGACCGCAGGGTCCGGGAGAAGATCGTGATCGTCGGGATGGTGGCCTGGCCGCGCACGGTCGAGGAGGTCGAGGCGAGCCTCGACGAGCTCGCCTTGCTCATCGGCACGGCAGGAGCCGACGAGGCCGCCCGTATCGTGCAACGCCGCGAGGCCGCGGACCCGGCCACATACATAGGCCGGGGCAAGGCGGAGGAGCTCCGCAGGATCAGCGAGGCCGTGGACGCCGATACGGTGGTGTTCGACGACGAGCTCACCCCTGCCCAGCAGCGGAACCTCGAGAGGATCCTCGGCCGTACGGCGATCGACCGGACCGCTGTGATCCTCGACATCTTCGCCCAGAACGCCCACACCCAAGAGGGCCGCGCGCAAGTCGAGCTCGCCCTCAACCGTTACCGGCTCCCCCGACTGAGGGGCATGGGCCTCGTGCTGTCCCAGCAGGCCGGTGGCATCGGGACGAGGGGCCCAGGTGAGACCCAGCTCGAGGTGGACCGCCGGCGCATCATGCGGCGCATCCGCAAGCTCGAGGTCGAGCTGCGCGATCTCGAGTCCACGCGCCGTACCCAACGCAGGGCGCGAAAGCGGGGGGCGCTTCGGACCGTGTCGCTCGTGGGCTACACCAACGCCGGCAAGTCGTCGCTGCTCAACGTCTTCACCGACGCCGGCGTGCTCGTCGAGGACAAGCTCTTTTCGACACTCGACCCGCGCACACGGCGTCTGGACCTGCCCGGGGGCGAGTCGGTGCTGTGCTCGGACACCGTCGGTTTCGTGCGCAAGCTGCCCCACCAGCTCGTGGACGCCTTCCACGCCACCCTCGAGGTGGTCGGGTCCTCCGACCTGCTCGTCCACGTCGTGGACGTTTCCGCAGCCGACCCGTCGGCACAGATCGAGGCGGTGCACAGCGTCCTCACAGAGATCGGGGCCGGCGAGGTGCCCGAGCTGTTGGCCTTCAACAAGTCCGATCTCGACAGGCGAAAGGCGGGACGGCTCATGGCCGCCCATCCCGGTTCGGTGGCGTGCTCGGCCCTCACCCGCCGGGGCGTGCCCGAGCTGCTCCGCGCCGTCGCCGACCAGCTGAGGATCGCCGACCACTTCGTCGAGCTCGCCGTGCCGGTGGCACGGGGCGACGTCGTTGCGGCCATCCACCGCGAAGGCGAGGTGTTGGACGAGCGCTACGAAGGTGAGCGAGTCCTCATGACGGCGCGCCTCGACGAACGGGGCACGCGCCGTTACGCCGAGTTCGTCCGGCAATGACGAGCTCTGAGTCGCCGGGCGACAAGGCAGGGCCCGGGCGGCCGGGCGCCGCCCAAACCGGTTTCGTGCCCCCCGTGTACCCCTACGACAAGCTGGCCGAGCTCGCCGCGATCGCCGGGCGCCACGAGGGCGGTGCGGTCGACCTGTCGGTCGGCACCCCGTGCGACCCCCCGCCCGCTCCGGTGCTCGAGGCGCTCGCGAGCTCGGGGACCGAGCGCGGGTATCCCTCCTCGATGGGCTCGCCGGAGTACCGCGAGGCTGCCCTGGCATGGATGTCGCGCAGGTTCGGCCTCGACACCTCCGGGTTGGCCGTGGCGGCCTGCGTCGGCACCAAAGAGCTCGTGGCCGGCGTCCCCCACTGGCTTAACCTGCGCAGGCCCGGGCGCGACACCGTGCTCTGCCCGCGGCTCGCCTACCCGACCTACGAGATGGGCGCCGTCCTCGCGCGGTGCCGAGCGGTGGCGGTGGCGACCCGGCCGGACGGGACGATGGACCTGTCCTCGGTCTCGCCCGACGACGCGGCCCGGGCAGTGTGCCTGTGGGTAAACAGCCCCGGAAACCCCGCCGGCCAGCTCGAAGACCTGGAGGCAGCCGCGCGCTGGGGTCGGGCGCATGACGTCCCGGTCTTCTCCGACGAGTGCTATGTCGAGTTCACCTGGGCCGGTCGCGCCCGCACGATCCTCGAGCACGGCTCCGACGGCCTGGTGGCGGTCCATTCGCTCTCGAAACGGTCGAACCTGGCGGGCCTCAGGGCCGGGTTCTACGCCGGGGACGCCGATCTCGTCGGGTACCTGTCGCGCGTTCGCCAACATGCCGGGTTCATGGTGCCCGGCCCTGTGCAGCACGCCGGTGCGCTGGCCCTCGCCGACGACTCGCACGT
>Ga0181520_10005318_pt1 | contig 20624 bp, 18 predicted proteins | sample PEATcosm2014_Bin_29_FD_132451 | JGI IMG/M metagenome (GOLD analysis project Ga0181520, IMG submission 132451) | Peatland microbial communities from MTU Mesocosm Facility, Houghton, MI, USA - PEATcosm2014_Bin02_30_metaG | ecosystem: Environmental > Terrestrial > Soil > Wetlands > Peat | place... | reverse complement strand
GAAGGAGTCGAGCCGCCGGAGACGATCTCCACCGGCATGCGCTCGGCGCGAAATGCTGCAAGGCCGCGGGCAACGAGTTCCGCCACGTGCTCGGCCTCGGCACGGCGCTCCTCGGGAGGGCCCCAGACGTTGCCGAAATACCCCATCAGCCCGCGAAACTTCAGACCCGGCAGCTTGTCGATGGCTTTCGCCAGGGTGACCATCGCAGGCCCCGGTTCCAGCCCACAGCGGCGGCCACCCGCGTCGAACTCCACCAGGACGCCAATGGTCGCGCCCTGCGCGGCAGCGGCGCGGGAGAGCTCCTGGGCCGCAGCTTCTGAATCGAGCGAAACCAGCAGCCGCCGGGCAGAAGCGATGTGCGCCAGCCGGCGGTGCTTTTCTGCCCCCATGATGGGATAGGCCACCAAAATGTCGTCGAACCCGGCGCCAGCCATCACTTCCGCTTCGCCCACTTTGGCAACCGTCAGCCCCACCGCGCCTTTCGCCAACTGAGAGCGCGCAACCTCCACGGTCTTGTGCGTCTTCGTGTGCGGACGCAAATTCAAGCCTTGGCGGCGGCACATTCCCGCCAGACGTTCCAGGTTCTTTTCCACGGCATCGAGATCAACCGTCAACACCGGGGTGGAAAGCTCTTGAGCCAGCATCAATACCTCACTTTACTTCTTGCGGCGGCTTACTGACCCGCGCGATGCAATCGATCTCAATTTTGATCTTGGGTAGCTGCGCGCCTACCGTGGTCCGGGCAGGCTGGTCTTCGGTGAAGAACTGCTTGTAAACCTCATTCATCGCCGCAAAATCTTTCATATCGGCGAGAAACACGCCGACACGCACCACATCTTTCAGCGAACTACCCGCGGCTTCCAGAATGGCGGAAATGTTCTGAAGCGTCTGCCGGGTTTCCGATTGAATGTCGCCGTATTCGAATTCGTTGGTTTTGGGATTCACGCACGCTTGACCGGCAACAAAAACAAAACCGTCAGCGACGATGGCTTGGGAATAGACGCCTTTGGGTTGGGGGGCATTCGGGGTACGAACCACTTTGCGCATGTTATCTCCTCAATCGATAGACTACGAATCGCGCCGTAAACCTCAGTGCGCAATCGCAACGTCACGCAAGCTGGCCGCCGTCAACAAAGAGCAGGACACCATTGACGTAATCGGCATCGCGCGACGCCAGAAACGTTGCGGGACCGGCGATGTCCTCGGGTTCGCCGAGCCGGCCCACGGGAATCAGATTCTCATATTTCTTCATGAACTTCGGGTCGTTCAGAAAGGGCTTGGTCAGGCGCGTCTTGATCAGTCCCGGACCGATGGCGTTGGAATTGATTCCCATCGGGCCCAGCTCCCGCGCCAGAGTTTTGGCCAAAAGGAATAAGCCCGCCTTCGATGCGTTGTACGGCGCAAGTTCGGCTTCCGCATCCCAGGCATTGGTGGAGGCCATGAAGACCAGCTTGCCGCTGCGTTGTTTGATCATGTGTGCGGCCACGGCCCGGGCAAAAAGGAATCCGCCGCGCAGGTTGATGTCGATCGTCCAGTCCCAATGCTTGTCGTCCGTCTCTACGAAAGGCACGCCCTTGCCCACTCCGGCAACGTACATCAACACATCAATGCGCTTATACCAGCGGATCACCTGCGCCACGGTACGTTCCACCTGGGGCTTCTTTCGCACGTCGCAAGCCACCGTGCGAACACTTCCCCCCGCCTCACCGATCTCTTTCGCGGTGCCCGCCATCATCGGGCGATCGATGTCGGCAATCACCAAATGTGCGCCTTCGCGAGCCAGGCGGACGGCAATGCCCTTCCCGATCCCTTGCGCGCCGCCCACTACCAGCGCCACTTGGCCTTCAAATCGATCGGCAATGAAGTTCATCATGTTTCGTCCTTACGCGACCCTGGACAGAAGAGCCGAAATGGTGTTTGGTTTTATCGAAAGCCCCCCAGTATAATGAGCCACCAGGTTTTCGTAAAGGGCCGCTCCGCGCACGACAAGTTGAGGAGAAGTACGAGGATTCGGAACTGAGGATTGAAAATCCGCATTTCAGGATGTCTATGTCCACATCTTTAGGTTCGAGATCACCGAGCGCTTTGGTTGCAGGCACGGCTTCCCCTGTGCGTGCCGAACTCCCGCGCGCGATAGGGAGGCTGGGCGCAATCGCCATTGTCGTTGGCACGATTATCGGATCCGGAGTATTCATGGTTCCGCACAACGTGGCGCTTCAGGTGGGGTCGGTCCCGACCGTCATTCTGGTTTGGATCGTGGGAGGAGCGCTAGCGCTGGCCGGGTCACTTTCCCTCGCGGAGCTCGGTGCGGCCACTCCCGAAGCGGGGGGAGTCTACGTTTATCTGCGCGATGCCTACGGCAAGCTGGCCGCCTTTCTCTACGGCTGGGCGGCGCTCCTGGTGATTGAGTCGGGCGGCATCGCGACTCTTGCGGTCGCCTTCAGCATCTATGCCTCAACTTTCTTCCCGTTCACACCCCTGGAACGGAAGCTCGTGGCCACCGCGGTAATCGCATTGTTGACGATCGTGAATATTGCCGGAGTCAGGCAGGCGTCAGGGGTGCAAACGCTTTTTACGCTTGCCAAACTAACGGGGCTGGCCATCATCGCGGGCTTCGCCATGTTCGCTCGCCACTTGACGCCCATTGCGGCGCCGGCGGGATACATGCCGCCGCATCTCACCCTGAGCTCCTTTGGCGTGGCGCTGATTGGCGTGCTGTGGGCTTATCACGGATGGCACCATTTATCGCACGTGGCGGGTGAAGTGAAAAACCCTGCGAAAGTCCTTCCGGTCAGTTTCTTTGTGGGCGCTCTCATCGTCATCTTCGCTTATTTAAGCGCTAACTTTGCGTACCTGCATGTCCTCTCGCTGCCCACCATGGCCCAGGACGCCTACCAGCGCGTGGCCGCAAAGACCATGGAAATTCTTTGGGGTCCGCGCGGCGCTGCGTTTGTCTCCGGATTGATTCTCTGCTCAATTTTCGGCGCCACAAACGGGAACATTCTGGGTGGCGCGCGCGCTTATTTCGCGATGGCGCGCGACGGTGTTATTTTCTCCGCGGTGGGACGAATTCATCCGCGCTTTGAAACCCCCTACGTTGCCCTGCTCATCCAGGGAGTGTGGTCCATCCTGTTGGCAGCCACCGGCACCTTTGAGCAGCTTTATACCTACGTGATTTTTACGGGTTGGATTTTCTACGCCGCCGCAGCGCTGGCGGTGGTCATTTTGCGCCGAAAGCGGCCGGAGCTGGCGCGGCCTTTCCGGGTTTACACGGTTCTACCTGTGGCCTTTGCGATCGCAGCGCTGATCATCATTATCAATGCGCTGGCCCGCAGCCCGCGCGAATCCGGAATCGGCTTGGGACTGGTGCTTTTGGGAATTCCCGTTTACTTCGCTTGGATGCGCGCCACGCGAGCACGCCAGAGGGCGTAACGTCGTCTGGGAATTCAATTTCGATTTCGAAGGGAGAGGTTACTTCAGGTTTTCCGTTATGAGGAACTCGACCACCACGACATCGTGCCAGCGGCCATCGAGGCGAGTGTGTTTCTCGTGCACGCCGACCTCTCTCCAGCCGGTCATGCGGCAAAGCGTGCGGCCAGCGTCATTGTGAGCCACAAATCTTCCAATCAATTTGAAGTGCCCTTCCTTGCGCCCGGCGGATTGAATGGCGCGCATGAGCTCCCTGCCTACACCGTGCCGACGGTAATCGCGATCGATGTAGATAAGCAGCTCGGCGATGCCCTCAATGCGAGGCCGCACTTGATAGGGGCTTAGCGACGCCCATCCAAGAACTCGTCCGTTCAGGTCCGCGACCAGAAGCGGGCATTTTCCCGAGTGATCCGCAACCCAGCGCGCGCGTTCCTCAGCCGTGCCCAGGAAGTTTTCGAACGTCGCCAAGTGGTCTTGAATCGCCTGAAAGTAGATTCGCGCGATGTCGCGGGCATCCTGCTGCTCGGCCGGACGCACTTGCAATTGCGCGCGGGGTTTTCCTGGCATGACGGGGGTGGTGGGCGATGACATAATCCTGACCCCTCTCATCATAACAAGACCGGGGAGATTCACCAAGCCGGGTTTCTCCAAAACGAAACACCGCGAGTCTCGGCTGTGGGTGCCCACAAGCAGCCAGATTCGGGTTGACTTCCACGAGGCGGCAAATTATTCTTAAGACTTCAGCAATGGCAAAAACCCTCCAACCCTGCGCGCTGAAGTGCTGTTGTACGGTGCCAGCGCCGGCGTGTGGAGGAGTTGCTTAGCAGCGCGTTAATTAAAGCGACCTGATTCCAACCCACCGTCGGAGATGAATCCGGCAGTGGGTTTTTTGTTTTTGGAGCACACTCAGAATGAAAGCCTCGAACACACTTTGGAAGGAAACCCTTTCCGGCAAACTGCCGGAAGACCTGGCCCGCGAAATAGATATTTATGAAACGGATTTGGGCCTGAAGAAACAGGGGAAGATCGACGAGCGCCTGATGGCGGAAACGCGATTGCGGCGGGGCGTCTACGGTCAGCGTTACGACAATGGCCAACGCCACGATGGCAAGAAGGTGCAGGAGTTCACCTACCCATCCGGACGTTTGACCAAGGGGCCGAATACCCTCTGGGATGCTCCAGGCATGCAGCGCATCAAAATACCAGCCGGGGGCCTGAACGCGGGGCAACTCGAAACTCTCGCAGAACTCGCGGAAGAGTATTCCGACGGAATCGCTCACATCACAACTCGCCAGGATGTGCAGCTTCATTACGTGCACATCGATGACACGCCGACGCTGATGCGCCGCTTAGCCGCCGCGAAGATCACCACGCGCGAAGCGTGCGGCAATACTGTTAGAAACGTGACTGCCTGCCCCTTCGCCGGAATTTGCCGGGATGAAGTTTTCGACGTCACGCCCTACGCGCGGGCCCTGTCGCGATTCTTGCTTGGCCACCCGGACTGCCAGAGCTTTGGCCGGAAATTCAAACCTTCGTTCAGTGGTTGCGCCCAGCATGCCTGCGGACTCGCGAACATGCATGACCTGGGCCTGGTGGGAGTCACGCGCACCGAAAACGGGAAGGAAGTGCGTGGTTTCGCCACGTACGTCGGCGGCGGACTGGGTACCGTTCCTTACCAGGCGAAGCTGTTCCACCCGTTCTTGTCCCCGCAAGAACTGCTGCCCATTGCCCAGGCGATCGCGCGCGTTTTCGCACGCTTGGGAGAGAAGAAAAATCGCAATCGTGCCCGGATTAAGTTTCTGATTCACGATTTAGGCACCGAGAAATTCAAGGAGTTGGTATGGGAAGAGCGCAGGACTTTACCCTATGACCCAAGATGGACGGAGTATTTGCAGACCGCAAACGAATTGAAGGAGGAGCCGCTACGGCCTCCCGGCGAAACGCCCTCGACGGACTCCGAAGCGTTTGAACGATGGCACGCCACCAATGTTCGCCCCCAGCGCCAGGAGGGTTATTCGACAGTTACAGTCGCGCTGCCCCTTGGCGACATCACCGCCGACCAACTTCGCGCCCTTGCTGACATTGTCCGTGGATTTACTCGCGAAACGATACGCACAACCGTCGAACAAAACTTTGTCATTCGTTGGGTCAGCAATCGCGACTTGATAGATGTCCATGAGGCGTTGAACGCGGCGGGCTTGGGAGAGCCGGGTGCGGGAACCATCGTGGATATCGTCACATGCCCCGGCACTGACACCTGCAAGCTGGGAATTTCCTCCTCGCGAGGCCTGGCAGCGGAACTGCACAACCGGCTCGCCGAGACGAGCTTCAATATGGACGCGGCAGTGCAGAGCCTTCACATCAAGATCAGCGGCTGCTTCAACAGTTGCGGCCAGCATCACGTGGCCGACCTCGGTTTCTATGGCGTTAGCCGCAAGATGGCGGGCTACGCCGTTCCTCACTTCCAGGTGGTATTGGGGGGAGAATGGGAAAACAACGCCGGCTCGTACGGTCTACCCGTAATGGCGGTCCCATCCAAAAACATCCCGCAAGTGGTGACTCGGCTGGCAGAAAGATACGTGGCCAACCGTAAGAATGGTGAGACCTTTAAGGATTTCGTCAAGCGCACCGGCAAGGTAGAGATTCAAGGTTTGTTGGAGGATCTCACGCGGCTCTCCGCCGATGACAAAGACAGATCACACTTCAGTGACTGGGGCGATCCGCGCGAATACAGTTTGGGTGACTTGGGAGTAGGCGAATGCGCGGGAGAAGTCGTTTCGGCGATCGAGTTCGATCTTGCCGCCGCCGAGCGCGAGGTCTTCGAGGCGCAGGTTGATCTGGAAAAGGGCAACTTCCAACGTGCGGCCCGGACTGCCTATCTGGCGATGGTCCATGCGGCCAAGGCGCTGGTGAAGCTGGAACTCCAGGACGTCCCTGACGATCCTGACCGCGTCATCGGGGAATTCACTGCCCGTTTCTATGACACACAGAAATTCTTCGACTCGTTCGCGGGTGGAAAGTTCGCCCAGTACTTGTTCGCAGCCCACGCATCGTCGAATCAGCCGGCCACTCCGGATTCGGCGCGCTACCTGATTGATGAGGCCCAACTCTTCATTGACGCATCGCACGCCTGCTACAACCGTATGGGCTCCGTTAGCGCCGCCTAAGGAGGAGATCGAGCGCATGGAAATTCAGCACGTCAATGTAAAACTCTTCGTGAGCGACGCGGAAGATGTTGACCTCGGAGCGGTGATCCCGGTGTTCCATACTTGGATCCAGGATCAGGGCGACGGCGAACTCCTACTGGATGTCGCTGATTATCGTCATGTCCACTCGGGCCCGGGAGTTGTGTTAATCGGACATCAGGGGAATTATAGCCTGGATAACACAGGCGGCCGGCTGGGTGTCCGATACAACCGCAAAACTGTGTTGGAGGGCACCAACCAAGATCGCCTGGTCCAGGCGACAAAAGCCGCGCTGGCTGCTTGCCGGCGTCTGGAATCTGAGCCTCGACTGGAGGGCAAAATTCAGTTCAATGGACACGAGATCGAGGTGGTAGTAAATGATCGCCTTCTGGCTCCCAACAAGCCAGAAACCCGCCAGGCAGCGGATTTGGAGTTCCACACTTTCTTCACGGCGTTGTTTGGGGACGCCCAATACGTGTTGTCGTACCCTCAGGACGTCCGCAGTTTATTTTCCATTCGCGCAAAGACAGCGCAGACGTTTGACACTCAGGCATTGCTAAATAATCTGAATTCGACGGTGGCCTCAACCCGCGGAAGGTGATGGAAATCATCTGACGCAAGTGGACTACCCCATCCTTCGTTTTCGCTCACACTCTCTCCAAAATCAGACTTGCCTGCCGGACCCTCGCGGCAGGGGTGTTATAATTCAAAAGTTTGCCGTTACTCCACTGGAGATCATATGCACGATGCCTGCGTGTGGACTGCGCTCGCATTTTACGCCTTAGGAATCTTACTCATCGTTCCCTCAGTTGTACGACGGCGGCCATCGCTTTCCCCGGCTTCCTTGGGCGCGCTGGGAATCGGCTTGGCAGCACATGCCACTGCGCTGGCGATTGATGTCGCGCGGCTTCATCGCTTGCCGGTTACTGACGTGAGGAGCGCTCTATCGTTCTATGCGTTCCTAGTGACCGTGGCCTTTTTCTTCGTGTACCTTCGTTATCGCATTGTTTCTCTCGGTCTCTTCATGCTGCCGCTGGTTTATCTGCTCACTCTGATCTCTGCGCTTCATCCCGCGAGTTCCTTCGATTCCTCCGCGTTTCGGGGCGGTTGGTTGCTCGTTCATATCAGTTCGATCTTTCTCGGTTACACATCTTTGTTCCTGACGTTCGTCGCCGCCGTTATGTATCTGATCCAGGAGCGCGAGCTGAAATCAAAGCAGCCGCGGGGTTTTTACTACCGGTTGCCCTCGCTGAAGGTTTGCGAGGAACTCTATTATCGCTCGCTGGTGCTGGGACTCCCTTTCTTGAGCATCGGCATTTTGACGGGGTTTATTTGGGCAAGCCGCACGTGGAAGGGACCGTGGGAGCTGGACCCCAAGATTCTGGCCTCCATGGTGACGTGGATAATCTACCTAGTCCTTTTTTCCGCGCGAGTAAGCGGCGGTTGGCGAGGGCGGCGCGCTGCCTATATCGCCATATTTGGATTTGCAGCCATTCTCGTAACGTTCGTCGGCGTCAGCCTGCTGAGCGGCGACCACGGATATATTCCGAAGTTACGAGAAATGCCTTGAAACCCGTGGTTAAGGGTCCGGCTTTCGGGGTATGGGAATACAATCCCTCTTCGAATCCGTGGATCTAAAATGAATCTCACCCTATTGGGCATCAATCATCGCACGGCGCCAGTCGAAGTTCGGGAGAGGATGAACATCCCGGAACCGAGTCTGGCCGAAGCTGTATCCGATCTGGTGCATCGCGCCGGAATCCGGGAAGGAATGATTCTCTCCACGTGCAATCGCGTTGAAGTTACGACGTGCGCGGAGGACGAAGTCGATGCAGAATCCATCATTAATCGTTTTTTGGCGGACCATCACCATTGCGACTTAGGGCAATTCACCCATTTCTTCTATCGCCTTCGGCAGCAAGACGTGGTGAAGCACCTGTTTCGGGTAGCATCGAGCCTGGACTCCATGATTCTCGGCGAGCCTCAAATTTTGGGTCAAATAAAAAGGGCATACGCCACCGCACGTACGGTGGGGGGAATGAACGGTACGCTTAACGACGTGGTGAGCCAGGCGCTAGCGGTAGCCAAACGCGTTCGGCGCGAAACGGCACTCGGATCAGCCGCGGTTTCGGTCTCTTATGCCGCAGTTGAGCTGGCAAAGAAAATTTTCGGTGGCCTCCAGGGTAAAACGGTTTTTATTGTTGGCGCCGGTAAGATGAGCGAATTGGCGGCCAGACATCTGCTGAGCAGCGGCGCCAGCAACATCCTAGTGAGCAATCGCACACCCTCCCGCGCAGAGGAACTTGCGGCGGCGTTCCGTGGTACCGCCGTCCCGTTTGAGCACCTTTACGAACACCTCAGCCAAGCGGACATCGTCATCAGCTCCACGGGATCGCCACAAACCATCATTAACAAGAACCAAGTCGAGAAGATTCTGAGCGCCCGCAGGAATCGGCCCATTTTCTTTGTCGATATCGCCGTCCCCCGCGACGTCGATCCATCGGTCAATGAACTGGATAATGTCTTCGTGTATGATATCGATGACCTTGGCCACGTCGTCGAGGCCAACAAGAAGCAACGCGAGCGCGAAGCCGTCTGGGCCGAGGAAATCATCCAGATGGAGGTCCAGAAGACGCTGAGGCGCCTCGCATCCCGTGACGTCGTACCCACTATCGTAGCGCTCGAGGACCGTCTGAACCAGATTCGTGCGACGGAAATGGAACGGTATCAGGGCCGACTGGGAAATCTGACCGCCGAACAGCGCCAGGCCGTAGACGCGCTGACTCGCGGCATTATGAATAAAATCCTCCACGGACCGATTACGGAACTTAAGAGTGGTGCGGGCGAACCCGAGAATGTCGCGCTGGTACGACTGATTCATAAGATTTTTGGGCTGAGAGAATGAGAAGAAAGGGTAAAGTGTAAAAGATAAAGGGTAAACGAATGCCACCCGCATCGGATCAGCCGTATTTGAATGTCAGCGTCTACCGTTTAACGATCGATTTTGCCAGCGAAAAACCTACTAATGGTCAAGGACGCGACGCGGTTGTCCTTTACCCTTTACCCTTTAGCCTTTAACCTTTAACCTTTAATCATGCGATTAGTCATCGGCTCCCGCGGTTCCAAGCTCGCTTTGTGGCAGGCGCACTGGGTTCGTGACCAGCTCGTCGCGGCGGGCCATGAAATCGAAGTTCGCATCATCAAGACGACTGGCGACAAGTTACAAGCGGTCGCGCCCGGTGACCCTGTGCCAGCCTCCATGGCAGAAACCGTGGCGGATGCGGGGAGCAAAGGCCTTTTCATCAAAGAGATTGAGGAGGCGCTGCTGGCACGAGAAATCGACGTGGCGGTCCACAGCTTAAAGGATCTACCCACTGAACAACCCGCCGGACTTGCGCTCGGCGCCGTGCCGCCGCGAGAGGACGCCCGCGATGTCTTCATCTCCCGGAGCGGCCAATCCCTAGAGAAGCTGCCGCCCGACGCACGTATTGCTACCAGCAGTTTGCGCCGACAGACGCAATTGCGCGCGTTGCGGCCTGACCTCGTTTACGCGGCGGTGCGAGGTAATTTGGACACGCGGCTGCGCAAGCTGGAGCGTGGTGATTGCGAAGCGCTCGTGCTGGCCGCTGCCGGCATTCACCGGCTCGGACTTACGCGGCACATAACCAGCTATTTGGGAATCGACGAGATGTGCCCTGCGGTCGGCCAAGGCGCCCTGGGCATTGAAATCCATGCAGACGATGCGCGCACACGCGAAGCTGTGGCCCCCCTCGACCACCTCGCGACGCATCAGGCAGTCCGCGCGGAGCGCGCCGTTCTGCGCCGTCTCGGCGGCGGCTGTCAGGTGCCCATTGCTGCGCACGCCGTCGTAGAGCATGGCAAGTTGCGATTGCAAGCGCTGGTCGCAGACCTCGATGGGACCCAAGTGATTCGCGCTCAGACCGAGGGCGCTGCGTCCGAGCCGGAAGCGCTGGGTTCCACTGTGGCGGCGGATCTGCTGCGGCAAGGCGCGCGGGGGATACTTGACCCCATCGGCGAGACTTAGCACCGGTTTCATTGGCGGCCCACTATCCATTGTCTGTCGTCCGTCGTTTCGAGAACCCTTGGGTTCGTATTGAATTTCAAACATCAACCATGGTTATTACGTGGTTGCAAATATGGGAAGCACCTACAACTGACCACGGACACCGGACCACTCGCAACCGTCAACAGACATCGGAAAATGAACCATGAATCGAGGCAAAGTCTATCTCGTTGGCGCGGGACCTGGCGACCCAGGACTGCTAACCCTCAAAGGGAAACAAATTCTTGAGCGTGCCGACTGTGTTGTTTACGACTTCCTGGTGAACAAAGACTTGCTCCGTCTGGCGCGCGCAGACGCTGACAAGCTCTGTGTGGGACGCCGGGGCGGACCCGATCGCATGCGGCAATCCGCGATCAACGAACTCCTCGTGGCGCGTGCCCGCGAGGGCAACTTGGTGTGTCGTTTGAAGGGCGGCGACCCGTATGTGTTTGGGCGTGGGGGCGAGGAGGCGCAAGCCCTCGCGAGGGCCGGCATTGACTTCGAAGTCGTGCCGGGAGTATCTGCAGGGCACGCCGCGGCTGCATACGCCGGGATTCCCGTCACTCACCGCGACATAACATCCACAGTGACCTTCATCGCCGGGCATGAGGACCCCGCCAAGGAATCCTCGCGCCTTGACTGGCAGCAGTTGGCGACCTGCCATGGCACGCTGGTTTTCTTCATGGCCGCAAGGAATCTGCCACGCATCACCCAAGCCCTGATCGACCATGGACGAGCACCCGCCACACCCGCCGCCGTCATTCAGTGGGGCAGTTTGCCGCGGCAGAGGGTGATCGAGGGTACCCTGGCGGACATTGGCGCCAAGACCACTCGCGCTATGACACCCGCAATTACCATTATCGGCGATGTGGTGAGCTTGCGGAGATACCTGAATTGGTTTGAACGATTGCCGCTTTTTGGCAAGCGCATCGCCATAACACGCGCGCGCGAACAAGCTGGGGTATTGCGCGAGGCATTGGCTGCCTCGGGCGCCGAGGTTATCGAGATTCCCACCATCGAAATCCGGCCGCCGGACTCCTGGAAGCCCCTCGATGACGCCATTGGCAGAATCGAGGAGCTCAACTACCTGCTGGTAACGTCGGCGAATGGAGTGCGGTATTTCCTTGAACGCCTCTCCGCATCTGGTCGTGACGTACGCGCTCTGAGCGGGCTTACGATCGGCGCGATCGGCCCGGCGACGGCAGCCGAATTCGCGCGCACGGGCGTGAAGGTTGATCTCTTGCCCACAGAATACGTGGCGGAGGGTTTGCTTGCGGCGCTGGAGGGCCACGACCTTCGGGGCAAAGCGTTTCTGATTCCACGTGCACGGGTAGCGCGAGACTTGGTGCCACGTGTACTCGAGGAACGCGGAGCTCGCGTAAAGGTTGTCGAGGCTTACCAGACTGTCCTGCCGGAAATTTCGCCCGACGAGTTGGCCCGTTTGCTTACACCCCCGCTCGATGCGATCACGTTTACCAGTTCATCGACAGCCACGAATTTCGCAAAGCTAGTAGGCGCGGATCGCCTGACGGAAACACTGCGCGGCGCTGCCATCGCCTCGATTGGCCCAATCACTTCCCAGACTCTCCGCCAGTTCGGCCTTACCGTCACCCTCGAGGCGCGGGAGTCGACGATGGCAGGGTTGGTGGAGGCAATTCGCGATCACTTTTCCAAGGGCAAATAGAGGCGCAGCCTCACCCGCTACAGATTCAGCAACTCGCGCAGTTTGCGAGTTTGTGCGCGGCTGACGGGAATTTCCGTCTGCTTGCGATCTTCCATTTTGAGCTGATAGGAACTCTTAAACCAGGGAACTACTTCCTTAATGTGGTTAACATTGACCAGATAGGAGCGGTGCACGCGCCAGAAAACCTTCGGATCGAGATTGGCCTGAAGTTCCTCCACGGTGCGGAAGTTGGACTGCCCCTCCAGTTCGCGGGTGACAATGCTGATCACCCCGTCCTCGATACTGGCGTAAATGATTTCATCGGCGTCGACCAAGAAGAGCCGGTTGGTACTTTTGACTACCAGCTTACCCTTTTGGGGCACGGGGCGCTGCTCCACCATTTGTACCAAACGGTCGAGCTTCTGACTTGTGGTGTCGGAAGTTTCTAGCAAGCGGCGAACTTTCAGGATGGCTTTTTCCAGCCGAGGCTTCGAGACCGGCTTCAAGAGGTAGTCGATGGCATTCACTTCGAAAGCCTGCACGGCATACTGGTCATAGGCCGTGGCAAAAACAAAAAAGGGCAGATGCGCTTTTTTCTCCAGCAGGCGCTTGATCACGCCGAAACCATCAACGCCGGGCATTTGCACATCTAAGAACACCAAGTGGGGATTCAGCTCGCGCACCATATTCACGGCGTCAACACCGTTTTTCCCTTGGCCCACCACCTCCACATCGGGGCAACTCCTCAGCAGAAAGGCCAACTCGTCGCGAGCCGGCTGTTCATCGTCGACTATGAGTGCCGTGATTTTCATACCGAATCATCTCCCTGCGTTTGGCGCTGGCGTTAAGCTTGCTCCAATGATCACTCTACGAGTCAGGCTATTATACTCGACCTCACAGCCCGCGTGCATGCCACGGAGGCAGGCCCAATCATGCCACCCAGTCGCGCCAGCGGGAAAAGCCTTGCGTCCTGTGTTAGGATGGACGACTGCAATAGGCCTCGGGCCCCTAAGATCGGCTGCCTACGGGTAGCATCCCCCAAAGTGTAAAGAAAAAGCATCGAGGTATAACCATGAGAACCGTACGCAGGATTACCTTTCTACTGGGTATCGGATTTGGGTTAATAGTGTCGTCTCAGTTCGCCGTTGCCCAAGTCTGTAAAGATGAGGAATCCATGGTAGACGAGTCCAAGAAATCGCTTGCAGAGATCATCACCGCCGTCAAGCAAGAGAGCCTTGCGAATTTTGAAAAGGCCTATCACCAGAAGAATGTGGTTAACAAGCTCTCCTTTCTCGGCATTTCGCTCGATGGCCTGATCGCTTGCGACGAAAAAACCGAACAGGATTCGTCCGCCACGAAGGAAGCTGTGGACGCTGCCAAGGCCGAGCACGAGACCAACGTTAAACTGAAAGAGAAACTTCAACACGACCACGACGCGCTGAAAGCGCTGGCGGCTCCGAAGGATGCGAAACAGTTCATCGAGAAGCTCGACGAAGCCACTTAGCCATCCGCCGATTTGCGCCTTGACCAAAAACTCGGGGTTTCATCTGGTTAGCTCTTCCCTGCCCGCGGGGGTCGAAGTATCATGCTGGGAGTGCCGGTCGCATTCCGGCATTACCACGTATCGAGGGTAATCTCCATGTCCGATAAGGCTCGCGTCCTGGAAAGCAAAACGATTTTTTGCGGGCGAGCTGTGGAACTGAAAGTCGACCAAGTGATTGAGCCCGGGGGCGTTCGGACCGAGCGCGAAGTGGTGTGCCACCCGGGTTCGGTCGTCATCGTCCCACATCTCCCTGACGGCCGCCTGATATTGGTGCGGCAGTACCGCCACGCCGTGCGCCAGAGTATGTGGGAACTTGTCGCCGGGGGAATGGAACCAGGAGAGACCGCACGCCAAAGCGCGCGCCGTGAGTTGCGGGAAGAGACCGGCTTCCACGCCCGCACCATCAAACCCCTGATCGAGTTCTACCCGAGCCCGGGAATTTTGAGCGAGAAGATGCACCTTGTCGAGGCATGGGATCTTACACCGTCGAAAGGCGAGCCTGATGCCGACGAGAGAATCGAAACCGGATTCTTCTCCATTAAGGAAGTAATTAATATGGTCAAGCGCAACAAAATCCACGATGGAAAGACACTGATCGGAATATTGTTGCTTTTTGGGGGCGAAATGGCCCATCCGCCGTCTTCCAAGTGTTAAGAGTTTCATCCGGTGGTCGTTCCGTCCAACAATTCCCTTGACAAAATACACGCGGAAAAGCTATCTCTATTTGTGAGGGAGTTGGGAAAGTGTTCTCCTTGGGAAAGCGTTCATAAAATCAAACGGCCGGGGATCAAATAGATCTTCGGCTTTTTTGTTTTTTGGGCACTCCCCGATGAGCGGCAACCTCAAAGCAAAGTCAAGGAGGGCGCAAGTGGCAAGACTTCAAGGTAAAGTCAAATGGTTCAACAACAGTAAGGGTTATGGGTTTATCGGCCAGGAAGGCGGAGCGGATGTCTTCGTCCACTACTCGGCCATCCAGGGTGAAGGATTCAAGACCTTGCAAGAAGGCGACACGGTAGAGTTCGAGATCGTCCAAGGGCAAAAGGGACCTCAGGCCGACAAGGTCACAAAGCTCGGTTAATCGGCATCTGCTTCTCCGATTCCTGGCCCAACCTTCGGGGTTGGGCCTTTTTGTTTTTATCCCCTTGAGAAAACCATTTCCCTTCCGTCCCAAAATCCGGGCCCAATCGTTTCTACCTTTAGTGCTTGATTTTATAGGGCCTAAGGGGGACAATGTGTTGGTCAAGTCATTAGGGGCAAGTTTGCGAGGACGTACGAGAACGGTGTCCGCTCCGGCGGAGGGATAACCGGGTTTACTGGATTGGACCGCAGGGAGGCCGTTGCAATGATGCGTTGCAGGCAAGTTGCTGTCTCCATGATGATGCTGGCCATCGCGGCGATGGCCCAAGATTACAACCCCAGCGGGCAACTGTCTCACCGTGAAATCACGGGCGAGGGCCCCAATTTGGCCGAGCGCCTGTCGCTTACAGTTCCCGCCGAGACGGAAGTGAAAGTCCAAGTCTTGTCGGGGATTCACACCCGAGTCAACCACGTCAACGATCCTGTTGTCGCTGAAGTCTTGAAGCCGGTCTTCGTCCAGGGGAAAATCGCTCTGCCACCTGGCAGTTTGCTGGACGGGCACATCACGATGATCCGCAATGCCGGTCATATGCACCACTCCGCCGAACTCGGTATGCGTTTCGATCGAATTACTCTTCCCGACGGGCAGGAGAAGCCTGTCGCCGCCGTTCTCGCCGCCCTTGAACACCCAGAGATGCTCGATATTCATCTTGATCCCGAAGGCCATTTAACCAGCAACCGATCAATGTCGTGGAAAACGCTCGTCGGTGGTTTCACCGCTCTCGGTACCTATGGCGCGCTGAAAGTTGCGGCAGTGGGATCAGCCGGCGCCACCATCGCGCTTCCGCTGGGCGGCGCCGCCATCATCAGCTACGAAGCCCTATGGCGTCGCGGGCGCGAAGTGAACATGCCCCCCGACACTCAATGCCGGCTCCGATTGAATTATCCGGTCACCGTCCACCTGCCTTGGTAAGCACCGGGATGGATTCCCAGATCTACCATAACGACCGCATTATCCCCCTTGAGGAGGCGCACCTCTCTCCCGGCCAGATGGGCCTGCTGATGGGTTGGGGCGTCTTTACGACACTGCGTATTTATGGGGGAGTGCCGTTCGCGTTCGACCGCCATTGGACGCGGATGACGCGGGACGCTGAGCGCCTGGGAATCGCGCTTGATTACCATCAGAAATCCGTCTGGGAAGCGATTGTGTCGCTGGCTGTTTCCAACCAGCGGCCGGAGGGCGCGGCGAGGCTTTCCCTCATCAAGAATCATGGCGGACTTTGGGCTGAGGCGCCCGGCAGTCCCGCCACCGACCTCCTGATTTTTACGCGTGAGCTCTCCGTGTGGCCGGCGTCGCACAAGCTGATGCTCGTCCCCAATGCCATCTATTCGATTGGGAGATTGGCAGGCGCCAAGATGCTTTCGTGGGTGCAGAATGCCGGCACGCTCGAGCGCGTTCACCGCGAAGGCCTCGACGACGCCCTGTTGCTAAACGAGCAGGGACATCTGGCCGAATGCACATCGGCGAATGTCTTTCTCGTGCGCGGCCGACAAGTCTTGACGCCTCCGCTCGCTTCCGGATGCCTGCCAGGAATAACCCGCGATACGCTGCTTGAAGTCATTCCCACGGCGGGTTATACGCTTCTGGAGCAGGACCTCAGCCCCTCGGATCTGGACTCCGCGGATGAAGTCTTCATCAGCTCCACCACCCGCGAAGTCGCCGGCGTGGGCAGCATCCAACCCAAGTGGACATATCCTGCCCCGGGAAAAGTCACCCGCGAAATCGAAGCGGCATTCCAGGATTACGTGAAAACTCATCTGCAGCGCGCTGGCATTGCGCACTCCTGAACTTTTCATCCGGAGCTCTCCGCGAACGGCAATTCCGAACCATGATCGCCATTCTTCACGGACGCCGGTTTCATTTGTCCCAGGATACTCACGTCCATTCCTGTTCCAATCCGAGTTGCTGCAATCATTTCCATGCGATAACTTATAGGCAAGCCCCAAGATGAGGGCCTTCCCTTCGGTCTGGGGACAAGACCGGCAAGTTGTCGAGGCCCGTGGGGAGCGCCATCCATGCCGGGGACGGACCTCGGTCTTCTTATGCAGGAAGAAACACAGGAATCGGCTAACGACTCCGCAGCTAAGAGTCCAGGCCCAACCGCGCCTCCGGCTGAAGCCGCGCACGATCTGCTGCGTGAAATCCCCTCGCCCACGCGCCGTCTCTGGCTGGGCCTGTGCGTTACGCTCGCCATTTTCGTTATCTTTGCTTCTTACACCATCCGCGAAATCCGCTGGCTTCAGGATTTTCAGGTCAACGTGGTGCAGAAGAACCGGAAGGATTCCCTCCAGCTTTTGGGGTTGCAGGACGACACTTACCAGCTCGCTGTATCGCTTCGCGACATGACTCTTCCGGAAAGCCGTTACCCCATTTTCTACTGGAAAGGTAAATTTTCGGCGCTGCACGAGGACATGAACAGCCGGCTGGCTCTCGAGGCGCAATACGCCGCGAGCACTCCTGCCGGCGATAAGCTGCGGCGCCAGTTGCGCGACATCCTCGACAACTTCTGGCAACTTTCGGACGAAGCCTTCAGCCTCGCTGACCAGGGCCACGAGGACTCCGCGCGCTACCTCATCCGGTCACAACTGGAAGAGCAGCACCAAACGATTTCCAGCGTCGTCTCGCAACTGCTCAATCTGAATGACCAGGCGCAACAAGAAGCAGGCCAGCGCGTCAGCCTGGTATACGGACAAGTTTCCAAGGACATCCTGCTGCTCATTGGCGTGCTCTTCCTGGTGGCGCTGGGAACCGGACTCTATACGCTGCAGGCTAACCGCAAAACCTTCGAGCGATTGCACCACCTCGCGGAGAGACTGCAATCGCAGTCGGAGCAGATGCGGATGCTCTCCTGGAAGCTGATTGAAGTTCAGGAGCAAACTCTGCGCCAAGTGGCACGCGACCTGCATGACCATTTCGGCCAGATTCTGACGGCCATCGGCCTCATGCTGGGACGCGCGGGGCAGAAAGCCGCGGACAGCGATCCCGTGTTTGTGCAGGATGTGCGCGCTGCGAAGAAGATCGTGGAAGATACCCTGCAAAGCGTCCGCGACGGGTCGCAAATTTTCCGCCCCGCCATCCTCGATGATTTCGGCCTGCAACAAACCCTGGGATGGTTCGCGGAGCAATTCTCGCGCCAGACAGGTGTGCAGGTCCATTTCGGTGGCCAGCTTGCCGACGGACTTTTTCCTCCCGAAGCGGCCATTCACGTTTATCGCATCGTACAGGAATCGCTGAGCAACGTGGCGCGCCATTCCGGCGCGCGGGAAGCCTGGGTAACGCTGCGTGAAAAAGATAATCATCTGGACCTGGAAATCCGCGATAATGGTAAAGGCTTCGAAGCCCCCACGGATATGAAGAGGGCTGCTGGCCAAGGCATAGGACTGATGGGAATGCGAGAGCGGGCCGAGCACCTTCAAGGCTCCTTCTCGATTCGCACCGCGCCCCGCGAGGGCACCACGGTCAGTGTGCGCGTCCCTTTCCGGCGGCCGTCCGCCCAATCTCGCCCTGAGGAGAACAACTGAACTGTGGCTACACCCGAAACCGGAAAGAAAATTCGTGTTTTGCTGGCCGAAGATCACACGCTGGTCCGCCAGGGATTCCGGCGCATTCTGGAAGACGATCCCATGGTCACGGTGGTAGGAGAGGCACGCACCGGGCTGGAAGCCATCGAGCAGTACAAGCTTCTCAAGCCCGAAGTGGTGGTGATGGACCTGTCCATGCCCGAACTTGGTGGTCTGGAGGCCACGGCGGAAATCCTCAAGACCGATCCTCAAGTTAAAATCCTGATTCTCAGCATGTACTCGAACGAAGCTTACATTCGCAAAGCTTTCGAGCTCGGCGCGAAGGGTTACATGCTGAAAAACGCGATTGAAGTGGACCTCAACCGCGCGGTGAAGGCCCTGGCGGAAGGCGAAGCCTATTTCAGCCCCGCCATCTCCCACATCGTGCTCGAGAGTTTAAAAACCGGATCCTTCCACGACACGACCCAAGATCCGTACGAACGCCTCACCCTTCGGGAGAAGGAAGTCCTGCAACTCATTGCCCAGGGAAAATCCAACAAGGAAATCGCTGTGCTCCTCAACATCAGCGTGAATACCGTGGCCGTCCATCGCGCCCGGGTGATGGACACCCTCGGCCTCCACCGCACTGCCGAACTCGTACTTTTCGCGGTGAAGAAGGGGCTGGTCCAGACCACGTAATCATTGCCGTTTCCTCGTAACGCTGATGGCCTTCAGAATCACGCCATTATTCGGAATCACAGGACCGAAATCATTGATGAAGTCCGCGTCGCCGCCACGGAAACCGATTGTGCCCTTCAAACGAATTTCCTTAATCACCTTGCCCAGCCGCGGATTGGTCCACTCGAACGCGAAGAAGGTAATGGGATTGCCTTCTCCGCCGCCGACGGGCACGGCATCCGCGGCGTAGGCGTAGTCGTGCGAAGAATCGCGTTTCTCCCAGTTCCACTCCGCGATGTTCACACCGTAGCGAATGGGTATGGTCGTGACGAAGCCGTCTTCATAGACCACCTCGTACCAACCGAGCATGTCCGCGGTGTCTTCTTGATCGTAAATCAACCGGAACGATTCCTTGTTAGTCGCCTGCTTGGCGGTGGCATGGAGAAAGATCAAACTCGTAGCGTCCTCACCCACGGGAACATCCGCCTCTCGCGGCAGCCCGGTGCTTTCCTTGCCATCGGCAGCGACCAGGATCGCCTTCTTCGTGCCCGACTCGTTGAGGTCAAGCGAAACCTTACCCAGTGAGATGGACTCCGTCCTCATTCCGCTCAAATCCACTCCGAGCTTCGGTTCGGTGGTTTCCATATTGAAGCTGGCTTGAATATTGACCTCGGCAAACGTCGATTCTGTTTGGCTGGGCGGCGGTTGCCCACGAAATCGAACGCGGATTTCGGGCAGCATGGACTGGATCCGGCCGGAGAGTTCCTTGCCGTCGATCACCTTCCCGCTCCACAGGATGTGGGTCGATCCGAGCAAGTCGGCCATCAGGTCTTTGCCGAAGCCGACTTCGTTGGTGGCGAACCAGGCAGACGGAGCCCCGCCGATGATGCTGGAGCGCTTACTGCGGCGTTCGTAATTCCGGATACTCGGACCGAAGTTTCCGTAAATTTGTTTGAATCCCATCTGGTCGAGTTGGGCTTCGTCCTCCTCCGCGTTTTTTTCATCCCAGAACCAATTGAGAATCAGCGTATCTTTGGGAATCAGCCGCTCCACTTGCTCGCGAGTCATGCCGCCGGGAGCGTAGTATTTCCATCCGTCGGGGGCATGCTTCTCCTGCAAGCCCACGCCGCGGACTCCCTGGAGCAACATGTCTCCCCAGATGGCAAGTTGAATGCCTTTGGCCGCGAGGTGGTCATGAATCTTCCCGACGTCCTCACCGTACCGCTCCCCGATATCCTTGTTCCCACATAGCGGACAAAGGCCAACCGGATTGAACAGTTCGTCATGTCCGGCGTGAATCATCTTGGGCTTCAAGACATCGATGTATTCGTCATAGACTTCAAAAACCAGTTGGTAACTCTTCGGATTCGATGGGCAGTAGGTGTCGGGCCACTTCTCGCCGGACACTTCGGAGAGGTCCTTATG
>Ga0181520_10005317_pt1 | contig 20625 bp, 15 predicted proteins | sample PEATcosm2014_Bin_29_FD_132451 | JGI IMG/M metagenome (GOLD analysis project Ga0181520, IMG submission 132451) | Peatland microbial communities from MTU Mesocosm Facility, Houghton, MI, USA - PEATcosm2014_Bin02_30_metaG | ecosystem: Environmental > Terrestrial > Soil > Wetlands > Peat | place... | reverse complement strand
TGTTTCGCCCAGGATATCGAGTCGATCGTCCGCTCGATGGCTGGCAAGAGCGCGTTGCAGGTGGCCCGCCTTTCGCCGGCTGATCGAAAGCGCTACCGGCAGACTCTTGAATCGCTGATCCTCGCTCCCGGCGTGAAGGTCATCATCGCCGACAAGGAATGTGGCATCACTTACCACCGCACCCGGTTTCAGGAAGAGCGCCGCGAAATCAAGACACACGGCTATCTCCCGCGCAAGACGCACATGAACGTGACGCCCGAGGTGTGCGAAAACTGCCTGGAATGCACCAAGGCCACCGCCTGCCCGGGATTGACCACGATCGCAACCGATTACGGCAGCAAGATCGACACCGACCTCACATGGTGCGTGAACGATGGCGCCTGTGAGCGCGTCGTCGCCAGCAACGATGCCGCCCAGAACATCAAGCCCTGCCCCAGTTTCGAGCAGGTGACCGTCGTCCGCTCGCGGCGCAAACGCTACACGCTTCCCAACATGGACCTGGACAAACTCCCGGAACCCAAACGCGTCCACGACCTGAGCAAGCCCGGCGCCACCTGGCGCGTCCACATGTCCGGCGTCGGTGGCATGGGCATCGGCGTCGTCGGCGCGATCCTCGTGCGGGCCGGACATAAGGAAGGCTACCGCGTCGCCTTTCAGGACAAGAAGGGCCTGGCCATCCGCAACGGCGGCGTCTTTGCCCAGATCACGTTCATCAATCAGCCGGTTTCAAATCTCAAATCTGAAATCCCGGCGGAGGATCAACAAGACCCCGCCGCGTCGGCCGCCGTCACCGGCTCGATCCCGTACGGCAGCGCCGATCTTCTTCTGGGCATCGACATTCTGGAAGCCGCCCGCGCCATCGACCCGCGCGAACCGTTCCGCGTCGCCTCGCCCGATCGCACGGCCGCGGTCCTCAATCTCTACAAGCAGCCCACCGTTCTCACGCTTCTGGGTCGCAGTGATTTTGATCCCGAGGCGCTGCGCAACCAGATATTCGAATCCTGCGTCACCGAAAATTGCTTCGCCAAGAACCTGGCCGACATCTGCGAACAGCGCCTGGGAAGCAAGCAGTTCGTCAACATCATGATCCTGGGCATCGCGTATCAACTGGGCCTGATCCCCGTCGGCGCGCGATCCCTTGCCTGGGCCATCAAGGACGGCATCCGTCGCGATCACCGCCGCAACGTGAAGGCGTTCAACATTGGGCGTAAGCTGGCGCTCGAGCCCCGCGCGATTCCCGTCAAGCCCGCTCCGGTGACATGGGAACAGGTCATTGCCAACAAATCCCGCATCCTGCGCCGCACGCGATTCTGGGGACCGAGCATCTCCGAACAATTCGAGCGACTGGTTCGCATGGCCGTCTCGCACATGTCCGGCCTCAGCGACAAGGCCAAATACGATCTGGCGATTCGTATTTACGACATCTGCCAATACGAAAACCTCGCGGCCGCCGGCCGGTATGTCGAGCGACTGCACGGCCTGTACCGCCGCGACAGCGCTGCCCGCGAATTCGCCGCCACCACGGCCGCCATCTGGGGCCTGGCGAAGGTGACGCTCATCAAGGACGAACCGTACGTATCTTATCTTCTGACGCGATTCGAAAAGAAGCAGCGCGACATGGCCAAATACGGCATCGACGCCGCCAACGGCGACAAACTCATCTATCGCCACCACACCAACCCGGAATTCAATATCGGCCCGTGGCGTTTCCGCGTCCGCATCACCACGCGCGACTGGCAACTCCGCATCGTGCAACACATGAAATGGTGGCGCCGACTTCCCGGCTGGCACCGGCGAGAGGCGAGCTTCCGCGATTGGTACATCAGCCTTTTCCGCCGCGTCGATCTCAGCAGCGACACCGGCTATGAACAGGCCGTGCGCTCGCTGCAATGCCCGGACGAAGTCACCGGCTACCGCGAGATACGATATCCGAAGATGGAAAGGGCGATGGCGACGGTGGAGGCCGACCTGGCGGCGACGCCCAGGCCGCCCGATCGACGCAATACTGCCGCGCTGGCGGCAAGCGCGGCCATGTGATCTCGGCGTTTACGCTATGACGAGCCCTGGTCAAGCGATTGGCGCAACGATTCCACCCGTTTGGCCAGCTCATCCAGTTGCCGGCGGGCGGCGCGGATGGGATCGAGCTGGCGGTCGATCCAGGCCAGAACCTGCGCGGTGAGATTCAATCCATCGTCGCCATGTTCGGCGATGCGCCAGCGATCCAGCAGCCGGCGCACGCGCTGGTGCGCATCCCATTGAATGACCAGCCACAGAGCCACCAGGTAGATCGCCAGAAACGCGGCCGTCTCAAGAAGCGGGGTGACGCCCAGAATGTGGACGATCAAAAACGCGGCCTGTTTGACAGTCGCGGCGACGCTGGATTGCAGCATGATGTCGAGAATCGGCTGGACAATCGGAAACCACAGCACGGCGCCGATGGTCAGCAGCCAGCGGATCGGGGCTCCCAGATTCCCGCCGCGCGTGAGCGTTTCCTGCACGACGGCTTGCTGCCGCGACAGCGCGTCGGCGATCGTGCCGCGCAAATCATCGGCAGCGGTCTCCGCGTCCATCGGCTCCCAGAGCTTGCGATCGGCATACAAACGCGACACGGCCGGATGGGTCTGCTGAAGCTGCGCGAAGGCACCCTGAATCTGTTCCGCCAGCGGCAATTCCGGCGCGCGAAGGTGCCGATCGGCCAAACCTCTTGGCGTGGCGGCCGCGGGCGTCGCGTTCTGCCGCACCAGATACGTCAGCGGGCGCAGCAAGGTGTCGATCAATCGCACCAGCGGCCAGCGCGCGATGCGCTTTTCCAGCACGCCGTCGCTCATCAGAAGCCGATATGCCGGATCGTCCAGCAGGCGCGGCAGCGAGCCCTCCAGCAGTGGCACGCCCAGCCGATCGGCGGCCAACTCCATCGCGTCTGCTTCCAGACGGCCCAAACGCTCGGCCCGGCCGGGGATGTCGCAGCGATCCAGCCAATCCAGCAGCGAGCGGTCCTTGCGCCGACCGGCCAACGCGCGCGATTTGGCGACCGATTCATCGGATCGCTGCTGCGACAATTCGGCGGCCAGTTCGGGAAGTTCGTAGCGATCCGGATGCACGGCAGAGATCATCCAGACACGCGGCGTGCCGGGCAGCCGGAGCGCGCGCGACAGTCGCGCGGCGTAATCATCGCGAATCTGCCGGGCCGGATCATCGGCGGGGCTGGTCGCCGTGGAGTGATTGTCGTCGCCATGCGAAGAACCCTCACTCAACCCTCTCCCCGGGTCTCGGGCGAGGGGTTCAAGAGGCGAGGGGGAAGAAGGGGACGCATCAAGTTGATCGACCTTGTTCAGACAGAAGACGAAATTGGTCCAGTCATTTCCGGCCGCGACCTGGGCCAAGAGTTTTTGAGGCGAAGCGTCAGCGTATTTTTCAATGCTCTGCACGAAGACCGGGAAGAGCATATGCCGCAACATTCGCCGCGTGATTTCCAGATGGGAGGCGAAATGGCTGTCGATGTCCGGAAGATCGAGCAAGATCTGGCGGCGCAGAGCGTCGATCTCGTGGGTGACGATCTCGTATCGGCCGGGTACTTCACGATCGAGCATGGCGGCCAGTGCCGTGGAGCGGCTCTTGTGGCTGTAGGCGATGACGGTTTCCGTGCCGGGCCCGTGCGACGTCTGGCGCGTGATGGGCTTGCCGACCAGCGCATTGACCAGGGCCGATTTGCCAACCTCTTTTCCGCCGATGAGGCCGACGAGATAAAACCCCGCCGCCTGCGTCGGGGATTCGTCCAGCAACACCGGCGCATCGTCGTCCAGCATTTCCGGCGCCGACTGGCCGGTCAGTTCGACGGCTCGGCGGACAATTTCCGATGCCGCGTCGGATCCGGCCGCGACAGGCGCGACGGCTGGCAGCGGCGAAGTTGTGCGTGCGATGTCGGTCATTGGTCCGCTCCGCATTGCGCGGCCAGCGATTCGGCGGCCGATTGCAATCTATCGAGCTCGAATCGCGGCGGGGCCTGCTTCTGAATCCAGCCAATGGCGGCGGCGATCTGGTCGCGGGCCAGGCGCGCAAAGCGTTCCTCGATGCGTCGATTGGTCGCGCGGGCGCGGGAGGCAACTTCGTTGCTCAGTTTCTCGGTCAGCCACGTTGCCAGGCTGAAGCCGCCGACCACCATCAGATCGACCGGGCCGAAGATCGCATGATGCGCCGCCACGACCAGGGCCAGAATGTACGGAGCGGCCTCGCTCCAGGCGGTGAGCTTCTCCCCGCCGGGCAGGAGTTTGAGCAGGCGCTGGAGCATGGCCGTATCGCGCGGCGTGGCGTTCCAGCGGCGCGAGAGCCATTGCTTCAGATCGTCCAGTTCCTGATCGGCGATCTCCCCGGCGCCGTTGCGATCGAGTGTTGCGGATTTGTAACCTTCGGTATCGATTCCCAGCCATCGCGATCCGGCCGGCGACGAGCGGAGAATGTCGTCGATGCGGCTTTGCAGGACAACGAACTGGTCGATGAGAGTGGCGCGGAAATCCGGAAGCTGGCCGCGATCGGCTGCGGCTTCATCGGCGGCCGACGAAGTCTTGCCGCGCATCACGATATCCCATGCGTTTCGCGGCAACCGCGTCAGGAGGGCGGGCATCTGGCGGATGCGATCGAGCACCCGACCCGGCCCCATCAAATACAGGACGCTGCGCTGCTGAAGCCGGCGCTGGAGCTGGCGGGTGATCGGATTGACATCGACGCCGCTGGGTGGAGTTTGCAACGCCGCGACGGCGCCGGCCAGCCGATCGACATCCGCGCGATCGGCCTGCATCGGGGCGACCACCATGTCGCCAAGCCGGCTCAGCACGTCGCGCGTGCGGCGCTTGTGGCCGGCTGCGCGATCGGAGGTGTCCACGGCCGTCAAGAGATTCGGCAACGCGCCGCGCAGTGCATCGAGATTCAACTCCAGCGGCACCGCAAACGGCGCATCATCGCGGGCGATGGCAAAAAGCGCGGGCACCGCCCCGTCAAACTGCTTTTGCAACAGCCGCCGGTAATCCTCCAGCATCTCGGCCGTGTGGCATTTGTTCATGACGAACATCGCCGGCACCGACCACCGGCGGCAGAGCCCGTAGTACGGAAGCAACTCCGTCATCTGGTATTTTTCCGGCGAGACGACAAACAAAACGGCCTGTGCCCAGCGAAACGCGAGATCGGCCTGCTCGACGTGGGCCGGCTGATCCCCATCGACGTCGGGCGTGTCCACCAGAGTCATCACGGCCGCCAGCGGATGGCGCGAGATCGCCACGCTCAGCGACTGCGGCACGCCGCGCACGGGAAGCTGATCGGGTGTCGCGACGATCGCCGGAAGGCCGAGCCACGCGGGTGGTACCTGTTCGGCTCCGGCGGCGGCCGCGACGGCGCCGGCGGTGAATGTCCGGCGGAAACTGGCCGCCGAGAGATTGGCATCGAGGATGCGGTTGAGAATCGTGCTCTTGCCGGTTCCCGTTCCGCCCAGGATGACCAGCACGGGCGGCAGCGGCGATGGGGAAAGATGAAACAGCACCGCGGCCGCATCCGCCCGCCAGCGGTCGATGGGCGCGGTCCATGCGGCTGCGCGGTTCCGCAGCGATGCGACGGCGGCGTCCAGCGCCAGCAGTGAAGTTGCCAAAGCAGAATCCCGTGCGGCCACGATGCGAAGTTATCACGAATGTGCCAATCGACCAAGCGGCGATGCCCCGCTTATTGCCGCACGTCGCTCACGCCCGCCACAGCGCCGAATTGTCCGCCGTTTCCCAAACCTCGACGCACAGCAGACGAATCCCCGATTTCAGCGACAGGCTCCGGGCCACGTAGGCAGCCACGTTCTCGGCCGATGGATTGATGGCATCGAACGGCGGCGTGGCGTTCAAATGCCCGTTATGCAGCCGGCCGACGATCTTCTCAAGCTGCCCCGATAGTTCATGAAAATCCATTACCACGCCGATTTCGTCGAGCCCTTGCGAGCCCACCGTCACCTTGACTCGCCAGTTGTGCCCATGCAGCGGCTCGGTCGATCCGTCGTACAGCCGAAGCTGATGCGACGCCGAAAACTCCCGCGTGGTTGTTACTTCAAATCCCATCGCGTTTCCTGCTTACGCCTTTCCGGCGGCGGCGTCATATCTTCAGCCGCTTCGCCCACTTTTCCAACTGCTCGTCCAGCGGTTTCCCCCCGGCCGCGCCCTGGGTTTGGTAGCGGCGGGCGACGTTGGCCGCGCCGAGGGATTCGTACAAATCCGGGCCGATTTTGTCGGCGTGCCCGTCCGGTTCGGCGGCCGATCGGAAAGCGTCCAAACTCAACTGCGACAATTGCGTCTTGCCTTCCTTTTCGCATTGCGCGACCAGTTTCCCGACGATCTGGTGGGCCGTGCGGAACGGGATGCCGCGCGTGACGAAGTATTCGGCTAGGCTGGTGGCGTCGAGGAATCCCCGGCCGAGCGTCGGCTCGATGTTCTCCCTGATGAAGAAGGCCGTGTCCACGATCGCCGCCGCCATCGCCAGCGTGTCGCACACCACATCAAACGCCGCGAACACGTGTCGCTTGTCCTCCTGCAAATCGCGGTTGTATCCCAGCGCCAGGCCCTTGAGCGTCGTCAGCAGCGACAGGAGATTGCCATACACATTGCCGCACCGGCCGCGAATCAGTTCCAGCATGTCCGGGTTTCGCTTTTGCGGCATCATCGAACTGCCGGTGGTGAACCGATCGTCGATGTGCAGGAACGAGAATTCCGTCGTGCTGTAGATGATCCACTGCTCCGCCCAGCGAGAGAGGTGCATCGCGATCATCGACAGCCCATAGACGAAATCCACGGCCAAGTCGCGCGAACTGGTCCGCTCGATGCTGTTGCCGGGGCCGGTTCCCAATTGCAGCTTCGCCTGAACGATCGACGCATCCAGCGGCAGGGATGAGCCGGCGATGGCCCCGCTGCCCAGCGGCTGGTCGTCGTTCGCTCCGCCGCGCCCGCAGAGCATCGTCAGTCGCCGGCCGTCACGATCGAACATGGTCGCCCACGCCAGCGCCTCGGCCGCCGCGAGAATCGGCTGCGCGCGTTGCAGGTGAGTGTACGATGGCATCACGATATCCCGGCTCTTTTGTGCCAGGCGCACGAAAGCCCGCTGGACATCCGCCAGCAGTTCGACAATCCGATCCGTCGCCTCGATGGTCCACAGCAGCAGATCGAGCGCCACCTGATCGTTGCGGCTGCGGCCGGTGTGCAGCTTGCGCCCCGGCTCGCCGACGCGGTCAATCAGCGCCTTCTCGATCACCATGTGAATGTCCTCAAACGCCGGATCGAACGTGAACGCCCCCGCCTCGATGTCCCGGCGGATCGATTCCAACCCCTCGACGATCCGCGCCCTCTCGCCTTCGGTGATAAGCCCCACGGCCGCCAGCATCGCCGCATGGGCAATCGATCCCTCGATGTCCTGCCGATACAGCCGCCGATCGTAACTGATCGACTGCACAAACGACTCGGCCAGCTTGTCCAGCGCCTTGGACTCTGCCGACGCCGGCTTATCCGACCCGATCCGCGCTTCCCATGATTTCCCGTTCGACATGTCGGCATTGTAGATGCAGGATGCCCGCGACCCAAGCGCTGGCCGCTCGTCGCTCGACCTTCGGCGCACGGTGCGTGGCACAATCGGCGTCTCGCCTCTTATCCCCTCCCGATGTACTCGGGGGGAGGGCGAGGGTGGGGGGCGTGTTGCGTGACCGCGCCGAAATCGAACAACCCTCACCCCAACCCTCTCCCTGCGTACAGGGCGAGGGGGACATAGACGGCCGCAACCCCGGCCTCTGTTTCATCGCCCGCCTTTGTCTCCATGTCTTTGCCGCCAAGCCGCAGAGCACTTTGGCCGAGGACGTGCATCTGATCAGCTTACGCGGAATTGTCTCGGTGGAAACGCTGGCCCCGTCGGAAGCGGCTTAGGAATTCGCGCCGACGGGACACAAGGCGAACCTAGTCGCATCCTCTGCTCATACTGACTGGGCATCGATATTTCGGCGCCCCCCACGCTCACTTACCATCATGGCCCATCAGTTTCGCTCGTGCAGCAGAATTCTCTGCCTCCAGTTCGGGGAGCGCGGCCTTCATGAGTACCGTCCAAGGCTCCTTATACGAGCGCATCTGTTTTTCCAGGTATTCCACTTCTCCGTACCTTTCGAGCTGCTCGAGATAGTACTTGCGCTCGGGGACAATGTAACAGTGATGCCGTTTCTCGTTGGCGTCGTTGAGCAACGAGGGTAGATTGTGAATGTGATCGGCTTCGATTTCACAGAGCTTTGTCTTGCCCGTGAATGCTGCTTCGCGGATCGCTAACAATCCCCATTTGAGGATCTCCAGATAGGCCTGATTTCGCGCCTGCATGACAGAGGGGTCCATAAGCTTGCTCCGGTCGGCAAGGCGGCTCGCGCACGATCAGCGATTTTCGCTCGGTTGGATGTCGGTGCAAGCGCCCGTGGCCTCGACATTCGTCGAGACCACAAGAAATGTGCTTTCGCAGCAACGGGATTTGAGCCACCCACACCCCGCGACCCGAGCGAAGTCGGAATAGTACACATCACAACTCCTTCGTCATCTTGAAATGCGGCCCGGCCGTGGGAATCTCGAATTCTTCCGATGCGATTCGCCATCCCAGTTGCTTGTAGAATCCCGCCGCTGACGCGCGGGCGTTGCACCAGAGCAGTGCCGCGTTGCGTTCGGCGATGTGGCGCTCGATGGCGGCGAGCAGGGCACGGCCGATGCCGGTGCGGCGGCGATCGGGCGTGACGGCCATGCCGCGCACCTGCCATGCGGGCTGGTTGTTCCACGGGCGTTGCAGGACCGTGGCACAGCCGATGATCTCTGAGCCAGCAAACGCCGCGAAATGGGCGGTTTCCGGCTCGTAGTCGCCGTCGAAACTGGCGGTTTCTATCGGCAGGCCGGCGCGCAAAACGGCGTGGCGCAATGCAATCACGTCCGCCGGTGGCACGCGCCGGATGTCGAACGTGCCGCGATCAATCGATGAGCCGGGCATGAGCGTTTCTCATTTACGTACGATGAACGTCAGGCCGAGCAGTACCGCGACGACCGACCAGATGAATGTCAGGCTCGCCCCCAGGATCAATGCGTTGCGCCGCCGGCGTGATCCCTGGCGGTTTCGGTCGATTTCGACCAGCGACACCACCGCCGTTCCCAGCCCCGCCACGGCCATCGTCTCCACTGTGTAGAAGCCGACGGTGAGATAATTGTACCGCATCGCCAGCCAGACGGTCGTCGCCACCACCGGCAATCCCAGCACGCCCAGCCACAACATGAACACAATCCACCGCCCCAGCGGCCGCTTGGGCGCCGGTTGGTATTCCAGGACACTCGGCGCCGCCGCCACCGCCTCGACTGGTGCGGGCGGCTCGCTCGCGAGCGATTTCGCCGGCTCAGCCGATTGATATTGCGGCGGCTGCGGCTGGTCCTGGTGTTCCATCTCATCCACCAAGCTATTTTCCAGCCGGCCGATCGACTCGATCTCGACTACGATGCGATCGCCCGCCTTGAGCCACAGCGGCGGGGTCCGGCCCATCCCGACGCCCGATGGAGTGCCGGTGAGAATGATGCTCCCCGGCCGGAGTGTCATGGTGCTGGACACGCTTTCCACCAGTGCCGGCACGTCGAAGACCATCTCGGCGGTGGACGAATTCTGCACCGTCTGGCCGTTGAGAAACGTCTTGATGGTCAACTTGTTGGGGTCGAGGACATCATCGGCGGTGAGTATGCACGGGCCCAGAGGACAGAATCCGTCGAAGCTCTTGCCGCGAGCGAATTGGCCGCCGTTGAGGGCTTTGTCTTTTTGCCAGTCGCGGGCGGACACATCGTTGGCGATGGTGTAGCCAAAGACGTATTCCAGTGCCCGCGAGCGCGGTACATTTTTGGCGGTTTTGCCAATGATGACAGCCAGCTCGCCTTCGTAATCGACCTGGCTGCTGAGCCTGGGGATTTGGATATCCGCGCCCGGATCATTCAGCGTGTTGCTCGATTTGATGAAGAGCATTGGGTTGGGAGGCAATTGCGATTGCGTCTCGGCGACGTGGTCGCGGTAGTTCAATCCGATGCACAAAATGTCGACCGGCACCAGCGGCGACAGCAGCCGGTTAATCGGCAATATCTCCGCCGTCACGCGAGGCGAATCGAAGATGTTGCCCTCGATGCGCAGCGCCGTGCCGGCCGATGTCGGCTGGCCCCAATACACGCGACCGCCGCTCTGGAATCGGATGATCTTCACGCTTTACCTCACGAGCCGACTTTGAACCGATACAACGTCACCGACAACGGCGGTGACGGTAGCGTATTATTGATGATTTGGACATCGTGCTCGCCAAGCGTCACCTGTGGCGACTTGCCCGGCGTGTTGAACGACATCGCATCACTGCCAGTGATGATCCACTGCTTGGCAGCGTTGATGGTTCCGAGCTTATCCGTTCCCGCCGCCGACAAAGCGACTGTCTCGGCATTGCCCGTGCAATTGACGATGGCGACGGTCAGTTCGCTCTTATCGTCCGTCCATGCGGCCGACACGTCAAAATCCGTCCCGGACAGATTCGTCGGAACCGGGATCGACCCGAAATGGGCGCGGTACATCGCCAGCACCAGCCCGGTGGATTCCAGGCTGGCGGCGGTGCGGTTGGCCTTGATGGCGCCGATCACGTTGACCGTCTGCGCGTAATTGGCCATGTAGAAGATATCGCTGTTGCGATAAAAGGCGTGCAATCCGCGGGCGACGCCCAGAGCGTCCTTGAGGTGATAGACCACGCCCAGTTCGCCGTAGATGTAGTCGCCGTACCAGTAATTCCATTCGTCCATCGCGATGCGGATGTTCTTGCCCTGCATCTGCGGAATGTCCTTCTGATATCCGCGAAACGCATCGGCCACGTGCTGAATCGCCGCCGGCAGCAAATCCGCGTGCTTCTGCACGTCCTTCTCTTCCTTCACGTACACGTGCTCCGACAGCAGCGTCATGTGATCGGCGCACGTCTGGAGCATCAGCTTGTCCCACCCGCCGTCGCGGCCCACATCGCCGACGGCCGTGAGATTCAGATCGGGCGTCACCTTCCGCAGCGCATCCACGACCTGGTTGTGTTTCAGCACGTACTGCGCCTCGGGCATGTAACCGATCTGCCACGTGCCGAACATTTCATTCCCGACGGCCACGAATTTCACGTTGAACGGATCAGGATGCCCGTTCTGCGCCCGCAGCTTGCCCATCGGCGTGTCCGGGCCGCCGTTGACGTATTGCAGTTCCGCGGCCGCTTCGTCCACCGAGCCGGCGCCGGTATTGACGGCCAGATAGACCTGGCACTTGAGCATCGACATGAGATTCATGAATTCGTGGATGCCGACGTCGTTGAGTTCGACGCCATGCCACGCCGGATTGCGGCGCGGCGGGCGTTTGTCACGCTCGCCGATGCCGTCACGCCAGTTGTATCCGCTGACGAAGTTGCCGCCCGGCCAGCGCATGATCGGGATATTCAACTGCTTCAGACACGCCAGCGTATCGGCGCGCCAGCCGTCGATATTGTCCGACGGCATCAGGGAAATCGTGCCGATGCGATAATTTCCCGTGCCGTGGCTCAGGATCGAAATCCGGGCCAGTTCACTGTCGGTCGTCGCGGTGAACGCAATCGGATGGGAGGCAAAATCGTCCGTCAGCGTGACGACGCCCGAGTCCAGCGGGAAGCCGTCATCCTGAAGAATCTGCACCACGACCGGCCCGGCCGTCTTGTCGCCCGCCAGCACGATGTGGCCGGTGTAGGTCTTTCCCTTCACCAGGGCCAGGCCTTCCTGCAGAATTCCCCCGGCCTCACCATTGCCGGGCAGGTGCACCTGCGGCGTGTAGTCGCCGACAAATGTCTGGTTGGCGGCCGCCGCCGTCACCGTTCCGGCCGGGCCGATCACTTTCCACGGCGATGCGGTGAGCACCTTATACGGTCCGGTGTTCCACTGCGGGTCGGTGGCGAAACTCCAAGGGTTGTAATCGTCGCTTACGTGGAAACAGAATTTGCGATCCTCGATCATCTCGGCCCACATGCCGCCGTAGATCGAATGCCCCAGGTGTTCGGCGAACTGGCCGTAAATATAGGGCGAGATCGCCTCGCCCGGCTTGGCCAGTTGAAGTGTCACGCTCTGTGCCGCCTGCGCGCTGGTGGTCAAAATCACGCCCAGAACGATACCGCATAGAATGAACCTCATGCCAACCTCCGCCAAAGTGTTCCGCCCATGCCCTCCAAATATCCCACAAGTCCCCGCCGGGTCAACAGAGCGATCGCTGGTCGACATCGGCGCGGCGCATGAACGATCGGCGGAGTGTATAATCGCGCTTCGCCATTGAAAGGCCGGCAAGTCGTCTCGGGAGCCGGCCGGTGACCAGAAAGGCAGGTCAGATCCAATGAAGGAAGATGGCGTGGGCGAACATGAGCCTCAACCGACCAAGGGTGAAAAGCCGGTGATCGACTATTTCAATCCTGCGAATGCCCATGCGACCTGGGCTAGTTGGGCGACCAGGAAGATTCCGAGTTGTGGTGAAATCGAAGCCGCATGCGCGATTATCATGCAACTCTTGGTTATTTGGGCGGCGGAAAAGGGGGGGGCTGGCGCTCAACTGTTGTACCTCCTGTATCCCGTGGCGTTCGTAACAGCGCTTGCAGCGTTCTGTCGCATTCTGCTGCCCCCTTGGCGTGGTTGGGCGCCGTTGCGGAAGCTCATGACGTTGGCCGAGCTGGCTCTCTACCTGGCGGTTCTGGGTCATTTCATGGGCAATGATGTCAAGTAAGCCATAAAGCCAACGGCCTCGCTGGCGCAGGGGAGGGCGTGATTGGCATATCCGTGTATACTCCACACCCTATGGTGCAACCGGCACGGTCTTTGGCGGGGGTGTTGAGTGTCCTGAATTATCCGCCGTTGCGTCCGATCGGAGTTTGTAACCCGAGGCGCGAACCGGCGGCGAATCACTTGGCGGAGATTCATCATGCGCGTGTTGATGCGGACTTGCTTAATCGTGGCGACGCTCTGCACCGTCGCTCTTGGCCAGACGACAACCCAGCCGGCCCAGGCGCGCGACCCCAATACCGGCCAGGCCTTCGCCATTAAACCCACCACGAGGGCGGTGCTGGTTGGGCCGGTGCCAACGACGCAGTCCTTGGAGCGCATGGCGATTTCGGAGAATTGCCATACTCTGGCGATGACCGTGGCCGATCTCGCCGCTCGGAAAATGGTGCTCACGCTCAATGGCAAGACCATCGCGACCGGCGACACATTCCCGCAGATCGCCCTGAGCCCGGACGGGAAACGCCTCGCCTATTTCGAAAGTGACTCAGGGGCGGCTTTTATATCTATCGACGGCGTGCGCGATACCCATTTCGACCGCATCGCGAATGATGATAAACCTGCGCTGGCTTTCAGCCCCGACAGCAAGCGCGTCGCGTTCATAGCGGCAACCGCCGCTGGCTGGACCGTTGTTCTTGATGGCAAGCCCGGCGCTATCTTCGCGACCCAGCCGTCGCGGCTCACCTTCAGCCCGGACAGCCAGCATCTTGCCTTCGTCGATACGTCAGACAAGCAGCAGGCAGTGGTGCTGGACGGGCGGCGCGGCGACGGTTATGCAATGGTGAAGGATCTATGTTTCAGCAGAGCCGGCGGCCACATAGCCTATGCCGCTGAGTCGGGCGAGAGGGGGCAGTGGGCTGCGATCGTAGACGGCGCGCCTGGCGCGCCTTACGCGGATGTTGACGGCCTCTGCTTTAACGCGGATGGAACCCGCTACGCATACCGTGCAATGGAAAGCCAAAGTCCGCCACAGTGGCGGGCCATTATCGACGGCAAGCCGGGCGCCGTTCATTACGAAATCGCAGCGGGCCCGATCTTCAGCGATGCCAAAAACCACGTGGCCTATTCGGCGTATGACACGACGCTTGGCCCCACGTGGGCGCTGGGCATCGTGCCGCCCGAGCGGTCATTTCTCGTGGCCGACGGAGCGGTTTCCGAGGTTCCCTACGTGGCGCGCGAGGTTGTCTACAGTCCGGACGGTAATCACCGCGCGATCGAACAGCAAATTGGGTTTTACTCCCGCGCCATGATATTCAGCGGTCCCAATTGGCCCGTTTACGTTTGGCACTATCGGCTCGATGTTGACGGCGTCACGCTCGACACCAGCGACGCCGCCTACGATGGCACGCCTCTATTTTGGTCCAGCTCAATGGCTGGCATCACCTTCTGCGAAAGCGGCGCGCGGCTGGCATTCGCGGCGACGTGGGATCCTTACCGCTGGACAGTGTTCCATGCCGCGAACACTCGATCGCTCGAAAAGGACTATGACAACGTGACGCCCCCGCAATTCGATAGCAGTGGCTCGCATATCGCCTATGCCGGCAGGGCGTATAAGGGTACCAGATGGGAGATGGTTCTCGACGATAACCCGGTGCAGGGCTACGAGCCAATTCGCGCCTTGCTGGACGGTGGCCTTTCCGGATCGCAAGACGCATTGCGCCCTTCTGGGAAGGACGCCGCCGTCTTTCAAATCTCCCAGGTTCCCTACCACTTCGACCCCGACGGCACATTGAATTTCTTCGGAGCCGAAGACGGGAAGATCTATTGGGTTCAGGTGAAACCCGATCAAGCGTCAACTGTGCCGACAACCCGGCCGTGAACAAACAAAACGCATCGCCGGCATCGACGCGGACAAGTTGAGGCGCGGGTATTGTCGATTGACCGCGGTCTCCTTTCGGCTCGCCATGATCACTCGGCCGTGTGTATGATGGTTCATCGTCACCGATCAACCGGCACACGGGCGGACGTCGCCCCGATCCGGCGTTGCGTCCGATCGGAGCATGTAATCCGAGACGCGAAGCGGCGGCGAATCACTTGGCGGAGGTTCATCATGTGCGTACTGACGCGGACTTGCTTAATCGTGGCGACGCTCTGCACCGTCGCTCTTGGCCAGACGACAACTCAGCCGGCCCAGGGGCGCGACCCCAATACCGGCCAGGCCTTCGCCATCAAACCCACCACGCAGCCCGTGCCCAAGGAATGGATCGACAAGGACACCGGCCATCGCGTCGTGCGACTCTCCGATGAACCCAACAGCCAGAGCCTCTATTTTCACCAGTATTCCTTCTCGCCGGATGGGAAGAAGCTGGTGTTCACATCACCCACCGGGATCTATCAGGTCGATCTGGACACGCGAAAGATCGAGCTTGTACTGCCGATCCAGTCGAAGGTGGACAACGTCACCTACAGCAACAACATCATCCACGTCGGCCGTAAGACCGGGCACATCTTCCTTACGCGAACCGTCGTGGGCGCTGATGCGCGGCAGGCCGGCACAGCCGGGGCGGTCAGCCAGGATCGGTCCTCGGCCCAGCGCACCGTCTGGTGGGTCGATCCGGTTACCAAGGAGGAACACAAGATCGGATCGCTGCCGGAGAATTACAATCTCGCCACGGTCAATTGCGACGAGACGCTGCTGGCCGGCGCGGTGACGTATCTCGACGGGCGGGGCGGCGCACCGACACAGCAAGTGCGAGCCGCGGCAGGCCAGCGCATCGACCTGCAAGCGAGATGGGCTCAGCATCTGCCGATGGCGCTGCTCACGATGGACGCCAAGACCGGCGAATTGAAGACCTTCAACCCGAGCAACGATTGGGACAATCATTTTCAGTTCTCGCCGGTCGATCCGAATCTGCTCATGTATTGCCACGAAGGCCCGTGGCAGAACAACGATCGCGTCTGGACCATCAACACGGACGGATCGAATCTCTTTAAGGTGCATACGCGCACCATGATCAATGAAATCTGGGGCCACGAATTCTGGTCGGCCGACGGAACCATGTCCTGGTATCAATTGAATTTCCCGCGCGGCGCAGGCGCCACGGACTGGATCTCCGGAACCAATCTCAAGACCCATCAGGAGACCTGGTATCACCTGGACGCATCCGATGTTTCGATCCACGTCAACATTTCCCGCGATGGCTCGCATTTCGCCGGCGATGGAAATACTTCCAACATGTGGATCATGCTGCACACGCCGCATCTGACCCGCAACCTGGCCACCGCCGGAACGTACGACACATCCAAGCTCATCCAGCCCGGCACGATCACCACCGAACGGCTGGTGAACATGTCGGCCCACCAATACGCGCTGGAGCCCAATGTCATGTTCACGCCGGACATGAAATGGATCGTTTTCCGCTCGAACATGTTCGGGCCGTCTTATGTCTTTGAGGTGGAGGTGGCCAAGGCGAAATAGGCCGCGGGGCGCGACTGGAAGCGGTGAACGCGGGCCGGTCGCGTTGACGCTGGCGTGGGGGGGAAATAGGATTCGCGGGACGCTAGAATAGGTGCGGCCGTGTGGTGTGCGCCAGCGGACGGTGTGTCGCGGTGACAAGGAAGGGCCGGGCATGAAACTATGAAATGCGATAAATGTGGCAAGCCGGCGTCGGTGATTGTGACGGAGATTCAGGCGGGGAAGAAGGTCGAGCGGCATTTCTGCGAGGCCTGTGCGGCGCAGAATGAGGGATTCCCGGTCAAATCGCACACGCCAATCAACGAACTGCTGACGAATTTCGTTCTGGCGCACAGCGGCGCGCAGAAGGAGGGAGCCAGCGCCTGCGAGAACTGCGGGATCACCTGGTCGGATTTCCGCACCCAGGGGCTTCTGGGCTGCGAGCAGGATTACACGTTCTTCGAGAAGGAACTGACACCGCTTCTACAGCGAGCCCATGAAGGCGCGACGCATCACGTGGGCAAGACGCCGGCGCGGCGCGGAAGCAGCGCCGGCCCGGCCCGGCGCATGCCCGACCTGGCCAAGCTGCGCAAGGAACTGACCCGCGCGGTCGAGGCGGAGGATTACGAGCGGGCGGCCAAGCTGCGGGATTCCATCCGCCAGGCCGAGGCCGGGGAATGACAGGATTTGCGGCAGGGCACAGGATGTGCGGCCGACGGGAGGCGTGACGTGAGCGATGGACCGGTGAATATGAAGCTGAGCGATCTGACCAACCAGGCGGGCGAATGGCTGCGCGGCAGCGGGCCGATGAGCGAGATCGTCATTTCCTCGCGCATCCGCCTGGCCCGTAACGTGAGCGGGTTTCCGTTTTTGTCGCGGTGCTCGGCGCATCAGCGGCAGGCTCTGGAGACGCGCATCCGCGACACGATACTGTCCTGCCGCCTGGCCAGCCGGACGCTGTATGTCGATCTGGAGGCGGCGCCGGAAATCGACCGGCTGCTGCTGGTCGAGCGGCACCTGATTTCCAAGCCGCACGCCATGGCCAGCGGGGCGCGCGGCGTGGCGATTGACGAGCAGGAGACGGCGTCAGTCATGGTCAACGAGGAAGACCATCTCCGCATCCAGGTTCTTCGCAGTGGATTGCAGCTTGAAGAGGCGTGGGAACAGATCAATCCGATCGACGATCTCCTGGAAAGCAAGCTCGATTTCGCGTTCCATCCGCGTTTCGGCTATTTGACTGCCTGCCCCACGAATGTAGGCACAGGGATTCGCGTCAGCGTCATGCTCCACCTGCCGGCGCTGAAGATTGTCGGCGAGATCGAGAAGGTCTTCCGTGCGGCCAAGGACATGCGTCTGGCGGTTCGCGGCCTCTATGGCGAGGGGACGGAAGCCACCGGCGATTTCTATCAGATCAGCAACCAGGCAACGCTCGGCAAGAGCGAAGAGGACATCATCAGCGAATTCAAGCACAACGTGATCCCCAAGATCATCGACTACGAGCACCACGCGCGCAAGGCCCTGGCCAAGGACAAGCCGGTCCTGCTGGACGACAAGGTCTGCCGCGCCTTGGGCACGCTGCGCACGGCCAGGCTGATGACCAGCGAGGATGCCCTGTCGCTGCTGAGCCATCTGCGCATGGGCGTCCACATGGGCCGGGTGCGGGATGTCGATATCAACAAGGTCAACGACCTGTTCCTGAACACCCAGCCGGCCCACCTGCAAAAGATGCAGGGCAAGCGCCTCGACGGCGACGCGCGCAACGCGGCGCGGGCGGATTACATCCGGCACCGGCTGGGCGGGGATGCCAAGGGCGAATAAACCGCAAAGACGCGGTGACGCAAAGATGGAAGATACCTTTAGCTTTCATTGGACCGGACGAATCGCTTCAGGCCGTCTTTGAGAACGGCAGTATTGAAGTTCATCAGGAGGCCCAGGCGGTGTCCGGTGGATTTCGTGTCCTGAAAGATATCCAAATCCGCCCGCCGAAGTCGAATCCGCCCGCCCGCGTGAACAGGTTTTGGCGTTTCCGGATCTTTGCGTCACCGCGTCTTTGCGGTTTATTGTTCTTGATCCTTCCCCTGCAGAGCAAGTAGGCGGACTATGGCCCGGCAGGTTGTATTCTCCGCCGCTCAAGCCGTCGCCAGGCCGGTGATCTTCAGGGCATAGCCATATTCACACGGCTTTTCGGCGGGGAGTTGCGCTTTGAGTCCCTTGGCGTCGTGGGTCCACTGGAGCTTGCCGGTGTGGCCGAGGAGTTCGACGGTTTGGATCTTGCCGACGACGTTCTTGCTGTCGGTGGACAGGGGTGCGATGACGATTTCCTTTTCCGGCCAGCCCATGAAGAATGCGTACAGCGTGTCGCCCTTGGTGGTGAATCGCACTTCGGCGGCGGTGAAGTCCTGACGGGTGTTCTCGTTGAACTGCTGGCCGGGGGCGGCTTTGATCTGCGAACCGGGGCCGGCGCCGAAGATCTTCCACGGGCGGGTGGAATGAATCGCCTCGCTGTTGACCGCCATCCACGCGGTGATGGCCTGGACGATGGCCATTTCCTTGTCGTCGAGCATGCCATTGTTGGGCAGCGGGAAATTGAGCAGGAGATTGCCGTTGCGGCTGACGATATCCACCAGCATGTCGATGATGTACTTGGGCGTCCGGTATCTGGCGCGGGTGTCGTAGTGCCAGTTGCCGACGCAGGTGTCAGTCTGCCACGCTCGCGGCCAGATGGAATCGACCAGGCCGCGTTCCACGTCGAGCACGCACATGCCGCTGGTTGAGTCGTTGCGGCTCTTACTCGTATAGACGGCCTCGACCTTGCCGCCGTGACGGCGGGAGCTGGTGTTGTAGAGGTGTGCCAGCAGGGCCAGGCCGTCATCGCCGAAGGGAATCCCGCCGTCAGTGTAGAGCAGGTCCGGCTCGTATTGGGTGACCAGGTCGAGGATGCGGTCGAAATAATTGGCCCGCCAGGAAGCCGGCCCGTCGGTGCTCATGGCGATGGCGCCCTTGGCCGGGGCGTTCACCACCTTCTGGACGAAATCCGCGGGCATCTGGGTGTAATCGTGGTAGAGCCCGGCGTACTGCGGATCGTTGCCGTCATAGGGCACGCCCTTGAGCGCGCCGTTCTTGTCGGCGCTGTGGGCCGGACCATACCAGCAGAAGCTGTTGGAGAGGTGCTCGCTGACGCCAAAGCGCAGGCCGAGTTTGTCGGCCGCCTTGCGAAAGAGCCCGACGATGTCCATCTGCGGGCCGCTGGCGACCGAGTTCCAGCGGGGCTGATATTTCGAGTTCCAAAGGTCGAAGTTGTCGTGATGCACGCCCATCGAGACGAAATACTTCGCCCCGGCCTTCTTGTAGAGACCCAGAAGGTACTCGGCATCGAATTTGTCGGCTTTCCAGCTCTTGATGACATCGGCGAAGCCGGTCTTGGAGGGGTGGCCGTAATGCTGAAGGTGGTGGTTGTATTGCGCCTCGCCCTCGATATACATTCGCCGGGCATACCAGTCGCCATACTCGGCCGCCGATTGCGGACCCCAGTGCGCGAAGATGCCAAATTTGGCGTCGTGAAACCAATCGGGCATGGCGTAGGCGGCCAGTGACTTGCGGTCGGCCGCGAATGGGCCGGGCGGAATCTGTGGCTTGGCGGGCGCGGTCGTCGGAGCTGTGGTGGCGGCCGCAACCAGCCTCGACCGCCAGAGCGGCGCGGCGAGCCCGGCGCCAGCGGCAAGAGTCGAGGCCTTAAGGAACGCGCGACGGCTGGTTGGATTTTTCATGTGAGCGGGGTCCTTTTGGGCTGTGTGCCTATCTCAGTTTGTTGAGGGTCTAGTTGCCTCGATCGACGCATTTGATGGTGACGCTCGCACCCTGTAATCCCGGGGAAGTGGCGGTGATCGTGATCGTTCCCGGTACATAGGATCTCATGGTCATTCTCGCCATGCCATACCGCATGCACCTCGTGTCCGGAGACGTGGCATTGTCAAACGTCATGGTTGAGCCGGTGGGGAAATATCCAGCTCCCGAAGTCACGGCAAGTGTCAGCGGCGCATTATTGTCTATGGCCGTGCCATCGGCGGACACAATCTGAGCGGTGAGTTCGCAATCGTCCGTGCCGTTGTTTCCAATGGTGAGAGCGTCCGCGGTCAAGGTTACTCTTGCCGGCGTGCCCGGAGCGGGCAGCGTGTAGGGAATCTTCAGATTTTCCTGCCGGTATTGATACCATTCGGGACCGGGAATCCTGTAATAATCAACCACGCCGCCCAGCCCGCCGTTATTGGTCAGGAACGATCCGTAGCCGAAACCCACCCACCGGACCTGACCCGCCCGCCACGGAAATGCCGCGACACCCTTGTGATCGTAATACTCGGTAATCAGGCTGGGAACACC
>Ga0181520_10005314_pt1 | contig 20636 bp, 13 predicted proteins | sample PEATcosm2014_Bin_29_FD_132451 | JGI IMG/M metagenome (GOLD analysis project Ga0181520, IMG submission 132451) | Peatland microbial communities from MTU Mesocosm Facility, Houghton, MI, USA - PEATcosm2014_Bin02_30_metaG | ecosystem: Environmental > Terrestrial > Soil > Wetlands > Peat | place... | reverse complement strand
CGCCGATCAAGGCAAGGTCGCGCTCGCGCGTGGCGACATTGCGTTCAGTCACCTCGCTCACAGTTTCTCTGCCGGCCTTACTCTGCGCGCGGGAGGTCTCCCGGCTCTCTCTCTGGCCTTTGCGTGGGGTGGGCCTGAAGGTCCGCACACCATCGCAAATGTCAACAACTCGCTTCTCGGAGGATCTGCGCGCCCCTCACTGTTCTGATTCGCGCTCAGTCTCGGCAAACATCATTAGCGGCTGTCCCATCCAGAAACGGTTGCTGGCTCTTGTGAGCACGTTTACCCGGCGGCCGAGCAAGCGGCTTTGTGCTTCCTGATATGGCCCTACAAATCGCAAAGACGCCGGAAGACTCTTGTAGATTCGCGGAAGCCAGCTTCTTGCCCTCGCTACTGTGCGTTCCTCCCGCTCGCCGTAGACAAGTGAGAATTCACCGCGGAACCGCTCGGGCATAGACGCTGCCGTTAGTGCGCGATACCAATTTGGAACAGGAACCCATGATCCGCTGCCATGCAAAATGCTGTGCGCCATTTCGCGTGAGAGCGCATTGACTCCCAGCGCATCGGACGCCAACAGGTCGCGCATCCATGCTTCGAATGAAGACCAATCAGCAGACAGGGCTTCCGGCGGAATGCCGAAGAGCGCAGCCAGGGTCTTGCTCTCGGCGTAGTAAGTCTCCCGCTCGCCATATGAAAGCGGCGGCAGCACGATTTCATATGCCAGAAGCGCACTTTCAATCAGCGTTGCGTACACCCAGACGAGCGCATTCACTTCATTCGCCGCGTAGTGAGAGCCCCGTGCATAAGCGCCGACGCTCTCGGGGAGTTCTCCCTGGATTCGCGTGTGCAGATGATAAAGGTGGCGAGAAGCTGCGAGCGCCTGATCGAGAGTCCCGAAGATCATGGTGAAGACTACCCGGAATGTGTTGTGGAATCTGGAGAGCGGATCGTTGAGCAAATTGGAATGTTGATCAAGTGCGGTAGCAACCCATGGATGCGCCAACTGCAGCAGTGCAGCCCGGCCCGCTCCGAGAAACAAGGCAGATTCGCGATTGACCTTCCAACTGACGGAATCTGGCCCGAAGATCCCCGCTTGCGGATTGGCCGTTTGCTTTGCGACCGAATCCCAAAGGCGCTCAATTTCTTGTTGCGAGACTGGTTGGCCGCGAACTTCCATACATTGTTGAGACTTACGGGATACGTGCGGCGGCAGTGAGAGTCTCGTTCTGCCGGGAGGCCGCGCGAGCTGCATTCATATTCTTCAGGAGGGTGACGAGACGGGAGAACGCTTGTTCGCGGGCGGTCTTGTTTCCGGGAACGGCATTTGCTGGGTCTTCTCCCGCGCGCATGAAGCCATGCCCCGCGCCATCGTACGTTACAGGATCAAACTTCTTTCCGGCGGATTTCATGGCTTCGACAGTGGCCGGCACAGTAGCGGTAATGCGGGCATCGTTGGCTGCGTAAAAGCCGTAGACAGGAGCAATAATCGTGCTCACGTCTACAGGCGCGGGACCATAAAATACAAACGCGGCAGAGAGATCTTTCCGGTGAGCGGCAAATGCGAAAGACTTGCCTCCGCCCCAGCAGAAGCCAACCGATGCAATTGTGCCATTGGCCGCCGGAATCTGTTTTGCATAATCGGCGGCGGCGTCGAGGTCCGCGAGCACGGCATTCGGATCAAGAGCGGAAACGGCTTTCACGGCAGCGTCCTGACCGGGAAACTCGCTCGATCCGCCGCCATTGGGGCCCATGCCTGAGAGCAAGTCAGGTGCGACCACGATGAAGCCTTGCGCGGCCAGCTCATCGGCCATCTCTTTGGCCCAGTCGGTGAGCCCGAAGATCTCGTGAATGAGAATCACGGCTGGGGCTTTGTCTTTCACCTCGGGGTAGACGACGAAGGCTTGAAGGGTGCGGCTTCCGTGGCTGAGTTTTACGTACTCATGGTGGCGGGGCGAGGCTTCGAGGCGTGTTTTCGCCCAGTCCTGCGCTTGAATCGCGACCGTAGCGAGGGACAGTAGCAAAACGGGGGCGAAAATCTTCAGGGTGCGGGGAATCGTAGTCATCATGGGCAGAATTCTACTTTGACGGGAGGGAGAGTCACAAGAGCCGGCATACCAGCCACAGTTCTGTCCCGCCTGTTGAGAATTTTCTGCGGCGCTGTCCACGCGGCCCACGGTCCATTGCGGATTTCCTTTGATCTATTGGAAATACCCAGGCATTTCCTCTAACAAAAAAATGCCGCCGAGGTCAGAAACATTAACAGCGAGAAATACTTGCGCTGAAATCTGATATATCGTATCCTCCGTAACATCCCGATGCGCTGGGAGGTCAGCGCACACCGGGCGCGTTCCCCAAACTTGTTCGATTTGTCATTGCCAATCCACCCCTTTGGAGGGTCATGATGAAACATCTCCGGCAGTTCTGCATCGTCGCTCTGCTCGGCGTCTGCGGCGTGGGAGCATGGGGGCAATCCACCGCCTCGCTCTCCGGAACCGTCACCGATCCCAGTGGCGCTGTGATTGTCAATGCGCAGGTGATGGTGCATAGCTTGGCCACCGGCGCCGACCGTGTCGTTCAAACAGACTCGGCCGGCCTGTATTATGTGCCTTCGTTGCAGCCTGGCGATTATCGCGTCAAGGTTACCGCTACAGGGTTCGGCGCCAACACTGTGCCGAAAATCACTCTGGACGTTGATCGGCAGATTACGCTGAACATGCACCTGGCGGTTTCGTCTGCCGGAGAGACCATACAGGTGGCAAGTACGGCCGCGCAGATCGAAGCTCAGACCATGACCATTGGTCAGGTCATCGACCGGAGCACAGTGCAGGAGCTTCCGCTCAACGGCCGCCACTTCCTCGACCTGACCGTGCTCACGCCTGGAGGCGTGGTGGCCGACACGGCGGGCAGCCTTACCGCGCCCAGCCGCGGTCTTGGCGCCAATTCCTTCATCACCGCAGGCAATCGCGAAGACTCGGTGAACTTTCAGATCAACGGCATCAATCTGAATGATATAAGTCAGAACCAGATCACCTTTCAGCCGTCGATCAGCACCACGTCCGAATTTAAAATCAATAACTCCACCTTCAGCGCGGAGTACGGACGCAGCGACGGCTCCATCGTGACCGTTGCCACTAAATCCGGCACGGACACATTCCATGGCGAGGCCTTCGACTACTTCCGCAACGAAGCCCTTGACGCGCGCAACTACTTTAATCGCAGCACGAGTCCCGCTACGGGGCTTTCGCTGGGCACTCCCGGAGACAAGGCCCCGCTCAAGCGCGACAACTTCGGCGGCTCTGTGGGCGGCCCAATCTGGAAAGGTCATACCTTCTTCTACGGGAGTTACGAAGGCCTGCGCCAGCACCAGGGCATCCTGCAAAACAGCACCGTGATCTCGCCGGCCAATCAAACAGCGATCGCGGCCAATAAGGCCAATGATCCGGCTGCCGCTGACTTGGCCGCGCTCATCCCGCTTCCCAATAGCGGTGCCAATTATGTCTCGTTTACTCCCGGCCCTGTCAACATCGACCAGTTCACCGTCGATATCCTGCATCAGATCAATTCCAGCGATTCTCTGCACGGGTTCTATGCCTTCCAGAAGGACATCCGCACAGAGCCTGCGTTGCAAGGCGACACCATTCCCGGCTGGGGCGATCACCGCGCCGCGCATCGCCAGATTGGCACTCTCAGCGAGACCCATATCTTCAGCTCTAATCTCGTCAATGAAGCGCGTCTTGGTTTCAATCGCATCTCCATCGCCTTCAATCCCGCCAATCTGACCGACCCCACAAGCGTTGGCCTCGGCGATGGTCTTAGCGGTAATGTTGGCCTTCCGCAGACCACGCTTTCCGATATCGGCCTGGTCTTCGGCGGACCTTCGGGATTTCCGCAAGGGCGCTCTGATACCACGGGCGTCTTGTCGGATACGCTTACCAAGCTTCAGGGCAAGCACACGCTTAAGCTGGGCGGCGAGTTCCGTCGCTTCCTGGTGGCAAGCTTTGCCGGGAATATCGGCACCCTGACCTTTACCACTTCGACCACTCCGACCAGCCTCTTTCAGACGGATATGGCCACTGTCTTCAGCATCCAGCCGAATATAGTTTCCGCACGCGTCTATGCCGACTCGCTGGGACTGTTTGCGCAAGATAACTTCAAAGCCACTCGCAACCTTAATCTGGAATACGGCCTGCGCTTCGAGTGGAATGGAACGCCGGTTGAAGGCGCAAATCGTTTTGTCCTTTTCAATCCAGCCAATGTCACCCTCACTCAAGTGGGAACCAACGGGCTTGCGGACAACGCCGAGTATGGTCAGAATTACAACTTTGAACCGCGCGTGGGTTTTGCTTATGATGTCTTTGGCACCAGTAAAACAGTGGTGCGCGGAGGATACGGCTACCTGGTGGACCAGCCGGTTTCGGGCGTAGTCACGCCGCTGGCATCCAACCCTCCCTTCAGCACGGCGGTCAACTATAACGGCGCTCCGATTCCGGTCTCCTCCCTCTTCGCCGACGCAAAGGCTTCAGGCATCTCGCTGGCCTGGGTCAATCCCAATTACAAGAATGCGTACATAGAGAGCTTCAATCTGAATGTGCAGCAGGCCCTGCCGTGGGGCATGATCTCCTCGCTCGGCTACTACGGATCGCGGGGCCACCATCTCATGATTCAAACCAACCCTAACCAGGTGGTGGGCGCGGCCAGTAATACGCAGGTGCATCCATTCACAACTCTCTCGGCCACCAGTCCCGTCGATCCCGGCGGAGCTATCGCCTCGAACATCGGCGAGAGAAACAGCATCGGCTTCTCCAACTACAACGCCATGTGGGCAACGCTCAACAAGAACATGAGCAACGGTCTTGAGTTCAACATGAACTACGAATGGACCAAGTCGATGGACATCAACTCGCTCGGATCGCAGGGCACTTACGTTCTGCCCGACAGCACCAACCCCAAGGAAAACTATGGACTGTCGGATTTCGACGTGCGCCAGCATTATGCCGGAACCGCGATCTACGATTTCCCCTTCAAAGCCAACCGCCTGGTTTCGGGCTATCAACTTTCAACCATCGTCCAATACCAGACCGGCAACCCTGTCAACATCTTATCCAGCAGCAACAGCTTCAACGGCATTACCGGCATAGTGCGTCCCAGTCTTATCGGTCCCATTACCGTGTCGAAGACGCAGGCTGCCGGATTGACCAACGTCACTTACATCCAGTCAACTTCTGGCGTCACAACCTGCTTCGAGTCGACGATAACTCCTTCCTGCAGCTTCGAGACTCTTGAAACGACTCCCACTTCGGGCATTTATACAGGACTCGGCTCCATCCAGCGTAATGCCGTGTCGGGGCCGGGGTTCGCGGATATCGATCTCTCCGGGGAAAAGGATACGAAGCTCGCCGGGAGAGTCACCTTCATCCTGCGCGCCGACGCCTTCGACATCCTCAACCATCCCAACTTCGGCCAGCCGTCTGGCAACGTCCAGTCGTCCGTCTTTGGCCAGATATCGGCAACCCGCTTCGCCACCAGCGACGGCGGCTCTTCTCGTCAACTTCAGATCAGCGCCAAGTTCGCTTTCTAGCTGCTCACCGCGTTTGCAAGCGCATGCTTGCCGGAATACTTTTCCGGCCGAGCGCGCGCCGGCAGCGTAAACTTCAACCCTGCCGCATCGTTTCCCATGCGGAACCTGACCGCTTATTCATTGAAGCGAGTTATCAGGGAGTTACTGTAGAATTGCTGGTGGCCGCGCCATGTTGAAGATCCCCAAGTATCCCAACCTCACGGAGCTCACGTACTTTCACATCAAGCAGCACATTCTCGACGGCTCTCTCGAAGAAGGCGCCAGGCTGACCGAGGAGACTCTCGCTGCGCAGCTCGGCATCAGCAAGTCGCCAGTGCGCGAAGCTTTGAACCGTCTGGAGAGCGATGGCCTTATCTGCATCGAATCCCGGCGCGGCGCCCATGTTCGCAGGTTCTCTCTCAAAGAGGCCCACGATCTATATGAATTACGCGAATTGCTCGAAGTTCACGCCGTTGGGCTTGCCAAAATCACTCCTTCATTTCTTGCGGAACTTGCAGAAAGCATCGAGCGCATCAAGCGGAATCTAGATGAGGGCAACAGGATAGCTTACGTCGAAGAAGATATTCGCTTTCACAACCTGATCGCCGCCGCCACAGCCAACAATGAGCTTTGCCGCATTCTGGAGAACATCAGCCAAAAAAGCATCCTGTGCCGTTCGAAGACATATCGCCTCTCAGCCGCCACATCGCGGGATTGCCACGACAAAATCTACCTTGCGCTGAAAGAGGGCAATCGTGAACTCGCCCAACAAGCCATGCGCGATCATATTCTCTTTTTTCGCGATGCCTTGCTTTGTTCTTTTGAGGCTGAGAGATTAAGCGCCGCCGCGACGGAAGAAGCACGTCAATTCGTGTCGAATCGGACGGAACCAATGCGGGACACTACGGAACGAAACTGAGTTTCGCCGATGATTAAAAGGAGACTGCCATGCACCGTCGCACTTTTCTGCAAACCATTCCTCTGGCCGCTGCGGGGTCAATTGCTTCCGCGCAGAACAAAAGCGGCGAGTCGTCACACAACGCGCCGGGAGAAGCCGTGACCGTCAGCCTTCCAAAGTTTCAAGCTCCGAGCGCCGAGCGATTCATTCGGCCTGACGTTCACGCAGGTGACCGTCCCTCAGGAGCCAGCTTTGCCTCGCGCTCTGCCGCGCTGGGCTGCTCGGGAGCCGCTGGAACCGCGCATCCGTTGGCCACGCAGGCCGCCATCGAGATGCTCAAGCGCGGTGGCTCCGCCGCGGATGCTGCGGTTGCCGCCAACGCTCTGCTTGGATTTGTCGAGCCGGTCAGCTCGGGCCTCGGCGGCGACAGCTTCGCCTTCGTTTGGGATCCCAAGGCAAACAAGTTGGAGTGCATGGCCAGCTCCGGCCGCTCGCCAAAAACTCTCACCCTCGACACGGTTCGCTCGCGCGCAGTCAACGGCGTTCTGCCCAAGCTTGGCGCGGTCACCGTCTCCACGCCCGGCGCGCTCGATGGGTGGTGGGCGTTGCACCAGCGCTACGGAAAGCTTAAGTGGGCGGAGCTGTTTGAGCCGGCCATTCATTACTGTGAAATCGGCGCGCCTGTTCCGCAGATTATCGGCTTTTATCTCAAGCGCAATATGGCAGCGTTCCTTCGTCCCGGCTCGGGCGTTGAAGAGACAGCTAATGCCGTGACCACTTATACGCCCGGTGGCGTTGCGCCCAATGAATATGACGTTCGCCGCAATCCCGATCTTGCCCGCACCTATCGCATGATCGCCGAAGGCGGACGCGACGCCTTTTACGACGGCCCCATTGCCAAAACCATCGACGCCTATTTCAAGCGCATCGGCGGCTGGCTCTCGGCGGACGATCTGCGCGAACATCATGCCGAATGGGACGAACCGCTCGTCAGCAACTACCGTGGCGTGGATGTCTACGCCATGGGCGCCAACACGCAGGGCCTCGCAACCTTGCAGATGCTCAACATCATCGAGCAATTCGATTTGCGCGAGTTCGGCTTCCAGTCTGCGCAGTCGCTCCATGTGCAGATTGAAGCCAAGCGGCTGGCCTATGAAGATCGCGCCCGCTACTACGCCGACCCGCACTTCTCGAAAATTCCCATCGACTGGCTCAACTCGAAGGACTACGCGAAACAGCGCGCGCAGCTTATCCGCCTCGACCGCATCCTGGAGCCTGTCTATCCGGGCCAGGCTCCCAGCCACGGAGACACCACCTATTTCTGCACTGCCGACAAGGACGGTATGATGGTCTCTATCATTCAATCGAACTTTCGCGGAATGGGCTCGGGCCTGGTCGCCGACGGCCTCGGATTCATGTTTCAGGATCGCGGCGAGCTTTTCTCCTTGCAAGACGGCCACCCCAACATCTACGCGCCCGGCAAACGGCCTTTTCAAACCATCATTCCCGGCTTCGCATCAAAAAACGGCGTGCCCTGGCTCGCATTCGGCGTGATGGGTGGTGACATGCAGCCGCAAGGCCAGTCGCAGATCATCATCAACCGCGTTGACTACGGGCTCGACGTGCAGGCCGCAGGCGACAGCCCGCGCTGGCACCACGAAGGCTCCTCGCAGACCATGGGAGAAGATCAGCCAAACCTTACGCCGCGCGGTATTCTTCGCCTCGAAGCTGGAGTTCCCGCCGATACTCGCAAGGCCCTCATCGACCTGGGCTGGCCGATGGGAGCAAGCGACGGAGGCTTCGGCCGCTACGAGTGCATCGAAAACCGCAAGCAGGGAGAGGATCGTGTCTACGCGGCAGCCAGCGAGATGCGCGCCGACGCTGTAGCTCTCGCCTACTGAACAACGCGAGCATGACGTTCGAAGCCGCGTTCGGTGTAGCAATCGACGAGCGCTTGGCTTCTAAAACGGAGCGTTCGCGCATTGCATGGTTCATACTTGGGAGATGCAAGCCTTGCGGCGACGGACGGTGATACTGCTGGCGGGGTTGGCCATTGCGGGATCGGCCTGTTGGCCGCAGACCAACCGCGCGGCACAGAGCGGGGCGCACGCCATTACGCATTGGCAAAATGCGGTGGATCAAGCAGCGCGCAAGAATCCCGATGCGCGAGTACTGGTGGTGGAGATCAACTCAGGGCGCTTGCTGGCCTCCACTCATCTCGGCGAAGCGGGCCGTACGCTGGCAACACCCGGCTCCACACTGAAACCGTTGATTCTCTACTTTGCTCTTAGCTCCGGGCATTGGGATGCGCAGCGCAGGGTCGCGTGCAGTCGCCAAATGCGGATTAGCGGTCACGAGCTGAACTGTACTCACCCGGCAGCGGACCCCATGAACGCTGAGCAGGCGCTGACGTGGTCGTGCAACTCCTACTTTGCTGAGCTGGCCGGAATAATGACTCCCGAGGAACTGCGCCGGGCGCTCAGCACGCGGGGTCTTTTGGCAGCCACAGGGTTGTCCGCGCAGGAAAATGTGGCCGATTTTCGCACGCCGCGCACACGCGAGCAGGTTCAGCTTGCGGCGTTGGGCGTCGAAGGAATTCGCGTGACGCTGCCGGAGTTGGCGGAGGCCTACCGGTCATTGGCGATTGCGCTTGCGGCACACCCGGAGACCATCGCCGCAAGGACAGTTACAACGGGACTGACGGATTCGGCCAGCTTAGGCATGGCGGGCGCGGCGGCATTGGGCGGCGTGCCGGTTGCCGGCAAAACCGGCACAGCCAGCGCGGAGAGCGGCGGAGGAACTCACGGCTGGTTTGTTGGCCTGGCTCCGGCGCCTGCGCCGCGAGTGGTGGTGGCTGTTTATTCGCCTGGGGGTCGCGGCACAGATGCGGCGCAGGTGGCAGCAAGCGTGCTGGCGAATTCGCCGTTGAGGAAACCATGAAGCTGGCTGCTTGTCTGCTCGCCCTTTGTGTCGCGGCTCAGGCGGAGACTGTTCCGCGTTCTACGATTCGCGTCGGCGTGTGGACTCTCTGGCATGACCATGAAGCAATCGTCACGCCTGTTCCGGAAGCGACCCTTCGTGAGTGCGAGAGTTGTCGCGCCCACGGGTTGCGAAGCATCACTCTTCGAGCAGAAGGCGCAGGGTTGACGTGGACCGAACAGGACGGTCAGACTCACTCCGCATCGGTGATTCTGCTGGCAGGAAGTTACCGGCTTGACGCTCATGGTGAATCGCTGCGGTTGGCTTGGCCACTCAAAATCACGGCGCAACATGGCGCGCTCCTGCTGGTTGCCACGCTGCCGATTGAGAGCTATGTGGAGCTTGCCGTCGCCGCAGAGAGCGGCGCGGCGGATTCGCCGGAATCGCGCAAGGCGCTGGCGGTGGTGGCGCGCGGCTTTGCGCTAGCTCCGGCGCACGGGCACATCGGTTTCGATGTCTGCGACTCGACCCATTGTCAATGGGTGCATTGGCGCGCGACACGCGAGGCCCATGCGGCTGCGCTGGCTACTGCCGGAGAGACTTTGTGGTTTCATGGGAACCGCACTGAGGCGTACTTTCATCAGAACTGCGGAGGGCGCACGGCCGCTGCCGAAGAGGTGTGGCCGGGGCAGTCAGCGCCCGATCGCGCAGTGCGCGGTTTGCTGGTTTCGCACGCCGACCCCTTTTGCCAACGCGTTGGATCCAGCGAGTGGTCGGCGACGCTGTCGCGCGCGGCGTTGACACAGGCGCTGGCCGCTGCCGGTTTGGTTGCGCCCGGATGGAAAAGTCTGAGCGTCGTCCAGCGCGGTGAGTCGGGCCGCGCCACCATGCTGCTGGTTGGCAGTGCGAGAATTCCAGCGGAGAGTTTTCGTCTGGCCGTGGGTCGCGCGTTGGGTTGGAACCGCATTCGCAGCAACTGGTTCGAGGTCAGCGCAGAGGGTGACGGATTTCTTTTTCACGGCCGCGGCTCCGGTCACGGCGTAGGCCTGTGCCAGGCGGGCGCAGCGGAGATGGCGCGCGAAGGATGCGGCTATCGCGAGATTCTGGCGCAGTATTTCCCCGGCGCGACAATAGCTGAAGTAACTACCGGCTCGCCCTGGCAAAGCCTGAGCGGCCAGGGTTTCACATTGGAGACCAGCGAGGCGACGGATGCCGCGTTTGTTCCAGCCTTGGCGCGCGCGCTGGCCGAGGCTGAGCGCCGCAGCGGGCTGACTCCTCGCGCTGCAATCGCTGTCCGGGCCTACCGCTCCACACCGGCTTTTCGCGATGCCACTCTGTCTCCTGGCTGGGTAGCTGCCTTCACGGAAGGCGATATGATCGCCGTGCAGCCGCTGCGAATTCTCTCCGTGCGCAAACTGCTGGCTATCACACTGCGCCACGAATTCCTGCACGCGCTGGTCGAGGAACAGGCCGCCGCTGAAACTCCGCTCTGGTTACGCGAAGGGTTGGTTGAGGTTTGGTCGGGCGAAGCGGGTGGAACCAAAAAACCTGCGCTGACACTGGAAGCCGTCAATGACAAGTTGGCTCACTCAGCGAGCGAATCGGAGTCGGAAGCCGCGCACCGGGCCGCCGGCTGGTACGCACAGCAGCTTCTCTATCGCTTCGGCCGCGCCCAAGTTCTCGATTGGCTACGAACCGGCGTTCCGCAAAGCGCCGTGGCTACCCTCCGGTAGCGGCATCTTTTCCGAAGACTTCTGGTCGTTATCCGTCGGCTCATTCAGCGCGAGGCTCACCAAGAACGGTTCCTCAGCGGACGGCTGTCGCCCGAATAGCACCGCTGCCCAGCCAAGCAGCAAAACCCAACTGCCCACTGCCAAGAAGTAAGTCGCGGCCAGCTTCAGCGAAACGTGCCAGATTTGTGCGGAGACCGTGCCATGCGGCTCCCCGGCAAAGAGCCAGCCCGGCAGCCACACGCTCAAGAGAGCAGCCAGCGCAACCGCCGGCCACCACCGCCAATTCCACAGAATCCGCAGCACGCGTCGCAACGGCAGCCGCCAGCCGCACTGCGCCGAGGCCACGGCGTAAGGGATGATCTTCGCCGGCACCACCACCCAACGCATCACCCATTCCGCAATCAACAGCCAATGCTGAAAGTGCTCATACGTGAAGAGCTTCGCGCGCGCGTGGGCCGGAGCCTGCGAATTCAGATAGCCTGCCCATAGCGGTATCCGGTCGTCGCACCAATCCAGAAACGCCCAGCACGCCCAGAACAGCGCCGCCCAAACCAAAAGCGTCATTGCACCCCATACCAGCTTGACGCGCTTTCCGTCGTTGCCGGAAAAGCTGCGCATCGTTCCCGCTTGCAGCCACAGCGCGCAGACGGCCAGCAACAGCGGCACCAGCAGCGAGAGCAGAACTTGCCAGGCGTGTTTCTCCGGCAGGCGTGTCCACGAAATACCCACCAGAATCAACAGCAGCGCTCCAACAAACTGCGCCACAACCCAGAGGTAGCCCAGGCGTAAACGGTGAATCAAATCCTTGCATAAAATCACGGCTGCACCTCCAGGGTTGCGGGCTCGGTGGTTGTTTCCACATTTGACTGATACATCGGTCCGGCCTGCGCCGGGCTGATGACGAATTTTCCGGGATTGACCACCTTGAGCAGGTACACGTACTCGCGGCGGCCATTGAATTCAGTATTGAAGAAGGCTGCTCGGTCGTCGTGGAACTCCTCGCGCGTAAACCAATCCGCCCACCAATCGGGTTTGTGGTTCAGCGAGTAGAGGCCGGTGTTGGGCAGGAACTCCGTGCCCGCCGGAATCGGGTCTTCCGCCAGTAGATATTTCCAGTTCGTTCCATTCAGCGCCAGGCGAACAGCCACAATATCACCCACACGTGCCGGGCCATTGAGCGGGACCAGATCGTAAGTGATCGGGTCTGTGAGCTTAGGTTGATTCTTCTGGAGCAGGTAATAATCGCGCGTGATATTGAGCGCCAGTTGGCCCGATTGATAGAGCCTCTTATCCGCCGCGTACCAGTCGCTCTCCGTCGACCAATATGTGATGCCGTTACCACTCTTGCGAACGGTAACCTGCCCGCCGTTTGCCGCCTGCGCGGCGGGAACCTTGATGCGCCACGGTAGCGCAAAACCATCGCCGGGGCCAAAGTGCCGTCGGCCCACGCTCGCGCCGTTCACCAGCACCTCCACATCAGAACTGTTAGCCAGTTCGCCGCTCAGGGTGAGGTAGTCGGTGAGTCCCTGAATGACCATTGCTGTCTGCTTGGTCGATTCCCAATAGCCGCCGTTGCGATGTTTGCCGAGCCATTGCGCCGCCTTGGGCAACAAGCCGCTGCCGCGATCCTGCCGCGTCAGCAGCTTCAGCGCAAAGGCTGTAGTCTCGTCCGAGGTATCGTCCCAATAGTCGAGCAGTCCGTCGTAACTCCCCGGCCAATATGCATCTGCGTCGGTGGTCTTTGCTTTCTTTTCCAACAACAGCGCCGCATCCTTGGCGCGGCTGTCTCCGGCGGCGTCCAGCGCCAATCCCGCAAGCGCCAGCCCTTCATCGCTCAGCTTGTTTCGGCTCTCCCAGGTCTTGTCGAGCGCGTCCTTTGGCGCGCCGCCGGTAGTAGCCAGCGCGTAGACCACATAAGCCCGCAGCTCGGGAATCATATCCGGGTGAGCGGCCAGCGTGGCGATCAGCCAATTACGCCCCTTACTCATGGCGTCTTTGTTAATCTCCCAACTATTACTGGCCTGACCCAATCCGCTAACTACGTACGCTGTCATGAAGACGCGGCTGGGATCGTCCGGCCACCAGCCCCATCCTCCGTCCTCGTGCTGATAGCTATAAAGCCGTTCGATACCCGCTTTCACCATGTCGTTCAGTGTGGCGCGGTCAATCGGCGATTTCAGATTCAACTTGTCCACCGCCTCGGAGACAATCAAATCAGGCAGGAAACTGGACATGGTCTGTTCTGTGCATCCCCACGGATAACTCGTCAGGTAATCGAGGGCGTCAAAAACCGTCCCAGCTACGCTCGGCGCAACGGTAATGGTAATTCCGCGCGTCCCCGCATCCGAGTTAGCTGGGTAGTTATAACTCCATTGGCTCTGGCCGCTGCCGCTAAAGACCACGCCCGAGCCTGTTGCCCGCTGCTTCACGCCAAAAGGCAGCACAGGCAGCGTCATCTCCAGCGCGTCGGACTCTTCATTGGTGAGCGCCTTGGCGGTCAGTACAACGTTCCCTGTTGCGCTGGCGCGCACGCGCCAGTCCACATAGCTTTCGCCCTTGGCGGGGATATTGACCCTTTGTGTCTGACCGCCGATAACATCCACACCGTTGATATCCAGCGCAAATGTTACGTCCTTGGCGGTTTCCAGGTAGTTATGCGCGATCACTCGAAGTGTAACTTCATCACCTTGCCGGAAGAAGCGTGGCGCTGCCAACCGCACAATCAAGTTCTTGCGAACGAGCACGCGTGTCACCATACCGCCGGCCTTGCCGTCGTCTGTCATGGCGCGGATGGTGGTGCGCCAAGTAGTCAGCGAATCTGGAAAAGTGAAAGTAACTCGCGCATGGCCATCGGCGCCGGTATGCACATTCGGATTCCAGTAGGCCGTATCCGGAAACGCTTTGCGCACTTTGGGAACCACTAGGTCCGAGCCCGGTTTTACCTGCGCCATGCGCGGATGGAAGAGCCCATCGTTCAGCCTTGCCAGCAGCGGGCTTTTCGTCCCCGCCTCGCCGTAGAAGTAGTAGGCGAAGGATGTCTGCGGATCGAGATACACTTCGCGCTTCGGGTAGAAGAAGTTAACAATATTGCCGCTCTCGTCCGGACGCACCGAGTACAGCGCCTCATCCACCTCTCCAAAGCTCAGATCGGCCTCCACAGGTTTACCCGATGAATCAACCGTCAACACATCAAAGCTGCCTGTCTCTCCGGGCAGGAACCGTGGCTTAGAGGGCGTGGCCGTCACAGTCAGCGTCCTCTCCAGCAGCGGAACCTTGAGGCTTTTTTGCGCGGTCATCAACTGATCTTCATGGACAATTACCGCGCTCACCACCAGGTTCGGCTGCGCCTTGGCAGTGATGGGCACATCAAATGCAAAGCTCTCGCCCATCGCGTGGATCAACTGCCGCGACTGCATGCTCTCGCCCTCGGCCGTCACCACCGCCCATGACTCCTTGAGCCCCGTGACCAATAACAGGTGCGCCACGTCGCCCACCTGATAACTCTTCTTGTCGGCCACAATCTGAGCCTGCGTATTCTGGTTGTACCACTCGCCCGCGCCGCTCCAGATCCAAACCCACGTCCTGCCCTCTACGGTTCGATTCTCGGGTGTCTGAGCGCTTGCCGTGACATCGAAGTTGCCGCTTCCGGTAATCGGCAGTTCAATGAGCGTCGTGCCATCCGCGCCGGTTACGGCATCGCGGCTGGCCATCAACGTCTCAGTTCGCATGTGCGTAGTCGAATCCCACGTCACACGGTTGGCGGCAAGATGCACAGCAGTCTGAACGGGCTTGCCGTCATAGTCCTGCGCAGTCACCTTCACCTTAGGCGTCTGGCCGGGAGAGAATACATAACTCGTTGGCTCGACGCTCAGACGGAAAGAGCCATAAGTGGCCAGCACAGTCGCGTGGCCTGCCACCTCGCGATTGGCCGCGTCGGTCACGCGTGCCTCAACGCGATAGTCCTGATCGTTGTGCTTGTCACTTACTAAAGTCGGCAGTGTGACGGTAAGCCGCCCGTTGGCGTCCAGAACGCCTTGTTGCTCCTGCTGCTCAGTCTCGCCGTAGTTGTAGTCCGATTCGCCTGAGTCTGCCTCGTCGCCGGCTTCGTCGCTCTCGCCTTCGTCCTCACCCCACCAATAATGCGTAGAAGTATGCACCACGTACTTCACCTTGGCGCCAGCCACAGGCTCGCCGAAGAAGTAGCGCGCCTCGATCGTGGCCTGAATCGAGCTGCCCTGAAGCACGCGCTGCATGGCTGGCTTTACTGTTACCTGGTACTCCGGTTTCTTGTACTCTTCCACATAGAAATTCCCTTGTCCGCCAACATCGCTGCGCGTGAACGCGACGCTGTAGTACCCCAGAGCCGCATCAGCATCCAGAGTTAAATCAGCCGTCACCGTTCCATGCGCGGAGACAGGCAGGTACTTAGTAAGTACGGCCTTGTTATCCGCATCGGTAACTTTTAATTCGAGCTCTTTATCTTCGGGGAGTAACACCGCGTCGTCCTTCTGTCGGCGCACCACTGCCTTAATGTGAACAGTGTGTCCCGGCCGGTAGACTGGCCGGTCCGTGTAGATGTAAGAAATGAGCTCGTTTGACCGTCCGGACCCAAATGCATAACCGTAAGGCGTAATCAGAGCCGCATCGGCGTCGTGTCGCGCCATGATCCACACGCCTTCCGGCTCCGCGCCTTGCGCCACTCCACGCGGCTTCATCGTCAACGTAGCCATGCCGTCCGCGCCGGTTTTTCCCGACGACTGAAGCTGTTTGTCGGCCCACAACGCTACATCTGCGTTTTCAATCGGCGCGCCGGTCTTTCTATCTGCAACATATAGGTCGGCATGGCCATTGCTTGCGCGTTCCACCACCGCAATGCTGGTGACGATAGCCACTGTATAAGCCTTATAAGTGCCGTCCGTAGCCTCGATGAGATAAATGCCCGCGCTTAGCCCGTCGATGGGCAGCTGCTGGGTTTCGCTCACCAGCGCCGGTGGAGTAACAAGCTTCCAGCGCGCGACCAATTGATTCGAGTTCAACAGGGGAATCCGTGCAAACTGCGTCGCGCCCACAACGCGGCTCCGCTTGCCCAGTTTGCCCTGGTCCTCGCGGAATGTGTCTCGTGCCTCATCGGTGAACTGGCTGCGGAAGAAGCGCCGCACGCGCCACCATAGGTGAGCTTTAAAGTCGTGCATCCGCTCAAGAAAAGTGCGCTCGTCGATCTGTTCGCTGGGCGACTCGCTCCGCACGCCGAAGCTATGCAGGTCCTTGAGACCTGCAAAGAACTTCTGCGGGTCGCGCACCTGATAAACGCGAAACTCCAGCGTTGGAACATTGTGCGCATAAAGCTGCATCTTCACGCTCTCTCCCGGCGCAAAAGTGCGCGTGGTAGAAAGCGAGAAGGAGCGTGGCGCGTCCTGGTCGGCAGCGTATGCGGCGGTTGAAGCGAGCAGAAGGATGGAGGCAATTGCTAACAGCGACTTACGGAACCTCATGGGTTTCCTCGCAAAATATTCCAGCGATAAACGCCTAGAAAGTTAGGGTTTTGCGCTACCGGCCGCCATTGCGGCTGAGGATGTACAAGCAAATCGGAGAGTAATACGCGGCGAAACTCACCGGGGTCCCCGCGGACGGGCCTTTGTCCGTGGGGTGGTTCACCGGGAGAGCCATGATCAGGGCCCGTGTGATACACCAGCCGCGCCCTCGGGCCGGCTTCGGTCACAATCATAGAGTGCCAGGGCGAGCTTTGGCCGAATTGGCGATAAAAAAGAAGGTCGCCCGGTTGGGCCTCATGCACGTCGCGGCTGACCAGGTAAGCATTGAGCTCCACGAGGGTTTTGGCGTCGGCAAACTGCGCAAAAGCGCCGTTAGTGACGTCAGCCGGCTCAAAGCTTCCCGGCCGTACCCTGAAAAGCGCCGCGCCCAGCGGAGTATCGGGATAATGCCACGCGCGAATCTCTCCGGGCGGTGCCGGCACGTCAATGCCGGTTCCTGTGAACCATGAGTCGTTGTGGCGCTTCAGGGCCTCGCGATAGGAGAAGCGCAGCAGGCTCGCGCAGTCGATGATTTCCGGTGAAATCTCTGCCTTGGGGCGGATGGCCTGATATTCGGCAATCAGAGCAAACCAGCGGCGAAACGCGGCTTGATCGGCTGGATCGGTGAGGCGGAGAAAGTTCGGCGTGCCATCGCCAAAGCGGTCGCCCCAATCCTGCGCCGCGCGGCGCGCAGCGGGCTCTGAGCTCGGAGCTCTGTTTCGCCCGCCCAGATGCCGCACAAAGCTCGCCATGGACGCCAAAAGAATCAGACCGGCCAGCAATACAAGCGCCGCCGCGAGCACCCGCCTGGTAGGAACGTTCACCAGAAAGCTTCCTCAATGGACGCTCACATCCTAACGCAAGCCGCTGGCCTGCGTGGGCGCAATAAGTTATTTGGTCATCTTGTCCAGATCTAGGTTCAGCAGCAGCACGTTGACGCGAGGCTCGCCCAGCACTCCCAGTTGGCGGCCGGTAATGTGCTGTTCAATGAGCTGGCGCATTTGTTCTTCGCCAATGCCGCGCGCCTTGGCAACGCGGGGAGCTTGAAAATACGCGTTTTCCGGCGTGATGTCAGGGTCGAGGCCGGAGCCGGAGGTGGTGACCATGTCAATGGGCACCGGCTTGCCCGGGTTCTCGGCGCTCAGCTTGTCGATGGCGCCCTGGATGCGCGTTACGAGAGCCTTGTTGGATTGCGCAAGATTAGATCCGCCCGATGCGGTGGCGTCATAGCCGTTGCCCGCGGCCGAGGGACGAGGATGGAAATACTTGTCAGAGGTGAAGCTCTGGGCGATCAACTCGGAGCCGATGACGGTGCCATTCTGAAGGGTGATCAGGCTGCCCGAGGCCTTGTGCGGAAAAATCACGCCCGCGATGCCGGTGACCACAAGCGGATAGCCCAGGCCGAATAAGAGCGTGGTCACAATGGTGAAAAGGATCGAAGTCTTCCAAACGGATTGCACTTTCGGCGTGGCTTGCGCGGATGAAACAGAAGGCGGAGCGGATACGGAATGCACAGTAAATCTCCTTGCGGGGCAGCGCCCCGAGTCTTACGCCAGATGCACGGCTACCAGAAACATATCGATGGCCTTGATGCCGATAAACGGGATGATGATGCCGCCCACGCCATAGATCAACAGATTCTGGCGCAGCAGCGCTTCTGCCGGTTTGGGCTCGTACTTCACTCCCTTGAGGGCCAGCGGAATCAGCGCCACGATGATGATGGCGTTGAAAACCACTGCGGACAGGATGGCCGATTGCGGGGAGTGAAGGAACATGATGTTGAGTACGCCCAGCACCGGGAAGACACCCGCAAACATGGCCGGGATGATGGCAAAATACTTGGCCACATCATTGGCGATAGAGAAGGTGGTGAGTGCGCCGCGCGTCATAAGCAGTTGTTTGCCGATCTCTACAATTTCAATCAGCTTGGTGGGATTGGAGTCGAGATCGACCATGTTCCCCGCTTCTTTCGCGGCTTGCGTGCCGGAGTTCATGGCTACGCCCACGTCTGCCTGGGCCAGCGCGGGAGCGTCATTGGTGCCGTCGCCGGTCATGGCGACCAGCTTGCCCTTGGCCTGCTCGCGCTTGATCAGGTCCATCTTGTCCTTGGGCTTGGCCTCGGCGAGGAAGTCGTCCACTCCGGCCTCGCGCGCAATTACAGCCGCGGTGAGGGGATTGTCGCCGGTGATCATGATGGTGCGAATGCCCATGGAGCGCAGCCGCGCAAGGCGATCCTTCAGGCCGCCTTTGACAATGTCCTTGAGATAAATAACGCCCAAAGCCGTCGAGTTTTCGGCCACCACCAGCGGCGTGCCACCGAGGCGCGCGATCTCTTCCACCTGATCGAGAACTCTCTTGGGCAGCGCCGAACCCTGATCTTCAAGGAAGCGTGCGATGGCGTCCGCCGAACCCTTGCGGATGCGGGTACCTGAAAGATTCACGCCGCTCATGCGGGTTTGCGCTGTGAAGGGAACGAACTCGGCATCCGTTCCGCCCAGATCGCGCCCGCGCAGGTTGTATTTCTCTTTGGCCAGCACAACGATAGAGCGGCCCTCGGGTGTTTCATCGGAGAGCGATGCCAGTTGCGCGGCGTTGGCCAGCCGCTCCTGGCTCACGTCGGGCGCGGGAATGAAATCGGTAGCCTGACGATTGCCGAGGGTAATGGTCCCGGTCTTATCGAGCAGCAGGGTATTCACGTCGCCGGCTGCTTCCACGGCGCGGCCGCTCATGGCCAGCACGTTGTATTGCACCAGACGGTCCATGCCGGCGATGCCGATGGCTGAGAGCAATCCGCCGATAGTCGTCGGGATGAGGCAAACCAGCAGCGAGACCAGCACGAACACCGTCTGCGGAGCCTTGGAATACATGGCGAAGGGCTGCAGAGTAACCACGGCCAGCAAGAAGACAATCGTCAGGCCCGATAGCAGAATGCTCAACGCAATTTCGTTGGGCGTCTTCTGGCGCGTGGCGCCTTCCACAAGCGCGATCATGCGGTCGAGAAAAGTTTCGCCGGGATTCGATGTGATGCGCACCTTGATCCAGTCCGACAAAACTTTAGTCCCGCCGGTGACGGCTGAGCGGTCGCCGCCGGCCTCGCGGATTACCGGAGCGGATTCGCCGGTGATGGCCGACTCGTCCACCGAAGCCACACCCTCGATGACCTCGCCGTCGCCGGCGATATAGTGGTTCGCAGCGACGTAAATCACATCCCCGGCGCGCAGCAGGCCGCTGGCTATCTCTTCAAAGCCGCCGCTGTCCGTGTACCGTTTGGCGATGGTCTCGCCCTTGGCTTTGCGCAGAGTGTCGGCCTGCGCCTTGCCGCGGCCCTCCGCCATGGCTTCGGCAAAGTTTGCAAACAGCACCGTGAACCACAACCAGAGTGTGATCTGGAGGTTGAAGCCAAAACCGATGCGGTGGTGGTAGGTGTTGTCGATAAGCAGCGCCGTGGTCAGCACACTGCCCACTTCTACCACGAACATAACCGGATTCTTGACCATCCAGCGGGGATCAAGCTTGAGGACTGAGTCCACAAGCGCCTGGGCCATGATATCCGTATTCCAAAGACTCTTCTTTTCAACCATGACAGTTCGTCTCGCCTTTTCCTGATTCGGTATCGGTTAGAAAAGCTGACCAGACTTGAGCAACAGGTGCTCCAATATTGGTCCCAGGCTCAGCGCCGGGAAGAACGTAAGCGCGCTCAGAATCAGAATCACGCATACCAATAGCACGGTGAAGAGCGTTGTATTCACCGGGAAGGTTCCGGGCGACGGCGGCACACTCTTCTTTTGCGCCAGGTTGCCGGCCAGGGCTAGCACAGGAATCATCATCAGAAGTCTTCCGATCAGCATGTCCCATCCCAGGGCCACGTTGTACCACCAGTTCGGGCTCAGCCCGGCGAAGGCCGAACCGTTGTTGCCTGCGCCGGAGACAAACGAGTACAGGATCTCCGTAAACCCATGCGGTCCGGGATTGGCGATTGATGACAGGCCGTAGGTGGG
>Ga0181520_10005312_pt1 | contig 20640 bp, 18 predicted proteins | sample PEATcosm2014_Bin_29_FD_132451 | JGI IMG/M metagenome (GOLD analysis project Ga0181520, IMG submission 132451) | Peatland microbial communities from MTU Mesocosm Facility, Houghton, MI, USA - PEATcosm2014_Bin02_30_metaG | ecosystem: Environmental > Terrestrial > Soil > Wetlands > Peat | place... | reverse complement strand
GCCCGCAAGCGTTTCCGCCGTCGGCGAGAAACAAAAAATAAAATAAAATGGCCCTGAGTCTCGCCACCGCCGTTGTCGGGAAGGATCGCCCGCCGCGCCGTGCCGCCCGCCGCGCCGTATCTTCCCCGTTTGGCCGCTACGGGGCATTGTGGCCGCGCCCGCGTCGGTTTTCACGCCGTTGTCGCCCGCGGCGGTCCCAGGTCCAGAAAAATTTTAAATAAACACACTGGCTGGCTTCGTATATCTCTTTTGCTGCGCCCCCGGTGAGGTCGCCGCGTTTTCACCTCGCCGTCCATCCGCGTCGTCGCTCGTCGTCGGCGTCGCCGCGCGGCCGTCGCCGCCGCCGCTCGCTCCGGCCGTTTGCCCTGCGTCGTCGCGCTGGGCGTGTCCGCTGGCCCGGCTCGCGGTCACCCACGCGCGGCCCGCTCGTGGGCGCGGTCGTGGTCGGCGTGGCGTGCGGCGCGCGGTGCGCCATCGTGCGTAGCGCGGTGTCCACCGTACCCCTGGATTTAACCGCCTGACCTGAATGCACAAGGGGTCGCCCGCAAGATTTAGTGGACGGCCCCTTTCTTATATATATGGCCCGGTTCGCCGGCCCGGTCGCCCAGGCGCGGCCCTGGCCCGCTCGCGGACCGTCGGGCGGCTTTCTCTTCGAGCGCTGTGAAATTTGTCACGCGTAAAACCGGCTTTACGATTTCGGGCGGGGGTTTTTGCGGCTTCGTCGGCGGCGTCGGTTTCCCTTACGCTTCCTCGTCATTCGGTTCGTCGTCGTCTTCCGCACGCGGCGGCCTCGGCAGCATAATGTTCGCCGGGTCGATGACTTCATCCGGGTCCACGTCAATAATGTCGTCGGCTTGCGCTCCCTCGGAGAGCCGCAACTGCGCCCTTCGCGCGAGGCGAATCATTTTCTGCGCCGCCTGCGGCGATCCGTCCCCCGGATTCAGGCGGACCAGTTCGTCGGCCGTCATGCCCAGGAGCGCCCCGATTGAAATTGTAACCATGCCATCGTCGCCCGAATGTTGGTGGACGTTCACATGAACGCCGGAACGGCCCGGCCCGATCCCCAATTCGCGTTGTATAACGACGAAACCTTTCAAGGCGGTCTTGTCGTCGCCGGCCGCAAGGTTGCGCTCAACTAAATCCGAAAGTGCTTGAAGTCTAGGGCCGGGCAGCGCAAACGGCGCTTGCGTCGCCGCGTCGAAGGTCGTCTTGCATTCGGCGACCTCCTTGCCAAACTTCTTGCTTTCATAAATCAGGCTGCGGCAGGCGGTTTCGATTCGGGCCTTTGTGAACCCGGCGGGAATGCCAAACCGTTCTTGAAATTTGAACGCCATGAAAGTTGGGCCGCAATGATACATCGAATACGTGGTCACCGCCCATTTTCTGTATTCCAAATTGTCGAAAAGTCTTCCGCGCGCAATCGAGTTTTTCGCCAACAGCGGCGGCGATCCAGCCGGCCGAAGTTGCCAGGCCGCAGAATTTTCGTCGTCGCTACGGGGCCGCGGGATGGCGGGCGCGGCGTCGTTCGCGGATGATTCGGGAGCGCGCGTATTTGCGCTTTGTCCGTTCAAGGCGACAATGTCGTTTTCGGCTGTTTCGTCCGCGTAGCTTTCTTCCGGGTTTCCCTGTATGGAGTGGGAAGCGCGACGAAAGGAAGGCATCGTGCTTTTTACCGGCGTTCTCGTTACTGGTTTTCTTGCTGGCGGCGTCATTTTGGGGTTCTACGCCTTTGTTCAATAATTCATGTTTTTTCTTGTAGCTTACGTTCGGAGTTGTGGTCAACGAAAAGCTGTGGTCGCGTCAACCCGCACGCTTTCCCGTTTCGCACCGTCGGCGGCCTTGTTCCGTTGGTCCCTTGTCTTTGGCGGTCGCCCGTTCCGCGGCCCGGTCGCCGGCGTTGTCGCGGTCCGTCCTCGTTTACCCCGACGTCACTCTTCCGCCCACGTTTCTCGTTCCGCGCCGCCGTCGTCCTACCGTGTCGGTCGCCGCTGTCGCCGCTTGCGCCGCCGCTGGCGCGGCCGTCGTCGCCGGCCGGTCGTCGTCGTTGTACTGCTCGAAGCGCGGCGTCACGTCCGCCATTCGCCCGCGCTTCCGGCCGGGCCGCCGTCGGCGCGCATTCGCGTCGTCGTCGTTGTCGTCGTCTGTCTTTCTTTTCCCTTCCTTCCTACCTGCCGTTGATCCCGCCCTCGTGATCCGCCGTCACCCGATTGAGCGGGCGGCTTGTCGGGCTTTTGTGCGGTGCCGTGGTGGTATTAATATTAATGCCGTCGCACGTGCGACGCGGGAGATTTGGCGCTGTCAAGTCGCACGTGAACCGTTACCGCTCTCAAGATCGCGTTCGCAAAAACGAGCGTCACGTCGCACGTGTGCCTTGGAATTACGTCGCACGTGCGACGCGGGCTTCTGTTTTCTGTGCGGTTTTCATTCCGTTCTGCCTTGGCAGGTCTGGCGGATGACGCCGCAAGTTTTTTGGAACGGCCCACCGACCGTCAGGATGGAAAAAGTTCTTCCAGTCGGCGGCAATGAACGGACATTCCACGAGGAACCGACCGTGGTGGGCAAAATCATACTCACGATAACGGTACGACACGTGGTAGCGTGCGCGCCTGTATTCCCCGTTGGGAACCGCGTGCGGGGAGCAACCAGGGTCCGCGCGTTCAATCAGGCCCAAGCAAATCGCCGTAAATAGGCCGCGCCGGAATTGGTGTGTGTTCAGATCGAGCGGTCCCGATTTGTAGCCGAGTTCCAAATTGCGTTCTGTCCAACCGCGGATTCCTGGGTCATATTTTCTTGCGGCTTGTAAATTGAGGAGCACCCAAACCGCTTCATGGTGCTCGACAAGCCCCGTAAGAACATCGGGGTATTTCTGGAGGTCCGCCAAGCCAAGAACCCAAAGTTGCTCGCCCGGCTTTCTCTTTACTCTTCCTCGATGACGCCACGGCATTGCTCGGTTCACCTTTTTCGGGCGGCACCGCGACCGAACGCCTTCGCGGGCCTGCCGAGAGTGTTCCTCAACCTATGCGACGCGCGACGCGCGGCTCACCGCTCTGCTCGGCCAGCCATTTCTCGATCTTGTCGATGTCGAATCGCAGGCGTCCGCCGACCTTCGTAAACGGAATACGTCCCTCGGCTTTCATGTTGTAAACCGTTCCACGCGCGATCTTCAAATACTTGGCCAATTCATCGGGACTAACGAATCTGTCTTTCATAACGGTGCTCCTCATGGTTTCCAATCGCATTGTCCGCGCATCCATGCATTCGTCAATATTTTTGAGGCCCGCAGGAACCCCCGCGAAAAGCACGCCCGTCGTCCGACGCTTTGTCGGCGGCGAAAGACTGACTTCCGGCGTTGTGGTCGCACGGCTGGGCCGGTTGAGCCACCGTCCTTTGATCCTTCGGCCGGCTTCTATGCCCCGGTGTCCACATAGGTGTCCATGCTGCGTCACAAAGCCATGAAACCGACTGAAAGCGGATGAACCGCGGAAACGCCTTTATTCGCGTGTGTTTTCCGAGGTTTTCTTTGTTTTCGCGCCCTTGCACTCTTGTCCGTTTTGGGACTTACACACCGAAGGCCGCCGGTTCGATCCCGGCTCCGCCCAGTCAACAGAATCAAGCGGTTAGTTCATTTTCGCGGTGGCGGACGGCGCGGCTTTTCGGCCAATTTCGGCCAACAAGGCCAAGAAACGAAGTGCCGCCGATGCGAAAAAAAGTTGCCGCGCCTTCAAGATGCGCAAGGCTCGCCTGGTAAGTTCAACAATGGGGAAACACGACTTACGCAGGTAGAAACAGCATGGATACGATTGAGCCCGTAGCCGCACCGAACGCCGTGACCGAGACCGCGCGCCCCGGCAAGCGCACGAAGCGCGCCGGGCGATATGCTGCGCTGCCGGTCAGGGATCATGGCGGTTGGCGCATCCGGTGGATAGACGCGAGCGGCAAGCGGCGGTCACGGTCTTTCCCTGCCGACGGCTACCAGGCCGCAGTGGCCGAGCTTGAGCGCGTCAAGGGCGAGGTCCGAGCGATCAAAGACGGACGCGCCCCCCGCCCCGTCGCCGCGCCGACGTTCGCCGACTTCTGGGAGCGGTTCTACCGACCGAACAAGACCGACCAAAAGCGCAACCCCAAAGATGACAATTCGATTTACAAGAAGCACCTGAAAGTCGAATTCGGCGACTTGCCAGTCAACCGTATCACGACGGGCCACGTCGAACCGTTCCGCACCAAGCTGCATCGGGCGAAGTTGAAGGCGAACACGATCCGCAACATTCTGGCGTTGCTGGACGCCGTGCTCCGCTACGCCCAGTCCATGAACTACCTGTACGCGCCGCCGAAGATTGAGAAGCCGAAGACGAGCCTTACGACGTTCAACTACTTGAAGACCGATGCCGAAATTGCCGCGTTCCTGCGAGAGGCCCACAAGGCGTCGGACAAGGCGGAGACGGCGGCGCGGGAGCGACCGACAACCGACGACCGCCCAATCGTGGGGATCGAAGCCTACTCGCTTTTCGCGGCTGCCCTTTACAGCGGAATGCGCGCCGGTGAATTGTTCGGCTTGCGATGGTCGGACGTAGATTTTGACCGCGCCCTGATAACTGTGCAGCACAGTTTCGATAAGCCGACCAAGACCGGAAAGGTGCGCCACGTTCCGATCATGCAAACCCTCGCCCCAATCCTCAAGGCTTGGCGGTTGAAAAACAACAACGGGGCCGACGGCCTAGTATTTCCGAACGGCGCAGGAAACATGCACACGCCCAGCCCGCGCGTGATTACCGAAACGTTCCCCGCCGTCGTTGCCGCCGCCGGTTTGGCCAAATTGCGGTTTCACGATTTGAGGCACACGTTCGCAAGTTTGTGGGTAATGTGCGGCGGCGATCTTTTCATGCTGCAAAAGATTCTCGGTCACTCGACACAAGCGATGGTCCAGCGCTACGCCCATCTTGCGCCCGAAGCCTTTGACAAAGTGCGCGGTATTTTCGGCGACGCGCCCCCGACGACCGAGCCCGGCGAGGTAGTCGCCTTCGACGACCGGGAAAAAAATTCACTTCGCGGTCAAGGTGAGCAAGAGTCGCCTGCTTCGCCTGGTAAGTTAAGGAATGGATCATTAACGCACTAACCACGTGAAAGGATCGAAACATGGAAACCACCACAAACACCGACCGCACCCTGACCGTTGCGCAAGCCGCGCAGTTCTTGGGAATCAAAACCAGCACGCTTTATAGTTGGACGTGCGAGTCGCGCCGTCGGCCCGGCCTGAAATTCATACATTATGGTCGCCGGTGCATTCGCTTTCGCGAGTCCGACCTACGAGAGTTTCAAGAAGAACATCTAGTTCAAGTTCCGGCCGACAATCGCGGTGGCATGTGAACACCGATCACATAACGCTGTTTGGTCGGCACCCGCCCGGCGGCTGTGCGGACGTCACCGTCGCCCAGTTGATGGCGGAGCTTGGCGTCTGCGTTCCCAAACTTCGCAAGGCCGTGAGTCCCGACCATGCCGATCTGGACATCACCAGGGCGACGGCTGTCGAGTAGGGGGTTCTCGATGCACAGAAGAAAACTCCACGACGAAGAAAAAAAAGGCTTCATTCCTGGACCGCCCTGGGGTGCCAGGAGCAAGCCAGCCTGGAAAGAACTTGATCTGGCCGCGCTCGGGTTACTGGTGAAAATGCGGTCGTACTGGAACGGCGCAACCGCAGACTTCAAATTCGCCTATAGCGACGCCCCGATGTGCAGCAAGCGCGAGTTCATTCGATTGGTTTTCCTCCTCCTCAGGCTGGGTTTCATCGAGCGCACCGACAGCGGCGGCGTCAACAACAACTTCGTCAACAGGGACGCCGATTTGCCCGAGGGCCGCTACCGCGCCGCTCGATACAGAATCAGCTTCAAGTGGACGCGCTACGATCCGGCGAAGCCTGGGCTGTTCATCTTGGAATCCCCGCATTTGCCGGGAAGCTGGAAACGATGCTTTCTCCCGGACGGTTCGTGGGCGCCTGGCGTCGATCCAAAACTGGCTCCAGGAAGAAAGCGAGAACTTAGTCCGGGCGTCGCTCGAACCACCAACAAAAGAGAAGCGACAGAGGGTTCCGCCGCCGAAAACAAGAGACCGGACTCAACCGGCGACTCGGCAAAGTCCGCATCGGTTCCAACCGGAGACTCGGACGATTCGACGCAAAATTCCATCGGTCTCAACCGGAGACCGTTGGCGGAAATCTCCGAGTCTCAACCGGAAACGCATTTATATATTTACCAGCCCCCCGGCGCCACGGGCGACGGCGATGGGGGGCTGTTCATGAAAGAGAGAGAGCGGAGCCAAGAGCCCAATCAGACGCATGTTTCTATGACAGAGCATCACCCGATCACCACAGACGATGCGGCTATCACCCCCACTGCCTCGACAAGTCACGAATCGACCATTCCCCCGGAGCGCAATGAGCTAGATGAGTTGACGGTCGAAGAGTTCGATCTCGATTGGGTGAGGGAAATAGAGAACCCGCCCGACCTCCCACCGCTTTTGGATAATCCCATCATGGAGTATGAAGAAGACAGACCGTATGACGCCAACACCGATCACACAATAGTCGGCCCACATTTCGCGCTGATCCTGGCTGTGGTCTACGACGAACTCGCCAAGCTGAACGGCCGACGACCCGCAACTCCGCACCAGGTGGCCATCATGCAGCCTATTGACGTGCAGGCTCTTGCAGAAGCCCTTAAGCCCGACCGCGAACTAGTGTTCGGTCTGGAACGAATCAAGGCCCTGATGGCGGCTGGGGAGCCGCCAGAGTCCGCCCCACCGACGACCGAGGAGGAATACCGGCGGCAAGCGGCCGAGCGGGCGCGCAAGGCGCGAGAAATCTTCCCGGACATGACGCCGCTGTGATCCGCCTTCAGAAGCTCGCTGTCGCACTTTGGCCTCGCAGCGACGCTCAAACTCCCGCGAGGCGCGTGAAGAAGCTCTTGACGAACTCATCGGCTTTTCCATTGTCCGACTCGGCCCGCCGTGGTAGCCTACGTCCTCAACAGTGAGAATGGTTTTGGGCGGCGGGATCGAACCCGTTGTTCGCTCTGCGCCGCACCAAACAACGCCGAAGTGCTTGTGCTGTTCGATGGAGAGGTGGGGGTTGAGTTGAGCGTTGCCGGATCGGTCGAGAAGTTCGTCGCTCGGTGGTCAGCGTCGAGCGCGCATGAACGCCGCCACAAGGATCAGTTTTTCCTCGAACTGTGTGACGCATTGGGCGTCGAGCGGCCCGATCCGAAGGACAAGACCGGCGACTACTGCTTCGAGCGCGCGGTGTCCATCGACATGCCCGACGGCCGCACGTCCACCGGCTTCGTCGATTTCTACCGGCGCGGTTCGTTCGTTTGCGAGGCCAAGCAGGGCTCAGAAGCGGGCGACGACGTGGTCGGCACGGCCCGACGCGGCACGGAGTTGTGGAACAAGGCCATGCGCGCCGCCTACGGCCAGGCGTTGCGCTACGCCGCGTATTTACGCGAGGGCAAGCCGCCGTTCCTTGTCACCTGCGACATCGGCAACTGCTTTGAGGTTTGGACCGGGTTCAACGGCGACTACGGCGGTTACGGCGCGCGCCGCACAATCGAGCTTGCGCAACTCGCCGACCCTGCCGTGGCCGATTTTTTTGTCAAAGTTTTCACCGATCCGCTCGACCTCGATCCCGCCCGCCATGCGCAACGGGTCACGCGCGAAGTGGCCAGGCACTTGGCCGAGCTTGGACGCAACCTGGAAAAAAGCGGGCACGATCCGGAACTGACTGCGCAGTTCTTGATGCGCTGCCTGTTCACGATGTTTTGCGAGGACGTCGGCCTTCTGCCGAAGAAGCTCTTTTCGCGCGCCGTCGAAGAACGTTGGCTTCCCGATCCGCATCGGTTTCCCCATGAGGTGCAGCAACTTTGGAAAGCAATGAACGACGGCCTGCCGTTTGGCTTCGAGGAGAAGCTTCTGCGTTTCAACGGCGGCCTGTTCGCGCGCACGCAATCGCTTCCAATGACGGCCGATCAACTGCGGCTCCTGCTGGAAGCGGCGAAGTTTGACTGGTCAACAGTCGAACCGTCGATATTCGGCACGCTGCTCGAACGTGCCCTTGACCCGAGTGAGCGTCAAAAGCTGGGCGCGCATTTCACTCCGCGCGAGTACATCGAAAGGTTGGTTCGGCCCGCCGTCATCGAGCCGTTGCGCGCCGAATGGGAGATCGCGCAGGCTCAGGCGCGGCAGATTCTCGACAAGGGTGATGCCGAGCCCACGGCCGACGACCGGAAGAAGGCGGCCGACGCGATTCGCGCCTTTCATGACCGGCTCGTCCATGTCCGGGTGCTCGATCCGGCGTGCGGCAGCGGTAACTTCCTTTTCGTCACGCTTGACCTCTTCAAGCAGATCGAGGCCGAGGTGCTGCGCGAATTGGCCGACCTGGGCGTCACACAGGCCGCCTTCGAGTTGGAAGGCATCATGGTGAACCCCGGCCAATTCCTCGGCATCGAGATCAACCCGCGCGCTCGCGAGATCGCCGACCTCGTTTTATGGATTGGCTACTTGCAATGGTATCGCCGCGTGCATGGCGATTTGAAACCGGTCGAGCCAGTGCTGCGCGAGTACCGCAACATCGTCTGCCGCGACGCCGTGCTCGTTTACGACGAAATGCGCCCGCGTCTTGGGGATGACGGCAAGGCGATCACGACATGGGATCAACGCACCTTCAAAACCCACCCGATCACTGGCAAGGACGTGCCCGACGAGGACGCCCGAGTGCCGGTGTTCGACTACGTGAACGCCCGTCCGGCCGAGTGGCCGGATGCCGATTACATCGTGTCGAACCCGCCGTTCATCGGAAACAAAATGATGCGGGCCGCTTTGGGTGATGGTTATGTGGAAGCCCTGCGCGCTGCCTACCCCAAGGTCACGAGGACAGCCGACTTGGTGATGTACTGGTGGGATAAGGCTGCGCGTCTTGTGTGCGCTCGCAAGTTGAAACGGTTTGGCTTTATAACGACAAACAGCATCACACAGGTGTTCAACCGCATGGTTGTTGAACCGCACCTAACCACAAAGGACAATCCACTGTCCATCGCTTGGGCGATTCCCGATCACCCATGGGTGGACGCCGGGGCCGACGTGCGAATAGCGATGACAGTTGGCCTTGCAGCCGAAATATTCGCTCGCCAAGCGGTGTTGGGTTTGGTGACCTTCGAGGAACGCGAGCAGTTCAAGGAGCCGCAGGCCCGGCGCGCCGAGATAGCTTTTCGGCCCGTGCCGCGCATCCATGCTGATCTATCCGGCGGCGTGGATGTGGCGGGAGCGGCAAGGCTTCTGGCGAACGAAGGTCTGGGTTTCATGGGCGTGACGCCGGTTGGCAAGGGTTTTCTCATTTCGCGCGAGGACGCCATACGACTGGGCCTCGGAGTCGTGCCCGGCTTGGAACCTCACCTTCGACCATTTCGCAACGGTCGCGACCTTATGGATGTTCCCCGCGATGTGCTCGCCATCGACCTGTTCGGGCTGGACGCCGACACCGTTCGTGACCGTTTCCCGTCGCTGTTCCAATGGGTCTATGACCGCGTAAAGCCCGAGCGGGATCAAAACAACCGCCCGAGCTATCGGGAAAAGTGGTGGCTTTTCGCCGAGCCGAGGCCCGACCTCCGCACTGCCATCGCGAACCTCGACCAATACATCGTCACCTGCCGCACTGCGAAGCACCGAACCTTTCTCTTTTTGGCGGCGAACACTTTGCCGGATTCCAAGGTCGTAGCCGTTGCCCTGGCGGATGCCTTCCACCTCGGAGTGCTGTTGTCGCGCGTCCACGTGGCCTGGGCAATAGCTACGGGGGCTTGGCTCGGCGTCGGCAACGACTCGAACTACAACCACTCCGACTGCTTCGGGAAGTTCCCGTTCCCCGATCCGTCCGATAATCTGAAGGCGCGCATCCGCGATGTTGGTCAGCGACTCGATACCCACCGCAAGCGCGTACAGGCCGACCATCCCGACGCGACGTTGACGGGCATGTACAACGCACTGGCGCGGCTGCGCGAGATCGAGCGCGAGGGCGGCCCGGCGTTGACCGAGAAGGAACGTGTGTTCCACGAAAAGGCCCTGATCGGCGTACTCAAGCAGCTTCACAACGAACTCGACGCCGCCGTTGCCGCAGCCTACGGCTGGCCCGTCGATCTCCCCGACGAGGAAATCCTCGCGCGACTTGTCGCACTCAACCACGAACGCACCGAGGAGGAGATGCGCGGCATTGTTCGCTGGCTCCGGCCCGAGTTCCAGAATCCCACCGGCCGGGCGACCGCTGTTCAACCCCAGCTTGACGGACTGACCGTTCCGGAAAAAGTCGCCTTGGCAACAGGACCACAGCCCTGGCCGAAAAACGTGCCCGACCAACTCAAGGCGATCCGCGACCTCCTGGCGTCCAGCGCACGCTCCTGGTCTGTCGATCAGGTCGCCGCCGCGTTCGTGGGCGCGCGAAGGGCAGCGGTTGAACGCCACCTACGGACGCTGGAAAACCTCGGCATCTTGATCTCATCTGCCGACGGCGACACGACGAAATGGGGCTTGGTCGGCCAGGCGTCAAGGAATGCGTGAAAATGGATCGTGAAGCCTTCAGGTTCAATCTGAGAAAATTGATAGAGAAGGCAAAGAGCCTACCTATCAAGGCCGAAGGGATCACGATCTCGCTGCCCTTCGTGTCGATCAGGGCGAAGCCTGACCGCGTCGAACGGGACGTGGCGCGAGAGGTGGTCATCAGGCTCGCAGATAAGCGCGTCCTGAATGCTTGGGAGTGCTGCGACGGGTGCGTGAAGAACGCGATGGACTCAATCCAGGAAATCAGGAGCTTCTTGGTGGAGATGGAGGTGAAGCTCAAGGACAACACTTCTTCCGCGCTTTACCTCTTGATCGAGTTCATGCTTGAGGGCGTCAGGCAGTTCCTCACGTTCACGGAGAGCCTCGGAGAACGGCATGACCGCACGGATTATTTCGGCGCCCTCAAGGTGCTTCGACCTCATTTATTCCGGTGCCTCTCGCAGATCGCCGTTGTGGCCGACATGGAAATCCCCCAAATTCCGGCCCACATGCGCTACGATTTGGCTTGGGAAGAACAGTTCTACTTGATGAGCAAGGATCGGGAGATGCCACGAACCAAAGAACTTCCAAGCAACGTCATTCCGTTCAACTCCTCGGCCCGCAAGAAAAGCGTTCGGATCACGGGAGACCAGAATATCGTTGCAGATGGTGATGTTCATATCGAGGGCGGCATCCACGTGAAGTACGCCAAAGGTCGGGGGAAAAAACATCCGCCAACCGTGATCCCCGGAACCGTCGCCACAGATGCTCGAAAAGTTGGCTATCTGGAACATCTCGTCAGGCGTTATAACGAGTTCAAGGAGAGCGAGAGCAAACGTAGCGGCGAAAAGATGAACTCCGCAATGATTCGCGTCGCCTACGAACGCGAGATCAAATATCGAGTAAAGGAAACCCCGCTCGAACTCTTTGAGGAAGCCGTCGCCTTTCTTCAACATCGGATTGCGAACACGATAGTCGGCCGCAACTTGCGTAGTCGGGGGCAACCGTTGTTCTCGTCCTTCGAGGAGTTCGACCAAAAATGATGCGTATCGTTCTCGATATGAATGGCATTATCGGAACGCTGGAAGCGGAGAGCGACGCTTGGGTGCGACTGCTTCGAGCCGGTATCACTCACCAGGTTGACCTGCGGGTCACGGAAACCGCGACGCACGAAGCGGCTGACGATCCCGATTCTACCCGCCGCGCCCGCCGGATGCGACAGGTCGGGGGTTTTCCGTTGATCCTCGATAGCCCTTCCACGACGGTCAACCAGCTTGCCAATGACATCTACAATCTCATTTTCGGAACTCGGAGCCCCACGGCCCGCTCGCGGCCGAACCGGGAGGCGGACGCTCGGCACGTTGCCGAATCCATCGTCGGCGGCGCCGATGTCTTTGTGACTCTGGATCAAGAAATCCTCGATGCGAGCGACCGCGTGCAGCAGCGACACGGACTCAAAGTGAGGGCGCCCGATGCCGCTCTCGCCGAAATTTCTGTTCCGGCGCCAGTCGCGGGCGCGCTGCCACTGCCCAACGTCTTGATTCGTTATGCGAAGGCCGAAGAGTTTACGGCAGCACGCGCGCTCGTCGAACCGATCTCGAAGATTTACCCGGATTTTGACAACTGGTTCCGGAAAATCTGGGAGAACCACGCCGCGCAACGCAAAGTGGCCACGGTCGATGACCGACTCGCAGCCGTTGCCATATCGAAGAACAAGAGTGCCGATGGCGCCGTCGTGAAGCTAAGCACCTTCTTCGTCGGCGACGCTGACCGCGACAACGGCGTCGGTCAACATTTGTTGTTCCACGAAATCAGAACGTGGGCGCAGCGACGTGTCCGCAAGGCGATGGTCACGGTTTCGTCAAAAGAGCGCGAACTGGTGGACTTCTTCCGGTCCTTTGGTTTCCTCGTCGAAGGGGTTTCGCCCCGTCGATACGATGAAGAGTCCACGGAGATCATCCTGGCGCGGCATTTTCTCTACGGCGAATACGACAAAGCACGGATGCCTGAGTTAGCGCGCCATTTGGCTATGGTTTTGGGATGTACGGTGGCCGACGATAATGGGCTGGAAGGCGTGACCGGAACCCCGACAGTGCCTGTCGTCGAAGCACCGGAACCGGCTCAGTTCAATCCAGTCCGCATCTGCTTTGCGAGGCGATCATGTACGGATGTGGCTTCGCCCGATGACAAGAACGGGCAGACGGTGCTCTCAATCGGGTGGAGGGATGGAAAGCAGGAGCACCAGGTCGCTTGGAACGAATTGGACATTGAAACCAAGTTGTATCCCCTTCGCTTGCGTTTCGATGACCGGGATACGTTCATCATCCCTATCCGAATCCATTGGGCAAAAGCCCTGTTCGAGTGGAGAGAACCCCAACTCGCACTTTTCGGGCCGGACGCCGACAAACGGTTCCTGCGGGTGGACAACGTCTACTACTTCAGGCCCAAACACGTTGGGCGGTTGCGACGTGGGTCACCGGTCTTGTTCTACGTTACCGACTCGCCCCGCCAAGCCATCGGGATCGTCGGCAGCGCGCTCGTTGAGTCAGCCGATGTGGATGACCCAGAATCGCTGTTCGTTCGCTACGGCGACCTCGGCATATACGCTCCCGCCGACATCCAAGGGCACGTCGATGCAAATGGTCATGCCATGGCTGTCCGGTTCACTTGGTTTGAAGCGTTCGAGAAAACGGTTCCTTTGGATCAGGTCAAACGCCGCGTGCCGAATTTCAATCCTATCTCGACCTTTCGCATCTCGTACCAAGCTTATAACGATTTACGAAAGGACGGAGGTTCGACAACTTGAAAGTGCTCTTGATCTCGATCCGCCCCCAGTACGCCGAAAAAATTCTCTCGGGCGAGAAGACAATAGAGTTCCGTCGCGTCCGTCCGAACGTGCAAGCAGGCGACCTCTGCCTTATGTATGCGTCGGGCGCGCAACGCGCGCTGGTTGGCGCGTTCACGGTGGGAGGCGTGGTCGCAACGACGGCTTCCAGCATGTGGCGGAAGTGGCGTCGTCAGTCCGGTACCGACCGAGCTTCATTCATGAGCTATTTCGACGGTACGGAGATCGCCTACGGGCTCTTGGTCCAGTGTTCGGAACCGCTGGGTGTCGATATTCCGCTCGAAGGTCTGCGGACGCTGTGGCCGGGGTTCCACCCGCCTCAGTCGTTCCGCTTCCTGGATTCGGATGAAGCCCTTCATCGCGTTCTTCTCCGTCGCGTATTCCGCGATCTTGACGGTCGAATTCCTCACCCGTCACTCTGATTTTTTTTCAGGCCGAAACGCACCTTCGACAGGACTCGCCTTGAAAACAGGTCTCCAACGGGCAATAATATCCGCAGCATCGACGTGAAGTGAAAACTCTCTGCTTCTTCGGAAGCTGGCGGACTTGTCACCCGCGAACGAGGGTTCGAGCGGACCGTGATGCGAAAACCGCCTAGCACGACGCCACCCACATGCGCCGTGCCGACAACACGGTGCCTCTATGGGAAGGGGCGCGCGCGATGCTGCTAGGCGGGTCCGTGCTGCCCCTTTTTTGTTGGGGCACAGGAGGCGTCGTGAAATCGGACCGCGCAACTACCCTCGTTTTCGCAGTTCTTCTGGTGGTGCTCTTCCTCGCCGTCGCATGCGGCGGTTCCAGCAGCAGTGGAGGCCGCAGCAGCCATCCGGCGGACGACGACACGTCGCCGAGCGACGATGACGACAACGACGATCAATCGCCAGACGACGATGACGATTCCTCGCCGGATGATGACGACGACATGGCCGACGATGACGACGACCAATCGCCCAGCGACGATGACGATACGACCGACGACGACGCCTCGCCGAATGACGACGACGACGATAACGACGATGATAACGATGACGACACGGCCGAAAGCGTCTGGACTGACCCAACGACTGGGTTGATGTGGCAGAACGGCACCGACGTAGGGTCAACGTCGTATAATTGGGCGAATGCGCAGACTTTCTGCGCGAGCCTCAGTTGGGGCGGGTACAGCGGCTGGCGGTTGCCGGACATCAACGGGCTTCGCAGCCTGATCCGGGGATGCCCGGCCACAATGACCGGCGGCTACTGCGGCGTGACGGACAACTGCCTGAATATGAGTTGTTGTAACAATACGTGCGCTGGATGCTCCCTGAATGGCGGTCCTGGGCCGGGCTTTGCCTACTGGCCGGTGGAAATTTCAGGCAAAGCGGACGGTTGGTTTTGGTCGTCCTCGGTGGTCGCAGACGAGAACGGCTATGCGTGGTACGTCGATTTTAGCTACGGTAGCGTCAACGACCGGAACACCAACGTCGCCAACTACGTGCGATGCGTCCGTGGCGACGACGACGATGACGACGACAACGATGACAACGACGACAATGACGACGACGACGACGATGACGACGACAACGATGACGACAACGACAATGACGACGACAACGACGATGACGACGACAACGACGATGACGACGACGATGACAACGATGACGATGACGGTGATGACGATGACAGCACCCTTTTTTGGTCGCCGATGGCCGTGCCAGCGGTGGCGAATGAACTTTGCGGCGTGTGGGGAAGCTCGTCGTCAGACGTCTTCGCCGTCGGATGGGACGCCACCTCGGGTGTGATTTTGCATTATAATGGTTCGTCGTGGTCGGCGATGACGAGCGGAACCACAGCGGCGTTGTCCGGTGTTTGGGGAAGCTCGGCGTCGGACGTGTTCGCTGTCGGCGATGGCGGCGTGATATTGCACTACGACGGCTCGTCGTGGTCGGCGATGGCAAGCGGAACGACTTCGGCGGAACTGTTCGGCGTTTGGGGAAGCACTGCCTCGGACGAGATCGTGGTGGGAGCCATATATAATGCGGGTAGTTATTACGGCATGATATTGCAGTACGACGGTTCGTCGTGGTCGGCAATGACGAGCGGGACGACGGCGGGGTTGACCGGCGTTTGGGGAAGCTCTTCCTCCGACGTGTTCGCCGTGGGTTACTCCGGCCCGATTCTGCACTACGACGGTTCCTCATGGTCGGCGATGGCGAGCGGAACGACTACGGCGGAACTGCTCGGCGTTTGGGGAAGCTCGGCCACGGACGTGTTCGCGGTGAGCGGCTATGATGAAATTTTCCACTACGACGGTTCGTCGTGGTCGGAGACGTGGAGCGTGACGGCGGCACAATGGAACGGTGTTTGGGGAAGCTCAGCATCAGACGTGTTCGTTGTGGGATATGACGAGATTGCACCGACCGCTGGGATTTTGCACTACGACGGTTCGTTGTGGTGGGCGATGGACAGCGGGACTACCGAAATTCTGAAGGGCATTTGGGGTGGCTCTCCCGCAGATGTGTTCGCCGTGGGCGACTCGGGCACGATCTTGCACTATGGCCCTCCTGACGACGATGACGACAACGACACGGCCGGAAGCGTCTGGACTGATCCAACAACGGGCTTGATGTGGCAGAATGGCACAACTGTAGGAACAACCCCTTATGATTGGACGGACGCGCAGAGTTACTGCACGGGCCTGACCTGGGGCGGCTACAGCGGCTGGGGGTTGCCGGATATTGACCAGCTTCGCAGCCTGATCCGGGGGTGCGCCGAGACAATCACGGGTGGTTCCTGTGGCGTGACGGACGGTTGTTTGAATGGAGATTGTGGCGGAATTTCGTGTTATGGGTGCTCCGACTACGGCGGTCCCGGACCGGGCGGCGAGTACTGGCCGCCGGGGGTCTCAGGCAACCATACCGGAGGGGATTACTGGTCGTCCTCGGCCGAAACGGGCGGCGACGAATCCGCGTGGTGCATCAGCTTCGACCTCGCCGACGTCATCTCACTCCCAATCGGCACAAGTCTCTGGGTGCGTTGTGTCCGGTAGTCGGCCAACAGTGGAGGAGTCCTGAGCGAACATCGAGAATGTTCTCGATGTTCATGTGTTGCCAGCGGGGTGTAGCCCCACGGCATGATAACTGCACACAAGGAGGCCGGTATGTCGCAACAAATCCCAACAGCGTTCAAGCAATGCGCGGTATGCAACTTCTGGGGAGGCGGGCGTGAGCCTGACTTCACCGCGACCCGAGTGACCGTCGAGTCGTCGTCGGCAAGGGGCAAGTGCCTGCTTCAAGGCGGGCCGTGGAAGGGGCAAGACAAGCAGGCGAGCCAAAGCTGCAATAAGTGGGCGAAGTGGGCGGCCTTGAAGTAGCTGGCTCCCTCTTGCCGTGATTGAAGACGGTCGTTGAAAAACGCTTTGCGCCGATCAACAGACCGCGTGTTGCCGACGGCCGCGCCCAAAATTGTCGCCAAGAATGCCACGACCCCTATCACGTATATACGGGCCTAAACGAGTCACTGCGACTTAATCTCAGGGGCGTTCGCGACGCGAACGAATTCTCCGCATGAGGGCGACAAGCCAGGCTCGACGGCGACTCCAAATCGCGCCGCCCGAGGACAAGTTCACCGGTGCCGTTGTCGCCGTTTGGTTGCTTTGCGACGGCGACGGCGATCTAAATCGACTGTGCGGGCAAGGTGCGGATGGCGTTCAGCTTGACGCCGCAGCCACTCCTCCTCGGTGATCGTAAAAGCAGCAACGTCAACAGACGGCGGCAAGCCCTGGGCCATGCAGCGCATTACGTTGATAAGTTGGTCATCGTCGAGCGACGAAAAGACCAGCGGCACCAAGTCGTGCTCCCCGGCAACCTGCAAGCCCATCCTTCCCAGGATCGTTGCACGATGGTCAACGTGATCGTTCATGGTTCCTCCGGCGAAGGCCGAGGACTGTGTCCAGATACGACCGGCACGGACAGTTCTCTGATCGTGAAACCCGCGCTCGGAAAATCGGCCACTTACGCCCCCTTTTTTCGATACGTTTCCGGACAGCCCCCTAAAGCCCTGAGCAGTGTCGTTCTGGGCACACCAAGGCGGACGGCAACTCGCTTCTTGCTCACGCCTTCGGCAATCAACCGCCGCGCCTCGGCGACGTCAACAGCCACACACGGCGGACGGCCAAGTCGCCGACCCTGGGCTCGAACGCGAGCCAAACCGGCCAAAGTTCGCTCCCGCAACACGTCGCGCTCGAATTGCGCCAGCGCGGCGAACACGGTTACGATCAGCGCGCCGACCGGCGACGACGTGTCGAGTGTTTCTCTGTACGAATACAGCGCGACGCCCAACTGACGGAACTCCTCGACCAAATTCACAAGATGCCGCGTGTTCCTTCCGAGACGATCCAGCGCAGCCACGGCAACTAGATCGACTTGGCCGCGCCGAACGAGCTTCATCATTTCGTCGAGGGCAGGCCGACGATCTTTGGCGCCGGAAGCAACATCGGCAAACGTGCGAACGACCGTCCATCCCCTGGCATCGGCCACCTGTTGCAGTTGAATAATTTGATTGTCGGTGGTCTGCGACGCCGTCGAAACCCGCGTGTAGAAAGCGACCCTGGCGGCGCGCTGCTCGTTTTGGTTCACGACGGCCTCCCTTGCGGCGCGGTCGAGAAAATCGGCTCCAACTCTGACCACGATCTGCCAGGGCTCGCCTCGATGGCCTCTCTGAGCGCAGCCAGGGCCGCTTGCCTGCATTCGACTACTCGGCGGCTGGTCGCGGCCAGTTGCTCGGTTGGAAGCGATCCTGCGGGCGCCAGAGCGGTTACGGGTGCCGCGATCTTGTCGGCGAGGGCGATGAACGGCAACGGAAGCAAGCCATCGAATAGCCACTCGCAGAACAAATTCCTATAACGAGGATCGTCGGGGGCGGCCTGCGCAGCATGGCGCAAAACAGCCGCCAGCAATTCGGCCTCGGTCGATCCCTCGACGCCTAGCACCTCGCTCTGGCCGTGGAGAAAGTCGATGCTGTAGAGGATCGCCTCGGTGCAGTAAACACGGAGCCCGGCGGCGCCGTAGACCTCTTCGGCGGGAACGGCGATCAAGTCTGCTTCGTCGTTCCGCAGCAATTCGTACCCGAGGCGCAACACGCCTTTTGCTGTTCTGTCTTTTTTCGACCTGTCGGGGTTCTTCATCGGTATCTCCATCGTTCGCGGCTGGGGCACCGTTGGCCGGGGGGCCAGGTTGCCGCTCGGGTCGTCGGAGCCGCGTCTCCTCGCCGAACTCTTGATGGTCAACATTAGCGTGAAGATCGCGGCCAGGTTTGTCAAGAGTTTTTGAAGTTGTGCCGGTGTGCGATTTGTCGAATAAGCCCGGCGTCGGAACGCATCGGCCCATCGTGCTCGCGGGCGTGCTGCCCGAGATTTTGCGCGGCGAAAAAAATCGCCTCCAAAAAAATCGGGGGGTTTAAGGCCGTCTGATTGGATGTCGCTGCGGAGCCCCGACGCGCGCCGTCGAGCCACAATCAGCGCGTTTGATCGGATCGTGGCGTGAGCGGCCCGGCTGGCTTGTCGGCCGCGCAGCGCGGCGGAGATCGGGTGTCCAGGGCCGCCTACAACATATACCCTCCACCGCCTGTCGCAATGACGTTCTCGGTCGAGGTAAAGGACATGCCGTCACCGCCAAATGTATCCTGGTGAACGTAGATGGCCTCCCCGTCACGCGCAGACAAGCTATAGAAGCTGACAACTGGTTGCCGACCGGGAACGAATGTCACCGAAGGCTTCCAAGTGCGAGGTCGGGCCGCAACCAAACTCCACTCCCGCCTTGGGGACATCGGCCAATCCGAATAGGGAACGAATGGCCCTGCCTTCCACGGATCACTTTCCAAGAGAACGTGCGTTCGCCAGTGCAGGCCGTGCCAGAACGCCCCGATCTGCGCAATTTCGCGAGAGAGAATCGAGGCCAGGAGATAGCTCGCCGCGCTCCCGTCGCCCTCGACAATCGCCATGTAGTCTTTCAAAGCCCCGAGGCGTGACAGACCTTTCCACGCGGCATCCGGGGTCAGTAGGCGACGATCCGGGCTTGGCAGCTTGACGTTTCGGGGAAGTCCGAACGGCAACATTGTGTGGCCCATAAAGTGGCCGAAAATGAATCCCCGTATCGTCCACCCCTTCTTCAACCGCAACGGAGCGAAATACTTCACCATCGAGCCCGGAGCTATGGGGTAAATTGAGCAACCATCTGGATGTTCGCGACTAAGGCTCGACCGGCGCCGCAACGTCTCGACGGCCTCTCGAATTGGCCCGAGTTCCAGAGCGATTGTGTGCTTGCGACTCGGCACGACTTCTCTCCGCCACGGGTTCCACGCGAATTAGCGCACGCCCGAGGACCAAGGAGAACGATACCTCACCGTCACCTCGTCGGTCGAGGGCATGGGCCGTGATCTGCCGACAGAGCCTCTCAATTTAAGCAAAGGCGACAACAAAGCGCGTGCGGGTCATGAATCGCTCGTTGTCCGATCCCTTGCGGTCGGTGAACTCTTCGGCGGTTCCAAGAATCTACGTCACACGACGTCCGCTTCGGTCCCGATTGAACGACCGGTCGCGACTCTGTAACCACCGCCATTCGCCCGAACGAACCTTGACCCGGTATCGTGTTGTTGTCGTCGTCGTCCGGCGAGGCGTCGAAATAATCCCATTTGTTTTTCGGCCAGTTCTGGCCACAGGAAGGCAAAAACCAGCAAAATCAGACATATTGACAAAACTTCAAATCTAATATAATCAATTACTTAGGATCATGCGGTGCTTGAAAACCCAACTTACACACCGAAGGCCGCGGGTTCGAGCCCCGCTCCGCCCAAGTGCGCGCGATTTCGCTCCTGACGGTTCGCTGGCCGCGGAGCATGAATGCGGCGCCGCCCGCCGTGAGGAGCCGGCTCACAAGCCGTCTTGCCGGGTTTGACCGTTGCCGACCGGTCGCGTATCTTTTTTGCTGGATCAAACAATCACGAAAACCGATCGACGAGGCGAATGATGCATAGCTCGCGCCGGCAGATCACCCTCGGAACCTTGTGCGCCATTCTCATCGTCACGGTCGGGTTGTTCGTCGCCGCGGACGCCTGGGGCCGCGCCGGCGGCGGCCACTCGTACGGCGGCGGACATTCGAGCGGCGGCGGCCATTCCAGCAGCGGCAGTCACTCCAACAGCTTTCATCCCAGCGGCCACATCACCCCTGGCGCAGGGACGGGTTGCGGGTCCG
>Ga0181520_10005310_pt1 | contig 20646 bp, 18 predicted proteins | sample PEATcosm2014_Bin_29_FD_132451 | JGI IMG/M metagenome (GOLD analysis project Ga0181520, IMG submission 132451) | Peatland microbial communities from MTU Mesocosm Facility, Houghton, MI, USA - PEATcosm2014_Bin02_30_metaG | ecosystem: Environmental > Terrestrial > Soil > Wetlands > Peat | place... | reverse complement strand
CCCGGGAAACGAACGAACTTTGCGTGCCGGTCGAGAGCGTGGAGAGCGCGGCGTAGAGATTGGCGCGGGCGATGGACTCGGCCTCGGGGCATCCGGCCGCCAGCGAGCAGGCGAAGCTGCCGATGAAGGCGTCTCCCGCGCCAGTGGTATCGGCGGGCTGGACGGCGACGGGCGGCACGTGGCGCGCGCCCTCGGGCCCGGCCAGCAGCGCGCCATTGGCTCCCAGGGTTACGATGACGCGGCGGACGCCGCTCGAGAGTAGGCGCGAGGCGGCTTCGCGAGCCTCATCGACGGTGCGCACGGGCAGGCCGGTGAGCGCCTCGGCCTCGGTTTCATTGGGGATGACGTAATCGGCGTGAGCCACTTCGGCGAGATCGAGGGGCTGAGCCGGCGCGGGGTTCAGGATGCTGGGAATGCCGTGGGCGCGCGCGAAACGCAGGGTGTGGTAGACGGTTTCGAGGGGAATCTCGAGCTGGAGCACGATGCAGGCGGCGCCGCGCAGGAGATCGGCGGCGGCATCCACGTCGGCCGGCAGGAGGCGGCCATTGGCGCCCTTGACCACCAGAATGCGGTTCTGGCCGGCGCTATCGACGAAGATGGGAGCCACGCCGGTGGACACGCCCGGCGTAACGAGCACGCGACGGGTATCGATGCCGCACGATTCCAGGTTGCGGATGTAGGCCGGGCCAAACAGATCGTCACCCACGCGCGCCACCATGGCCACGGCGGCGCCGAAACGGCACGCGGCGACCGCCTGGTTGGCGCCTTTGCCGCCGAAGCCGAGGTGAAACTCGGAAGCGAAGATCGTCTCGCCCGGCCGGGGGAACTGGCTGGTGAAGGTGGTCAAATCGACGTTGGCGCTCCCCACCACAACGATGCGCGGCTGGTGATTCATCAGCGTACAGTGTAACGCTACGGGAGCGGCGAGATGCGCGGGGCCTGGCGCAGGCGCGCGATGGCCGCTTCGACCTCTTCGAGCTGGGAGGGAATGGCCGCGGAAAGGAGTTTCGGCTCGGCGCCGATCAGGAGGTCGTCCTCGATGCGGATGCCTATTCCCTTGAATCGTTCGAAGGCGGGGCGCACGGCGGCGATGAACTTTTCGTTGGCGAGCGTCTCGGGGAGATGGTCGAGGGCATCGGCGCGGAAGTAGAGGCCCGGCTCGACGGTGACGACCATGCCTTCGCGGAGTTCGCGGCCGCCGGGGTCGTGAACATTCAAGCCGATGCCGTGGCTGACGCCGTGGTTGAGCCACACGCGGAGCTGCGGCAGGCTGGAGATGTCGGTCATCAGACCGAGCCTGACCAAGCCGCGGCGGAGGACCTCGCCGGCCGCCGCATCCATGGAATCGGCGCTGCCGGACATGGTGTGTCCGGGGCGCGCGGCGCGGATGGCAGCCTGCTGCGCCTCCCAGACCAGGCGGTAGATCTCGGCCTGCTCGCGCGTGAAGCGGCCATCGGCGGGGACGGTGCGTGTGACATCGGCGCTGTAGCCATCGAATTCGGCGCCGTCGTCCATCAACACGAGGTCGCCGGCGGCGATTTGGTCGCGGTTGCTCTCGTAGTGCAGAGTGGTGGCGTTGCGGCCGGTGCCCACTATACACGGATAGCCCCAGTGGCCCGCGCGGCGCAGGAAGGTGAACTCGAATTGCGCCTGGATCTCATATTCCGATGCGCCGGGTTGGGCCGTTGCGAAGGCCCGCTGGAAAGCCTCGGCGGTGATATCGATGGCGTGCTGGATGAGATCGATTTCCCTCGGCGACTTGATCTGGCGCAGGGCGGCGAAAACCGGGGTGGCATCCTGAATGGAGACGCCCGCACCGGCCGCGCCGAGCTTGGCGGCGAACTCGCGCTCGCGGGTGTACTCGGGGTCCGGCCCGTCCGGAAGGAGCATGTAGAGATCGGCGAGCGGCGGGACGACGGGCTTTTCGGCGTCGGTGGCGGGTGGGTTCAGGAAGGCGCGGGCGCGCGGTAAGGCCGCGGCGAGGAAGCCGGGCAGCGCGGCGGCATCGGAGACCTCCTGGATGCCAGAGATGCCGCGGGCTTCATCGTCGCTGAGCATGTGTCCGGTCCAGGTTTCGCGGGTGGGATCGGGCCGCGGGAGGAAGAGGATTTCGCGGGCGGCCGAGCCTTCCGGCAGCAGTACCAGGGAAAGGCCCGCCTGCGAGATGCCGGTGAGGTAGAAGAAATTATTTTCCTGGCGATAGGGCCAATCGACATCGCCCGCGTAATTGCGCGGCTGGGCGGCATAGAGCAGCAGCATGGAGCGATCGCCGATGCGCTGCTCGACGGCCTTCCGACGGTGCGCGAGGTCTACGAGGCGGTCGCGCTGCCAGGAGGCGGGCGGCGGCGGAGCGACCTTCCAGATGCCCGGATCGGCGCCGAACAGTGCGATGGCCGCCAGCAGGCCGCACAAGGGAAGGCGAGGCATGTCTGCCTAATACGATATCAGGGGACGGCGGAGCGGCGCGCCGCGGCCATTTTACTTCCTTACGGGAGGGCAGTGATGCCGCGGCTTTCGTCTATGAGCACCCGCTGATTGGCGGGCACATTCTTAAACTGCTGCTTCGCGCCGCTGGGCCACTGGACTTCCACCGCCGCAGCCGCGTCGGGGCCTAGGCCGAAGGTAAGCGCGAGATCGCTTTGCGAACAATAACTGGAGCCGCTGCGCACCATGTCCCATTGTTTGCCGCCGGGACTGACGAGCCGCACCACGGCGCCGATGCCATCGCGATTCGATTGCGTCCCTCTAAGACGGATACTCAGCCAGTGATTGGCGTTGGCGCGGTCGTTGCGCAGCAGAAGAGCCGGCCCGTTGTTAGTGGAGATCAGGACATCCAGATCGCCATCGTGGTCGAAATCGGCATAGGCCGCTCCGCGGGCCACCATGGGGGTGGAAAACGCCGGCCCCATGCGGGAACTGACGTTATCGAAGCGGCCGTTTCCCAGATTGCGGAAAAGCAGCGGGGTCTCCCTGTAACTCACCTTGGGCTGCACGCGGCCAATTTCGTCTTCGATATGGCCGTTGGCCGCCAGGATATCGGGGTAGCCATCGAGGTCGTAGTCGAAGAAGAAGACGCCGAAGGTGAGCGAAAGGAGACTGCTGCGGCCCACGGTGGAAGATGGCGCTTCATCCACGAAAAGACCGTTGCCCTCGTTGTGGTAGAGGCCCAGCATCTGGTTGGCGAAATTGCCTACCAGGAGGTGGGGCCGGCCGCAGCGGTCGTAATCGGCGGCATCGGCGCCCATGGCTCCGCGAGCGACACCGTCTTCGCCGTAGGCCACGCCGGCCGACATGCCTTCTTCCTTGAAGGTGCCGTTGCCCAGGTTGCGGTAGAGCTTATTCGGCTGGGTGTCGTTGGACACGAATAAGTCCGGCCAGCCATCCTGGTTATAATCGAGCACGGTGATGCCCAGCGACTTACTTGTGGGATCGCCCAGTCCGGCTTTTTCGGACACCTCTTCAAAGCGGCCGTTGCCGAGGTTATGAAACAGGCGCGAGCGCGTGCCTTTGTAGGATTCCGGCGTGCAGTAGGATTTCGTGGCGCCGTCGAGGGAGCACCATAGGTCGGTTTGGGCAGTCCACTGGACGTAGTTAGCGACGAACAGATCCAGCTTGCCGTCGCGATCGTAGTCCAGCCAGGCGGCACTGGTGCCGAAGTTGGCATTCTGAATTCCGGCCGCGCGGGTCACGTCGCGAAACTTGCCGTTGCCTTCGTTATGGAACAGGCGGTCGCCTTCTAGCGCGGTGATGTAGACGTCTTCGCGGCCGTCGTTATCGTAGTCGGCAATGGCAACGCCAAGGCCGTACATTTCCACGTCCAGACCGCTGCCGGCCGTGACGTCGGTGAAAGTTCCATTGTGGTTGTTATGGTAGAGCGCGGCGACGGAGTGGTGGCCCCGGGGAGTGAAATCCCTTCCATTGATCAGCAAGATATCCGGCCAGCCATCGCCGTCGGCGTCAAAGAAAGCGCAGCCCGCGCCGAGGGTTTCGGGCAGATACTTTCTCCCGGATCGCCCGGCGTTGTGGACAAAGTGGATGCCCGACTGCGCGGTAACATCGGCGAAGGCGACGGCGCCATGGGGAATGCTGTCGGCCGCGAGAGTTACTGCAACCACGGCTGCCGCGAGTAACATGGAGGCGAGTGCGGGCGTGGCTCTCATTTTCCCTCCTCGATCGCGACGCTCTCATGATTGTGGATGGCCTGGCGCTCGTTGTTATCTTCCGGACTAAGCCGACGCCGCACTTCGGTAATGGATTGCGAGGATTCGTCGGCTTTGAAGCGCTGGAAGAGACGCTCTTCCCGTTGTGCCGAGGCAGTGTCACTCAAACCGCGGTAACAGAGCATGAGGGTATAGTGCATCTGAACGTCCTCCGGATCTACGTCGTTGACGGCCTTCAGGGTCTCTACGGCGGCCGCGTATTGGCGCTTCAGAAACTGGATGCGGGCGATCTGATTCAGCACCACACGATCGCGCGGATATTGCTCGCGCACGACGGCTAGCGAGCGGAGGGCGCCATCGTAATCTCCGTCGGCCTTCTGTACCGCGGCCAGGAAGAACATGGAGCGGCCGAGTTGCGGGCGGATGGCGAGAGCTTTCGCGAGGTACGGCTTGGCGGCGTCGGTCTCACCTTCCTGAATTAGCGCCCGGGCCACGTTGAGCCAGCCATCGGCATAAGCGGGATCGGCTTCGGTGACGCGCTTGAAGGCATATTCCGCGCCCTTCAGATCGCCCTGGAGCAACAGTCCGATGCCCCAATCGTTCCAGCGTTCGCGATCCTGCTGGCGAACCAAGGGTGTCCAAGCCGGAACACCGATCGGGATGGTGGCGTGCGCCTCCGTCAGAGTCACGATGGGGAGGTTGGGGATGCAATCGCGAATCTTGCCGGAGACATTCGCCGGTATAGACGATGGGAGGAAACTGTAAGTCAAGCTATTGAAGTCCTTGGAGAGAAGTGCCGGATCTTGTCCGGGCTGGGGCACGCCCGCATAGGCAAACTGCGTGTAATACCAGGAGAACTTACGATAGTTTAGGCGGGCGGAGATGTGGATGGGTCCCTTGGCGTCGCGCGGCGTCTTCACCAAATAGTGCACCACGTCGGCCGCACCCGGTGGAATTAGTCGCACATAGAGCAGGCTGCGGGATTGCCAGGCATTGCGTTTGTCGATCGGATTTCCGGCGCCATCGAGTTGAAAGGAGCGATAGAAATGGGCGCCTGGCTCCACGGGACCCTTGCCATCATCCTCCACCTTGCCGCTCCAGAACAGGATGCGGCCATCGTCGTCCTTGGCTTGTAGCTCCAACCAGGTATCGAACGCATCCACCGTGCCGGCGGGGAAGAAGTGGCCGATCTTCCGCGTTCGCACCACCACGTCCAGACGGACCGTGGAGCCGGGTTCGAGGTGTGTTTCGGCGCTCCCGACTGGCGCTGCGAGCTTTCCGACTTCCCGAATCATTGTGGGGCCCGATTGTTCCGCCTCTTCTCCCACCGCAAAGGTGGAATTGGCTTGCACGGTGCCGCTGCGCCGGATCATCGATGTCTGTCCCCGGGCCGCGTCCACCGGCGAAAGCGCGAAGATATCCACGGTGATGAAGCCGGATTTGAGAAACTTCTCGGTGGCCTGTAACTGGCCGTCGTCGCGCTCGACATATGGGACGGCCGTGTTAGCCGCCGGGAAACGGTGCGAGTGAATCTTACCGTCACGATTGCCGGGGTCCCGCGAAGCTACCAGCGGCATGTGGCAATCGGCGCACGCCATGGACTTATCCGGGTAATAGAACGAGCGGGCGCCCTGGCCGGAGACACCGCTGGCCTGCCAGTTATCGTAATCGTCGAAGCCCCGGAACCAGCGGTAATTGTTCACCGGGACATCCAGATGCACCTTGTGGCAAGCCGCGCAAAACTCGGCGTCGCGCATGAACGGCTTCAGGAAGGTCTGCCGGTGCGGCCGCGGATTCAGGTAAGTCAGAAACGAAGCGGCGGCGCGAATCACTCGGTTGTGACTGGTCGCTAACTCGTGCAAGGGCGGGTATTCCACGGCAAAATCGGCGTTACCCATGGTGCTTCCGACGTGGACTATGGCGTGGCACGACATACAGCCAAGGCCGGCCTGCGCCTCCGGCGTGTCGATTTGTTCGGAGATGGGCTTGTCGAAGCGGCCATTGAAGAAGACAGCGTGATCATGGCACCCGGCGCACCATTTGCTGGCGCGCGTCCTGGTCACGCTCTGCATATATTCAATCGCCTTTCGATAGAACTGGTTATTAAACGACGCCATATGGTGCATCGAGCTCTTCCATTGCTCGTAAGCATCCTTGTGACATTCGCCGCAGGCTTGCGAATCCATGAAGAAGTTCGAAGGGATGATCCGGCCAGTGGTGGTGCGCGCGGAGGAGGGGGCAAAAGGCGAGTGCGCGCCGAGGCCCTCCTGGTCCATGGAGAGCGGCGGAGATGAAGGGTTGCGAATCAAGTTGTTCGGGTCGGGATGGATCCGATTCCACAGGGCTGCCGATATCGGAAGTAAGATGGCGATGAAACAAGCTGGAGCCACTAACGGGACGCGGTGGAACCGCAACGCAACTAAGATCGCCGCGGTTACTCCGACGCCGATATGCAGCCATAAGACGAGTCGGTGATCGAACGTGTTGCCGATTACGACAAGCGGCAGGGCCACGCATCCGGCGGCCAGAAAGGCGCCGCCTTCCCGGGGATAGCGCTTCAGGGACCAGAGCGCGGCCGCCATGAGCAGGAGACCCACCACGAGGTGCGCCACCACGTTCGCCATGTAGAAGAGGGATGCGGCCGGATACGCTGCGAGGTAGCCGCTGTTGAGCAGCAGGAAGGCAAATAGTGCGGCTACGATTCGCCCTTTCATAGCAGGGCCCTCCCATAGCGCACGGCGGAAGCGAGCGACCCAGTTATATCTCCACCAACGTGAATGAATCGTACTATGGTGCGAGCGCGGCGGCAATAATGGAAAGCTACTATTGTAGGTTCGCTTTACCAACTCGCAGCGTTACTTCCCTATGTTCGAATGAGCGATGAGAACGAACTTCCGCTGGTTTCACGCTGGCCAATTACCACGACGCGGCCGCCGAGTATGCGGCGCGGGACTGTTTGCCGCGCCGCGGTGCTTGCGACGGCGCGGGTGACCGCAGCGGCGGGTAACGACACGTCCGCGCGGGGCCATAGCCACCAGCTTCCAGTGGTGCTAAGCTAGCACTGGAGTTGACCATGATTATCGGGGTACCCAAGGAAATCAAAGACCATGAAACGCGCGTGGGGCTGGTGCCCAGCGGGGTGACCGCGTTGCGCGAGGCGGGACACGAAGTGCTCGTCGAAGCGCGCGCCGGAGAAGGCAGTTCGATCACCGATCGCGAGTATATGCAGGCCGGCGCGGCCATTCTGGCCGAGGCAGCCGAGGTGTGGCGCAAGGCCGATCTGGTCGTCAAGGTCAAAGAGCCGCAACCCGTCGAGTATGGCCACTTCCGCCCCGGCCTTATCCTGTTCACGTATCTGCACCTGGCGCCGCTGCCGGAGCTCACCGACCGGCTTCTGGCCGCCAAGGTCAGCGGTGTGGCTTACGAAACCATACGGGAAGCGGATCGGTCGCTGCCCCTGCTCACCCCCATGAGCGAAGTGGCCGGGCGCATGGCCGTGCAGGTGGGCGCGCAGTATCTGGAGAGGCCGAAGGGCGGGCGCGGAATTTTGCTGGGCGGCGTGCCGGGCGTGGCGCCGGGCAATGTGGCGATTCTGGGCGGCGGAATCGTCGGGGTGAACGCAGCCAAGATCGCCATCGGGATGGGCGCGCATGTCACGCTCATCGACCGCGACCTCGACCGGCTGCGCGAGCTGGACGATGTCTTCCATGGCCGGGTGGTCACCCTGGCGTCGAATGCCTGGACTATCGGCGAGACCGTCCGCGCGGCCGATCTGGTGGTGGGTGCGGTGCTCATTCCGGGGGCGTCGGCACCCAAGCTGGTGAGGCGGGAGATGATCGCCACCATGCGGCGCGGGTCGGTGGTAGTGGATGTGGCCATCGATCAGGGTGGCTGCTTCGAGACTTCTCACGCCACCACCCACACCGATCCGGTGTACCTGGTGGATGGCGTGCTGCACTACTGCGTATCCAATATGCCGGCGGCGGTTCCGCACACCTCCACGTTCGCCCTCACCAACGCCACCTTCCCCTATCTGCTCGAGCTTGCCAATCGGGGCCTGGAGACCGCTTGCGAGCGGCATGCGGCGCTGCGGGAAGGCGTGAATACCTACAATGGGTACGTTACCCACAACGGGGTGGCGCAAAGCCAGGGAAGGCAGTGGCGCGAACTGGCGGCCGTGGAGTAAGCTGGCGTACATGCCGGCAGCCGAACGTACCGCATCCGCGCCGCAGCCGCTAACCGCGCTTAGCGAAGACGAGCAACTTTTCCAAACCACTGTGCGCAAGTTCGCGCGCGAGGAAATCCGCCCGCACGTCCGCGAGATGGACGAAGCCGGGGTATTCCGCAAGGACATCATCCGGCAGTTCTTCGAGATGGGCCTGATGGGGATCGAGATCCCCGAGGAGTACGGCGGGCAGGGCGGCAATTTCTTTCAGGCGATATTGGCGGTCGAGGAACTCTCGGCGGTGGATCCTTCGGCGGGCGTAATTGTGGATGTGCAGAACACCATCTGCAACAACGCCCTGCTGCGGTGGGCCACGCCCGCCCAGAAGTCCCGCTACCTGCCGCGGCTGGCCACGCAGATGGTGGCCTCGTACGCGCTATCGGAAGCCGGCTCCGGTTCGGACGCTTTCGCCATGGCCACGCGGGCGCTCGATTGCGGCGACTATTTCGTGCTGGACGGCCGCAAACTGTGGATCACCAACGCGGCCGAGGCGGGCTTCTTCCTGCTGTTCGCCAACGCACACCCGGAGGCTGGCCATCGCGGCATCACGGCGTTTCTGATCGAGCGCGAATTCCCCGGCTTCCAGGTGGGCAAGAAAGAGGACAAGCTGGGAATACGGGCCTCCTCCACCTGCGAGTTGATCCTGGATGGCTGCCGCGTGCCGCGCGAGAACGTGATGGGCGAGGTCGGGCAGGGCTACAAGATCGCTATGGAGACGCTCAACGAGGGGCGCATCGGGATTGGGGCGCAGATGATCGGGCTGGCCCGTGGCGCGCTCGATCATGCGGTGGCTTACGCCCGCCAGCGCAAGCAGTTCGGGAAGGCCATAGGAGAGTTTCAGGGTGTACAATTCGATCTGGCCCGCATGGCCACCGAGATCGAGGCGGCCCGCCTGCTGGTGTACAATGCCGCGCGTTTGCGGGATGCCGGGCGGCCCTTCCTGACGGAAGCTGCCATGGCCAAGTATTATAGTTCCGAGGTGGCCGAGAAGTGCGCCTCCAAAGCCATTGAAGTCCATGGCGGCGTGGGGATTACCAAGGATTACCCGGTGGAGAAGCTGTACCGCGACGCCAAGATCGGCCGCATCTATGAAGGTACCAGCAACATCCAACTGCTGACTATCGCCAAGAAACTATTGAAGCCATGAGATCGTCTCATTTTTGAGGAGTACATGCGAGCAATTCTGCTCTCGACCGTAATCGCCATCCTCCGGTTGCCCGCCTGGGCGGCGGATGTCAACCCGCAGGAAGTGATTCAGAAGTTCGCCGCCAAAGAGGCCGAGTTCGCCGAGGCGCGCAACAACTATACATATCGCCAGACCGTCAAACTCCAGGAACTGGATACCGGCGGCGAGTGGAGCCTGGTCGAAGATGTGATCTTCAGCCCGGAAGGCAAACGCATGGAGAAAGTGGTGTACGCTCCCGTGCCTAGTCTCCGGCAGATCCTGCTGACGCCCGAAGACGAGCAGGACCTGCGCAATGTGCAGCCATTTGTGCTCACCACCGCCGAGATTCCGGAATACGACATCGAGTATGCCGGGCCGGAAAAGGTGGATGAGATCGGCTGCTACACCTTCAACGTGAAGCCCAAAAAGCTGACGCCCGGCAAACGCTACTTCGAAGGCAAGATCTGGGTGGACGACCGGGACATGCAGATCGTCAAGACGGACGGCAAGGGCGTGGGCGAGTTAAAGCGCGGCAGCAGCAAGGGGCAAGCGTTCCCGCGATTCGAGACCTATCGCGAGCAGATCGACGGCAAATACTGGTTCCCGACTTATACCCATGCCGACGACACGCTGCACTTCAAAGACTCCAGCGTGCGCATCCGCATGACCGTCCGATACCAGGATTACAAGCGGTACGAGGGACGGTCCACCATCAAGTACGGCGATGTGGTGAACGACAATGGCGCGCCGAACAGCTCGTCCCAGCCATCCAACGCCAAGAAGAAGTAGCTATAATTCCAGGCATGGCGACCAAGATCACCCCTCAGAACGACGGGTCGATTCGGATTGAAGGCGATTTCGAGATATTCGACCCGGCCGGGAAGCGCTTCGGACTGGGCGGCCGCACGGCCATTTCTCTGTGCCGCTGCGGGCAATCCGCGAATAAGCCATTCTGCGATGGCAGCCATAAGCGCACGGGATTTCAGGACCCGGTAGTGGCACGGGACCTCCCGGAGCCCAAGCCGGCGCTGTAAGCAAAGGTTTTCAGCGGCTACAACTTCATGCCTTGAGCGGGTCTTTCGAGACCGGCCGCCGTGGCCTTTTGCCGGAGGGCTTCGCCGGCCGGTATGGGAGACTCGAAAAACAGGACCTGCAACACGCGCGGGTAGCCGGATAAGGCGCGCAACGCCTCCGCCCACCGCTCCGGCTGCCGGTCTCTCTGTTCGGCTGCGAAATCCAGACAGATGGCCAGGTAGGCGGCACGCGCCTGGTCTTGCGCGTTCGCGCCGGTAGCCATCCCCTTCGCAATATCGCCCCGGCACTGCGACCGGAGTTCCGCGTGTTGCTTCTCCAGGTTGGGAAGCGGCTCCACGTTGGTCGGCTCTTCAGCCGGAATCCGGAAGACAGTTTTGCCACCGGAGATGGATTTCGATCCCCCGCTTCGCCGGATGTTGATCCCGGCGAGCGCGATCAGCCTGTCTTCATAGCTGGTCAAGGTTTCGTTTTCGGGTACCTGGTCGCGGCTGGTGTTGCGGTACTTGTTTTTGATGTCCCAGCCCTGCGCCTGAAGCCACTTGTGTCCCTTGATTACTCCGAGAATGGTCCCCGAGGCGGCGGCGTTATTGTCCGCATCCCAGCCGAAATTGAAGGCGGCGCGCACGGTTTCGACCCAATCGCCGTGGCCATAGAGCAACGCCGCGATGGTCGAGGCCCCGTTGAGCCACACGCCATTGCGGTCCCGCATGTCCTGCCCGCCATATTTGCAGTACTTGTCGCGGGTCAGTTTGCGGGTGGCGCGCCAGTCGGCGGGATTTTCTTTGTGCCAGCCGCGCACATCCCGCATGATCCGGCTCATCACGCTTTGGGGGTCCAGCGCCGCCGCGCCGGCATCGAGGATTTTGTCCATGTCGCTCGAGAAGAACGCCGTCGCGATCATAGCGTCTATCATCTGAGTGGATTGGATCGGCTCCCCATCCACGCTCACATGCGTGTAGTAGGTCCCGATACGCGCGGCGGTCCGCGGCATACCGGGCGAGATCAGCCCCCAACTCTCGCTGACAAACTGACCGGAGAGGTTGAAATCGGCCCAGGGATTGATCTCGATTTTTCCGGTCAGGGGAGGCTCTATGCCCAAATCCAGGATTTGGCGCAGGTAAAGGTGCGAACACCAGATCCCGCGGTTGATGTGCGTCTTCCAAACGTCGGCGATTGCTGGGTAGGGCAGCAGCAGATCGCCGGTCTTCTGGATTTCGAGGATATACGGCCACTCGATATCGGTATCGTCGTCCGTCCATCCGCCGTCCGGCAAAGCCGGTGTATACTCCTGGACATTGCCGGGATCGAGAAGATACTTCATCTCGTGCTTGAGGCCGTTCAGATCGCCCACGATCTGGCCGAGAAAGCCGCCCCGGATCTTGTCCTCCAGCACATCCGCGGGGATCTCGATCTCGCTTGCCGCACGGTTCTGAGCCAGCAGCGGCCATCCCGCCGCCAGAGTCAAGAAGTCCCGTCTGCGCATAAGTCGCTTAGTCGCTGACTTCGATCTTGGGACCCTCTTGGCGAGCGGCCTCTTCGGCGCGCGCGGCCACGTTGCGGGCCAGTTCCAGGAACGGCTCGCCTTCGCCGGGCTTTAGAACCACGGGGGCGCCGGTGTCGCCGCCTATTCGGATCTGCGGATCGAGCGGCAGTTCGGCCAGGAAATGAACCTGCATCTCGTCGGCGGTCTTGCGGCCGCCGCCATGGCTGAAGACGTCGATGCGCTCATGGCAGTGCGGGCAGGTGAGATAGCTCATGTTCTCGACGATTCCGAGGATCGGAACCTTCACCTGGTGGAACATGAAGACCGCCTTGCGGGCGTCCTCCAGGGAGACATCGGAGGGCGTGGTCACCACGACGGCGCCGCCGATGGGCGCGGACTGAATCAGCGAAAGAGCCACGTCCCCGGTGCCGGGCGGCAGATCGACGATCAGGTAATCCAGCTCGCCCCAATCCACGCCGCGCAGGAACTGCTGGATCACGCTGTGCAGCATGGGCCCGCGCCATACCAGGGGCTTGTCGCCGGGGTTCAGGAAACCCATGGACATGAGCTTGACCCCGAACTGGTCGAGCGGCTGAATGCGCTCGCCATAAGCCATGGGGGTCTTGTTGATTCCCATCATGAGGGGCACATTGGGGCCGTATACGTCGGCGTCCATGAGGCCGGTTTTGTAGCCCAGGGAAGCCAGGCCGACGGCCAGGTTTACCGATACGGTGGTCTTGCCCACGCCCCCTTTGCCGGAACCGATGGCGATCAGGTGCTTGACGCCGGCGATGGGGAGTTTGGGCGGTGCGCCCGGCTGATTGGGACTCATATGGATTATCGTACCAGCACGGACCTCACCGAGTAATTCCCGCCTTTACTTTCAGGGCCCTAGAATGGTAGCCTAAGTGTCTCATAATGCGTACAGTTGACTTGATCCAGCGAAAGCGCGACGGCGAAGAGCTCGCTCCCGAAGAGATAGAGTTTCTGATCGAAGGCTACACGAATGGCGACATCCCTGACTACCAGATGTCGGCCTTTTTGATGGCCGTTTACTTCTCGGGCATGTCGGACCGCGAAGTCAGCCGCCTCACCGAATGCATGCTGCGTTCCGGCGAAACCATGGACCTATCGACCGTTCCCGGGCTCAAGGTCGATAAACATTCGACCGGCGGTGTGGGCGACAAAACCAGCCTGATCGTGGCCCCCCTGGCGGCCGCCGCGGGCGTGGTGGTGCCCATGATGTCCGGCCGCGCGCTCGGCCACACCGGCGGCACGCTGGATAAGCTCGAATCCATTCCGGGCATGCGAACCAACCTCGGCAAGGAGGAGGTCGAAAAGCAGCTCCGCGAGATCGGCCTGTGCTTCATCGGCCAGACCGAGCAGCTCGCTCCGGCCGATGGCAAGCTCTACTCCCTGCGCGATGTCACGGCCACGGTGGAGTCCATCCCGCTGATCTCTTCGTCAATCATGTCCAAGAAGCTGGCCGAGGGCGTGGACGCGCTGGTGCTGGATGTGAAAGTGGGCAGCGGCGCCTTCATGAAGAGGCAGGTGGACGCGCGCCGCCTGGCGCAGATGATGGTGGGGATCGGCCGCCGCATGGACAAGCGCGTGCAGGCGCTCATCACCGACATGAACCAGCCCCTAGGCTATGCCGTGGGCAACGCGCTCGAAGTGATGGAAGCCTCGCAGACCCTGCAGAACGCCGGTCCCGCCGATCTCACCAAGCTTTCGATCGAGCTGGCCGCGCGCATGATCTTCCTCGGCAAGAAGGAACCTACACTCGATGAAGCGCGCCGCACGGCCGAGCACAGAATGCTGGATGGCTCGGGGTACAAGAAGTTCAAGCAGGCTGTCGCGGCACAGAACGGCAACCCGCAGGCGCTCGATAAATTCGAACTCCTGCCCAACGCCACCGGCATGCGCGAAATTACTTCCCCGCGCGGCGGCTATATCACTTCCATCGATGCCCAGGATATCGGCACGGCCTCGAACATGATCGGGGCGGGCCGCGATAAGAAGGAAGACGCCATCGATCCCGCGGTGGGCATCATTCTCGAAGTCAAGATTGGGGAGAAAGTGGACGCCGGCTCGGTACTTTGCCGCCTCTACCACACCAAGGAAGACCGCGTAGACGAGGCCGCGGAGATGGTGGAAGATGCCTTCCGCATCTCCGGCCAGAAACCCGAGGAGCGCGAGCTTATCCTGGAAGTCGTCGGCTGATGGGCCGGTTCACCGGATTGCTGGGGCTGGTCGTTATCCTGGCAATCGCCTGGTTGTTTTCCGCGCATAAGCGCGATATCAAGTTGCGCATTCTGGCGTGGGGCGTGGGCCTGCAACTGGCCTTTGCGTTTCTGGTGCTCAAGACCGGTTTCGGAAGGGTATTCCAGGCTATCGGCGCGGGCGTGACCGCCATGCTGGGCTACGCTACGGCGGGCAGCCGGTTTGTCTTCGGCGACATTCTGGGCGCCAACACCGACTCGCATTTCGGCGTGGTCTTCGCTTTCCAGGTTCTGCCCATCATCATTTTCATTGCCTCTTTCTTCTCGATTCTCTATTACCTGGGCATCATGCAGTGGGTCGTGAAGGCCATGGCCGTGGGGATGCAGAAGGTCATGGGGGTGAGCGGCGCCGAATCGCTCAACGTGGCCGCCAGCATTTTCATGGGCCAGACGGAAGCGCCTCTCACGATCAAGCCGTTCCTCGCCGGGCTGACCGAATCCGAGCTGTTCACGGTCATGACCAGCGGCATGGCGCACGTCTCCGGCTCGGTGATGGCGGCCTACGTCCTGATCGCCAAGGTGGATATCACGCACCTGCTGACGGCGGTGATCATGACAGCGCCGGCCACCATCATGCTGGCCAAGATCTTCATCCCGGAGACGGGCAAGCCGGCCACCGCCGGGCGCGTGGATGTGAAGATCGAGAAGACCGCCGTCAACGTGATCGACGCGGCGGCGCAGGGGGCAGGCGATGGGCTGCACCTGGCGCTCAACGTGGGCGGGATGCTGATCGCCTTCCTGGCGCTGATCGCCATGTGCAACGGGATCATGGCGGCGCTGCACGGGGTGGTGCGGCTGCACTGGATTCCGGCCTCGCTCCAGGAAGTCTTCGGGATCGTGTTCGCGCCCTTGGCCTGGGTGATGGGCGTTCCCTGGCACGACGCACCGGCCATCGGCAACCTGCTGGGCACGCGCCTGGTGACCAACGAATTCGTGGCTTATACGCAGCTCGGTCCCATGAAGGCGGCGCTCAATCCGCGTTCGTTCGTGATCGCCACCTACGCGCTGTGCGGGTTCGCGAATTTCAGCTCGATTGCCATTCAGATCGGCGGCATCGGCGCGTTGGCGCCCGGCCGTAAGTCGGACCTGGCGCGGCTGGGATTGCGCGCTGTGGCAGCCGGGTCGATGGCCAACTTCATGTCGGCCTGCATCGCGGGAATGCTGCTGTGATCGAAGAGGCCAGAAAGGCTATTGAAGCGCGCTTCGCGCGGCTTTCGGGCAAGCTAAAGCATGCCCCACGCGTCGGTGTGGTGCTGGGCAGCGGATTGGGCGCTTTCGCGGACGAGCTGGCCGGGCGCACCGATATCCCCTACGCCGAGATTCCCGGCTGGCCGCGCTCCACGGCCGTGGGCCACGCGGGCAAGCTGGTGGTGGGCCGGCTTGGCGGCCTGAACGTGGCGGTGATGGCCGGGCGCGCGCATCTCTACGAAGGCTATTCGCCCGCGCAGGTGACCTATGGCGTGCGGGTGTTGCACGCGCTGGGCGCCCGCGCCATGGTGTTCACCAATGCCGCCGGGGGCATCGACCGTTCGCTCGAGCGCGGCGGGCTGGTGCTGATCTCGGATCACATCAACCTGCAAGGGTGCAATCCGTTGGTGGGGCCGAACGACGACGCCCTGGGGCCGCGCTTTCCGGATATGTCGGATCTCTACTCGATCGAGTTCCGAGCGATCGCCCACCGGGTGGCCGGGGAACTGGCGCTCCCCATCTCCGAGGCGGTCTACGCGGCCATGTTGGGACCGTCTTACGAGACGCCCGCCGAGATCCGCTATCTGCGGGCCATAGGGGCCGGCGTGGTGGGGATGTCCACGGCGCTCGAGGCCATTGCGGCCCATCACATGGGGATGCGGGTGCTCGGGATTTCCTGCGTAACGAACATGGCGGCCGGCATCCTGCCGCAGAAGATCGATCATCGCGAAGTGCTCGAAGCCGGCGTCATGGTGCGCGACACGCTGGTGCGCTATCTCAAGGCGCTCCTGCCCGCGCTGGCCGAGGGTTCGCTATGACCGATGCGCTGGTCTCGGCAGCGCTTCAAGCGCGCGAAAACGCCTTTGCGCCGTATTCGAAATTCAAAGTCGGCGCGGCGCTTGAAGACGCCGAGGGCCGCATCCACACCGGCTGCAACGTGGAAAACGCAACCTACGGCCTGACCGTGTGCGCCGAGCGGGTGGCCGTGCTCAAGGCCATTTCCGAGGGCGTGCGCGGCTTCCGGCGCGTGGCCATCGCGGCCGATACCGAAACCCTCACGCCTCCCTGCGGCGCGTGCCGCCAGATTCTGTGGGAATTCTGCGGGGATATCGAGATCGTGCTCTCGAACCTGCGCGGCCGAACTGAAACCTGTTATTTGAAAGATATCTTTCCGAAGCCCTTCGATGTTTCGTATCTGTAGCCTCTTCCTCCTCGCCTCCTCTCTCTTCGCCGAATCCGCGGACTGGATCTGGAGCGCGCGCTATGTCATTACCGAGGATGCGCGCCAGCGCGTGATCGCCGATGGCGCCGTGGCCCTGCGCGGCGAGCGCATCGTGGGGGTGGGGACGCGCGCCCAGATCGACGCGCGCTTTCAGGCTAAGCAGCGGCTCGACCGCCCGGATGCTATTCTGGCGCCGGGCTTGATCGATACGCACACGCACGCCGCCATGTCGCTGTTCCGCGGCATCGCCGACGACAAGAATCTGCAGGACTGGCTCAATAAGTACATCTTCCCGGCGGAGGCCAGGAACGTCTCGCCCGATTTTGTCCGCTGGGGCACGCGCCTGGGCTGCCTCGAAATGCTGCTGGGCGGCACCACCACCTTCACCGACATGTACTACTTCGAGGATGTGGTGGCGGAGGTGGCCAAGGAAGCCGGGATGCGCGGCGTGCTGGGCGAGACCATCATCGGCTTCCCGGTGGCGGATGCCAGGACGCCCGCCGATTCCCTGCGCTTCACCGAGCGGTATCTCGAGCGCTTCCGCGGCGATCCGCTGGTGGTGGCGGCGGTGGCGCCGCACGCGCTGTACACGAATTCCGACCAGACGCTGAAATCCGCGCGCGCCCTGGCCAACAAGTTCGGTGCGCCGCTTGTGATCCACGTAGCCGAAACCAAGAAAGAAAACGACGATGTGGTGGCGCAGCGCCACATGACCACGGTGCAGACGCTCGATTCGCTGGGCGTTTTTTCAGGCCGCACGGTGGCGGCTCACTGCGTCTGGGTGAACGAGGCCGATATGGCGATCCTGAAGGCGCGCGGCGTGGGCGTGGCGCACTGCCCTTCGAGCAACATGAAGCTCGCGAGCGGCGTGGCGCCGGTGGTGCGCATGCTGGCGCTGGGCATCCACGTGGGACTGGGGCCCGATGGTCCCGCGGGCAGCAACAACGATTTCAACTTATTCGAAGAGATGGACCTGGCCGCCAAGCTGCAAAAGGTGACGCGGCTCGATCCGCAGGCTCTGCCGGCTTCGACGGCGCTCGAGATGGCCACTATAGGCGGCGCGCGCGTTCTAGGCATGGAGAAGGAGATCGGCTCGCTCGAAAGCGGCAAGCGCGCCGACCTGATCGTGGTGCGGCTCGACCGTCCCAATGCGCAGCCGGTCTACGATCCCATCTCGCAGATGGTCTATGCGCTCAAGGCCGACGACGTGCGCGACGTCATGGTGAACGGCCGGCCGGTGGTGAGCGACGGGAAAATCCTGACGCTCGACGAAGGCCAGATTCTCCGCAAGGCCGAAGAGTTTCGGGCCAAAGTCAGCGCATCTTTGCACTGAGCGGCCAGGTAAACCCCACCCGCCTGATAATCGTCTACACGAGCGGCAATCAACGCGGGTGCGATCCCGCGGTTGCCGAAAGGAGCCGCTCAAGATAATGAAGAAGGGAATTTTCCATGCGGTGGCGCTGCTGGCACTGGTAGCGCCGGCCGTCTTTTCGCAGACCACCACCACAACCCCGCCGTCCCCGCCGACGACGGCCGAGATCGTCGCCAACCAGGTAAGCCAACTCACTCAACTGCTCGATCTCACCACCGCGCAGCAGGCGTCTGCGACCAGCATATTCACGACTGCGCGGACCGCGCTGGCCAGCATCAGAACCTCCATGAATACTGCCCGGACGGCCCTTCAAACGGCCGTGACCGGCGGCGACTCGAGCGCCATCGCCACGGCGGCGAATCAGATCGGCACGCTGACCGCGCAGCAGGTGCTGGCGCAGGCCACCGCCGACGCGGCCCTCTACGCCATTCTGACGTCCGATCAGCAGAGCAAGTTCAGCGTGCTCAAGAACGCCGGATTTGGCGGTCCCGGGCCGGGTGGGCCGGGTCCCGGAGGGCCGGGTGGCCCGGGCGGTCCGCCGCCGCCGGAGTGAGCCGCTGATGGTAACCGGTGCGCCGGGGACAAGGTTTCGGAGCCACGCGGTTCCGAAAAGCGTAACGGGGTCGCCCGGCTCAATCGTCTAGAGTGCAGCATGGAACCGATCGCCATATCGCAGCCGATTCCGGAAACAGGGGGCCAAGCCGCCGTGGCGGACGAAGATTTCGCCTCCATCGTGAACCTGTACCGGCCCAGGGTTTTCCGTTTCGCGCTGGCGGCGCTGCGGGACCGCGATGCAGCCGAGACCATCGCGCAGGATTGCTTCCTCAGAGCCTACAAGGCGCGGGCGAGTTTCCGGGGAAATTGCAGCCTGAATACGTGGCTGATGCAGATCGCCGTGAACCTGGTGCGCGACCATCTGCGGAACCGGCGGCTGCAATTTTGGCGGCGCCTGCGAGACACGTCGAGCCCCGTGGAGGGGATCGGCGCAAGCGTGGCCGATGGCCGTGGATCTCCCGAGCACCGCGCGTTGGAGAAAGAAAAGGTCGAGGCGGTGTGGGCGGCCGCCGCGGCGCTGCCGGAGCGGCAGAGGACCGTGTTCCTGCTCCGCTTCGTGGAAGATATGGAGCTACTCGAAATCGTCGCCGCGACGGGCATGAAGGAAGGCACCGTGAAGACGCACCTCTTTCGCGCCCTCCACGCGGTGCGGCAACGTCTGGGAGTTGAGGCATGAGCTGCCATTTATCGCCGGAACAAATCTCCGCATGGGCCCTGGGCGAACGCGCCCCGGAGACGCTGGAACATGTGCGCGCCTGCTGGTCGTGCCTGTCCGCGCTCGAAGAGTTCGACGAAACGCTGGCGCAGTTCCGGCTCTCGGTGCATGAAGCCGCCGCCGAACAGCAGCCCGCGGTGTGGGAACTGAAACCCGCGCGCCCGCGGATTTTCTGGCGCCTATCCGCGGCGTGCGCGACCATCGCGATTGTGCTGGCGACCAGCCGGCTGGGGACGGTGCCTGAGCGGCACGGGCAGGATTCGGCCGCCGCCGACGCGGCTTTGCTGAAACAGATCGATTCGGACGTCTCGCAGATTGTGCCCGATTCCATGGAGCCTCTCATGCGGCTGGTCGCGTGGGACCGAACCACGGCCGCCAAGGCTTCAGGACGCGGGATGGTGTCCGACAAAACAGAGGAACGGTGAAAAATCTATGCTCGATTTCAGACCACGACGTACAAGCGTTGCCCTGCTGTGGACGGCCATCGGCGTGATGACGCTGGCCGCGCAGCAGCCCCCCGGCAACCCGGGGCCCGGAGACGACCCGCGCGATGACGGCGGACAGCCTCCACTGCCGATGCGCAGCGGATCGGAGCGCCGGCCGATGGGGCAAGGCCCTTCAGCCGGCCGTCCGGGCCGCCCGCCGATCGAGCGAATGTTTGGCGGCGTTCCTCCGGGGAGATGGTGGACTAATCCCTCCACCGTCCAGTTGCTGGGGCTGAGCGCCGATCAGCAGAAGCGGATCGATACGCTATTTCAGCAGAGCCGCCTCAAGCTCATCGACCTCAATGCGGCGCTGCAGCGGGAAGAAGCCATGCTGGAGCCGCTACTGGACGCGGACCGGCCGGACGAATCGAAAGTTCTTCCGCAGATCGACCGCGTAGCGCAGGCCCGAGCGGATCTGGAGAAAGCCAACGCGCGAATGCTGCTGGGGTTCCGCGGCGTGCTGACACCGGAGCAGTGGAAGAAACTGCAAACGCCTCCAACGCCTGGGGGAGCGCCGCCTCCAGGCGGTCCCGGGGGCCGGGGTCCGCGCTAAACGCCGGCCGCGCGGCTCACAAATCCGCCGCCACGCGGAAGCCATAATCCGCATAGCGGAATTCGGGTGGAATGCTGCTGCGCGCCGCGCATCGCGAGGACTTGATGTGGTGGCGCCACGCTTCTCCGCGCGAGGCTCGCCTCTAATATTATGTCCGGATAAAGATTCGAAATTGCAGGTCCACGGTCCGATATGCAAGTAGGGTG
>Ga0181520_10005308_pt1 | contig 20651 bp, 23 predicted proteins | sample PEATcosm2014_Bin_29_FD_132451 | JGI IMG/M metagenome (GOLD analysis project Ga0181520, IMG submission 132451) | Peatland microbial communities from MTU Mesocosm Facility, Houghton, MI, USA - PEATcosm2014_Bin02_30_metaG | ecosystem: Environmental > Terrestrial > Soil > Wetlands > Peat | place... | reverse complement strand
GGAGTGCAACGCGCCGAAGATCTGCCGGGACTTCGTCGAAGGCAAAGCCACCGTCGCTGTCAAGGAAGGCAGGGTCACGGTCACCTATCCCAGGAAGGCCCACAACCCGATCCTCCGACAGGTGCCCTGGCAGTTGCTGCCTCTGGAAGTGCCTGGATTGGGAGGCGCCCCCCTGGAACTCCGGTTCCTTTAGCCGCCGCTCAGGTGGCAGGGGTTAGCTGTCTGTGGCAAAAGACGCCCCGCGAAAATCGCTGCTGAGCCATCAGTCCCATCCGCCCGAGGGGCAACTTAGCACCAGGTCAAGAAGGGAGATTCAAAGAATAATCAAATCAATGTGTCAATAGTATCCACAAGTTTTTTAATGAATCTTCTAACATTGGCAATATCAATTACGCCAATCGTTCGTGGCCCCCTTGGCAGAGTAGGTTCAACATCACCTTCATGGGCTATTTTATTTCTTCGGTCCACAATTAGGGACAACTCCTTTTTGATGTCTTTGGCTTTATCATCAACGTTATCATCTGGGTACCAAACCCCAGCCACACTTTTCCATAATTCAATAGGTGAAATCAAGCGAATTGCATCAGCGACCTTATCAGGGTCCTGAAAAGTTTTTATAGAATGGCGATCTCTAACATCAAGCTCAAAATAGCTGCTTCTCAAAAATGGATTTGATGCCGTCAAAAGCTGTAAGATAAGAGCATTTGACACCAAATGTTTATTATAGGCAGCAGTCGGCGGTCTTGAGGCATTAAATATATCTAACATTTTTTCAAGAACTAGCTCGTGAATATACAAGTCTAAAGCGCTTATACGCGCAACATATTCTGAGCGCAACAGCTCATCGGTATTTAGAGCAGGAGTAACATTTGCTTGAAGATATGCGTGCACGGACATCAAATTATCGCATCGGCTCCAAACGTCCTGGAAAACGGTCTTTGCAGGCATCGAGTCTACCTACGCCATCATGCTGAATATTGAATTTGCGCATTTTTTGAATTTTTGCGAATATTGGTTCATGCTCGCTACGGTTTGTTTCCAGACTTCACCGCTTTGACGCAATTTAGCCTGGGTTAATGCAAAAACAGGCAAGCGATGCTCTTGCGAATAAGCAATAATGCTATTAAAGTCTTGAACCTCTAGGATTGGAACCCACGGCTCTATTTTTAATCGTTTTTCAAACATTTTCCGATCGATTAACCCACATTTTTCGAGGCTTGGGATGAAATCGTCTTTCATTGCCAATTTAAGCTCATCAATCCAGCGTTGAAATGCAACGGATGGGATGCCGTTTCTTGGCCTAAATTTTTGCACGACCGAACCGATGAATTTTGGTGAGGCGGTAGCAAATGGATAATCTGCATCCCTAAGCACATCGATTGAAGAAGCCATATTTGACCACTGCTTCCACCTTGGGAGAACGCTAGCAAGGGAACTAAGAGCCATTGCAGAAAAGAAATCTGGATGCAGTGGCACAATAAAGCCATCACACGACATCAATAAATTTTGATTTATTGGCCCAAGGCTTGGGCTCATATCAATAAGAACATAATCCGCGCTGTATTTTTTTGCAGTTGTATCAAGAAGGTAACGAATGGAGCCTGGCAAATTTTTCAAAGTAACCAGCGTCCCACCAAGTTGTTGAGCTATCCCAAGAGTCGTCTCGTATTCCGCAATCCCGATGTGACCTTGAAGAAGGAAAAGATTCTTGTTCCCTGGAACACTAACGCACTCAACCGGTTGAATCAATTGAGGTTTTGACTCAAAAGCAGGCGCAAGGCCATCTTTTATATTATTGGGTGGTTCGCTAATATAAATAGCTTGCAAATCAACTATTTTCCTAAATCCAAGCACTAATCCTGTAAGACTGCATTGAGGGTCAAAATCAACAATAATGACCTTCTTCCCCATGGATGCCATCATCCAGCCCAAATTAAAGGTGGTCGTAGTCTTACTCACTCCGCCTTTATGGTTAAACAAGCAGACCATCTTTGCCACGGGCGCTCCTTGGTCAGGATGAAAATCGTAAACTCCAACATTGAGGTTATGGGCAGCCTTTTAAGTATTCCTCTTTTTCCGTCAAACTGCCAGAACACTATGGTATTTGGTCCAAATTAATTCTGGAACCCAAACTTGGGGGTACCCAACATTCGTGCAATGGGCCGCCATTTGAGAAATGCAAAGCACCCCGATTCCCAAAACCTTGCTTCGAGTGCCGAGCGCTGGCACCCCTGCACCTGGTCCAGGAGGACCAGGCCCTGGGCCGGCCGCGCGGATCTCGCCGCAGGCCTCCCGGGCTTCACCCGGGACCACGGCCGCCGGCCGCACCTGGCTCCGGCGAACTTCAATAAAGGGGGCAGATGACGTCATTTTGGGGCTCTGAACACTGCTATATCATGCAGTTGACCCGCTGATTTATTTACTGCTAATTTGTCGGTGATCAATCTGCCACAAGTCAAATCATATCAACACCGCCAACGAGACATAATTACGGATATCCCAAGCTGGCCGCCGAAACGGGCGAGGCCCCCAACCGGGGGCCTCAGTCCTCCAGGGTATCACCCTCGGGTCTCGAGGCCAGCCAGTCTTCCCCCACGGCCATGGCATCCCCATAGGCGTCGGTCGAGGCCTCTTTCGTGGCGTTCTCCGGGGGGAACACGCCGCCGCCGACCTCCTGCCCCCGCTCCAGGAGCCGGAGCTTCCAGCCGCCCCCCAGCTCGGCCAGGCGCGGAAGAATCTCGTAGGTGTAGACCAGGGCCCTGGACCGCGCCACGTTCTCCCGGGCGGCCGCGATCAGCTGGGGATCCCCGTCCTCAAGCGCCGCTTCCAGGTAGGCGGCTCGCTCCTCTTCGGTGCGGAGCTGCCGCGCCGTGTCATACGGGTAGGTCCGGGATTTCTTGGGGGTCGCCATGGATCCAGTGTCCTCCGTGCGAACGTCTTACCTCAATGACCAGGTGCCGGCTTATGCGGAGTCCAATTGATGGGCAGGCCGCAACCCTTCAGGACAGCGCGCAGGTAGCCGGGGCCAGTCTCGATGGTTCCACGCTCGGCAGAGCTGACCATGGCCTGGCTCTTCTTCATCTTTTTGGCGAGCTGCGCCTGGGTGAGGCCGGCGGCGACCCTTGCGGCCTTCAAGGTCCGCCCAAAGGCTTTGCACATGAATTCATCGGCATCAACCAAATCGGTCATGTCGAAGGGGTCCGCTTCCGGCATCCCCTCGGAGGGCACCTGGCCCAGCAGCTTCAGGTATTCCTGTTCAGGGATGAGGGCGAAACGCTCACCGCGAATTTCAATGACAGGGCTTGTGTTCATGGGGACCTCCTATTTCTTGGGGGGGTAGGGGGGCAAGTACGCGACGGAGCGATGACGAATGCGAATGATGACGACATGGGTTTCTAGTGGGCGGAAGATCAAGCGCCAATCCTGCTTGACCTTGAGTCGTGCGCAGCCGGCCCAGACGTTGGAAAGGTGCTTCACCCCTGGAACCAGGGGCCAGGCCTTGAGCCGCTTTTGTTCCTCCCGTGTCGCGAGCTGGATGAAAGGGTCCAATCTCTCGAAGTCTTCCCGGGCGGCCGCGTTCATCTTGACTTCCATCATTCCTCCGCATACCTAATATTAGTGATAACAGGCATCACCGCAAGCCCCAGCTCCCGAATCCCCCCCATGCCTCTTCCTGGTATGGGATAACCCGTCAGTTGGGGGTAATCCCAGCCGCCGGCACGGCCCTTCCCGCAGGCCTCCCGGGCTCCGTCCGGACCACGGCCGCCGGCCGCACCTGGCCGGCGCGGATCTGCGCGAGCTGCGCCAAGGCCGCCCTTTACTAGGAAGAGGAAAACCGCCCGCCTGGCCACCAGGTTTCCGGATCCCGCCAGCTCGCCGCCCCTGCACCTGGTCCCCGTGTACCGACTAGAACGATGATCCCCGTTCCGGTGGACCAGGCCCGGGCCGGCGGTGCGAACCTCGCCGCAAGCCTCCCGGGCTCCGCCCGGACCCTGCCCGCCGGCTACGCCTGGCCGGCGCGGATCCGCGCCGGCTGCGCTCGCAGGACCGCCCCCAGGGCGGGCCTCGAGTACCGCCGGCCACGTGGCCACCTGATTCCGGTGGACCAGCCTACGGCCGCCGGCACGGCCCTTCCCGCAGCCCTCCCGGGCCACGGCCGCCGGCTGCGCCTGGCCGGCGCGGATCCCCAACAAGGCTCCGCCCTAGCTCACCGGGAAACCCCAGTGTTCTAGGGCGGAGTCCGTTTCGTTCTAGCCTTCGGCTAGTCCTGGACCTCGATGGACCCGGAAGAAGCCGAGTAGTGAAGCCGGGCATTCCCCCATGACGTCCGGGGGGATTGACTGGATGCCCTGAAAAGTGGGCAGGATGCATCCTTGTTGATTTTTTGACTTAATAACTTTGCAAAGTCAAAATGTTATGGTTTCATGTTGTGGTGGGGGTTTACCGTGATCATATCCGCATGGTCAGACAAAGGGGGACAGGGCAAGACAACCCTGGCCGTGAATGTTGCGGCATGTTTAAAGGTTCCTTTGATTGATCTCGACCCCCAGGCTGATGCGGCCCGTTGGGCGGCTCGTGTGGGCCATCCCTGCACAGCTTTTGGTGAGGAAACGGAGCCCGAGGACGTGGCCAAACAAATCGCGCCCAAGTTCACATCAGATGATCTGGTGGTGGTTGATTGTCCTCCTGGGCATCACACCAGGTCTCTTCTCGGAATGAGTCTATCCCGACTCACTATTATCCCCGTCAAGTCTGGGGATGCGGATCTAGCTGCTTTTGGTCGTGCCATAGAGCGCGTTCAAGAGATTCGACAGCGTGGAAACCCAGATTTGGAAGTTGGAGTGGTTCTAAATTTTGCTCGGGGAACACGTTGGAGCCATGTCACACACGAAGCCTTGTCACGCAAGACCAACCACTTTCACTACCTTGGCGAGATTGGGCTACGGCAATCAGTTGAGGATTCCTATCGCCACGGGAAAACCCTGCTTTCGATGGGGGGGGCGACGGCCCATGAGTTCAGAAGCGTTCTACAGCATCTTCTTGACCTTAACATTTTTAACATCATACCTTAATGGGGGTATAAAAACATGACGTCAACAAATCAAAAAGCCAGCGCCGGTGATGTTCTTGGAGCGATTGGGATTGGCACAAAAGAAATGGGAACCCGCCATCTTCCGGTTCTTGGGAAAGCGAAGATAGGACGGCCTCCAGTTGGGAAGGTCCAGTTAACGTGTCGGGTAACTCCAGATCTCCTGAATTTGCTGGATGAAGAGGTCAATCGCTTACGGAAGGCGGGTGTAGCACGTGCGAAGGCCTCTCAGGGGCCTGTATTAGAAGCATTGGTTCGACGCGCATTGCAGCAATCACCCTTAGTTCCGGAAGATTTGAACCAAGGGAAACAACCAAATGACTAGGGAACCAGATGTTGACCAAGAAATCGAATTTTACAACCTTGTTATGCGCTGCCAGGCTGGCGAGGCAACACCGGCTGAACGGCTTGCTGTTCGTCGTGCAGTTGTAGATTACACAAGGCTATCAAGGGGAGATCGCAAAGATGCTCTAAAACAACTCTTCAGAGAGCATACTGACAATATAAAAGCAGATCCGTTCAAAAATACGCCAAATAATGACCCAAAAGCCAACAACAACAACAACAACAACAACAGCGTCGCTCCACCACAAAAGAAACCATCAAAGCCTCGCGACCAGATGGGTGAAATCAAGGATACAAAGGACCGGCGCGGGCTCACGAAGAAAGAACACCGCCAACTCGACACATTGGAGCAGCTGCGGTTCACGGATCCAGGGGAACGGGAGGTCGCCCTGGTGAGTCAGGCCCTCACCCTCTGCCCTCTCCCGTTCCGGAAGCCCGTGGGCAACAAGGTGGAACGCCAGGTGCAGATCCCTGGTGGGGTCCTCGATGTCGTGTTCACCTTCACCGGCAAGAAGGGCAAGGGGTCCCTGGCCTACGGGAACGATGCCGTGCTCCTTGACCTGCTCTGCTCCGAAGCCCGGCTCAAAAAGTCGCCCGAGGTCACATTCGATCGGGCCTACGAGCTGCTGGAGCTGCTGGGGATCAAGTCGGATGGTGGGAGTGTCTACGCAGACCTCAAGAAGCGCTTGGTGCGACTCTCGACCCTTCACATCTACGTGGAGCGTCGGGGAGAAGTGGCGGTAAACCTGCGCGTAGTGGACATCAGCAACCTTCGGGTGCCATCCCAGCAAGACTTAAAGCGAGAGAATGCCGGGGAGAAGCCATTGATTCCTTACGCCATCAGGTTCTCTCCAGAATTCTTCGCTGACCTGATGGGAAACTATGTGCCCTTACCTCATGCCGTGGTGATGGCGTTCAAGGGCTCGCCGGTTGAATACAGCCTGGCCAAGTGGCTGGTCCACCGCATCCACATTGCCAAGGGGGAAAGCCTCGTTGCTTGGGATGACCTGCAGGCAGAGCGCGGCTCTGTGGATAGCAACATGGACCGGTTCAAGCTCAAAACCCAGAACGTCATCAAGAAGCTCTGGGAGGCCTGGCCGGAGATCACGGCGGCCGTAACCCGGGAGCGGGGGGGACTTCGCATCAAACCACCCAAAGCCAAACTCCTTTGATTTCCACAATTGCCTGTGGAAAGGGGGGTTTTCCACCGTCAATGTAGGTATGGTTTTCCCGTCAAAGTAGGTAGGGTTCCACCGTCAAAGTAGGTAGGGTTCCACCGTCAAAGTGGGTAGAGGATAAGGAGCAGTCATTCTTTTGCAGTCATTCTTTTGCAGTGAATCTTTCAGTCATTTGGCTCCGCCGACCCTGCGGATTTCCCAGAAACAAAATCAGGAACGGCCCCCAATGGGGCCGCCACTGCCTGACCTCGATATGTATCTCGCGGTCCGCCCCGCCAGGCCCGTGCCTTCGCTTTGCTGCGGCACGGCTGCGGCCTCCGGCCGCGGGCTTCGCCTCCTGGCTCTCGGGGCGTCCGTGAAAGATCCGCCGGCACCTGGTCTTTTCCTGACCCCCCAGCGGTTGGGTTTCGCTCGCGGTCACCCATCGGACCCATCCCCTTGCGGGGGGTCCGAAGGGTGACGGCAGCAGCAGGAGGCAAGGAAGGCGGAGCCTTCCTGAAAACCTGCCAAGGAAAGGGGAGGAACCGAGGGATCTGGCAGCAGTATTCCGGGCCTTTGGCCCTCAGTTCGCTTTCTGAAGGAACCTGGAGAGCCCCCATTCATGAAAACACCCGGGGACAGTCAAGGCGATGCACAGCAGAGCGGCGGCCTCGGCTTCCGCCTGTTCCTCTTCTGGGGGCAGGAACCGCCCCAGCTTCGCGTACAAGGCCTCTGTGGTCCGTTTCCCGTCCGCCAGCAGCTCCGGATAGTCCTCACGGCCTCTCAGCTCAAAATAGGCCATGTCTGGGAACTCGAGGCGTCCACGAAGACGCCCCGGACGCTGAATGGGGTTTCCCTGCCCCTGTTGCATGTTGATCCCCCACCTGGTCTTTCTGTCCGTCAGTCCGTGTCGTTATCCAACACCATATCCTCGGATCCATGGGCGAGCAGTGCCCCCCGGGAGCATCTTACATATGTAGTCCCGATGGGACTACGCTACAACCGGACAAACCCAGGGGAGGATTCCCATGAGCATCGCCGACACTTACGTTCGCGCTCGCATTGACAAAGCGACCAAAGCCCGCGCCACCGATGCACTTGCAGCCATGGGCATGTCTGTTTCTGACGCCATCCGATTGTTGATGTTCCGGATTGCCGAGGAACAACGCCTCCCCTTTGATGTGCAGGTACCCAATGCAACCACCCGAAAGGCCATTGCAGAGCTTGAAGCGGGCAAGGGTAACCATTACGAAAGCGTGGCCGCGCTGATGGCGCACTTGCAGGCACGTGCAGACGAATGATTTAGGGGTATGCGTCCACGCATACCCCCAGATTGGGGTATCCCAGGGCCTGTTCCAGCAGCGCAGCCTCGCTGCCCTGGGAAACGCCAGAGCCTCAGTTGGACGACACCCATGGACTGCAAAACCTGGTCTTGACTCCTCAGTGGCAGTAAGAGGAACCGCTTGCATCCCTCGCTAAAAGTAATACATTTAGAAAGGGAGGAGGGATGGAATTCATTTGGGACGATCCAAGCGACCCAGAGGGAAACGTCGCACACATTTTAAGTGATCACCCAAACATGAAGCCGGAGTTCATCGAAGAGCTTTTCACCACCTGGAGCGGAGATGAAAACGTATTCGAGTCCGCCCGAAACGGAATTCATTTCCTGGTTCTGGAAAAAACTCATCAGCAAAAACTCTACCGAATCGTTTTTGAAAAACTTGGGCAGCAGGTGAAGGTGAAAACCGCTTTTCGGATTTCGAAGCGCAAAGGAGGAATGCAGCCATGACCACCAAGAAGAACACCAAGTCGATGGATGAACTACTCCGGCTGGTGCCTGATACGGGATTCACCCACGGGAATGAATCAAACGCGAATGCGGAATTCGTTGCGCACCATCCCGAAGAATGGAAACCGCTCGTCCTGTCCCAAAAGGGCCGGCCCAAGCGGGGCGAAGAAACCGGGAGCGTCGTCAAAAGTGTTCGCTTTCCGGAAAACGTCTGGCGACTCATGGAAGAGAAAGCCAAGGCTCAACACTTGAACCTCCACACGGCAATCCGCGCAGCGGTTCTGGAATGGGCGGCCAAGCACTGAGGGTTTGGGCTCTCACCCCCATGTCCATAATTTTCGGCTACCGGGTTTCATTCCAAAGCGCGTCAAAAACCATCTGTCGCAGCTCCTCTTTCAAGGCGCGGTCTTCTTCCTCTCCCTCAAAGAGATCACCAACCAAGGTGCCGACGCTCAGCGTCACCATCTGCTCGATGGCATCACGAATTCCCTGCTCAGCCAATTCTAAAGGGAAGGCGGTCCGGTACCCCTGGAGTGCTGTCCGGAACCCCTTGAGATTATCCCGACGCGGCTTTTGCAGCTCCGGGGTTGGGGTGTCAGATCCCATGTCGCTCATCGCGTAGAACGTGCAGAGTCCGCCCAAACCTTCAACCAAATATCGCCAGGCCAATTCTTCCCGGGCTATTTCCGTTAGCTCGGGATTCCGCATTGCAGCGGTGCACTCGGCCTGGTCCACCAGGTGCAATCGCCCCATCCGCTCGATCGATGCTTTTCCGGCCATCACCGCCCGGTACGCTTGTTTGTCGTCTCCGAGCACCCGGTACAGGTTTAGGAGAAATCGAGATGCAGCCACGACTTGCAGGGTCCAGGTATTAACCCGATCCTTCATTCGAGATTCATTCATTCAGAAACTCACGCAGAATTATGGATCGATTGTTCCCAGCAATGGTATTGCTTGGAAGATCCGCCGAAGGAACACTCAATATCCCGCTCTTGCCGCAACGGGATAGCTTCCCATGATGAGGGCTCACCGGCAGCGGAGCAAAACCAATGATCTCCAGTTGCGGAATCAGTTTGGCTGGAAGATGATGAACATAGTAGATACCCCCCCCAAAAGGGGTATCTACGCCAAAACCCACGGAGGCATAGCCTCTCGCGGGTTCCTCAAAGGAGGTAATACGTGGCCGGATACTACGGCAAATCTTTTACCAGAAGTAGCGGGGCCACCAACAAAGGCACCGCCTCCCAAGCCATGGATTACCTCACCGACGACCACGATTCAAAACGAATGAGTCTGGTATCCGAAGGCGAGCTTGCGTACATGGCGAGAATCAATCCGGGATACAAAACAAATTTCGAGGGTGGGCGAATCCCTTTGATGGGGTACGGTCGTTGCGAAGGCCTTTCTGAAAAGGGAATGAAGGCGATATTGGAAGCGAGCTGCAAACCCGTTTACCTTTCCGCTCTTGGTTACAAGACCAGGGCGACGGAAGGATACAAAAGTCATGTTTTGACATTGCCGAAGGAGCTTTCCCTGTTGGCCGAAACAGATCCGGCCAAAGCCAAGGCCGCTATGGGCAGAGCAATAAGAGACACCTTAGAGAAGTCCTACCCTGGAAAAGAATACGCCGCAGTCGCTTCAATTCACACCCGAAACTCGAATGGCGAAATCCATTACCACGCTCATATCCTTGTCGGAAAATTCGTCAAGGATATTCCGTCTGGGAAAACACACAGCATCAACAATGCATCCGCCATGGGAGGAAATGCACGCGAGAGTGCGAGAATGAAAGATGCCTGGAAAAGATCGGTTGAACGAGAATTCCATCAGGAAATGGGGGTAACCGTCAACCAGAGGCAGGACGGCAATTTTGTAATAACGACAAAATACGGTAATACAATAGCGCCATTGAATCGGGTAAGCCGAAGAGAGATGGAATTAAGAATTGCACCAAGCGTTGTCAGCCTTGGGAAGGACGGGCAGGAATATACCAAACCTTTCACTCTGAATAAAATGGATCAAAAGATTTACGAAATCGCAAGCCAGGATCGTGGCCGACAAGGTTGGAACCGCGATGCCTTCCTGAAGGCTTTCCCAAAAGAGGCTGTCCGAATCGAAAGATATGAAGCCAGGGTCACGACGCTTCAGGGTATCGGCTACATTTCCGAAACCGGAAAGGCTTCGGACAACTTCAAAATTCATGCAGAAGTAAAGTGGGGAAACGATTCTCCACAGTTGGCTCAAATCCGTATGGATCTGGAAAACGAAACCAAGGCGAAGAATAATTCGGCCTTGAGCGTTCCCGTTGGAACCCCATTGCAAAAGGCCTTAACAGATAACCCAAAGGTCGGGCCGCGAATTGCGGCCCTTGGTCTGTCACCCAAGGATATCCACCGGGCGGAATCAACCTGGCAGGAACAAAAGCCAAGGCCCACCAAAGAGCTTAGAGAATTGGTGAACGCCGAAATGGATCTTGCCAGCAGCAAAAAGAAAGAGGCCGTCGAGATCGCGGCTTCGTCTTCTATTTACGACAGGACCGCCATCCAGGATAGGTATGCCAGGGAGCGGAAAGGGATTGAGGATCGGGTTGAGCAATTACGCCCACTGGCCGAGAAGAGTCTACGCCACCCAGACTTTAGAATAACCAAGATCCAATTTTCGGACATTCAGCAGGATGAAAGGGCGCTCGCACGGATCGATTCCAGAATCCAGGGATTGGAAACCAGCCGGGCAGACAAACTTAAAACGGCCGAAACTCCACAAGCCGCCGACAAAATCAACCATTGGCATGATTCAAGGATTCGGCCGCTTGAGTCTACACGCACCAAACTTTTCGATCAGATCCAGGAGAAGCACGAACGCCTATTGTCGGAGTCCGAAACTCCCACCCAGGACCTCTCCAACCGATTTAAGGAAAAATCCCGCTACTCGGTTATTGCCAATGGACAAGAAAACCATCGGGGATCCGAGCAGCAATCCCAGACGGGCCGGCCAATCAATTATTCGCGGCGGGTTGGAGACACCGCCTTACGCCGTGTCACAGGGCATATGCAAGGCCTGGTTAAGCTGATCCGGACCGCCATGGAGATTCGAGAAGAGATTACAAAAATAAAGGATCGGATTCCGCCCGAGAAGATCCAGGACATGCGCCGTGGGGTCGACGTGTTGACCAAGGTTGGGGGCGCAGAAGGGAAGGCGCTTGAATCTTGGAGAGGCAAGGAATCAGAATTGGCGGCGCGTACAGCGGTAAACGGGAAGGCCCCAGCCGGCCAGGTTGGCACACTGGTTGACCATGGGAAAGCGAGGTTCAGGAACGATCCTTTGGCCAATGAATCCTATTTCGTAAGGATCCGGCAGCATACCGGAGATGAGAAAACATATTGGGGGGTCAATATTGAAAAGGCCATCAAGGATTCTGGTGTTCAACGGGGGGAACCGGTCGAAATTAAGAGGACCGGACAAGATGAGGTTAGTCCCCTGCGGAATGTGCTGGATAAATCCGGAAAGGTCACAGGGCAAAAACAAGTAACGGCTCAGCGGAGCAATTGGGAGGTCAAACCTTACGTTGGGGTGATACCACCCCCACCTAAAACTTTGTCAGATTCCACGTTCGCGGCAGCAAAAGAAGCTGGCAGGGTTGGCACCCAAATGAATAGAGCCGATAAGATATTGGAGACGAATCCAACACCTGTTCCTGGCCAGCTCAAATCGATGGAACTACAGATTCAAAGATTCAATGCCCGGGCCGAAGCTCTTGGGATCAAGAGTCCGTTCCAAAAACAGGTTTTGGAATCAATCAGCCCTAAACAATTGGCTGGTGTATTCAAGGAAGACAAAGCCCTTGAGAAACTGAGCAGCGGCGGGGATGCCTGGGGAGCCGTGAAATCGCAAGCGATTCAGGCCGCCATGGGAAGTGCAATGAAAATTTCTAGACTTGCCGTAGAAACAGGCATGGGACTTACCAAGAGTAGCCCCTTCGGAGGTTGATTTGTGCGAGCTGACAAGCTAAATGATAATCAATTTATTATGGCACTGGGTGAAGGTAGAAGGTCAGACCAATCAGATTTGCAGGGGTGCGTCCACGCACCCCTGCAAATCTGAAGGTGCTGGGGTCACCGCACCAAAAGGAATTTTTCGTACGCTAAGAACAGTTCATATGGATGTTAGCCGGCCCCCCACAGATCCGTGGCCCAATGCTCTCAGAGGGTTGTCGAATCCGTCGCCAGACCCTCCAGGTAGCTGGCGACGAGCTGCCTGCTTTCACCCAGGTCACGAAGCTTCGAATCCAGCCGCTCGACCTCCCGGCGCAATGCGGCACGTACGGCGTTACAAGGCTTAAACCTTGGCTGCTCGCCGAACATGCAAGGCAGCAATACGCGAATGGTCTCCAACTTCAAACCAGACGCACTGAGCATGCGAATGCGCCCGGCGGCCTGGATTTCAGCCTCTCTATAGTCCCGATAGCCTGATTCCGTGCGCGTCGGTTGCAGCAGGCCCTCTTGCTCGTAATAGCGCAGCATCCGCTCGCTCACTCCAGTGAGTCGCGCCAAGGCTCCAATCCGCATAGCCAACTCCTCAAGGCCTATTGACTTTGACAGTACTGTCAAGGTTTAGCCTTGAATTCTTATGAGCCGGAAGGGAGGTTCGAGGTCATGGCAGTCATCGACATCGCAGGCGCGCGGGTATCCTATCAACGGGATGGGCAAGGCCCAGGGCTGGTTTTCGTGCATGGCACCGGCGGCGATTCGCAAAGCAACTGGGGGCATCTGGTCAAGGACTTCTCGACCCAGTGGACCGTGATACGGCCCGACTACTCCGGTTCTGGCACCACGGAGGACGATGGGCAGCCACTAACGGTGGCGTTCCTGGCCTCCCAGGTGGTGGGCGCGGCCAGGGCCGCCGGCGCCGTGCCGTTTGATCTGGTGGGATTCTCCCTAGGGGCAAGCATCGCCGCCTATATCGCCTCCGAGTACCCCCAGGAGGTATGCTCGGTCGTCCTGCTGGCAGGTTTTGCTTCAGGCAATGATGGCCGCCTCAATCTGGAGTTCAGTCTGTGGCGCGACCTGATCCGCACAGACCGCAAGGCAATGGCCCGGTTGCTGCTTTTGACGGGCTTCAGTCCCGACTTCATGAACAAGCTGAGTCCAAGCCAGATCGACGAAAACATCGAATCTATCCTCACTGGCAACCGATGGGAAGGTATGGGCCGCCAAGTGGAGCTTGACTTAACCCTGGATGTGCGAGAACAGGTCAAACGCATCGCCAAGCCGACGCTGGTGATCGGTTGCAGCCACGACCACATGGTGCCACCCGCACATGCGCGGGCTCTGGCAGGGGACATTCCTGGTGCGCGCTACACAGAACTGGACAGTGGGCACCTAGCGCCGCTGGAACGTCCTGATGAGTTCGCGCAACTGGTGCAAGACTTCCTGCAGGCACAGGGGCGAGGGGCGGGATTCCGCGCTCGGTTCGGAACGCAAGCAGATATCGTCAATTCTGAATGGAGACAATGATGGCATTGGTTTCAGATCCAATAACCATACGGGGTAATAAAATCAAGAATCGGATCGTAATGGTCCCAATGGTCACGTTTTCATTCCACGGGGACGACGGGGCCTATTATGGAATGCAGCACGTGGAGCATTATGCCCAACACGCCCAGGGCGGGGCCGGGATGATCATTGTGCAGGCCACCAACGTGTCGGGCGCTGCCACTTCCACGAACCAGTGGTCTGCCGATAATCGGAGGTTTTTGACGCAGATAGCCAAAAGCTGCCATCGCCAGGGCGTTACCGCCATGATACAACTGGCTTGTGGAAACCTTGATATTAACATATTATCAATCTCTGAGATCCAATTGATTCAGAAGGACATGAAACAGGCTTGCATCTGCGCTGGCGAAATGGGCTTCGACGGCGCCGAGTTCCACTTCGCCCACGGGTTCACTCTGTGCAAGATGCTGGACGCGGCCGAGAACCGGCGAACCGATCAGTTTGGCGGCAAGATTGAAAACAGAACGCGGATTCTTACCGAAATCCTGCCGGAGATTCGCGCACAGGTCCCCCCGAACTTCCTGGTCGGCGTACGCATGGGCGAGTACCAGCCGAACTGCAGCGATGGCACCGCCGCGGCCCTGGCCTTCGAGCAAGCCGGCATTGATCTCCTCCACATTTCCTTCGGCATGCATGAGCCCGGGCAGGCTGCCCCTGAGGACTTCATCTGCAGCCGAATGGCCTACAGTGGGCATCGGATCCGCCGCTCGGTCCACATCCCGGTGATCGCCGTGGGTGAATTGCGCACGGAAGAGCAGGTCCGCTACCTGGTCGAGAAGGACTATGCGGACTTCGCGGGCATCGGCCGGGGCATGCTCGCTGATCCGCAATTCGCCAACCATGTCATGAATAGCAAACCCATCAATGCCTGCCATGGCTGTAGGCGGTGCTTGTGGTTTACAGACCACTTCAAGTGTCCGGCACGACGAGCGAGCAGCGCGGCGGCCAACCTAACCCGATGAATCCAGAACTTCTGGCACACCCTCGGGATCACGGCACTATACGGAAATTCCGGTACGATATGAATTCCCCACCGAGTTGCGCTGACCTTTTTTGGGGGGCCAAGGTGGATGGCCAAGAATCGCCTGGCCAATTTAGATCGTGTTTGATCTTCTTGGCTACCCGCTCTAAGCTTGGCTAAATAGGGTATACCCAACTTGGCGAGGAATCATGAACGTGGCCCGCATCTACCTCCGAGTCAGCACCGACGAACAGGACCTCACCCGGCAGGCTGAAATCGAGCACAGCACCCGAGCAGCCGGCTACTACGTTGCCGGCGTTTACCGGGAGAAGGCCTCGGGCGCCCGGGCCGACCGCCCCGAGCTGCTACGCATGATCGCTGACCTGCAATCCGGGGAAGTGGTGGTTGCCGAGAAGATCGACCGCATCAGCCGACTCCCTTTGGCCGAGGCCGAACAGCTGATCGCGTCCATCCGGGCCAAGGGCGCGAAACTGGCCATCCCGGGCGTGGTCGATTGGTCCGATCTCGCGGCCGGAGCTGAGGGCGTGGCCAGGATCGTGCTGGAGTCGGTCCAGGAGATGTTGCTCAAACTGGCGCTGCAAATGGCTCGGGACGACTATGAGACCCGACGTGAACGGCAGCGCCAAGGTGTCCAACTGGCCAAGGCCACCGGGAAGTACAAGGGCCGGGTACCGGATGCTTCGACCCATCAGCACATCATCGCGTTGCGCGGCTCTGGCCAGAGCATCAAGCGCACCGCGGAACTGGCTGGGTGTAGCGAAAGCCAGGTAAAGCGCATCTGGGCGCTCCACTTGACCGATGTCTCTGCGGCGGCGTGCGTACAAGCGCAATCTTAGCCAGGCCGATCTTCAAGGCCGTTTTCCCAGAAAAGGCATTCCCATGCCCCGACGCGACTATCTGACCGCCCTCCAACAGGCTGCTCTTGTTGCCCTCCCTGAAGATGAGGGCGAATTCATCCGCCGCTATTCCCTTACCACGCCTGATCTGGCCCTCATCCAGCAAAGGCGCGGTGATGCCAACCGTTTGGGGTTCGCCGTCCAGCTCTGCCACCTCCGCTTTCCTGGGCAGGTTCTGGGGCCGAGAGAAAGCCCAGACCCGCGTTTGCCAAACTTCGTGGCCCATCAGCTTGGCCTCGACCCGGGCGGATGGGCCGAGTACGCCCAACGGGACGAAACGCGCCGGGAGCACCTTCAGCTCATCCTTGCCGCCGGTGGCTACCGCCAATTCTCGGTGGCCTTCTATCGAGAGCTGGCCGTCTGGCTGCTTCCCCTGGCCATGCAGAGCGATCAGGGCATGGTGTTGGCCCAGGCAGTCCTGGAGGAACTTAGAAACCGAAAGGTCATCGTTCCGCCCATTCCGGTGATCGGGCGGCTCTGTTCCGAGACCGGCACCCGGGCCTTGCGCCAGATTTACCGGGCCCTGACGGAACCCCTTGGGTCCACCCGCAGGATGCGCTTGGATGCTCTGTTTCAGCCAAAGGAAGCAACCCCGGGAAGCGTTTTGACCTGGTTGCGCCAGCCCGTGGCGGCCACGGGGCCGCACCACCTGATGGATTTGATCGAGCGATTGCGCTGCATTCGGGATCTCGACCTGCCGCAGGAGTTGGCCAACGCGGTCCACCAGAACCGTCTGCTGAAGCTGGCCCGAACTGCGGAACAGTCCACGAGCCAGCACCTCGGGCGGTTTGAGGATGACCAGCGCCATGCCCTTTTGGTGGCGCTGCTGCTGGAGACCCGCGCCACCCTGACGGACGAATGCCTCGCCATGCACGACCGCATCATGGGGGCGCTATTCGCGCGGGCGAAGCGGCGCCACCTGGAGGCCTTCGCCGATTCAGCGCAGACCATCAACGAGAAGGTGCGGCTGTTCGCCAAGGTCGGGCACGCCTTGGTAGAAGCCCGGAAAAGCGGCTTGGATCCCTTCACCGCCATCGAAACTGTGATGCCCTGGGAAGCTTTCGAGGCCAGCGTGACCGAGGCTGCCAGCATCGCTAAGCCCGGCGCGGACGACTCCCTCGGTCTGATCGGAACCTCGTATTCGCAGATCCGGCGGTATGCTCCGGCGCTCCTGGAGACCTTTGAATTCAAGGCCGCGCCCGTGGCGGAAGAGCTGCTGAAGGCGATTCTGCTCCTCCGGAAGCTGGACGCGGCCGGGACCCGCGACATTCCGGAAGACGCGCCTTCGGGCTTCATCCGGAAACGTTGGGAGCCCCTGGTTCGCGGTGATGGCGGGCTTGAGCGCCGGTTCTACGAACTCTGCGTCCTTTCGGAGATGAAGAACGCCCTTCGGTCAGGGGATCTCTGGATTGCCGGGAGCAGGCAGTTCAAGGATTTCGAGGACTACCTCCTCACGCCACCCGCATTCAGCGCCCTGAAGGCGGAGGGGCTGCCGCTGCCCGTGGAGCCGGCCGGAGAGCGGTACGTGGGGATGCGCCTGGAACTCCTTCGGGAGGAGCTGATCAAGGTCAATGCCCTCGCCGAGAAAGGGGCTCTGCCGGATGTCACCTTCACCCAGGGGGGCCTCAAGGTGACTCCCCTGACCAACCTCGTCCCCGAGGAGGCAGATGCGGCCATGCGGAAGGTCTATGACCTGATACCGCACATCCGCGTCACGGAGCTGCTGCTGGAGGTTGACCGCTGGACGGGCTTCTCCCGACATTTCACGCACCTGAAGAGCGGGGAGCCTGCCTCGGATCCCCGGCTGCTGCTCACGGCGGTTCTGGCCGATGGGATCAACCTCGGCTTGTCGAAGATGGCGGAGGCCTGCCCCGAGGCCAGCTACGCCAAGCTCTCCTGGCTTGCGGCCTGGCATATTCGGGACGAAACCTATACCAAGGCCCTGGTCGAACTGGTCAATTCCCAGCATCAGCAACCGCTGGCCCGGATCTGGGGTGGGGGGACAACGTCCTCCTCGGATGGTCAGCGTTACCGGGCCGGAGGCCGTGGGGAGCCTGGCGGGCAGGTAAACCTGAAATACGGCACCGACCCGTCGGTCATGGTCTACACCCACATCTCGGATCGGTACGCCCCGTTCCACAGCCGGGTCATCAACGCCACGGCCAGGGATGCCACCTATGTCTTGGATGGCCTGCTCTACCACGAGTCGGACCTTCGGATTGAGGAGCACTACACGGACACCGCCGGCTTCACCGACCACGTCTTTGGGATGTGCCACCTCCTGGGCCACCGCTTCGCGCCCCGGATCCGGGATCTCGCGGACAAGAAGCTCTACCTCCCGGATCGGGATGGCGCCTATCCGGCGCTGTCCAGCATGGTCGGCGGGACGATTCAGAAGGCACATCTCCTGGCCCACTGGGATGAAGTGCTCCGGCTGGCCGCTTCAATCCGGAACGGCACCGTCACGGCGTCGCTCATGCTCCGGAAGCTGGGCAGCTATCCCCGGCAGAACGGCCTGGCGGTGGCCCTGCGGGAAGTGGGGCGGGTCGAACGGACCTTGTTCGTCCTCCAGTGGCTTCAGGATCCGGCGTTGCGTCGGCGGGTCCAGGTCGGGCTGAACAAAGGTGAGGCCCGCAACGCCCTGGCCCGCGCCGTGTTCTTCAACCGCCTGGGGGAGATGCGGGACCGGGGCTTTGAGAACCAGAACCACCGGGCCAGCGGGCTCAACCTGGTGGTGGCCGCCATCATCCTCTGGAACACCGTCTACCTGGAACGGGCCTTGGAGGTGCTCCGGAAACGCGGCGACCCCATCCGGGAGGACCTCGTCCCCCACCTATCTCCTCTGGGCTGGGAGCACATCAACCTCACGGGTGACTATGTTTGGAGCCTCAGCAGCCAGGTTGCCCAAGGCCACCTGCGATCAATGAGCTATTCTTAGCGTACGTAAATTTCCGTTTGGTGCGGTGACCCCGTGCTCACAGCGTTCGGACAGCTCTGGGAACCTGGTGGACCTGGTCCGCTGAACACGCCAACAGTGGGCCAGGGGACCAACGGAGCAGAGGGCCAGGCCGAGGGTATGCGTGCACGCATATGGGCCAGTCCGGTTGATGGGCTGAACCCGAGGGTGGTCCAGTCCTCTGAGACGGTGGACGTGGCGATCCGCTCCGAGATGGTGTGGCATAGTTGATCCACACCCACATTTCCCAGGAGAGTTTGATGCGCTTGCCGATGCTGTCCATCTCCTGCCTGTCCATGCTCTTCCTTGCCGGGTGTGGAAAGCCAGAGATCGTCCCTATGAATGGAGACACCTACCTGGTGAGCAAGAGAAGCGCCCAGGTTTCATCCTAGGGCCGGTCAAGGCCTGGACGCGGCGATCCGCGCATAGTTGGACGGCGTAGAATCCACCCATTTCCATGAGGCTGCCATGCACACCCAGGAAGAGACGGAAGCCGGTTCATGACGGGCCGGGGGTAGCCACTCCCCACGAAGCCGAGGGGGTGTGTACACTCACCCCCTCGGATTCTCACGGGTTACCTCGTCCAAGCCCTAAACGGGGGTCGTAATGGTTGGGTTCCCGGCTGCTTGATCCCTGGTTACACCGTTGTTGGTATTACCCCTACTGAAATAGTTGAGATTGTGGCCCAGGTGGGATACCCGTGGGGCTGGGGTAAATAACCTGGTAGTCGTTTGCAATTGTTTTAAATATGACGATTTTGTCAAATCCGTTTGAATGGACGGGCGCAGTTAATGCATCAGGGATTTTCTGGTCCATGGCGTGGTTCCAAAAATCCATACATAATAGGAGCCAATTTTGAGTCATATGTCCATATAAACCTTTTGCCAGTTTCTCTTCTTTATCACTAATACGAGAAAAAAGTATTTTCTCATTTAACGGATCAACTGAAGAATAGTTGCTTATTGTCCACCTGAAATCGTAAGAATTGGAACGATCGTAAATCTGTACCAAGGAAAATGTATTTTCAAATGGGTGCAATAATGATAGCCCTATCTGAATACCATCTTTGACGATTGGAGAGTGATTTGCCACGGCTGCTCGTACGGTCAATGCCAAAAACTGAGCCAGGCCGGGTTGATTTAGGCGCGTAATTCCACTTCGCTCTTTGAATGAAACGAAAACCCTATACCTGTTGGATGAATTTGCCTCGAATAGTGAACGCGCCATATCAACAAGTTGTAACTGAAATATTGACTGGCGGGCGACCCCCAGCAGATCATTCCCATCGTCTCGGTATAGTTGCGCTAATTCAATGCCCAAGGATGTGTTTTTATCGAACCTGATGAAAAAGTCTGGCTCCTGCCCGGGGATGCCCTTTTTCAATATCCCTGGGGGGAAAAGAGGGTAGATAGCTCTGAAACCCTCTATGTAGCGCCACTCAAGAGCTTCATTGCTAAGGGGGGGGGGCTTCTCAGAGGATTTGGACATGAAAGCTTCTCCTCTACCACGATTGGATGGCAGAATACCCTGCGAACCGCCCACAGAGCTATAGCTCGCGCCCCCCGTCTTTTTGTAGGAAACGGAGCAGGGACCCGTTGGTGCCGCGGCTGCGTAAAATTTCTTCTGTAAGTACGCCCCCCGGGCCGCCGCCGGCGGCCGGGTAGCAAAGGGGCCATTGGCTCCAGTAGGTTGGAAGTGTCTAAGCAACCGCCTACGAAAGGAAACCAATGGCCGAGTTGAAGTTTGAGGTCCCTGAGGGGGCTGTGGAAGGACTGTTTTCGCAACCGGGGGGTGAAGGCTTCCGGGTGCTGGTAGAAACCGTGGTCCAAGCCCTGATTGAAAGGCAGGCTGATGAGCATTTCAATGCCCCCTGGAATGCGAGGGG
>Ga0181520_10005307_pt1 | contig 20652 bp, 15 predicted proteins | sample PEATcosm2014_Bin_29_FD_132451 | JGI IMG/M metagenome (GOLD analysis project Ga0181520, IMG submission 132451) | Peatland microbial communities from MTU Mesocosm Facility, Houghton, MI, USA - PEATcosm2014_Bin02_30_metaG | ecosystem: Environmental > Terrestrial > Soil > Wetlands > Peat | place... | reverse complement strand
GTAATCGTCAGCCCGGATATCGAGACCGTTCCGCTGGCGATATTGAAGACTCCGACCGCGTTTCCACCGTCTATCGAGAGCAGATTCGCGCCCGGTCCCGAGATGTTCATGTTATTGCCGATGTTCAGCGTGCCGCCCGTGGTCACGTTGTAGTCGCCGGGGGTGCTTGTGGTCAGCGTAATGCTGCCGGAGCTGGTGCTCTGCGTGGCGGCAAAGTTGATGGTCGGCATCAATGCGGCCGTCACCGGTGTGATGGTGCTCTGTGGAGCCGCCGCGGCCGCCGCGATGGCGTCGCGCAGGCTGCAACCGGAGTTTGGCGTGTTGCCGGTCGAAGTGTCGTTGCACAGACTGGCGTTTCCGGTGCCATTGCTGTTGGGGTTGTCGTCGACCAGCGTGGTCACTGTGAAGGCCGGAGGAGGCAAATTGGTCAGGCTGAAAGTGGCAAACCCGCTGGTTGGGTACGATGCGGTCACCTGGTAGGGGCCGCCCGCCGTAGCGTTGGCCGTGGCCGTTACGCTGGCCATACCGTTCAAATCTGTGACAACGGTATAGGTGGAGAGCGTAGCGCTCGGGCCAGAAGTGGGCACAGCAAATGTTACCGTCACTCCGTAAACGCCGACACCGCTGCCGTCAATCACCTGGGCTGTCAGATTGTTGGTAAATGCTGAACCCACAACGGCGGACTGAGAATTGCCGGAATAAACCACGATCGTAGCCGGCGCGTCCGGGACGACCACGATGGTTTGCTGCACTTGCGGCGCCGCTGCATAGCTGCCACCGGCAGCCTGGTTTGCATCCACAACGATCGCGCCCAGGCCTGAAATGGTCAGCGTGCTGCCAACAATGTTGGCTATGCCGGGGGTGGATACGGGGTCGATGGAGAAGATGACGGGATTGCCCGAGGCCCCGCCTGTGGCACTGGTCGAGGAGGTGAGGTTCACCCCGTTGTAGATGGCAGTGGTGGGCAGGGCCTGGGTGATGTTGATGGTCTGCGGCACCAGATCGACGTCGAAGTTGCCGGATTCGGATACCGTGGTGCCCCAGTTGCCCGTGATAAAGGCGCTCAAATAAACGCCCTTCTCCGCCGTGGGTACGCTCAGATCGCCGAAGGTAGCGAGGCCGGTCGCGTCAGTACTCTGGCTCGTCGTGCCCCAAAGCGATCCGGCGCTGAGGCTCATCCCAATTGACGCGCCGGGAAGCGCTATTGCCTGACCGTTGTCGGTCAACTGCACCGTCAGAGCTGGCGAGAAAACTTGATTGACGTACTGCGGATTGCTCGGCGGAACGACAAAGTTAACCGAGTACGCTGTCTGCACCGCGCCCGCATCCACGCAGGCGGGGCCATAGTTCATCGTCGGCCGCGGATTGCCGCGCTGGTCGGTAGTGGTCAAGTTAAAGCTGCCGGAAGCCAAGGTCCAAGGACCGGATGATCCCGCGCAGATAGCATTGCTGTTCGGGTAGGGAGGCATGGTCTGCGTGGGTCCGCCATAGTTGCCCAGAGGGGCAAGATTGACGTTGCCAGAGAGTACGCTGCCGGTCACGCTGTCAATGTTGGGGATGGAATCAGGGCTGAGCACGTTAACCAGGTAAAGCTTGCCGCCGCCCTCGTTGAAGATGCCGCTGCCCCCAGACGATGCGCCATTGCCGCTTAAAGTGCTGCTGATCACCGTCAGTATGCCGCCGTCGTTTAAGATGCCGCCGCCGAACCATGGAGTGGTATTACCGCTGAATGTGCTGTTCGTCACCGTCAGCGCAGTGCTGACGTCGTAGATGCCGCCGCCCCAGTTGGTCCCGTTATTACCGCTGAAGGTGCTGTTGGTCACCGTCACCGTGCCGGAGATTGTGGAGATGCCGCCGCCCGTGGTTCCGGTGTTAGCAGTAAAGACACTGGTGGCCACATTCAGCGTGCCGCCGTCGCTGTTGACGATGCCGCCACCGCCTTCGCCACAGCCTGCGGAATTACTGGCGAAGGTGCTGTTGGTCACCGTCGTCGTTCCGATGTCGTTGAAGATGCCGCCGCCGCCACAGCCTGAGGAGTTGCCGCTGAAGGTGCTCGTGTCCACCGTCAGCACGCCGTTGGCGTTGAAGATGGCGCCACCGTCGATGTATACAACATTGGCAATAAAGGCGCTGTTTGCCACATTCAGCGTGCCGCTGTTGTAGATGCCGCCGCCCTTGCCGTTGCCACCGCTAACGTTGCCATTGGTAATCGTCAGACCGGAGATGGAGACCGTCCCGCTGGAGATATTGAAGACACCAACCGCACCGCCGCCGTCGATCGAGAGCAGTTTTGCTCCCGGTCCCTGGATGTTCATATTCGCGCCAATGTTCAACGTGCCGCCCGTGGTCACGTTGTAATCACCGGGAGCGGCCGTCGTCAGGTTGAGCGAACTGGCGAAGTTGATGGTCGGCGTCAAGGTTGATGTGCTGACTGCCGCAGCCGCCGCGATGGCATCACGCAGGCTGCAAGAGGTTGCGCTGAGCGACGGGTTGGTGCAATTCGTGATAATTCCGCTCGCGTCATCCGTCAGCGTGGTCACCATGATGGGCGGCGGGGGTGTGTTGGTCAGGGCGAAGCCGGTACTCAGGGTGCTTATGCCTGCGGATACCGTATAGGAACCGGTCGTCGCGTTGGCGGTAGCTGTCACCATCGCCTCGCCGTAAGAGTCGGTAGTTACGGCATAGCTGGAGAGCGTGGCGCTGGCGCCCGACGGAGGCACCGCGAAGTTCACGGTTACGCCCGGCATGGGGTTGTTGCTCTGGTCCAGCACCTGCACCTCTAGAGAAGTGGTGAATGCCGTGGTCACAAATGCCGACTGATTGCTGCCGGTGATGACTGTGATCGATGCCGGAGCTACTCCCGTGAGCGGTGTGGTCGTCGAACCGCTGGAGGCGTAGGTAGCGCCTGCCGAATAGTTCGCAACCACATTGTGCGTTCCCGCTCCCGTCGGCGATATGCTGCTGGCCGTTGCAATTGCCGTCTGGGTCATCTGAGTGACAAGCACCGTTACTGAGCTGCCCGGGAAAGTTGTTGCAGCCAGATCCGGAACCCCATCCCTGTTGAAGTCTCCCACCACAAGGGCATCGGAATTACTGGCCGCCGGCGTTGCTGTTTGCACAAACGTCCCATCGCCGTTGCCCAGCAGGATGCTTATCATGTTCCAGCTTTGCCCGTCAGTCACTGCCAGATCCGCACGGCCGTCTCCATTGAAGTCGCCCACCGCAACAGCAGTAGGCATGGACTGTCCGCCTTGTATGGCAATCGGGCTGCCGGTCGCTTGCGCAAAGGTTCCGTCTCCCTGACCAAGGAAGATGACCAGATAGCCGCTCTGGTTGGCCATTGCCAAATCCGGAATGCCGTCTCCGTTGAAGTCCCCTATTGCGATCGAACTGAACTGGAGCTGATAGTCAGTGCCATAGATCGATTGGGTAACGGACAACGGACTACACATGCCCTCGCACGTTCCAAGGTTGGCGGCTGTCGCCTCCTTGAATGTTCCGTCTCCGTTGCCCAGAAGGATTGTCACCGTCTGGGAATCGAGGTTCGATATTGCCAGATCGATATTGCCATCCCCGTTGAAATCTCCCGTCGTGACAAAGGCTGGATTCAGCCCCACCGTGATCGGGCCGCCGGTTGTCGGCGTAAACGTTCCGTCCCCATTGCCGAGAAGGATTGTCACTACGCCGCTGGACTGGGAGCAGTCACCCGTGGCGCCGCACTGGCTCGTTACGGCGAGGTCGGGAATGCCGTCTCCGTTGAAGTCGCCCACCGCAACCGAGACGGGATAGATGTCCGTTTGCGGGCTTGATTTATAAGTGAATGTTCCGTCTCCGTTGCCCAGGAAGACCATGACCCCATTTCCGCTTATGTCTGCCACGACGAGATCGGAGATGCCGTCTCCATTGAAGTCGCCCACAGCGACAGAAACGGGCCCGGCTCCCGCGCTTAGGGGACTGCATGAGCCCAGGCACGAACCACCCAGGTTGGCTGCCGTTGCCTCTTTGAATGTTCCATCTCCCTGACCGAGAAGGATTGTCACGGTGCCCGGTAAGGAGTAATTCGCAACGGCCAGATCGGGAATGCCATCCCCATTGAAGTCACCCATCGCGATTGATTCCGGGTAGTTGCCCACCGCAGCCGTCTGAGAGTTCAGGAAGCCGAGTCCGGCCGTACTCGCTCCAAGAGCCGGCGTTCCCAGCAGATAGTTGCTGTTGCTGGTGTCAAGGAATGAGACCGTTCCAGCCGGCGCGACTACGCTCGTGGAATTCACGTAGCCGGTCACTGTGGCCGTCAGCGAATACGGTGGCGCGCTGCCGGTCACGTTGGTGATGGCTGTCGCGGTTGGATAGAGTCCGGTTACCGTCAACGACGCGTTCGGCGAGGAGACGCTGGACAAATATACTGTGGTGGCCGCGCCGGGCGTACCCACGTAAACCGCCTTATAGCTATGGCTGCCGATGCCGGGATATAAACTGATGGCGGCTGTTCCCAAGCCGGTCAATTGCGCCGAACCAAGCAAGTGGATATCTGTGCAATAGGTAGCCGAGGCGTCGCAGAAATTCACCAAGCCAACCGTCACCGCACTCCCGTTCGCCGTCACTGAGGCTGTCAGGGTCACTTTCGAGCCAGAAGCTACCGAGGTCACCGCGCTTCCGCCCGAAGTTACAGCGAGAGTCGTAAGCGTGACGTTCGGTCCGGAGGGCGCGACTGGAAAAGCCGCGGCTGGAAGTCCAGCCAAAATCCACAGGCCGGCCAGCGCAATGGCGAAGCCAGGCTTGAAGGTTACGACCCAGGAAGACCGGGTATTGCCGGTTCCCAACTTGGACGAAAGAGAGCGAAGGAATCCACGAAGCATCGTACGCCTCCCGCCGAAGAGCACCGCGGGAGGCCCGGGACTACGGCATTGCGCCGCGTCCACAAACCGCGCCAGGATTCCCCGGACAGCAAAGTTACATCTTGCCGCCGCATTACTTAGTGCGGTGAGCAAGACCGTTGCCATTCAACAAGGAATCCGAGCACGACCCCTTGCACGTTCATGAAACCGCTTTGTGACATAGCTCACGCTAAGTCAGTCAAAGTTACTCCAGCTAAATTACCCCTGGGGGAGGGGGCGGGACTTAGACACAAAACTGCGTGCAATTCAGCGCAGTCTTATTGGTCCCAAATTAGTAGCACGAATAATAGCACAGACAATCGGCTTGTCAATCAATGCAAAATTTAATTTGCAAAAACCATTTAGCAGGGGAGATTATGAATTTGCTGAAATTCCGAAAAACTCAGTTTTATGGGCAATATTCTTTATTGCAACCAGAGCGCGAGACAGCTAACTGTGTCCAGTTTTCGGACAGTAATAGGGCAGCTAACTCGATAATCCATGGGAAAAGTCCCAAATAATAGGATGGCTCAGCGTCCTAATTTGATGAATTTCGGAAATCACGCAGACATTTAGGAGCGAGTTAGTCTTATTACTGGATAACGGCGACATTAATCTGTACTGGTGCATCATGCCGGACGCTTGGGCAATTCCAGTTGCCGTGCAGACACTAAAGTCTGCCGCGCCAGTCCGGCTCTACAATGAAGCGGTATGCCTACAGCCGTACGCTCACACGCAAAGATCAACCTTGGCCTCGGAATCGGCGCGCCGCGCCCCGATGGCTTCCATGCGCTGGCGACCGTTTACCAGACGCTGGAGCTTTATGACGTTGTGACGGTTGCGGCTCGTCCCGGCGCCGTGACGGCGCTGAAGCTGACTTCAAATGACAGCCGCGTTCCCACTGACGCGCGCAACACCGCCTGGAAGATGGTCGCGCTGGCGCTTGAGGCGCTCGAAATAACGGCGGAAGTCGAAATCCATATCGAGAAACGTTTGCCGGTACAGGGCGGCCTGGGGGCAGGCTCGGCCAATGCCGTAGCCGCGCTGGTGGGGCTGGAGGCGGAACTGGGAATCGCATGTCGGCAGGTCAGCGAATCAGCGAGTCAACGAGTCGGCGAGTCAGCCTGGGATTACTGGCCTGCCCGCCGTCTGGAGATTGCGGCCAAGGTAGGCTCCGATGTTCCGCTGTTTCTGATCGGCGGTGCGGTTCTGGGCCGGGATCGAGGACAGCAGGTCGATCCCCTGCCGGATTTTGAGCCTGTCTGGTGCGTGGTGGCCATGCCGGAGGTTGGCGTCTCAACGCCGCAGGCTTTTCGCGCCTGGGACGCTCTCTGTGCCGCCGAGGGTTTGACCGCCGAGGCCAGTACAGATAAACTAAAAGAGTTGAGCCGCGCCTATGCCAGCGCCTTTGCGGGAGAAATCCTGATTGGACGGCAAGGAGTCGGCTCCTCCGGTGTTCTCCCAAATGGAGAGAACCTGGCCGGACCACAGGAGTCCGCGCTTGTCCGCACCGGGATTACGAGCTGGATCGAGAACGACTTTGAACGCGTCGTCTTTCCCCAGTATCCCTCCCTTGCAGAGATCAAGCGCATACTTTTGGGATTCGGTACACCGGAGGCAGCCCTCCATGCCTCGCTGTCCGGGTCCGGTTCGGCGCTCTTCGGGTTGTATCTGACCCGCGGAGATGCGGAAGCAGCCTGCCAGCGGTTGGAAGCAGCCGGCGTTCGGAATCAGTTGACCCGGACTCTGGCGCGCGAGAAATACTGGGGCGAAATGCTTCTGCCGTAAACAGGTTGACAGCCGTCTATTCAGCGCGAGAGACTCGCCACGGTTGTTAAGTTGGGCGATCGTCTAATGGTAGGACAGTGCCCTTTGGAGGCACTTGTCCAGGTTCGAATCCTGGTCGCCCAGCCAGGTTCTTTTGAATTGTGAAAACCGGAAACAGCCAAAGCCAACCAGCTTGGAGGGAATTCGGAGATGGAAGCGGAAACAGTGACGGTAGCGATCCAAGACAAGCAGACGGAAAACGGGCCGAAGATGGTGAGCGACGGTGCGGGCAAAGAACTCGCGCCCACGGAAGCCGTGCAAGCTGTTGTCCCGGCCGATGCTGCCAAAGCGAAAGACGCCAAACCGGCTACCGAGCGCAAACGGAGCCGCAACCTGAGCGAGGACAAACGGTTCAAGCTCTTCAGCGGCACCGCCAATCGTCCCCTGGCCGAGGAGATTGGCCGTCACATCGGCGTGCCCGTGGGCGAAGCCAAGATGCAACGCTTTGCCGACGGCGAAGTTTATTTCCAGCTGCTCGAGAACGTGCGCGGCGTGGATGTTTTTATCGTCCAGCCTACCTGCTATCCGGTCGATCAGCACCTGGTGGAACTGCTGGTGATGATCGATGCGCTCAAGCGTGCCTCGGCCGCCAGGATCACGGTGGTAGTGCCGTATTACGGCTATGCCCGCCAGGATCGCAAGGACCGTCCCCGCGTGGCCATCAGCGCCAAGCTCATCGCCGACCTGCTGACCACTGCCGGAGCCAACCGCGCCCTTTTCGTTGACTTGCACGCCGCGCAGATTCAGGGCTTCTTTAATATTCCCGTCGATCATCTCTTCGCCAGCCCGGTGCTGGTGAGCTACTTCCGCGAACTCAACCTGCCGAACCTGATCGTGGTTTCGCCCGACGCCGGCGGCGTGGAGCGAGCCCGTTTCTTTGCGCAGAAGGTGGGCGCCCCGCTGGCCATCGTGGATAAGCGCCGCACCGACCTGAACGTCGCCGAGGTTATGCACGTTGTCGGCGACGTGAAGGGCAAGAGCTGCCTCATCATTGACGACATCATCGACACCGCAGGCACGCTGGTGAAAACGGTGGACGCTCTCTTCGAAGCAGGCGCGGCCGCCGTTTATGCCGGCGCCAGCCATGCCGTTCTTTCCGGCCCGGCCATCGACCGCATCGCCAGTTCGCGCCTGGAACAGGTGGTGGTTACCAACACCATTCCGCTTCGCGAGGCGGCACAGAAGTTGCCCAAGATTAAAGTGCTTTCCATAGCCGGCCTGCTGGGTGCGGCCATCGAGAGCATTCACATGGAAACCAGCGTGAGTACGCTGTTTTCTTAGAAGCAGCTACTAGCTCCTAGCCTATAGCTGTTAGCTAGTTTATCGGGGTTACAGGCCTTGTGCGCGAATGCAGGGGCCTAAAACAAGGCGCTGAATCGACAGGCAAGACGATCCAGCTCATAACAGCAACAAGCAGCTAAAAGCTAGTAGCTGCTTATCACAAAGGGAGCGGAGCAACTCAGCTTGCAGTAGCGCTTCAAAGCTAGAAGCTAATAGCTAGAAGCTAAAAGCTGTTTTTCCGTGCCCGATACCCGGAAACGAGAGACCGAATGTCAGAAGTAGTCGTAACCAAGCCCCGTGAGGGCAAGTTCAACAAGAATGCCGCGCGCCGTGTGCGTGTCGCGGGCAAGATTCCTGCCGTGCTGTATGGTCCGGGGCACGATCCGGTGGCCATCGAGGTAGACCTCAAGCACATCTCCCGGATTCTTTTCTCCGAGACCGGCCACAACACGATCTTCGATGTCGAAGTTGCCGGCCAGTCCGCGGCCAAGGCCATGATCGTCGACTGGCAGCGCGAGCCGATCAACGACAAGTTGATCCACATCGACCTCAAGCGCATCGCCCTCGATAAGGCCCTGCGCGTTAAAGTGCGCGTCAAGCTGCTGGGCACTCCGATAGGCGTCAAGACTGCCGGTGGCATCCTGGATCAGGTGTTGCGCGAGGTTGAAATCGAGTGCTTGCCGGCGAACATTCCTAGCCACATTGATGCGGATGTCAGCCACCTTGAAATGCATGGGGTGCTGCGCGTCAGCGGCTTGCCCCACTCGGACAAGATCAAGTACATCAATTCCGAGGACGCGACCGTGGCCCACGTAGTCTCCATCCGCGAAGAAGCGCCGACGGCTGCCGAGGTTGAGGCAGCAGCGGCAGCAACGGCGGCTGCAGAGTCTACAGCGGCCGAGCCGGAGGTCGCCAAGAAGGGCGGCAAGACGGAAGATGCGGCCAAGAAACCCGATGCGGGAGCCAAGAAGTCAGACTCCGGCGCTGGAGCAAAGAAGTAAGCCTTGGCCGAAGCAAGTGAATTCGTGGAGCGCCGTGGCCCCTTTTTAGTGGTGGGGCTGGGTAATCCCGGCTTGGAATATCTGTGGACCCCGCACAACGCGGGGTTCATGGCCATCGACCGCATCGCCCAGCAAGAGGGCGTTGTAGTTCAGAACCGGCGATCGAAGGCCGCTACCGCAACCTGCCGCATAGCGGGGCGCGAAGTGGTTTTGGCCAAGCCGGAGACGTTTATGAACCTGAGCGGGCTGGCTGTGGCCGCTCTGGTTCATGAGTTTGAAGTGGACCCTGCCCGGGATTTGCTCGTGATTCATGACGAGCTGGACCTGAAGCTGGGAACCTTCAAGATAAGGGAGCGCGGATCACCGGCGGGGCACAACGGAGCCCGCAGCGTGACCGGCGCTCTGGGTTCTCAGGAGTGGTTGCGACTGCGCATTGGCGTTGGACTCGACCTTCCTCCTGAGGCCATTGCGGCAGGCGGCGGCAAACGTCCCGGCAGGGATTATCTGCTCTCGCCCATGCGCAAGGCGGATTTGACGGTACTGGACGAGGTGCTGGACCGCGTGGCAACCGCTACACGGCGCATTCTCGAACTGGGACCGGCAGCCGCGATGAACGAGTTCAACCGCAAGGAAGACAGGGATCAGGGATCAGGGATCAGGGATCAGAATTAGAAACTGCTGCAAACTGAGATCTTTTGAACTGTGAATTGAGTGTTGAGGGCTGGAGGCTAAGTTACCCCAGCGGAAAAGGAAACCGGATGTCCCGTTTGTATGAGGTTATGTTCATTGTTCGGCCCGATGCGGCCGAAGAAGATATCGACAAGCTGATCGCCGGCTTTTCCACCAACGTCACCAACGGTGGCGGTGTGGTGAAGACCGTCGAGAAGATGGGCCGGCGCAAGCTCGCCTACATGGTGCGCAAGTTCAACGACGGCAACTACGTTCTGCTGACCATCGAGGCCAACGGCGCGGTGGTATTGGAGCTCGAGCGCCGCTTGCGCGTTACTGAGCCGGTGATCAAGTTCATCACCGTGCGCATCGACGAGGAAGAGAAGCGCCTTGCCAAGGTGAAGGCTCTGCGCGGAGTTCGCCGGAGCGCGAACGTAGCCGCTCCTGCTCAGGCCGTTGCGCCTGCGCCGGTTGCTGCGCCCGCTCCTGTCGCGGAACCGGTCCCTGTCGCCGCTGAGCCGGTTCAGGCCGTCTAAGCACAGCTTGTCATGAATTGCCGCCGCCTTCCCCGTTGACTGGGGCATCGGCTGCGGCCCGATCCAGCGTTCCGGCCTGCGCCACACGGGTGCTTGCCGGAACCCAAGAGAGTGAAGAGGAAACAGCATGTCTGAAGAGACTCAAGCAAAGGCGCCCGAGACGAGCGCAGCAGCAACTTCCCAAGCCGGTTCCGGCTCGGAGTCCAGCCCGGTTTCGAGTTCCGGCCCAGGTTCGGGTTCCGGACCCGGCTCTGGTCCCCGCTCTGGCGGACGGCCTGGCGGCGGACGGCCATCCGGTGGCCCCGGCGGCCGCGGCAAGTTCTTCCGCCGCAAGAAGGTCTGCAAGTTCTGCACCGAGAAGATCGATGCGATCCCATACCGCGATGTTCGCCTTCTGCAAGGCTTTGTGGCTGAGCGCGGCAAGATCGTGCCCCGGCGACTCACCGGCGTTTGCACCACGCATCAGCGCCGGCTGACTCGCGCCATCAAGCAGGCCCGGAATATCGCCCTGCTGCCGTTTGCCACACGGCACTAACCTTCGGCTGCCGTTCCGCCGGCTCGCAACCGCTCGCGTTGAGTGGAGCTGATTTGGCGGAAGGCTATATTGTGGATGCCGATCTAGAACCGCGTGCGGCCCGCTTTGGCTCAACTCTTTGTCCGATAGGACAAGAGCGCCCACGGCGGCAGCCCGCACACAGGAGAATTAGTCATGGAAGTAATTCTGAAGGAAGATGTAATTCATCTGGGCCACCGCGGCGATCTGGTCAAAGTGGCTGACGGCTACGGCCGCAATTTTCTGCTGCCGCGCAAGCTGGCGATGCAGGCAACCCTGGCCAACAAGGCTGTCGTCGAGCAGATGAAGAATGCCGCCGACCGCCGCTCGGCCACAGAGAAGGCGCAGGCCGAGGCGCTGGCCGTCAAACTGGAGCCCGTTGCGCTCGACTTCACCCGCAAATCGGGTGAGGCTGGCCGTCTCTTCGGCTCCGTTACATCAGCCGATATCGCCGCCGCACTGGAAGCCAAGGGCTTCGAGATCGATCGCCGCAAGATCCAGGTGGACGAGCCGCTGAAGAGCGTGGGCGAGTTCAGCGTGGCCATCAGGCTCTATCGCGAAGTCACCGCTCACGTGAAAGTTACGATTGTGGCCGAAGCTTCGGAAGAAGCCCCGGCCGCCGAAGCTGCAGAATAGTTCGTTTCAATTCACGCTCACCCCGCCCTTCGGCTCGCCGAGGGGCGGACTCTGGCCTTACCTGTGACCGGAGCTGGCGCTGCTGCTGGACGGATGAAAAATGTCATTCTCCGGTGTGCCGCCTGACAGGACAATCAGCTTCTTCATAACCTTCATCATCTTGTCCTGGAAGCCGGAAACCTGTTCCGACTTTGGATAAGAGAAAAGCAGCCGTACCCGGTTTGTATTAAGCCCCTGCTCGGGATGGCCCTTCGCGTCATAGCAGGCTCTCGCCTTTTTGCCGCTCACCGAAGTTGCTGTAAGCCGCAGAATCGGTTCGCGTGAGTTGACGGGGTCGCTGGGGTCGAAAACATCCCAGTAGATGTTGTTGGTGTCGAGCGCATTCAGGAAGTGTTCGCAGCGGCTGCCGGGCTGGATGATGGTCAATGTGCTGGTAGGCTGGTCGAACCGGACTTCGATATTGTCATTGATTCCGTCGCTGGGGCTGAGCGCGATCAGCTTGCCGCGCATGTACTCCGCGAGATCACCCTGGGTGGCGTCAAGCAGCGGGTCCGGCGCCTTTGCGTGTCTCGCCGACTTCGTGTTCTTCTCCGGCTTTGGTAGAGGCGCGGCCTGAGGAAGTTCTTTGGAATCGTTAGCCTTTTCTCTCAGCTTGTCCAGAGAATCGGTGACAAAATGCTGCACATTTTCCTTGTAACTTCGCAAATCATCCCTGGAACACGCTGTCATGCATACAAGGAGCGCCGCGGAACAGATGAATGCAGCGCACCTTATGGGCCCATTCCTTCGCGTTCTTGCCATGCTCATTGTCTTCACCCGTGATGAGAATTCTACTCCTAAACCATTGCCCGCTCTTTCACCGTCAGGTATTGATTCAGCACCGACGAGGTGAGAGCTTCAGGATTGAGGTCGAGGGTCAACGCGCCCTGCTCACGCAGCCGCGCCAGCAGAAGTTCGCGGCGGCCGGCCATCTCCTGGGCTGCGGCAGCGCGGAACATCTGCTCGACATTCCTTGGCCTCGCCTGCGCAATCAGCTCCACCTCCGGCTGGGCCATGGCCACAAACAAGAGAACGTGGCGGCGCAGCAGTTGCAGCGCGCCGTCGATCACCTCGGGGCGCATCGCGGTCTCAGCCAGATCGGTGACCCATAAAATTAATGACCGGCGCGGTTGCAGGCGATTCAGCATGGCTGTGGCCCTCAGATGGTCGGCTTCGCTCGGTTCGGCGCGCAACTGGGCCAGCGATTCGATTAACTGCCGCAGGTGAGCCGCGCCGCGACCGGGCAAAAGCCGCTGTTGAATCCCCTGCCCGTAGCCCAAAAAACCTACGCGGTCTCCAGAGTAAAGCGCCAGTTGGGCCAGCGCTACAGCCGTTGTGCAAGCGTAGTCTAGCTTGGAACTGCTGGGCGCAAGGCCGGAGTCTTTTGGGTTTCGCGCCATCGCCACTCGCGCCCGCATCAGCCGGCCGCAATCCAGCACGATCCAAACCGGCTGGCTTCGCTCGGTCTGGTACTGCCGAGTGATAGGAGTGCCGCGCCGCGCCGTAGCCGTCCAGCAGATGTCGCGCAGGTCGTCGCCCTCGCGATAGTCGCGCAGGCTCTCGAAGTCACGGCCCAGGCCGCGCAGTTGCGACCGGCGCAGTTGCAAGTCAATCTGGCGGCTGCGTGCGAGAAAGATTTGCTGCTCTTCGCCGGCGCGCAGGGCCGGGTAAACGCGAACCGTCTGCGTGAGTGGCGCTCTGGCCCACCGTTCGGCCAGGCCCAACGGCGAACGGTAGCGCACGTAGAGCCAACCCGCCTCCCAGTCGCCACGCTCTTTTGGTTCCACGCAATAGCGCAAGCGAGCCGGCACACGGGGAAACGCAGTGAGCCGCAGCGTTGCCGGTTCCGCAACCAGAGCCGGCGGCAGATCGTCCACCAGACGGCATTCGACGATGATTCGGCCACGGTTTTCAACGGTCAGTTCAATTTCGGTTTCGCTATTGAGAGCAGGCGCGTTTGACCAGGAGCGGCTCACCACCAGTTCGCGTGCAGAGGGCAAGCGCAGACCATCAATCAGCGCGAAGATCAGCACCAGCGCGTCCCAAGCCGGCATGGTGAAGGCAAGCCGCCAATCCCAGAAGCCCGGAACAAGCCAGACGAACCCCACCAGCAGCAGTCCAATCGACCGCGCCGTCAGCCCGAAAGCCCAGCGCCGTCGCCGCTCGCAAGCAGCGCTGACCGGACTGGGATGGAGCGAGGGTAGAATCATTGCCGCGGCACCGGCACGGCGGCCATCACATCGGCCAGCACGCGATCGGCGTCAAAGCCTTCCAGTTCGGCCTCGGGCTTCAACATAATCCGATGGCGCAGCACCGGCTTCACGGAGCGTTTTACATCGTCGGGTACCAGGTAGTCGCGGCCATCAAACGCTGCCGCCGCCTGCGCCACGCGCATCACACTCAACGCCGCGCGAGGGCTTGCGCCCAGCAGCAACGTGGGCCACTCCCGTGTACGCCGCGCCAGCGCGAGGATGTAGTTATAAAGCTCCCGCTCAATCCGAATTGCGCGCACCTCGGCGCACGCCGCGGCCAGCAACCCATCTGGAATGGGCGCAATCTTCGCATCTTCCAGCAGTCCCGCGCCCGAGCCCGCATGGTGCCGCTCCAGAATTTGCCGCTCCTCAACTTCGGAGGGATAAGCCACGCGAATCTTGAGCAAAAACCTGTCCAGTTGCGCTTCAGGCAAAGGGTACGTTCCCTCAAAATCTACCGGGTTCTCGGTGGCGAAAACAGTGAACCAGCTCGGCAGCGCGCGGCGCACGCCGTCGCTCGTTACCTGCCGCTCTTCCATACATTCGAGCAACGCGGCCTGAGTACGCGGTGGCATGCGATTGATTTCGTCCACCAGAAGCAGGTCAGTGAAAACCGGCCCTGCGTGGAAGGCAAAATCTACGGAGCCGGGGCGAAGAATCGTCGTGCCCAGAATGTCGGCGGGCATCAGGTCGGGCGTGGCCTGCACGCGCTGAAAGCCGAGGCCCAGGAGCCGGCCCAGTGCCTTGACGATTAGAGTTTTTGCAATGCCCGGAACGCCTTCCAGCAGCGCATGGCCCTGGCAGAGAACGGCGATCAGCACCTCCTCGATCACCTCATTCTGGCCGGAGATCACACGGCCCAACTCCGCGCGGGAGTGTGCGATAAGCTGACTGGTCGCACGTAAGCTCTCCGAGTTTTGGTTTGCGTTTTGTGCAACTTCGAGATTGTTTTTCTGGCTCATGAAGCCCTTTCCTGCTGTTTGGATTGAATCTTCTCAGATTTCGCGGCCTGATTGCTTTTCTGGTTGCCCGGTCTGGCCGCTTCCATCAACTTTTCGTAGTGCCCATGCAGCAATTGAATCAGCTTGAGCGCCTGCCGGGGATTAGCCGTCTCTGCCCATGCGGCATCTTCGCAGGCAGCCAAGTCAGCTTCCAGGCTCTCGTCGGCCCGGGGAAAACGCCGGCGAATCACAGCCGCAAGCTCCGCCGCGCTCATCTTGTTTGCCCTCTGTCCGCAAAGCCGCAAACTGTGACGGCGAAAGCGCTCCCACGCAACCGAGACAGCCGTCGATGCGGCTCCGGCATTGCGATAGAGGCTCCCGAGCGCCTCAAGAAACTCGATAGGCGTGGCGCGCGCCGGTGGAGGCAAATCGCGCACCGGCCCGCTGCGCCGGCTGAAACTGAGCACAATCAACAGCGCGACCACAACCAAACCAATCCACAGCATGGTGAGCGCCGGTCCGGCAGCATAACTCCATGTGGAGCGAATGTCGCCGTGCAGCGACTCATCCCAATAGAAGCGGTGGCCTGCGCGCGGCCCCAGCGAATTCAACAGCAGATCAAGATTGTGAGCGCGGCTGAGCGAGCCGTTTTCCAACGGCGTCGAACTTGCCCACCAGACGATGTGCCCCTTGCCCCAGTCGTACTCGACCACTGCGGGATTTCCCGCGCAACTGTACTCGACGCGCGCGGCGGGATTGCCCACCCGCCAGTCAGCCTTGGGAACCATCCATGCCTCGCCGGACCCGGCGAGTACATCCAACCCCTCCGGCTCCAATTTGCACGCGGCAAAGTTAAACTCCCTGGGCGGTTCGCTGGCCTCGCCGGGCAAAATGAATCCGCCCCAGTATCCGGTGGAGAGCACGCGGCCGCCACGCTCGACGATCTTGCGCACCGCCTTGATGTCATCCGGCTCGCGGGAAAACGGCTGGGCAAGAATGACCACCGTCTCCGGGCCGGCCGTCGCGGCCAAATCGCTCAGCGGCTGCTCCCAGCGTTCAATCGGATAATTGGATCGGAGCAGCGTCTCGTATGCGGCTCTGGCGCCGTGTTGACCGGCAAGGTAAGACGAGGGCAGAGGATTGTCGTTGTCGTTTCCGTTAGGCAGCAGAAAGCCGGTAGCCACGGCCAGAGCAATCGCGATTCCCACGCTCCACAGCAGCAGTTTGCGGTCTTTGGCGTCGAGCGAGGAGAGAAACGTCATTGCGCGCCACCTTTGTTGGCTCCTGTGCCTGTCGCGCCGTTTCCTGAAATCAGTCCGTCGGCCAGCGTTTCGGCCTGCGAATAGTCGCTCTTGTCTGCGGCCCGCCCGCCATACCAAGTCCTCTCAAAGCTGCCGGTAAGCATGGCCAATCCAGCCTTGCGCGGGTCTTCCGCGGCCACCAGCGCCAGGTATTCGCGCGGAGTGCGCGCACGATCGGCGGGCCACAGCCGTTTGGATTCGAGTCTGGAAATCGTCGCCCAATAGACAAAGTGAATCGCCTCGCGCCATTGGCCTGCGGAGGCGGCTCGCCGCGCGTCGGCAAGCCAAAGTTGCCAGTCGCGTGCTGAAGCGGTTCCGGCGGCGGGCCCATCGCTCTCCGGAACCAGCCGGATGCGCCATCGGCGCTCCAGTTGTAACAGCCCCCAAGCCAATCCCACGCACACAGTCAGAATGAATCCCCATACAATCACTCGGCCCACCCAGGCCGCGCGCGCCTGGAGCCCAGCGGCGCTCTCCCACAGCCGGTTGAGCCATTCTCCCAGCTTTTCCAGAAACGTATCGCGCGCCGTGGACGTTTCCAGATTGCGAAAGTCGCGGCCTGCGAGCACCTGCTTCATCGTGACGCGTTCGTTCGCGTAATCGGCAGTGACCGTAGCCGGGCCAGCCGCCATCGCGTCGGCCTGCGCGATGTCCTGAGTTAAGCGCGACTCAGCAGCCTGCAAAAGCTGGCTGGTAGTGGGTTTGGGCGGTCGCGTCGTCTCCTCTGCCGGAGTCTGCTCGGCGCCCTCGTCGGGCTTGGCCTGTGATTTGTCCTGTCTCTCGCTGTTGTCTTGAAGACTGCCCTTATCTTGAGCCTTTTCCGGTGCCTCGTCCTTTAGCTGAGCCTTCAAGAGCAGCACGCGCAGCCAGTTGTAGCGCACCAGCCGCCGTTCCGCATTTGGCGCATTACCGAGCGGCACACGGTCGTCCAGCCCCACGAGCGCTGGATCGCAACTCTTCGTGTCGCGCGCTTTAGCGCAGGCAGTAACGACTGCATTCAGCTCGACCAGATGCTGGCGATACTCAGTGAGCGTTGCCTCATGGGCATTTCCCGCAGTCTGAGTTGCGGCAGCGGTCGCGTCAGCAGCGTTGCAAACCGGCGATGCACCGAGAAGCGCCATCAGCGCCATGCAGGCGAGTTGAGAACGAGCCCTCAAGCCTGGCTCTCCTGCGTCGCGCCGGGCGCAATCGGGCTCTCTTCAGAGGGTGGCATCAACGGCGCGTTCAATCCAGCGGCTTCCATCATTCTCTCGATGTCGTAACCTTCAAGGCGTATGCGCTGATCATAGTAGAAGAGGGTGAGGGCGATGGGGTAAATGGGAGCGATAAGCAGCAAGACAACGGTATATGCCATCGAATAATAAACAAGATATATTGGGAAACGATGCAGGTAGGCCCAATGACTTCCAAAGACTCGAAATAGGCTATACAGGCTCCGGCGAGAGACTCCATCCGCAATTCTTCCTGCAATGACGACGATCAACCAGATGAAAAGAACCCTGCCTCGATTTCGCTCTGAAAGTCTCCATGAACGCTCGACGGCCTTCAACCACGAGGTACCCTCAAGCACAGCCGTCGGAAAAGAAAGTGCGAATGAGCAACCAAGCCAAAGATAGCCGATACCCGCGACCCCAATCGTGAGGATGAAGACTAGATGGGTAATCGGAGTGGCCGTCTTCTCTGCCCAATACCGGCCCAATGCCGGGGCCGCAACAAGAATGACGGACCATGGCACAACAACAAATACGAATTGCTCGAACAGGTTAATTGCGAGCATCGTCTTCCAGCGCCGGAGAATCGCGGTCATCGAATCCCGCACCGAAATCCGCACGCCGGAGATCGTTTGGGAAACCGCGCGCACATACGCCGGTCGGAAAAGAAGTTGCAGGAAGGAACCGACACCAAAAAGCAGGGCGCTCCAACACAACCCGGACAGACTTGTATGAAAGATCAGAGGTTGGCCACGAAGCGGGTTGAATGTGAGCCATATGTTTACCGCAGCATTGGTCGCCATCATCACCAGCGCCGGAAACGCCGCGATTCCCAAAAACAGCAAAAACTTCGCGCGGTAAATCTGAAGAGTCCGGTCGAGTATTTCGCCCAGGTTCATGGGCCGCAAATTCGCGTTCATGCAGACTCTCCGGGTTGCGGCGCATCGGACTCGATACCCTCGGTCTTCGTTGGCCCCGCAGGCAACAAAGGAGCGGCCTCAGGCATCGGCGTCGGCGCGGCCACCATCCCCGCCTGGCGCATCATCCACTCGATGTCGAAGCCTTCCAGGCGCATGCGCTGGTCATAGTAGAAGAGCACCAGCGCAATGCCGTAAACCGGCCCGATGAGCGCTTGCACCGCAAAACTCGCGCCGTAAGTGACGACGATGAGCACCACTCCGCCAATTTGCGCGTGTTGCGGATCGCTCATGCCGGGAAGCAGCGCCATGATGATTGTCAAGGGCAGCGTGACTCCCATCGAAAGCAGCCAACTGAGTGCCGTGGCCAGCAGAAAAAGCACAAAGATGCGGCCCTTTGTCCCTTTGCTCAAAACGGAAGAACGCTTGACCGCTGCCCACGCGCCGATCTGTTCGACCACACAAGCCGGAAAGGCCAGAGAGAGCCGAAGCACCATATAAAAAACGTAAGCAGCCACAGCGATGAAAAGCAAAACCGCCCCGAAGCCGAAGAGATCGCCAACGATGCTTCCCGCACCAGTCGCCTGCGCCAGGGCCGTCATTCCGGCAGTGAGGAGCAGAATCACAGTCCACGCGGCCATCGGAATGCCCCCGATGATGAGCCCCAGAAGAAGATAGAGCCCGACATAGCGCCAGCGCTTACTCCACACGCTCTTGTACGCATCGCGAATGGTGGATGTCCCTCCCAGATTGACGCAGGAGACGGCATGGCTCATGGCCGCCATGGCAAGCGAAGTTGCCGCCAGCAGGACGGGCAGCGCCACCAGCGCAGCGGCGACCCCGAAGACGGCGACAAGGACGTATCCCGCCTCCGTAGAGACCGAGCCGGCGCCGGCAACGCTCCACCACGCGACAACCAATCCGACTACGCAGGCCAGCGCCAGTATCACTCCGGTAGGAATTACCGAGATGCCCAGGAAAAGAAGAAAGCGCGAACGGTAAAGCTGCGCGGTGCGGTCCAGAATTTCTCCCAGCGTCAAAGGACGCAGCGGCTCATTCATTGGCAGTTCCTGTGTCTTGCTGCTGGGCTTGTGTTGGGGGCACAGTCAATCCCGCGGCTTGCATCATCCACTCAATGTCGTAGCCCTCCTTGCGCACGCGCTGATCGTAGTAGAGGAGCGTAATGCCAGCAGCCCAGATCGGTCCAAGGAAGCTGTTGGTGAAAAAGCCAATTACCTGCGAAAGCGCTTGAATTCCCGGTCCCAGCGGTTGGCCGGGGTGCTTGAAGGCCGCAATAAAGACAAAGAACTGGGTGAGGCCGACCAGTCCCAGCTTGATGACGCCCACCAGTAACATCAGAAGAAAAATGCGTCCCCACGAGTCTCTGGCTAATTCAATGCTGCGCCGGATCGCCGTGCGGGCTTTCAGGCCTTCCACTACGCATGCAGGAACCGCCAGCGAATAGCGCACGCTCATCAAGGTGGCGTAAATAAAGGCGGGGAGCATCAGCAGGCCTATGATCGCCATCACGCCGAGGAAGACTATCGCCTCCGACGGATTTTTTGCAAACGCCGGTTGCGCGGCCACGCCGGGTTGGGCAGTCATTGCGTTGAAGGCGCCGAAGTGCGCGACGAGCGCGAAAAAGGCGGCATAGAGCAACGCCAGCGGTGTCCAAACCCGAAAGTAGACAATCGTCATCAGCCAAAGATAGCGGCCCAGGCTTGGACGGATGCTCTTGTAAGCGCCGCGGATGGTGGCCGGCTCGCCCAGGTGGACCCAGGCTACGGCGCGACTGATGGCAGCCGTGCAAACGCCCAGCATCAGAATCATGACCGGCCATCCCACTACCAAACCAAAGACAATCGTCCATTGCATCGGCCCGGCCACGTGGCGCGCCTTGAGCAGTTCAATCAGGCCGATCTGCACCATGCCCAGCACCAGCATCGCGCCGGCATAGACGGAAAATATCCCTGCGAAAAGTAGAAAATTTGTGCGATAGAGTTGCGCGGTACGGTCCAGAATCTCACCAAGAGTGAGCGGGCGAAGGTTGCTTTCCATGTCTGGCTCCTCAGAAATGCGGTGTTTGCATTTGCCGGGATACTAACAGACGAGCCGCTATTCCAGGTTCTGAATTTTGGTTCCTTCGGGAATCTTGATCTGGAACTGGTCGTCGGAAAGCGTCATGTTCTCCTTCACGCTCTCGACCGTCAGAACGAGTTGATACTCCTCAAGCGGGCGCTTGATGGTGATGGTGGAGGGGTACCTCACGGAATCGAAATCCTGGTAGTTCGCATAAATGACATGGGTCTCCAGGTTCCCCGTGTTGTCGTATATATCCTGCTGATAGGGCATCAAATCATCGCGGCGAAAGGTCACCACGCGCACCGGCGTCAGTTCGTTTGTGCCCGGTTTGCGTCGGCTGATGCTGAGAATGTATTCCGGGACGGTGAACAGGTGCTTTCTGGCCGTGTCCTCCACCGTTTCCGAATCCGCCACCACCGCGTACAGATCGTCCGGCTTCAACCCGCGCACCACCATGGCGTCGAAAAAGAATCCCGGCCGCATGTTCTCTATCTGGCTGGCGGACTTTTTCCTCAGGTCATTCGCACCCTTC
>Ga0181520_10005306_pt1 | contig 20653 bp, 12 predicted proteins | sample PEATcosm2014_Bin_29_FD_132451 | JGI IMG/M metagenome (GOLD analysis project Ga0181520, IMG submission 132451) | Peatland microbial communities from MTU Mesocosm Facility, Houghton, MI, USA - PEATcosm2014_Bin02_30_metaG | ecosystem: Environmental > Terrestrial > Soil > Wetlands > Peat | place... | reverse complement strand
TACGAGAGGCGGAAGCAGACCTGGGCAGGGCCGCCCGCTCCGCAGGACCAAGGCGGGGAGTAGTGGCGATCTGAGAGCGAAGCGGCGCGTCAGCCCCCCCCCCGCCGGGGCAGTCTGCTCTGCCTATCGCAGGTGCGGTCCCTCGGTGAACCGTCCACAGCCTGCAACGCAGCGCAGCAGGCGACATCGGTGTCAACTCACGCCGTCCTCTGCCGAAGCAGGTCCTTCCCCCTTCCCCGTCCAATACTCCCCCTCGAAGTCTGGAGCTTCAAGAGGGGACCCCACTACCACATGCTTGCTCGTATCCACTCCGCTGCCATCTATGGCATCGACGCTTATCCTGTGCAGGTTGAAGTTGACATCAGCAATGGTCTTCGCAAGTTCGTGATCGTCGGGCTGCCCGATGCCGCCGTGCGCGAGAGCGAGGAACGCGTCAACGCTGCTTTGCGCAACAGCGGCTTCGAGGCGCCCATTGACCGTGTGGTCGTGAACCTCGCCCCCGCCGACATCCACAAGCAAGGCCCGGCGTTCGACTTGCCCATCGCCATCGGGATACTCGTCGCGATGGGGCAGGTCAACATCGACAAGCTCGACGACATCGCCATCGTCGGGGAGCTGGCGCTCGACGGCATGGTGCGGCCGATCAGCGGCGTCCTGCCGATGGCCCTCGGGGCGCGCGAATGGGGGAAGCGGGCCATCGTCGTGCCGCCGGACAACGGCAAGGAAGCGGCGGTCGTCGATGACTTCGAGGTCTACACCGCCGACACGCTGTATGATTGCGTCTCGCTTTTGGAGCAGGGCCTTCTCGCGGACCCGGTGCGTGTCGAGCCGGAGGAGATGTCGCTGGATGTATCCGAATACGCGGTGGACTTCGCCGATGTGCGCGGGCAGGAGCATGTGAAGCGGGCGCTGGAGGTCGTCGCCGCCGGCGGGCACAACCTGCTGATGATCGGGCCGCCGGGGTCGGGCAAGACGATGCTGGCGCGGCGGCTGCCGACGATCCTCCCGCCGATGAGCCTCCCCGAGGCGCTGGAGGTCACGAAGCTGTACAGCGTGGCGGGCATGTTGCCCAAAAGCCAGGCGCTCATGCGCGAGCGGCCCTTCCGCGCCCCGCACCACACGGTCAGCACGCCGGGGCTTGCCGGCGGCGGGTCGATCCCCCGACCCGGCGAAGTCAGCCTCGCGCACAATGGAGTGCTGTTCCTCGACGAGCTGCCGGAGTTCAGCCACGCGGCGTTGGAAGTCATGCGCCAGCCGCTGGAGGACGGGCATGTGACCATCGCGCGTGCGGCGGCGACGCTGAGCTTCCCGGCGAAGGTGCAACTCATCGCCGCGATGAACCCGTGCCCCTGCGGCTTCCACACCGACCCGACGCGGCAGTGCACCTGCAACGCGGGGCTGGTTGCGCGGTATCTGAAGCGCGTGTCGGGGCCGCTGTTGGACCGGATCGACGTGCATATCGAGGTGCCGCGCCTCAAGCCGGACGAGATCATGGACAAGCGCAACGGCGAACCCTCGACCGCGATTCGCGACCGGGTGATGCGGGCGCGGGCGCTGCAAAGCGAGCGGTTCGCCACGATCCCAATCCACTGCAATGCCCAGATGAACTCGAAGATGCTGCGCAAGTTCTGCAATCTGCCGGAGGACGTGGAGGCTTTGCTGCGGGCGGCCATCGACCAGTTCGGCCTATCGGCGAGGGCGCACGACCGGATCGTCCGCGTAGCGCGAACCATCGCGGACCTCGACGGCAGCGAAACCATCGGCGTCGCCCACTGCGCGGAGGCGATTCAATACCGGAGCCTGGACCGGAAGCTTTGGGGGTAATACATGAATGTGGTATACTTGCACCCTGCGGAGCAATCGGGAGGTGACCACATGACACGCACGGCGGTGATTGACGAGATAGACAAGCGACTCGAAGCGCTACCGCGCTACCTGCAGGAGCGCGTGTTGGGCTTTGCCGAGGGTCTCGCGGCCACTTTCCCTAAGGGTATGTCCGGGCAGGAGGCCCTGCAGATCGCCGGCACGATCTCCTCGGAGGAAGCGGCTCGGATGATGGCGGTGATCGAGGAGGAGTTCGAGAAGGTGGATGGAGCGTGACACGCCCGATCCGATCTCTCCCGCTGCTGTCTCTCGTCGCCGTGGTACCGCAGTTCGCAGCTTCAGACCCCGGCTTCATCCTCACTTCCCCTGGACTCATCGTCTCTATCTCCCCGAACGGGCAGGCCGTCGCCGAGCGGACCAGGCCTCGCGGCTTCGCACGCGAGGTGCGCATCACTGTGGGACGCAGCTAATCCTCTCAGCCGGTCTGGACCGACCCGCTGGCGCCAGCGCCGCTCGATGATCTGCCCCTCACCCACGGCGGCGGGCATCTCTCCCGCCCCTACTCGTACTCCATCCCCCTCGCGACCCTGCCGGGCCCCCAGAGCGGCGCCACCGGCGTCACCCACTGCGCCGAGGCGATCCAGTGCCGGAGCCTGGACCGGAAGCTTCTGGGGGTAAAACGAACGGGCGAGCCATCTCTGGCCCGCCCGGGTGTGCGGCCTCAATTACATCCCCGCCTAGCTGTCGTACCCGTATCGGATGTCCCCGCCGTTCACCATGTCGAACCAGTTGAAATCGTTGTTGGGACCTCGGCCAGTGAAACCTCGATACGCCTTGCAGTGTCCGTCGGCGAAGGCCGAGTTCGCTTGGCGGATGCCCGGTGTTGTATTCCAGAAGCCCAGATTGTTGAGGTGGAAGTCAGACCATTCGCAGATGATGATCTGCTGAGAGGGGAAGGCAAACGCCGAATCAGCAGGCCCCTTGCCCATGACGACGACAGCGGAGTAGTCCACGCAATGACGCCACCAGTACGACACGGGAGCGGTCGGGGATGTGCTGGGCTCATAGGTGTTATCGCTCGGACACCAGAAGACCTGGGTGTTCTTGATGTAAGGGTTGAGCAAGGTGGGATAGCCGCCGTAGTACCGCTCGCCAGCGACCATGATGTTGATGTTCGCCTGGTCGTAGCTGCCGGGCACGGCGCCGCCGATGAGGGAACTGGGGAAATTCCCGTCGTAGTCCTGGGAATACATCTGCGAGGCGAGGGCGATCTGCTTAAGGTTGGACAGGCACGTCGTCTGCCTTGCCTTCTCTCTCGCCCGAGCGAACACCGGGAAGAGAATCGCCGCCAGAATGGCGATGATCGCAATCACGACTAACAGCTCGATAAGTGTAAAGCCATGTCTCCTAATCATACCAACCACATCCTTTCCATCCGGCTGGGGAGTAATGGATCGGTTGACGCAACCACCGCCCGCAACGGACGGTGACTTCCAGAAGGGAATGCGTCGCGTGAATGCTGCTGCTGATCGTTCAGGTTCAACGCATGGAACAGACAGTCGTCGTGGGGTGGACCACGTTATGCTTGAGCGCTTTGACATGCCATCCGCGGAGACGCGGTCGTCCGTGACGACTAAGAATTCGCCGTAGATTGCCGCATTCCTGCTTGTAGTCAGCGGATGGAAATGGTAGGGATAGGCGTTCTTTATGTGGAGTCTGGCAATGGCAACGAAGGCCTGCAGCAGCCCGCGATAGTATTGTATGCTCAGCCGGTACATGGGGAGGCCGCGAGAAACAACCTGCACTTCCCGAGGACCTGCGAACCAGGGAGGGCCAAATGAAAGGTGACCGCCATCGAGGGACCCGGGACAGTGGACCGACCAGTCATTTGTGCCGTGCTACTGCTTGCCGCCGTCGCGCCAGCGCCGCTCGATGATCTGCCCCTCACCCACGGCGGCGGGCATCTCTCCCGCCCCTCGTACTCCATCCCCCTCGCGACCCTGCCGGGCCCCCAGAGCGGCGCCACCGGCGTGGCTCACTGCGCCGAGGCGATCCAGTGCCGGAGCCTGGACCGGAAGCTTCTGGGGGGTAAAACGAACGGGCGAGCCATCTCTGGCCCGCCCGGTTCCAACGCTGCCCCCCCAAGAGAGAAGCCTGACCTGATCGTCTAGTAGTCGTGGGGGTCCTGGCCGAGGTCCCATTGGGAACCGCCCAGGAAGAACCAGTTGATGTCGTAGTTCGGGCAATTGAACGAGCTAACCTGGGGAACGCTCTGCACCTTGACGTGGCCGTCCATGTAGCAGGCATTGGAGACGCCTGCGGCTCCCTTGTTCGTCGTGTCCCAGCAGTAGTAGGTGTTGCCGCCCCAGTGCCACATCTCCTCGATGAGCATCGCCATCTGCGCCGGGTGCAGCGGCGTCGAGTCCTTGATGCTCTTATTGTTGACGGTAGCATACGTGTCGAGGGCGTGACGCCAGTAATATGAGCCGCGCTGCTGCCCCGATATCCAGCGCGCATCTTGATTGTCGGACGGGCAGATGAACACCTGGCTGTTCTTCACGTAAGGGTTCAAAACGAGGCCCATGCCGGCGAGAGAGTCGTGATTGTCGTCATTCCACACTCGGATCGCGTACGCGTCGATGGCCATTCCCCCTCCGGCGGTTCCTCCGTCTCCGCCGTTGGGGACATACCAGGCGCCGTACGGTTGGGAGGACGCGTAGCTGCTGACGCGGCAGTCGGGGAAGCACCCGTCGTAATCTGTGCAGTAAGATAGCATCGCCAAGCCCAATTGCTTGAGATTCGAGGCGCAACTCGACTGACGCGCCTTCTCCCGCGCGCGGGCGAAGACAGGGAAGAGGATCGCCGCCAATATGGCAATGATCGCGATCACCACCAACAATTCGATGAGTGTAAAGCCGTGTCGTCTGGTCAAACTAACCACATCCTTTCCGTCCAGTTGGGAAATGGTAGATCGGTTGACGCAACCACCGCCCGCAACGGACGGTGACTTCCAGGAGGGAATGCATCGCGTGAATGCTGCTACTCATCGTTGAGGCTCAACACATAGAACGGACAGCCGCCTTGGGGTGGGTCACGCTGTGCTTGAGCGCCCTGATATACCGTCCGGTAAGGCATGCATATCCACGGCTAGTAGGAATTCGCCGTAGCTTGCCGCATTCCTGCTTTGAATTGACTGATGGAAATGGTAGGGTTAAGGGTTCTTTGTGTGGAGTCAAGCAATGGCGGCGAAGGCCTGCAGCAGCCAGCGATAGTATGGTACACTGAGCCGGTACATGGGGTGAGGCAAAGAGGACGAACCTGCACTTCCCGAGGATCGGGGAACCAAGGAGGGCCAGACGAATGGCGGCAATCATCGAGGGGGCCGGGATGGTGCGAGGCCAGTGAACCGACCAGCCACTGCTTTCGTGCTCCTACTTGCCGCCGCGGTACCAGCGCTTGCGGGAGCCAGCAGCTCGCTCGGCGTCTCAGCCCCCGGCCTCACCGTTTGCGTCTCCCCGAACGGCGACGTCATGGCCCGGCGCATCGGCCCCAAAGGCTTCATCCGTGAGGTACGTCTTTCCAGCGCTCTCACGAAGTGCAGACCGGACGGTGAAGCGCGGGTCGTCGCAGTTGGGGACCGCGTCGACGTCTCGCAGGCGTGGGTGCAGGCCGAGACGGACCGGCGGTGCGTGCTGATCCAGCGTTTCTCCCCCACTCCGAGCAGCATCCGGTGGGAGATCGAGGTGCTGGGCGATGGCGCGCCGTGGACTGCGCCCATCGAGACGCGAATGCAGTGGCCGGCAGCGGGGACGGCCACCTTCTGGACCGCATGGGGCAGCAGCAAGCCCTCGCAGCCGGGGTGGACCGACCCGCTGGCGCCGGTGCCGTTCGATGATCTGAACCTCACCTACGGCGGCGTGGATTTCGCCCGCCCCGACTCGTACTCCATCCCCCTCGCCACAGTGCTCGACCCCCAGAGCGACACCGGGCTGAGCCTGGCGCTGTCGCCCGAGGACCTGAGCCTCGACACGACGCTGACCACGACGTGCGGCGGGGAGATCGTCTTCTCCCGCGCGAACCGGCGGATCAGCGCCAGATCGCCGGTGCGGTTCGCGATGGACCTGGTGCCCCACCGGGCCGACTGGCGCGAGGCGCTGGGGTGGATGGTCGCGCGCTACCCGGCCTATTTCGACCCGCCGAATCCGAGAGCGGATGATGTCGCCGGGTGCGGCGCGTATTCGGCTTATGAGGGCGAACTGGATGTGAAGAAGCTCACCCGGATGGCGTTCTCGGCGAACTGGAAGGCGAGCTTCGACTTCCCACACATGGGGATGTACTTGCCGCCTGTGGGCGGCCCGCTGGTGGGCGACACGGTGGAATGGCAGCGGTTCGGCGGGGGCAAGACGACGATCCGGCGCATGGCCGAGTATTCGCGGCAGATGCGTGCGGCGGGCTTCCATGTGCTCAACTACTTCAACGTGACCGAATACGGCGCGGGGGTGCAGTTCCCGCCGCCGCCGAGAAAGGCGAAAAGCGACGCCGATCTGTGGCGGGATGCGAACGACTTCTTGTGGTACGCCATCCCGGATGCAGTACTGTACGATGCGGTGGGGCGGCCGTACGGGTCGTGGGAGGGCGCTGTCGCCACCGATTGCGCCGGGCCGAAGTATCAGGCGTTCTTGCTGGATCAGGCGCGGCGGCATGTGCGGGAGTTGCCCGAAAGCTCGGGCATCTGCATCGACCGGCTCGACTGGACGCGGCTGTACAACCCGCGCGCCGATGACGGAGCGAGCTGGATCAACGGCAAGCCTGCGAGGTCGCTCATCGTCTCGTGGCAGGACACGCTGGGCAAGTTAGGGCCGATCATGCACGCGGGGGGCAAGGTCATCTACGTGAACCCGCTCAACCGGCGGCTGGAGCTTCTGCGGCAGGTGGACGGCCTCTACGACGAGATGGGCGGGATGCCGCACAGCGTCAACCTGTGCGCGCTGATGGGGGTGCGCAAGCCGGTGATGGAGTGGACCGGGAGCGTGGCCGACCTGCAGCCGAACCCCGACCCGGTATTCCAGCGCTGCCTGTATATGGGCGTCTTCCCCACCGTGCCTTTCCCGGCGAACGATCACACGATCAACCCCGACGCATGGGCCGAGGGGTATTACCTACAATACGGGCCGCTCCTGGACGCCCTGCGCGGGCGGAAGTGGGTGCTGAGGCCGCACGCGATCGAGGTCGAGGGCGCGGCGGCCAAGGCGAACCTGTTCGAGGTTCCCGGCGGGTATGTCGTGCCGGTGACTTTCGGCGGGGATCGGCCCAGCGCGACGGTCGTGCTGCGCGGACTGCCGCGCCTTGAGGGCCAGCGTGAATGGCGCGTCGAGGTCTGCCAACCGGGGGGCCGGTGGCGATGGTTGCCCTCTGTGGCGGCTGGGGGCTTGATCCGCCTGGAGGCGCCGCTGCGAAGGGGATGCGCGATGGTGAGACTGTCGCACACATGGATGCTGCCGAAAGACCGCTGCTTCACCGGCGAGGCGGCGCTGAAAGCCGGAACCCTGATTGCCGGCGCGACCTTGCGTTACACGCTGGACGGCAGCGAGCCGACAGGGACATCGCCAGTGTATGCCAGGCAGATCAAGCTGCGGGCAACGACGATGGTGAGGCTCGCAGTCTTTCGTGATGGTCAACGGCTGGGGCGCGCGCTGTCGACCAAGTATGTGAAGACCGCACCGTCCGCTCCGACGATCACACCCCCGCGAGCGGTGTTCGGGCGCGAAGTCACCGCACGGCTGGACGCGCCGTTGGAGAGACGCGGGGCTTGTATTCGATACACGCTCGACGGGAGCGACCCGACGGCAGCCTCGTCGCAGTACACCAGCCCGCTGAAGCTGACTGAGACCACCACCGTCAAGGCGCGGGTATGGGTGCCGGGTGCTGGATTCGGGCCGGTGCAGACCGCCATCTTCGCCAAGACCCCGCCGCCGCCACCGCCGGCCGATGTGTCAATCGGCGATCTGCAGCCGCTGGTGTCGACTGTTGGCTGGGGCGGATACGCCAAGCGGCACCGCTCGATTGAGGGGCGGCCCCTGTCGATTGCCGGACGCGCATACGCCAAGGGCATGGGGGTCAGCGCGATCTCGGAGCTGGTGTACGACCTCAAGCCGGAGTACAAGGCCTTCGCCGCCGCCGCCGGGCTTGATGATGAAATGCGGGACTGGACGCTCGGCAGTATCACCTACCAGGTGTTCGTCGACGGCAAACTACTGCACGAAAGCCCGGTGCTGCGGCAGGGCGAGGCATGGTTTATCAACGTGCCGATCCCGCCGGGCAGCAAGCAGATACGGCTCGTGGTCGGCGATGCGGGTGATGGCATCAACTGCGACCACGGCGACTGGGGAGACGCGGGGTTTCTGGTGAGGTGAGGCGACGCGCTCACAGTGGTGACGCCAACCGATGCGGGATGCCGTTGACGGGGTCCGGAGGCCTGTCCCTCCTCGACGGCACACGCCGTTGACGTTCTCCCCTCTCCACTTGTACCTGTTTGGCGACTCCTTCCCTTGGACCATGTGGCAGCGCGATTCATCGCGCTAAATGCGGGGCGAACTGCCATCCTCGTATCACGCCATCGGCTGCGGGTAAGCATTTGGTCGAAGTAGAAGCGCAGGTAGCTATACGATGTGATCCGCGCGATGAATCGCGCTGCCACATGGTCTGAGAGAGGTGCCGCTAAACACATACCCCCGCTTGCGGAGAGGGGGCGGGGGGTGAGGCGCCGTTGCGCCACGCGCAGCCTGGAGCCGGCTCGAAGGGGAACATCTAGCGCCCGTCAGCCGTTCGTGATAGATGGAAGCGCCACACACGCGCTCGCCGATCATTGCTCTGGAAAGACGGGTTGATGGTCCGTTGCGAAGGCCCCCTCGCTATCTTCTATACTGCATTCCCCTGATATTGTTATGCCTGCCCCGAATCGGAGGCATTGCGCTTGCGACTGACTGGCCCATGTGGGGTGGGGCCCTTGACCGGAACATGGTCTCCGGCGAGACCGGACTGCCCGATAGCTTCCGTCCCGGCAAGCCCGCCACCGGCTGGGAATCCGAAGTTACGCCCCTGAACATCAAGTGGGCGGCCCGTCTGGGCACCCACACCCTCAGTACCCCTGCCGTCGCCGGTGGGAAAGTCTTCATCGGCACCAACAACGGCACTCCGCGTAACCCGATACTCCGCGGAGATCGGTCCGTGCTGATGTGCTTCAACGAGGGAGACGGGCAGTTCCTGTGGCAGCTCGCGGCCCCGAAGCGCAAGCAGAGCGGAAGTTTCGCCGGCGACTTCGCCGGTCTGGGGATTTGTTCGTCGCCAGCGGTCGATGGCGACTGCGTTTACGTGGTGACCAGCCGTTGCGAGGTCCTCTGTCTGAGCGTTGACGGCCTGGCCAAGGGCAACCGGGGGCCATTTCTCGACGAAGCCCAGTACCTCGCGCAGCCTATCGACGAGAAAGTGTCCGTAGGGCCGGACGGCGCCGAGGTGGCCTGCATCCCCGGAGCGCCGGTGAAGCTGTCTGCCATCGACGCCGACATCCTCTGGGGGTTCGACATGACCCAGCAGGTGCATAGTTGGCCGCACGACGCCTGCGACTGCTCCATCCTGGTATACGGCGACTACCTCTACGTCGGCACCTCGAACGGCATCGACGCCACCCATCGCTTCATGGTGTCGCCGAATGCTCCCAGCCTGATCGTCCTAAACAAACACACAGGGAGGCTCGTCGCCGTTGACAGCGCCAACATCGGCCCGCGGGTCTTCCACGGCCAGTGGTCGTCGCCGTCGCTGGGGGTCGTGAACGGCCAGCCATTGATTTTCTATGGGGGCGGAGATGGGTTCTGTTACGCCTTCGACGCCAGGCCGCAACCAGGCCTTGCGGGGCAGCCGGGCAGCCTGCCACTCGTGTGGTGGTGTGACTGCAACCCGGCGGACTACCGGGTGAGAAACGGCAGGCGCATCCCGTACAAGACAAGGGGCGACGGCCCCTGCGAAATCATCGCCACTCCCGTCTTCCACGACAACCGCGTGTACGTTTCCATCGGCCAGGACCCTCGCCACGGACCGGGCAAGGGCTGTCTCAACTGCATTGACGCCACGAAGACGGGCTGCATCAGCGATACGGGGATCGTCTGGAGGTATCGGGGGATCAACCGGTCGCTCTCGACGGTTTCCGTCGCCGACGGCCTTGTGTATGCAGCCGACTTCGCGGGCACGGTCCATTGCGTCGAGGCCGAGACCGGCCAGCCCCTGTGGACGCAGGACACCGGAGCGCCAATTTGGGGGTCCACACTGGTGGCCGATGGCAAAGTCTTCGTCGGCACGGAGGGGGGCGACCTGTGGGTCCTTCAGGCCGGGCGACAGCCGAAGGTTCTGGGCACCGTCGCGATGGACGGCCCCGTGTACACCACGCCGGTCGCGGCCAACGGGGTGCTGTATGTCACCTCGGAGAAGTGGCTGTATGCAGTGGGAACCGGGGGGACAACGGCGGACGCCCCGACAGGTCCGGGCGTCCCTTCGCGCGAATAGCCATAGCAGTTGGTGCTGCCACTGCGGAGGGTACTGCCATGTTCTGTGCGCTACGGCCCCCCGTTGCCGGTGTCTCGATCACTTACTCGAAGCGGCTCGGCGGCGTCGCAATTGCTTCGCCCCTCGATATCCTCCGCCCCGACGACACGCGCCCTGATTACGGCGACGTCGCCGGCTCCCCTCACGCGCTGTGCCTGGCATACCATTTTCCCTCCCCCAAACACGTCGGACAGGTGGTCATCCGCCGCCCGGAGCTTGCCGGGCAAGCGCAGGCCCCCGAGGAGACACCATGATGCACATCACTGCCTGGCGTCAACGGACACGGCCACATAGCTTCATCGGCGCTCTCATCAGCCTGGCATTCGCATTTGGAGCAATGCCTGCTATCCACGCCCAGGAGCAAGGCGCCACAGGCTGGGGCATTCAGAATCAACGCGTCCCCTGGAGCCAGGGAACTGAGGGCAGCGCTCTCGATGGCGCGTGCTACGGCATGGTGCGCGCGCAGATCGAATACCGCCGTCTGGGCCTGGCGGCGAAGCGTCCGTTCGCAGAGGTGACAACCCCCAAGGCCAGCGCGGCCACGGGCGAAGCAGGCCAGCGGCTGTTTGTCGAGCAGTTTGCCGGCCTCGCGCAGAATTACGCGCTTCGCGGCCGAAACTTGGAGACAGACGTATACTCCCAGCCCAAGGAGCCTGCAAGGGTTGACAGCAGTCTGGCCGCCGCCGCCCCGTCTCCGACCAACCCGCAGTTGCTGGTTCTGTCAAACGAGGGGAAAGCCGGATCGCGCACCAGCCCGGACTTTCGGGCGCACGCGGTCATGGTTGAGAATCGCGAAGACCTCGGCAACCAGGTTCGGTACACCGTGTCGGACCCCAATCACAGCGGACAGCGCACGTCGCTGATATACGACAAGACCCAGGGCAGCTTCCTGGGCTACGAAGGCTACGACACGGTCCGCCATGACACCACGGAATTGCCGCCGCAGAACCGCAAGTGGATGGACGCGCTGATCCAGGGCGCGGCCGCGCCGGAGAAAGAGAAGTACCTGCCGGTATGGCGCGGCAATCAGGACGAGCCGCTCCCCGATGCCGAGTATCGAAAACGCAAGCAGACTGAACCGGGCTTACATATCCTCGAAGTCCCCGCTCCCAGCGCCAGCCTCGATCAGAAGATGTCGGTCCTGCGTACGGCAGAAGTCGGCGGCGTGCGGCTGTTCTTTGATCCGGTGATCGTCACAAGCGAGGACAAAGCGCCCCAACGCTGGGAGATGCTGCACACCCTCATCGAGCAGGTCACAGCCGGGAACGACAACTTCCTGGTCGCCCTGCCCGGTCGCGACGAGTTGCATGCCGTGCGGTTGAGCGCAATTCTGCGAGACGCCGAGGGCGTCGCCGAGCCGACGGTGGGCGACCTAACGCGCATCACCGGCTTCGCGTGCGATCGGAAGACCGGCGATCTGTACATCCTCGGCCGCGAGGAGTCGGGGCAGAATGCGATCAAGCTCGATGTGCTGACCGTCGCTCTGTCGGCGATCTACAAGCAAGGCCTGGCCCCGGCGATCTCGCTCGACTCCGACCCGCGCGACCCTTACGGCTCGGTACATCCGCGGCTCGAGCAGTTCCCCGACGAGCACCGCGCCACCGAATTCACGCGCATCATGTTCGATTCCGACTACGCGATGAAGCGGATCATGCTGGGCGAGGACCAACTTGGCATTCCCGGATACCAGTCGAGCTACGACCTCCTGGTGAGCAATCCCACGGGCCACAAATCCGAATGGGTGCGCTGGTGGCTGTGCCCTCGGCAGACCTCCTGGGCGGATACCTATCAAACCGATGCCGGCAATCTGCAGCTTTTCTACTTCGAATCCGACATAGAGCTCCAGACCGAAAACATGCAACAGGACCAGAACCTGCTGGTCGGCACCGGTGAACGGGACCCGCAGGAGGAACGCGCCGCCCGGTTGTTCACGGCGTACTACGAGCACATCGAGGAGCTTCGGCCCGTCTTCCGGGACCTGCAAGGCCTGTTCGACGCAGCGAAACTGGCGTTCATCCTGCGAGCGAAAGACATAAAGAGCGATGCGCTGGAGCAGGCCGCCAGCCGGCCTGTGGCACAGGTGGCGCTTAAGGACGCCTACGCCGGCATCGGGCCGAAGCCCATCGTCGACAGCGCTGGAACTGCGCTCTACACCATCGGCGGCGGCGTGCAGTTGCGTTCGACCCTGGGCGCCGGAGAAGTCGCGAAACCGGCGGGCCTCGTGGATCAGTCACAACTGCAGGCGCTGGCTCGCGAGGATGCCGACGACGTCGAACTCACTGTTAATCTCCCCGCAACGGTGCCGCTGGACGCCTCGCAAGTGCTGGAGGCCAGCAGCCAGGAGCAAATATCCCTGGCGGGAGACGAGCTGCGCGCGGCCAACCTGGACGCGGCTTTCCCGCGCCTGAATGCAGTGCTCGCCCTGAACCCCGCCTCCGTTCCGGCCCACGCGATGCGCGCAGCAGTATACCTGGCGCGCGGCGAATATCACCAGGCTCTCCAGGACGCGGACGTCGTCGCCAAGAGCGATGCCGCCATGCAGGCCCTGCGCGGGCAGATTCGCGTTTTCGCCGGCGACCCCGACGGGGGGCTTGCAGACGTCCGGGCAGCGGCGGCGGCGTCCCCGGATCGCCGGGATGTTCTGGGCCAGAAGGCGTGGGTCGAGATACAGACGCTCCAATGGGATCAGGCTGACAAGGACATCGCGCGCATCACCGCGTTGGCGCCGTTGGATCGCGGGATAGACGACCTGCGCAAAGACCTGCGCACCCTGCGGCGGATGGACCCGCAGAAGGCTCGTGTCTTCGTCAAGGCCCGCCTCGCGATTCCGCTCGCGGTTGTCTTGCCCTTGGCGAATGCGCAAGCCATTGGGCAGGCCGGCGACTTCGATCGCGCGCTGGAGATGATGGAGAAGCTGCTGGCAACCGTGCAGACGCAACACGCCTGGTCCGCCGAAGGGGTCTACATCGAGGATCGCCTGTGCATCGGCATCGCAGCGCTGTACTACTCGCGGCGGCAGGAGAAGGATCCCGCCCGTGCGAGGGCGTACCTGCAGCAGGTTGTCAAGCGGCATCCGGACTGGCCGAGCCCGCTTCTGGTCCAAGTCGGCGTTGACCCCGAAGTGCCCATCGCCAAGGCGCTTGGTCTGTTCGAGAAGACGCTCTCCATGAGTGGGGGCACAGATCCTCTGATGCTCGATTCCCAGGTGGAGACCGGCATGGACACCCGGCTGAATGCCGGATGGCAACTGGTCTTGCGCGCGATGGTGGAGGTCGATCGGGACCGGTCCCTGGAAGTCGCGACAGTGCGTCGCCTGATAGACCGAGTCATGGCCATTGCGCCGCCGGGGGCAGTCAAGCAGGCCCTGAGCATGATGCGCCGGAGCCTGGACATGACGGAACTCGAGCGCAGCGGCCACAAGCCGAACGCAGGGCAGTCCTCACGCTTCCAAGCGGATATGGAAGGTCTCGCCCTCGCTGCCCCCGCGCTGGGCCCGCACCCGGACCCGCTGAACGTCAACGCGCTGGAGATGTTCTACGGCACGGCCTTCGACCGCGAGGCGTCTCGTGAGAAGATGACCGATGCTGACCGGCAGAAGGACGACACGCTGTTCCGCAACTTCGTCCGAACGATCAATTCCGATTGGGACAGCTACGACACGCTGGAGCGGGCGGCGAAATTGAGCGTCAGAGTGCACGAATCTTATGCGCAGTGTCTGGTCAGACGCATGAAAAGCCAGCCGGAGTTCGGTGACTTGAACAAGCTGGGCGGCGACGGTCAGTGGGATACGGACAAGGCATTCGCATTGCTCGACCACACGGCGGACTCTGTGATCGGGCAGCTTTCGGGGGTTCCGGCATTCTCGCAGGCGCTGCTGCGCGCCATGTTGTGCACTCACTACCCGGAACTGCTGGGCGAGGCCGCGAAGGACCAGACGGCGCCTCGCGCCCTGCTGTGGGAGCAGAAGCTGATTGGCCCGGTGCAGGCGACTCCCAGCGGTCTGGTCGAGCTGAGGGCAGCGTCCGTTTGGTTCGCGCAGGAAGCTAACACCTTGCCCGGGCGGGTCGCCGATCCAGCCGCAGCCGCCGAGAGCATCACGGAATTCTATAGACTAAGCACCGGGCTGTATCTCAAGTTCGCCAGCCGCGCGGCGGGAATGTGAGCGCTTGGCTCTTGCCCGCCAGGCCGCGGCGGACGCAGGACGCGACGGCCAAGTTGACACTTCCCGCAGCGGGAACGAGATCGCCTGGGAGAAATGCACCGACATTGCGACTTCTGCAGCTAGCTCGGAGGGTGCTGCCATGATATGCGCGCCACGGCTCCCCATTGCCGGTTTCTCGATCGGCTACCTGATGCTTCTCGGCGTCCTCGCAGTTGCCTCGCCCCCCGAGATACTCCGCCCCGACGACACGCGCCCCGATCGCGGGGATGTCGCCGGCTCTCCCCATGTCACAGGCCCCGCCACGCCGATCCATCGCTTCTACAACGACGACCTCGAGATCAGCTTCTGGAACGGGCCGGCGGACATGACGTTCGACCTCGCCAAGAACGATGTCTGGGATCGGCGCTATCTGGCGGGCAACAAGCGCATGGTCACCCTCGACGACGTACGCCGGGTGTGCTTCGGGGATGAAAAGGCGACGCGCTATCTCGCTGCTCCGAACAGCCCGCACGGCCAGGACCTCGGCCTGCCTAACGCCCCCCACGCGCTGTACCTGGCATACGACTTCCCCTGTCCCAAACCCGTCGGGCAGGTGGTCATCCGTTGCCCGGAGCTTGCCGGACAGGCGGAGTGGGCGGCCGGAGGCGCGGCAGGCGATACACTCACCGTGCGGGCCGCGAAAGGCGCGACCACGGCAGGACTGTCGGCTTTCCTGCAGCGGACGCGCAACCTCTTCGTCATCCGTGGCGAGTATGCCGGGCTGACCGCGCCGCTGGAGGTGCAGCTCTACCGGCACCGCGACACCACGCCACAGAACACCAGCATCCCCGGCATCGCGCATTTCGGCGGTGACACGGGTTACGACTACTCGCAGGACCAAGGCAACGGCCCGCTTCCCGACCCGACCGCCGGGGCTGACGGGCGCTTCTTCTGGGTGCGGCAGACCTTCCCCGCCGACTCCACCTTCCCCCAGGGTTTCGAGTACGTGATGATGGGCTGTATCGCCGGGGCGGACTACCGCACCGACGCCGGAGATCGTGTCACTGGCGCAGGCGTCAAGGCGACGCTCCATCCGCTGACTGATAAGACGAGGGGGGATGTCGTCGGGTGGCTGAAGGAGCTTCGGATCGCGGCTGAGCGCGTGAACAACGCCGAGAGCGGGGCCTTTGCGACAGCGACCGTCTCGGGGACGAACCCGCAGTTCACGGTCCTCATCGCGGTCGTCACCACGCGGGACGCCGCCGACCCGCTCGCGGCGGCGCGTGCGACGCTCACCGAAGCGCTCGCCAAAGGCCCCGACGCCGCACTTCTCGAAAGCATGACTGCGACGCGCAAGCAACTTCGGGACTGGCGGATGTCGCGGGTGATGCACTACAACGCGACCTCGTGCACCTGGGCGGATGCGACCCCGTGGCACGGGGACTACCACTTCAATGAGGGGTACTTCGGGCACACGGTGGTGGCCGGCGGGTCGGACGATCTGGAGCAGCGGATGCGGATGTTCGAGGGGATGCTCCCGGCCCTGAAACGCAACGCGCACGAAGTGTACGGATGTCGCGGCGCGGCGTTCTCGCTGGTGCACTACCCGATCAAGGCGGAGCGCGTCGTGTACTCGAACGCAGTCTGGGAATGGGGGATCGAGAACACGGCGCTGATGCTGCAGCCGTTCTGGCAGACGTACCAGTACACGCAGGACGTCGACTTCCTGCGCAAGCGCGCGTATCCGATGCTGGTCGAGGGGGCGCGGTTCTACGCCGACTACGTGAAGCGCGGCGACGACGGCTTCTACCACGTCATCCCGACGGTGTCGCAGGAACACCGAGGCTTTACTCCCAGGTGGCAGATGAACCGCGATTCGGTGGGGGCGTTGAGCTTCGTGAAGTACCTGCTGAAGGCCTGCATCGAGGCTTCCCAAGTCCTGGGCGTGGACGCGACGGAGCGCAAGCAGTGGCAGGAGATCGTAGCACACCTCGCGCCCTACCCGACCTTGCAGACCCCGAAAGGACCCGTGTTCTGCGACGTGCGGGATGCGCCGGACCTGCTGAACTACAACATCACCGCGAACCTGGTGATGACGCTTTGGGCCGAGGACATCAGCCTCGATTCGCCGCCCGACCAGCTTGAGATGGCCCGGCGGTCGTGGGAGGCGATCCCCGACAAAGAGCACAGCATGAGGCCGGGGTATCTGGCGCAGATCGCCACGTTCCTCGGCATCCCAAACGGGGTCGATCTCTCGCCACAGGGGCGCGTGCTGTCGTGGCCGGGACGCATCCACCTGTATGCGGGAGTGCCTGCCGGGAAGGCGGTCGACGACCAGTTTGCCGGACTCCTCGCGGTCGGCGGGTTCGAGGTGTCGGCGGCGCACGCGGGCGCCGACATCCGCCGGGTGCGGATCAAGTCGCGCGTAGGCAGGACGTGCAGAGTGGCGAACCCGTGGGCCCCGGCGGAGGTCAGGGTCATCAGCCTGCCGTCGCACGAGACCGTCCCGCACCGCATGGACGGTGACACGATCGTCTTCGACACGCGGGCGGGCAGCACATACGCGCTGCTTTCCGGGCCGGAGATGGCGCTGGCCGACAAGCGCTTCGTGCCGCAAGAGAGGGTCATCGGCAAATGGAGCTTCGCGCGGCTGGCGAACGGCGCAGTTCCCGATGAGAGCGGCGGCGAGCGCAACGCCTCGCTGGTCGGCGGAGCCGCATTGCGCAACGAGCCCGGCAGCGCCGGCCTTGAACTGAGCGGGAAAGAGGCGTATGCCCGCGTTGAGCGCACGCCGGAGTTCGACTTCGCGGCGGACGAGAGCTTTTCGCTCGAGGCGCGTATCAAGATGCCTGCCGGGCTGCCGCCGGCGATCGTTCCGATCGTGTGCAGCATGGCGGAGAAGCAATACTGCCTCACGCTGGCCGACGGAAAACTGGACCTGTACCTGTCCTCGCCACGGGGCGACGCCTTCTGCAACGTGCGGGGCGAAACGATTCTCGCCGATGGCAAGTGGCACGCCGTGCGGGCGGTGAGAGACGTGTCCGACGGGATGCTGCGCCTCTTCGTCGACGGCCATCTGGACGGCGAGGCGATCGAGTTGACGACCGGCGACTTCGCCTCCGCCGCGCCCATCACCATCGGGGCATACCTGTGGGGCACGAACTCGCGGTATGCGAAGGGTATGATCGCGGACGTTGCCGTGAAGTCGCTGGGGAGGCTGGTGGAACGGTAAGGGTGAAGAGGCATTCGCCTTGGCGCCCTGCCCTGCTGAGCGAAGAGCTGACATGCGGTCCTCCTGACGGGGGGCGCATACACGAAGGCGGTGGCCGAAATGCCTGAAGTCTGCCCCTGGTGGCTGGCGTACACGTTCGACAACCGGCTGCGGCGAATCTTCCAGAAGCCGGAGGTCATCCTCGCGCCGTACATCCGCGAGGGGATGACGGTCGTCGACATCGGGGCCGGGATGGGGTATTTCGCGATCCCGGCTGCGCGCATGGTCGGCGACGGCGGCCTCGTCATCGCCGCCGACTTGCAGCAGAAGATGCTGGAGGTACTCGCCAAGCGCGCGCGGAAGGCCGGGGTTGCCGAGCGCATTCAGTTCCACAAGTGCGCGGCGGATCGGATCGGCATCGAGGGGCCGGTCGATCTCGTGCTGCTGTGCAACGTGGTCCATGAGACCCCGGATCAGCGGGCATTTCTGCAGGAAGTCTGGCCGACGCTCAGATCCGGCGGGAAGTGCTTCATCGCCGAACCAAGAGCGCACGTGTCCCCTGCGAAGTTCGAGGAGACCGTTGTGCTGGCCGGGCAGGTCGGGTTCGTCGTCGAGAAGCGGCCAAAAGTGGCGCTGAGCAGGGCTGTTGTCCTGGCGAAACGCTAAGGGTGCGTGCTGGAACGCGTCGCCTGGCCCGGCGTGGCCGGAGCCGAGGGAGAGATTGACCACCAAGCCACAAGGGCACGAAACGGCCAAATCACCTCGGTTGGGGTTTGTGCTGCCGTTTCGTATCTTCGCGTCTTCGTGGTCAGAATCGTCGGTCCGCCTCACACCCGTGGGTGCGTTGGAGGCGAACCGGATTCCTATGCGCTGATTCATGCAACACAGACGGAAAACAACACGAGGTGCAGCATGGCACTGGTTCGATATGACGCTCTGGGACACACCGCCCTGATCCTGACAGCAGGCCTGGCCTGTCTTCTCGCCTGGTCGGCCGAGGCTGCTGTGTCCGTGCGCGATTGCGGCGCGGTCGGTGATGGGAAAGCGGACGACACGGCAGCGTTCCAGCGGGCGCTGGCGAAGTGCGACGGGGACTTGTTCGTTCCGGCGGGGCAATACCGGATTGCCAACCTCCACATCCCCGAGGGGACGACGGTGCGAGGCGTCGGCGTGCGGTCGGTCATCACCATGCCGCCGGATGTCGAGGCGGCGATATTGCCGGGCCATGACTGCACGCTCACCGACCTGAAGTTCCTCGGGGCCGCGGATGACAAGGCCGGGCCGGTCGAAAAGGGCATGATCCTGCTTCGTTATGTGCACGGCGTCGCCCTGAGCCGACTGACTGTCGAAAACTCCCCGCGCGCCGGGGTGTTCACCGACCACGCAGACTACTTCCGGGTCGCCGACAGCCACTTTCGGGGCGTGGCAGTGGGCGTGAGCATCGTGTTCAGCCACCACGGCATCATCTCCGGCAACTTCGTCGAGGACGCCAAAGCCCACGGGATGCAGTTTTGGGGGAACTGGAACTTCGAGCAGAAGGATGTCTCGGACTTGGTATTCAGCGGTAACGTGGTCCGCAACGCCGGGGGCGGCGGCATCTGGGGCACAGGCGGGGTGCGCGTGGTGATGACCGGCAACACCGTCGACGGCGCGGGGGACATCTGCCTCGATTACGAGTGGTGTGACGACAGCAGCATCACCGGCAACACCGTCCGCAACGGCACCAACGCGGGCATCTCACTGTTCTACGGATGCGCCAATGTGACGATCTCGGGCAACAACGTGGTGGTGACGGAGGGCAAGGACGGCGAGCGGCACGGCATCTGGCTCACCGATCCCGACCGCCCGAAGTTCCCCAAAGACCTCGGACATCGCGTCATCGCGATCACCGGCAACACCGTTCGTGTTGAGGGGCCTAAGCGTCACGGCGTCTATATAGGACTGGATTCACACGATGTCACGCTGTCCGGGAACGTCCTGTCGAACGCGGATGTGATGGACAAGACAGGGCATGTGCCGGCGGGATAGAAGCCACGGCCCCCTACCCCGCCCGCTACGCGGGCACCCCTCCCTGGTAGGGAGGGGTAACGGCTACGACGCACGACGACGGCCCCCTACCCCGCCCGCTATGCGGGCACCCCTCCCTGGCAGGGAGGGGTAACGGCTACGACGCACGACGACGGCCCCCTACCCCGCTCGCTATGCGGGCACCCCTCCCTGGTAGGGAGGGGTAACGGCTACGACGCACGGCGACGGCCCCCTACCCCGCCCGCTATGCGGGCACCCCTCCCTGGTAGGGAGGGGTAACGGCTACGACGCACGGCGAACGACAGCGGAGGTGTGTAATGGCGAATGACAACAAGTGTCCTGGTGGCTTCGCGTGGGGCAAGTGGGTGTCTCTGTTCTGCGCTTTCTCGTTTCTCATGCTCGGCGGGGACGCCACGCTGAACCATGTAAAGGTCCTGACGGAGAACCACTTCAGCTACACTCCTCTGATCTTCGCTCCATTGGCGGTTGTACTGTGCCTGGCGGCCTTCGGCTCGCAGAGGTTCAGAAGAGGAGCCTGGGTAGTCGGGCTTCTCGCGCTGCTGGTGGGCGCCGCAGGGACGGGATTCCACGTGTTCTACGACTTTGCCGACAGCCAGGGCCTCACACTCTGGCAGGCGGCAGTCAATGCGACCCGCCCGCCGTTGGCCCCCGGCGCATTCGCGTCGACCGGCATCCTGATGGTGCTGGTGGCGCTTGCCGAGAGGTGGCCGCTGTGGAAACGGAGAAAGGGTGCAGAGGAATAGCCGGACGGCCCTACCCCGCCCGCTTCGCGGGCACCCCTCTCTGCTTCATGTGGCCACGCCGTTCATGGCGCAGAACGCCCCGCGAACCGC
>Ga0181520_10005304_pt1 | contig 20661 bp, 15 predicted proteins | sample PEATcosm2014_Bin_29_FD_132451 | JGI IMG/M metagenome (GOLD analysis project Ga0181520, IMG submission 132451) | Peatland microbial communities from MTU Mesocosm Facility, Houghton, MI, USA - PEATcosm2014_Bin02_30_metaG | ecosystem: Environmental > Terrestrial > Soil > Wetlands > Peat | place... | reverse complement strand
TTATACTTCAGCAACTCGCGAAAATAGGGCGGCAAGAGTTGCTCATGGTAGCGCTCGATGGCGGTGTCGAGACGCGATGCAATAAACGCGGGAGTATCGCCAAACAAGTGGATGTATTCATAGACCTGCTTGATCACTTCGAGCGGCAACTCGGAGACCAGAGTACGGTCGGCAATGAGGAAGATTGGAACCTTCTTGTTGCGGTGGCGGACGCCGCGAATGATGTCCAGCGCGGCGCGCTCTTCGAACTGCGATTTGGCTTCCAGGTCCCAGTCCAGCAAGATCGCGGAGTAGCTGGGGTCGGAGGTGACGAGGGAGAGCCCGTCTTCAGGAGACGTGGTGCGAACCACCTCGTAGCCCTCGTCGCTAATGGCCTCTACGAGACGCTCCATGGCGCGGTCAGAGACGGAATCGGTGCGCCCGACCTCGCTTGCAATCAACAAAACCCAACGCTTCTCACTCATGCTGTTCCAGGACCTCTTTTAATCTCATGCGCCCGCTTGGGCGGGTAATCTATTGGCGAGCAATTCATCATATCGCAGCGAGGCTTCAGGATTGTGAGTCGAGGGGGCCCGAGATGGGGAAATCGAGAACTTGGGAAACGGTGGCTTCCGAGCGGTGAGAACGGTTGACATCGTGATGTCTTCCGGCCTAGCATCATGATGTGCGAACCACCCTGACCATCGACGACGACATTGCCGTGCTTGTACAGCAGGAAGTGCGGCGCACCGGCGACTCCTTCAAGGGGACGGTGAACCGGCTGCTGCGCCGTGGCATCATGGCGGAAGACAGCAAAGCGGAGAGAAAACCGTTTGTGGTTGAGCCGCTTTTTATGAGCGCGCCTCCCGGGCAGAATTACGACAATATTGAGGCGCTGCTGGAAGAGTTGGAAGGACCCGGCCACAGATGATTGTCCTGGATGTGAATCTGCTCCTCTACGCCTATGACGGCAGGCCCGCCCAGCACGAAAGAGCGCGGCGGTGGTGGCAATCGACGATCTGCGGGCCGGAACTGATCGGTTTGCCCTGGCAAACGATTCATGGCTTTCTGCGCATCTCCACGGACGCGCGCATCTCCGGCAATCAGGTGCCGATGGAGCGATCTCTCGCTTTGGTCGAGCAGTGGATGGATCTTCCCAATGTTCGTGTGTTAACGCCAGGTGAACAACACTGGGGCCTTCTGCGCAGAATGCTGCTTGAAGGACAGGCCAGAGGGCCAATGGTTACAGACGCCCAATTGGCCGCGCTGACTGTGGAGCATGGCGGAGTGCTTTACACGTCCGACCGCGACTTTGCCCGCTTTCCAGGGCTGCGCTGGGTCAATCCGCTGTGCGAATCCTGAATCGAAAATCTCAGCCGGCGGCGGCGCAAGCCGCAATCCAGGCTGGGACGAGATGTGCACCCGAAAGCCCTGGGGCAGGCGCCCGTGAATCTCCGGTAAAACGGAAGACGGTTCTGTTCCCAACTGCTTGAATACGATAAACTCATGCGGGAACGTTTGATCGATACCGGTCTTTTCAAACCTGAGGAGGGCACATAGAAATTGGGAAAAAGCATGGTCCCGAAGAAGATTTTCTTCACCAAGGGCGTAGGCAAGCACAAGGAGCGATTGACCTCATTTGAGCTGGCCCTTCGGGATGCGGGGATCGCCTCGCAGAACCTGGTGCGAGTCTCGTCCATCTTTCCGCCGCAGTGCAAGGTCATCACCCGCAAGGAAGGCCTCAAACATCTGAACCCCGGCGAGGTGGTATTTGCCGTCATTGCGGAGAATTCCACCCGCGAAGCTCACCGCCTGTTGGTTTCGAGCATTGGCGTGGCCATTCCCGGCGACCGTAACGCTTATGGCTATCTGAGCGAGCACCACAGCTTTGGCGAAACCGAGGAGCAGGCCGGCGAGTATGCCGAGGAACTGGCTGCCGAGATGCTGGCCACTACGCTGGACGTGGATTTCGATCCAGACAAGAGCTGGGACGAGAAAAAGGAAATCTACCGCATCTCCAACAAGATTGTCCGCACCAGCAACGTGACGCAGTCGGCCGTGGGCGACAAGCGCGGGCTTTGGACTACCACGATTGCCGCCGCGGTGCTGATTCTGGAAGAGTAGGCGGGGCGTGGCTTAGAAGAACGATTGAGGCCAATCCCACTTGCCGGGGTTGGCCTTGCTGCATCCTTTTCAATCACCGTTGCGGAGGCTTTCGAGCGCATGATGGGGAACACACGCAAGTACAAGGTCGGGCTCGTGCAGATGCGCATGGGCGCCAATCCGGAGGTCAACTTCGCCTCGGCTGTCGAGCACATTCGAGAGGCGGCGCGCAGGGGAGCGAACATCGTTTGTTTGCCGGAACTCTTTCGCGCGCAGTACTTCTGCCAGCGCGAGGATACAAGGCTCTTCGATCTGGCCGAGACGATCCCGGGACCGTCGACAAGCAAACTGGCGGAGGTGGCGCGCGAGGCGCGGGTGGCGATTATCGCCTCCTTGTTTGAGCGTCGAGCGCCAGGGTTGTACCACAACACGGCGGTCACACTGAATTCAGACGGGGCGATTGCCGGCGTCTACCGCAAGATGCACATTCCGGACGACCCGCTCTACTACGAGAAGTATTACTTCACACCCGGCGATCTAGGGTTTCAGGCAGTGGATACGGCCTATGGCCGTGTGGGCACGCTGGTTTGCTGGGACCAATGGTATCCGGAAGGTGCGCGGCTGACGGCATTGCAAGGCGCCGAAGTGCTCTTCTATCCCACCGCAATCGGCTGGCATCCGGCTGAGAAGGCCGAGTTCGGCGCGGCGCAGTACGACGCCTGGCAGACCATTCAGCGTTCGCACGCCATTGCCAATGGCGTCTACGTGGCGGGAGTGAACCGCGTGGGAATGGAGCACGGGGATATCGAAGGCAATCGCGCCGAAGGGCCGGGGCTGGAGTTCTGGGGCGGCAGCTTTCTGGCCGATCCGTTTGGCCGAGTCATCGCCAAGGCCTCGCACGACAAGGAAGAGATTCTGATCGGCGAGATCGATTTGGGGTTGATTGAGGACACGCGCCGCAACTGGCCTTTCTTGCGCGACCGCCGCATCGATGCTTACCAAGGCATCAAAAAGCGCTTTCTCGATCCGGTGAACACTTGGTCGCAGGATGGAGACCCGAAGTAAAATGTCCGTTCATTTGCCGCCCGCAAACACGCCGCGAGAAATGGGATACCGCATGCCAGCCGAGTGGGAGCGCCACGAGGCCACCTGGCTTGCCTGGCCGCACAATCCCGAGGACTGGCCGGGAAAGTTCCAGCCCATCCCCTGGGTCTATGCGGAGATCGTCCGCCTGCTTTCGGCGCGGGAACGGGTGCATATTCTTGTGGACGATGCCAAGTCAGAGCAACGCGCAAGCGGAATGCTGGAGCGGGCTGGGGCGAATCTCGCGCATGTGCGCTTTCACCTTTGGCCCACGGATCGCGTGTGGACCCGCGACTCGGGACCGATCTTTATACGCAATGCAGAGGGCAAAGTCGCCATCACTCACTGGCGCTTCAATGCTTGGGCGAAGTACGATAACTGGCGCCTCGACGAGCAGGTTCCCGGCCATGTGGCCAAGGCGCTCGGTCTGCCCGCGTGGGAACCCGCGGTCGAGCTGGAGGATGGTTTCTTGCAGCGTGTGGTGCTTGAAGGCGGTTCCATCGACACCAATGGCGCGGGAGTCCTGATGACCACCGAGGAGTGCCTGTTAAGCGAGGTGCAGCAGCGCAATCCCGGAGTGAGCCGCGAACAGTTGGAGCGGGTCTTTTCTAACTATCTCGGCATCGATCAAATTATTTGGCTCAATCGCGGCGTGGTGGGAGACGATACGCACGGGCACGTGGACGACATCTCCCGCTTTGTTGGCCCAACAACAATTGTTACCGCTGTCGAACCGAACACAAAGGACGCAAATCATGAGCCGCTGGCCGAGAATCTTGAGCGATTGAAGGCTGCGCGCACCTTGGACGGCAAGCAGTTTACGCTGGTCGAGCTGCCGCTGCCGCGTCCGGTTATTTTTAGCGGACAGCGGCTGCCCGCGAGTTATGCGAACTTCTATATTGCGAATGGCGTGGTGCTGGTTCCCACCTTCAACGATCCCCACGACCGCGTGGCGCTGAACATATTGGCAGAGGTATTTCCTGGTCGCGAAGTCATCGGCATTCATGCTGTCGATCTTGTCTGGGGGCTGGGCACGCTGCATTGCATGACGCAGCAGCAGCCGGCGGATTATTCAAATGGGGTATAATCCCGTACACGGAGAATCGCTTATGCTAGCGCCCAATGAAGCACTCGGTAAAGCCCGCATCTATTTAGGCGAGGTGATACCGGATTTCGCGGAACTCGACCCGAAGGTCGACGAAATGAGGCTTGTTAACGGTAGTTGTTGGAAAATCACGTTCTATGCCTATCATGGTGACGAAGGAAAGGCGGACACGATCGCGGATCTCTTGCGCAGGCATCGGATTGAGAAAGTCGTATCCGTAGCTTCCGAGGATGGTTCGTTGATCGCCGTAGAAAATCCGTCTTTCTGAGGCATATATGCTTAATGAGGAGCAGCTCTTTTTCCGGTTCAAGGGTAAGGCGGTTCTTCTTGATTCGAATTTGTTGCTTGTCTTCCTTACAGGTTCATTGGGTGCCCAGGTCTTCAAGAGGTTCAAACGCATCAGCGACTATACTTTGGCCGATTATGAACTGCTGGTTCGTTTCATCGATAACTTCTCTGTCCTGTTGACCACGCCCCATATTCTCACTGAGATCAGCAATTTGGCGAATAGCCTTCCCAACTGGTACAAGCCCGACTGGTATGAAAACCTGGCGGGATTAATCGCTTGCAATGGAGACGCAGTCCAAGTGCGGGAAGAATGGGTGCCAGCCATTGAGTTGGTAAAGATGCCGGAATTCATAAGTTACGGAATTACCGATTCGGTCGTCACGAAACTATCTTCAGAGGCGCTGGTTTTGACGGAGGACTACCGTCTTTCCGGAGCCCTGCGCCATAAGAATGTTCCTGTAATGAATTTCAGGGACCTCAAGAGTCTGCAAATGCTCAATTAGGATTTGACTGTGCCGACCGATCTCGACTTCATGCAAGGCGCGCTCGCCGAAGCCCGTTTGGCGGGCGAGGCCGGCGAGGTGCCCATCGGCGCGGTAGTTGTCCGCGAGGGCGAGATTGTGGCGCGTGGGCAGAATCGCGTGCTGCGCGATTTGGACCCGACCGCGCACGCCGAAATCGTTGCTCTGCGCGCGGCGGCGGCGGCCATCGGGAATTATCGGCTTCTCGGATGCACGCTCTATGTCACTCTGGAACCGTGCGCGATGTGCGCAGGGGCGATGATTCATGCGCGTTTGGACCGGCTTGTCTTTGCCGCGCCGGACCCAAAGTCGGGCGCGGCCGGTTCGGTGCTCGCGGTGCTCAATCACCCGCAATTGAATCATCAGATGCAAGTAGAGCAGGGAGTTCTCTCCGAGGAAGCGGGGGAGTTGCTCCGCGGTTTCTTTCGAGAGCGCAGATCGTCTTCGCAGGTGGCCGATTGAGGGGGGTGCGGTTTCCCGCTTGGCAGAGGTTGGCGATCGCCGTTCCTTCGATTCGGCGCGCCCGCTCCGTATCGCAGGAACGATCCCTCTGGTTCTTGGTCGAGAGTGATATGTTTTTCTGAACCATGCGATATGATGCCGGCTCGGGAGATAGGCCGGCTGAGATGGACAAAAAGATGCTGGAACTCTGGTACGCATACCCGGACGATCTTCTCAAGGATGGGGTGGCAGAGGGCTGCGCGGCGTTGCTCTCTGATGACGAGCGGGTGCGCGCTGGAGCGTTTCGGTTCGAACGCGACCGGCGTGAGTTCTTAGCCACACGAGCGCTGGTGCGGACTGCGCTGTCAAGCCACCGAGCGACTCCTCCCGAGGGCTGGCGCTTTTCTCACAGTGAATTCGGCAAGCCATCCGCCGACCCCGATTGCGGCTTGCACTTCAATCTGGGGAACTCGCACACCCTCGTCGTCTGTTTGATTTCCGACGTCTCCGCCGTTGGTGTAGACGTCGAGCCGCTTGGTCACATGGAACAGATTGCCGAGCTTGCGCCAAGTGTGTTTTCTTCGCTAGAACTGGCCCAACTCGATGCCTTGCAAGGCGGTGAGAAACTGAGCCGAGGCTTGTCGCTGTGGACTCTGAAAGAGTCCTACATCAAGGCGCGTGGCATGGGGCTGTCGATGCCGCTCAAGAGATTTTCGTTCCTGTTTGGTGAAGATTGCGGGATTCGCTTGGAACTCGATCCAGGCATGGACGACCATGCCGAACGATGGCGCTTCTGCCTCCTGGATCATGCTGGACATCGCATCGCTTTGATGGTGGACCAGGTCGCCGGCAGCGATTTGCAAATATGGGATTTGCGGCATTTGGCGGCATCTCCTGCACGATTGAGCAGCGAAGAGCCCGAGTGGTTCCCTCGGACGGCGCAGTGCGCACTCGAGTGCTGATTTGCCGGATTCCGGAGCGCCGAGCCAGTTCAGGGCGCCAGGACGGCATTCAGCTGCTTGGCAAATTCCTTGACATACGGCTCAAAAAGCATGGACATGTGCGCGGTGGGAACGTCGTGGATCTCGACACCGCTCTCCGCCAACGGCATCCATCCAAGAGACGGATCTTCCAGCTTTCCGAGGGCTTCGGGCCCACGGTCCACGGCGCGCATCAGCGTGATCTTGCCGGGGAACGGCTTGAAGGTGTAACGGCCCAGGGCTCTCCAATGAGCTTCCTCCACTTGGAAGTAACGCAGGCTGGGCGGTAGATCGCGTCTGGTCATCTGGTAGCACGCACTTTCCAGAGCCTGGAAGCGGCGATACAGCTTGGATCTCCAGTAGTGGCTCTTTTCTCCAGCTTTCCGCGCCAGATATTGCGCCCCCTCGTTGCTGAATCTCCGCCACAATCTGGACACCTTGCCGGTGGTTGATAGACGCTGCTCGCTGCCCGGAACAACTGTGTCGAACAAGACGAGCGACTCGGGTCTTCTGCCTTGTGCGGTTAGCTGCCGAGCCATCTCGAAAGCGACAAGACCTCCGAAGGAGGCGCCACCCAGCAAGAACGGACCGCTGGGGAGAAAATTCTGCAAATCGCGCACGTAAACTGCAGCCATCTCCTCAAGGCTGGTCTCTGCGATTGGCTGGCTTACAAAGGGCGACTGGAAGGCATAGAAGGGCTGGTCGGGCCCCAAGGCTCTGGCCAGTTGCTCGTAGAAGAGAACGTCCCCGCCGATGGCATGAATGCAAAACAAGGGAACCCTTGCGCCATTCGGCTGAATGGGAACCAGAGAGGGCCAGGTCTTCGGTTTTGAGGATTCCGGCTGACGCGCCTTGCGAATGGTGTCTGCAAGCTGGCGCACCGTGCGCGCTTCAAACAGCAACGCCAGCTCAAGATCAACCTGATACGCCTTCTTGATTTTGGCAAAAAGGCGTACCCCGATCAGCGAGTGGCCTCCTAAACTGAAGAAGTCGTCATCCAGTCCAATGCCTTCCACGCCCAGCAATTCCCGCCACCAGCCGGCGATTGCGCCTTCCAGCTCTTCAGTTGGCTTGGCGACGCGAATGGTTGGTTGCACAATTGCGGGACGGCGCGGGAGTAACTCTTCCAGAGTCTGAGCGGTGGCCACCACAGACGCGGGAGTCCGGGCGAGCAGGAGCCTCGTTAAAGCCCGGGCCCCGTCACGCGGCAGAATGCCTGCGCTCTCACGCTCGTTTAGTGCCTGCGCGGCGGCGGAGAGGGAGGCGGGGCGGTTTCTCGCTTTGTCTCCCACGGCCGCTGTGGGATCGTCCATCCGGCGCATGGCGAATCCTTCGATCTCCGCCAGCACCCGTTCCTGCTCATCGAAGAGCGTGATATCGAAGCTTTGCACTTCGCCGCGAAGTTGATTCTCCCCGCGCGAACGAATGTGGCTGAACAGCTTTGAAGGAAGCGAACCGTAGAAACGCGCCCTCTTGTACGACACCGGAAAATAAAGTGCTGTGGAGGTTTCATAGCCGTCGATCAGGTAGAGCGCGCAGCCCGTAGCCAAGTCGAGCAACGCCGGGTGCATGCGCAAGGTGGAACATTCGCCGGCGAAGTTCCGGTCTAACTCCAATTCGGCCAGTCCCTCGCGCTCGCCGAGCTTCAGTTTCTTGAGGCAGCGCCAGCGCGGACCGAAGTCGAAGTATGCCTCCTGTTTGGTGCGGAACTGCTCGTCAAAGACGATTTCACGTCCCTGGCAGCGGGCCATGATTGCGGCCCGATTAGGAGATGAATCGGCCTGAGCCGGGCAAGGGGCTACGATGCCTGAGGAATACTCCCCCCACTCGCCAGCGTGGGCAATCACCGAGAAGTGGAAGGTGGGTTTGGCTTTGCCGTCTGCCTCTTCGCGCCGAAGCTGGAAGCGCACTTCTCTGGAATCGTTGGGACCGGCGAGCATTGGAGCAAGAAAGTAGACGTTCTCGAACTGGATTCCGCCGCCAGCCTGAGAGTGCGTGAATGCGGCAGCGGCCATCTCCAGATAGCCGGTTCCGGGCAAGAGCGCCTTGCCTGTTTTCAGCTTGTGTTCGGCGAGAAGCCAATGAGCCTGCGGAGAGAAGTGGCTGGAATAAACGGATTCTCGCGGTGTATCGAGCAAGCGCCGTTGCAACAGTGGATGCGGGGACGAGGAACGCGCGCTCATGCCAACCTCGCGCCAGGCGCCCCAGTCGATGGCAATCACCGGCTCTCCGCGGCTCAGCGCAAAGGCGTCGAGAAAGGCGTTGGCTGCTGCATAGTCCACCTGGCCCGCGGGTGGAAATAGGGAACTGATCGAAGAGAAGAGAACAAAGCAACGGAGCGGCGTGCCCCGGAAGACCTCCTCCAGAACCAGCGTTCCGCGCACTTTGGGATCGAGAACCCGGCTGGCGCTGGTTGCCGTCTTGAGCATCAGAGGCGCATCCTCCAGGACGCCCGCCGCATGAATAACGCCGTCGATCTTGCCGTATTGCTTGCGGCCCGCGGCAACGATTCCGCGCATCGCATCGAGGTCTGTCACGTCGCCCTGGGCAACCAGCAGTCCACCGGCGCAAGAGCGAATCTCAAGGAGCTTTCGGATTGTCTGCTTGCTGGCTTCGGTCTCGTGTGAGCCGCTGAGCGCTGATTCCCACTGTTCCTGCGGAGGCACAGCCGACCGGCTCACCAGGATGAGCCGCGCGCCGAATTCACGCGCCAGATGTTCGGCCACAACCAGTCCCAGGCCACCCAAGCCACCGGTGACGAGGTACACGCCCCCGCGTTCCAGGCGGCTTTGCAATGGGGCATCGGACAAAGTGAGGCGATCCAGCGTCTCGACATACCGCTGGCTGCCGCGATACGCCACGGCGGCATTCTCGGGGGCAGCGGAGATCTCGGACAGAATCTGGGCCGCACACTCCTTGGCGTTGCCGTTCTCCAGGTCTACATCGATGCTGCGGCAAGCGATTCCAGGCAGTTCCTTAGGAATCACCCTGGCGGGTCCCAATAGCACCGCGCGGGCGGGATCGCCGACGGGCTCGTCCAGGACCTGCTGCATGCGGCTCGACACCAGAGCGATCTCAACATCCGCAATGTCTTGATGGGCGAGCGCCTGGGCTAGATAGAGAGGGCTGAAGAAGCTGCGCTCTAGCGTCTTATCGAGCGGCGTGTCCGCTTTCTTCTGCTCCACCGGCCAGAGGTGGAGAATCTTCTTCGGCGCCGATCCGCCCTTGAACAGGTCCGCAACCAGGGCATCGTAATCCGCGCGAACACCCGGACGGATCGTATACTCTCCGCTCTTCGATTGTCGATAGCCTGAGCCAGCAGCCACCAGTGCGACTTCATTGCCGTTTGCTCTGAGCGTCTTTGCGATGCGATCTCCCAGACCCAGCGAGTCGTTGAAGATCACCCAGGAAACAGCCGCGCCGTCAGAGAGCGGGTTTGCAGCGGCAGCCTGCCAGCCGCGGCGATAGAACCACTGGTCTGTCTCGTCGTTGGGGGCAGGCGCGGATGCGGGTAGAGGTGCGGGTGCGGCATGAACTGCGTCCGGTTCAATCCAGAAGCGGCGGTGATCCCACGAATAAGCCGGCAGGGAGACCCTTTGCGTGGAATCGGCCTCGTGCAGCTTCTTCCAGTCAACTTGCACGCCTGCCACCCATATCTGGGCGAGAGTGTGAAGTGCGAACCGCAGAGCAGGATCGTTTTCGCGCGGATGGGGCAGCGATTGGAATACTGTTGTGGCGCGTCCGGTCTGTTGCCGGGCGAGAGAGGCAAGTGTATTACCGGGTCCAACCTCCAGCAGCACCCGGCTTGGATCCGCGCCCAGCACAGAGATGCAATCGGAGAAGCGAACTGCCTGGCGTAGATGGCGAGCCCAGTAGGCAGGGTCTGTGGCTTCTTTCGACTCGATCCAGGTTCCGCTGACATTCGAAAGGAACGGAATCCGCGGAGTCCGCAGTGTGAGGCCCCGCAGGCGCTCTTCGAAAGCGCCAAGGATGGGATCCATCATTGCGGAGTGAAAGGCATGAGAAGTGTGCAGGCGGCGGCAATCCACCGATTGCTTTTCCAGCGACTTCTCCAGCGCAGCGATCTCATCGTGCGGACCGGAGACCACGCACTGGCGGGGATTGTTAACGGCGGCCAGGGAGATCGATCCGTTGAGGGGTACCTCGGTGGGCGCGAGGGGCACCGCGAGCATCGCGCCGGAGGGCTGGCTGAACATGAGCTGTCCGCGGAAGGCGGTCACGGCAAGCGCTTCTTCCAGCGTGAACACGCCGGCTAGGCAGGCGGCCACATACTCGCCGATGCTGTGGCCCACCATGGCTGAGGGCTCGACACCCAGCGACATCCACCACTTTGCCAGCGAGTATTCGATGGCGAAGAGCGCGGGTTGAGTGAGCCATGTCTGATTGAGCTTCTCAGCGGCTGATTCTTTCTCCGCGTCAACTGGGAAGAGCGCCTTGCGCAGGTCGATGCCGAGCGGCTGTTGAAGGTACTGTGCGCAGAGATCGAGCGTGTCGCGGAAGACAGTTTCGTGCTCGTAGATCTCTCGCCCCATGTTGACGTATTGGGCGCCCTGCCCTGAGAACATGAAGGCCACGGGGGGGGCGGACTTCGGCGCCAGGCCGGATGCGAAGTGCTTCGGCTCCTGGTGAGCGAGCGTCAGGACGGACTCGCGGGTGTCCTGGACGACGTGGGCGCGCCGGTACAGGAATGCCTGCCTGCCAAGCTGGCAGGTGCAGGCAGCGTCGGCGAGCCGGACCTCGGGATGCTCCTGAAGGTGGGCGGCCAGATTGGCAAAACCACGCTCACAGGCCTCTTCGGTCTTCGCCGAGACCGTCAGCAACTGGTAGGGTTTGCTCTCAAGCGGCGGCGCAAGCCGAGGCGCCTCTTCCAGCACCACGTGGGCATTGGTGCCGCCAATGCCCAGAGACGTAACCCCGGCGCGCCTGGGCGAGGCCTCAGCAGGCCATTCGGCCAACCGGCTATTGACGAAAAACGGGCTGTCGTTGAACTCGATGTGTGGATTCGCTTCTTGATAGTTCAGGCTGGCGGGGATCTTACCATGTTGCAGCGCGAGTACGGTCTTGATCAGCCCTGCCACTCCGGCCGCAGCATCGAGGTGGCCGATGCTGGGTTTGAGCGAACCGATCGCGCAGTATCCGCTGCGCGCTGTGGACCGGCGAAAAGCCTGGGTGAGGGCGCGAACCTCGATGGGATCGCCGACCACCGTCCCGGTTCCATGTGTTTCAACGTAGGAGATGTCGTCGGCGCCGACGCCTGCAAATTCGAGCGCTTCGGCGATGACTTCGGCCTGGCCGTCGACGCTGGGCGCCAGGTAGCCGACCTTGCGTGCGCCGTCGTTGTTGATGGCGGAGCCCAGCAGGATGGCGCGGATGTTGTCGTGGTCGGCCAGCGCATCTTCAAGACGCCGCAGCACCACAAGTCCCAGGCCGCTTCCGAATACGGTTCCGCTGGAACCGGCATCGAAGGCCCGGCAGCGTCCGTCGCGAGAGAGAATCTCCCCTTCGCGATAGACATATCCGCGGCCATGCGGGATCTCAATAGTCACGCCGCCCGCCAGGGCCATGTCGCACTCGTGATTCAGCAGGCTTTGGCACGCCAGATGCACCGCTACCAGAGAGGTGGAACACGCGGTCTGCACATTGATGCTCGGCCCGCGCAGATCCAGTTGGTAAGAGACCCTGGTGGTTAAGACATCCTTGTCGTTGCCGGTCTGTTTCAACTGAAACAGCCCGGTCGACTCGACCAAGCGACGATTGCCAAGGAGGTTGTGAATGAGATAGGAGTTCATGCCGGAACCGGCAAAGACTCCGATGGAGCCATCAAAGCCAATCGGTGGATGGCCCGCGTCTTCCAGCGCCTCCCACGAGCATTCCAGGAACTGCCGGTGCTGCGGGTCCATGATCGACGCATCCCTTGGGCTCAGGCCAAAAAAGGACGCATCGAACATCGATAGATCGTCGAGAACCGAGGCCCGCTTCACATAGTCGGGGCTGGCCAGCTCTTCCGGTGTGGCGCCGGCGGCGAGAAGTTCGGCATCGGTAAGGTCGCGAATCGACTCGACGCCGTCGTGCAGGTTACCCCAGAACTCCCGAAGGTTGCGGGCGCCGGGGAAGCGCCCCGCCATGCCGACGATCGCGATTGCGGTAGGGTCCATCCTAACCACCTTAGCAGTGTCGGGCCATCCGCCGCCGCCGTGCCCGGTCTGAAACCAGGACGGAGGCGTGAGTCCCTGGAAGGTGCATGGCCAGCGACCTCACGGTAGAAAACTGAAACAGATCGACGATGGGAATCTCGCGTCCGAGTTCCTCTTGCAACTTTGCTTGCACCTCCGCGACGGTGAGGGAATGAGCTCCCAGGTCAAAGAAATTCTCGTCCAAACCGACACTTTCAACGCCCAGCGCATCTTGCCATGCGGCGGCAACCATGCGCTCGATCTCGTTTGCGGGCTGGCTGGCGACGGCGCTCATCGCGGGACTGGGCGGAGGGATCAGAAGCAAGGCCTTGCGATCGACTTTTCCGTTATCGGTGAGCGGTAACTCGGGCAAGAATGCAAAGGCCGATGGAAGCATGTAATCGGGGAGCTTGGCCATCAAGGCTGTACGCAGTGCGTTGGCAGATTCCGGGCCGGTAGCGTCGGCCACAAGATAAGCAACCAGGCGCTTGTCGTCGGCTTTGTCTTCGCGCACCACAACGACAGCCTGGCGCACGCCGGGGCATTGCTCCAAAAGAGCTTCGATCTCGCCCAGCTCGATGCGGTGGCCGCGAATCTTGACCTGGAAGTCGGCGCGTCCCAGGAATTCAATGTTTCCGTCGGGCAAGCAACGCGCCAGATCGCCGGTGCGGTAAATGCGGTTTGAAGCAAGCGAGGGCAGCGTCAGGAAGCGGGACCCGGTCAGGTCGGGCCGTTTCCAATAGCCGCGCGCCACGCCGTCTCCGCCAATGAACAGCTCTCCGATTTCGCCTTCTTTCACGGGGTTGAGGTGCTCATCGAGGAAGTACACCTGGGTATTGGCAATGGGCCGGCCAATGGGGATGGTAATGCCGGCTTCCTCGACCGGGTGGGTCGTGGACCAGATGGTGGTCTCGGTCGGTCCGTACATGTTGAAGATCTGGCCGGAGAAGACGCGGCGTACCTGGCGAATGAGGGAAGCCGGTACTGCCTCGCCCCCCAGGAGCAGCTGCTTGAGGTGGCCCAGGGCGGCGTAGGCACGCAAATCCAATGTGAGGATGCGCGCCAGGGACGGGGTCATTTGCAGATGGGTCACATTATGGCGAAGGATCTCATCGGCGATGGTGCTGGTTCCCTCGTCGCCATGAATGACAACTTTGAAACCGCGGGTCAGAGTCCAGAGAAGTTCCAGTACCGAAATGTCGAACGAGATGCTCGTTACCGCAAGCCACACTCCAGGCGTGGATCCGATCGACCGGTCCATGCCGACAAAGAAGTTGACCACGTTTCGGTTCTCGACCATCACGCCCTTGGGCTTGCCGGTCGAGCCGGAGGTGTACATCACGTAGGCCAAGTTCTGCCCGACTGCGCCAGATGCCACGGCGCGGGAACTTTGTAGGGCAAGCTCGGAGGCCTGCGAGTCAAGCTCGATAATAATGCTGGCGCTCAACGGCAGACGTTCGCGTGTCTCGGCAGTAGTGAGGATCACTGCCATGCCCGAGTCCTCGATTACCCAGGAGAGCCGATCTTTTGGAAATCCGGGGTCGAGGGGAACATAAGCTCCACCAGCCTTCAAAATAGCGAGCAGACTGATCGCCAATAGCTCGGACCGTCCCATGGAGACGCCCACCAGCGTATCCGGTCCCACGCCCAGTCCTTGCAGGTACCGAGCCAGGCGATTGGATCTCTCGTCGAGTTCGCGGTAGCTCAATTGACGGCGGTCAGCCGCCACGGCAACCGCATCCGGCGTTTGGGCAGCCTGCGCCTCGAACAGCGCAGCGATGGTAAGATCGCGCCGGTACTCTACATCGGTCTGATTCAGATCAAGCGATTGAGCGAGCAACAAGGTGGTTCTCCAGAAACAAGTACTCGATACCGGTACCGAGGAAGGTTTCGATTGCCTCGTCCGGCGTGTTGACTATCGGCTGGCCTTTGACGTTGAAGCTGGTGTTGAGCACCATCTGCCGCCCGGTGGTAACTCCAACAGCGCAAAGCAAGGAATGAAAATCGGGGTTGTCGATCTCCGAGACAGTCTGCAAGCGGGCAGAGCCGTTGACATGAGTAATAGCGGGCAGCAGGGCCCGGCTCTCAGGGCGCACATCGACCACGGAGATCATGTAAGGCAGCTGTGTGCCAGGAGCCACATCGAACCAGCGGTGGGCTTCTTCGGCCGAGCATGCAGGCGCGAACGGACGGAAGGCTTCGCGCTTCTTGACCATTGAGTTGATTCGGTCGCGCATCTGTGGGTGCCCTGGGTCGGCCAGGATGCTTCGATTTCCCAATGCGCGCGGACCGTACTCCATGCGCCCGCGATACCAGGCGATGACCCGTCCTTCGGCGATGAGCCGGGCGGCGGAGTCGCACACGGCCTGAAGTGAATTGAAGCGCTGCCATTGCGCCTTGCCCGCAAAGCGATGCAGAGCGGCTTCGATTTCGGCCTCGGTGTACTGCGGGCCAAGCAGCGGAACGGCCATCCGGATGTTCGGAACATCCTCAGCGAGTGACGCGCGGTACAGCGCTGCTCCCAGAGCCGTGCCATCGTCACCCGCAACCGGCTGCACATAGACCTCGTCGAAGAGCCCTGAGCTGACCAGCCTGCCATTGGTGGTGCAGTTCAGAGAGACACCGCCGGCCAGGGCAATGCGCCGCAAACCAGTCTGTTCGGCGAAATGCCCGTAGATATGGAAGACAACCTTTTCCAGGCACTCCTGGAGAGCCGCGGCCACGTCCTCGTGTACCGATGTGACAGGCTCCGCCGGTTGGCGGCGCGGGAGCAGGTTCTGGTCGAGATAGGCGCGGGTGGCCGTGTAGTATTCGCGTTCCTCGCGCGAGTGGTTCAAGTGCAGAATTGGAATTCGAATCGAGCCATCGACGCGCAGTTCTACGAGCTGATCGAAGAACGGCCGGAAGCGCGCCGGGTTGCCATAAGGCGCCAGGCCCATGATCTTGTATTCGTCGGAATTGAAGTCGAAGCCCAGGTGGAGAGTCACCAGCGAATAGAGAATGCCAATGGAGTCGTTGGCGCCCACGGTGCGGAGCTTCTTGAATTCGCCTTCCCGGAAATGGTAGACACTCAGGCTCTCAACTTCGCCCATGGCGTCGTTGACCACCGCCAGACATTCATCCCAGCCGGAGGTGTATGCGGCACTGGCGGCGTGAGCCAGATGGTGGCCGACAGAGAAGACCTTAGCTTCGGGAAATCCAGGAAGATCGCGGCGAACTTGTGCAAGGAGCGCTTCCCGGGAGAAGACCTGGTTGTAGAGGCCGGCGGAGTGTTCGTCTCTCAGATAAAGCTCGCGATACGGAGAGTAGTTGAAGCCGTGGGCGATTTCGTCGACTTCGTCGATAGAGGTGCCGGCTTGCTTTAGACAGAATTGAATGGCCTGGATGGGAAAATCGCCGGTGTGCTTTTTGCCGCTGAAGCGTTCCTCCTCCGCGGCAGCCACCAGTTTGCCATCCACGACCAGCGCAGCGGCGGCATCCATGCCTTGAGCAATGCGGTATTCGCGTTCCTCAAGTCCAGGCCAGGAGGCCTGCTTGAACGGCACGGATGTTTCAAGCCCGCTGATCCCTAAGACCTTCATCGATGCACCCTCTGGAGCAGAGGCCCTGGGCTTCGTGCAATTCGAGAGCTATCCGATCTCCGCGGATTTCGGCGGGAGTGGGACAATCTCTCTTAGCCTTCGATCTTTCTGCGGCGTACTCTGGCGACTCAGGGCAATCGTAGCTGGGGTGGAGGTCGCGACCAATATCACAAAAGTTGCAGGAAGGCGCACTCTGGGGGCATAAGATCGCAAGCTGCTTGGAATAATCAGGGGTTCTCGGAAGGACGTGGGGGCAACCTAAACAGAATGCACGCTAAATAGATGGTGCTTTAGCCTCAGCCAGATCGCAGTCAGCATGCAATGGGCTGCTTTTAAAAAGCACTTGAAGCTAATTCGTGTTCGCATTCATATCTGACCATGAAATATTGGCTGGCGCAGTTCAATCATAGTAATCCGGAGCTTTCCTGAGGGTTTGCCATTGCCGGCCGTCGTGCCCAAAGACGACAAGCGAGGCCTTCGATCTCTCTGCGGTGTCCAGGAGCTTCACGGTGCTGGCGCGCAACTGGTCCAGGTTCTCGTCGTGCGGCCATGCGGGGCGATCCGGGGTGAAGAGGCGGCTCATCATGACCGCGTCAATGGCCAGCAGTACGGAGCCTGCTTTTGGCAGCCTCACAAGAACCGATTGGTGGCCTGCGACGTGGCCGCTGGTTTCAAGCAAGGTCAGGCCGGGGAGCAATTCGGTGTCGCCATCGAGAAGGCGATAGCGCAGTCCGGGATGATCCCAATGGATCCGAGCCTTGGCCAGGCGCGGATGCCCGCCAAGGGCAAGCTCGTAATGCTCACGCTGCACTACAAACTCCGCGTGGGGGAAGGCGTCGTGGAACCCGGCATGATCGACGTCGAAGTGCGAACAGACCACGGTGTCAATGTCTTCGGGCTTTACCCCAAGGTCGGCAAGCAGCTCTAGCACTGTCTTCTCTTGCGTGGGTGGCGGAGCCTCCGGCGGACGCGCGTCGGGCGACATTCCGGTATCGACGAGAACACGCCTTCCTTTGCCGGTTACGATCAGGTAGCATCCGAGAACCATTTCCATGGCGGGGCCATCCGCGGACGGAATGGACTTAGCTGCAAGCTGCAGAAGATAGAGCTTCTCCGGGGCAAGGTTATCTTTAGTCATGAGCGCACCTCGGCAGAGAGAAATAAGTGATGCCCTACTGGGAAGTCTGGGAGGCTAAGTTAATATCTCCCGATATCTATTATATCATACTGGAGCGCGCGAATCAAGTTATACGCCCGAAGAAGTGCTTGATTGCAGGGAGTTCCAGATCGCGGCAAAGGCCTCAATTGTCAGAGCCTCCGAGCGCGCTTGGGGAGCCACCTGGGCCTGATCCAATGCAGTTGCGATTGCATTGGGAGAAAAGCGCGCGGCGCGTAGGTTGTTCACCAATGTTTTGCGCTTCTGCGCAAAGACGTGGCGCACGAAGCGCAGGAAACCAGCCTCTTCCACACCGAGTTCCGCGATGCGCGGGGCAATGCGCCAGCGAAAGACAGTGGAGTACACGTCGGGTGGGGGCATGAACGCTGTCGGCGGCAGCGTGAAGAGCTTTTCGACCGGGCCGTAGAGTTGCGCAGTTACCGACAGCAGGCCGTAGTCGCGCGAGCCCGGCTTGGCGGCGATGCGATCGGCTACCTCTCGCTGCACCATGAGAATGGCGCGATCGATTGCCGTGTGGCTGGCCGCGAGCTTGAGCATGATCTGCGAAGTGATGCCGTAGGGCAGATTGCCGGCCACCAGAAGCCGTTCGCCTGCCGCTGCTGAGGCTGCCGCAAAGTCGAGCCTCAGCACGTCCTGGTTGATGACCGTGACCCCCTCCGGGGAGAACTCGGAGCGCAAATAGGCGGCGAGGCTTGCGTCGAGCTCGATGGCCAGCACATGCGCGGCGCGGGCAGCGAGGGCGGTGGTGATGGCTCCGGCGCCGGGGCCGATCTCAACCACGGTGCGGCCAGAGAGATCGCCCAGCGAGGATGCAATGCGCTGGATGGCCTCTGTGTCGTTGAGAAAGTTCTGTCCGAGCTTGGGTTTGGCGGGCATAGGCTACTTCGATGGTAGACGAAGCCGGCGGTTCAGCCAGGCTGAGAGCAAACGCCTTCCCCGCCCGGTCCCGATGGAGCTCTTCGAATCGCCGCGCATGCGGGGGAGGGGGGCGTCGGGCCGGAGCAGGGTGCAAGCGGAAATCTCTTTCAACATGAGCGTAGTAGACTTTCCCTTTAGCCGCGTCTGCGGGCCGTAGGTTTTTTGTTTTCGCCTTCCAGGGGGATTTGCTCATGCACATTGTCTTTGCTGCCTCGGAGTGTGTTCCATTTGCCAAGACCGGCGGGCTGGCCGATGTGGTGGGAGCGCTGCCGCCGGAGTTGGTCAAGCTGGGCCACGAAGTCACTGTCTACATCCCGCTCTATGCCGGAGTTCAGCGCCACATCGAGGGCCAGTGGAAGTACGCAATTCGCTCGATCACCATCCCCTTCGAGTACTACAACCGCTTTGTGGGGATTGTGGACGGAGGCAAACGAGCCGGAGTGCAGTACTACTTTGTGGATTGCCCCGAACTGTTTGACCGGACGGAACTCTATGGACCCAAGGGTGGCGAGTATCCCAACAACTGGGAGCGCTTCGGGCTGTTCTGCCGGGCAGTGCTGGAAGCGACGAAGCAGCTGGGGGTACCAGAAGTCTTCCATGTCCACGACTGGCAGGGCGCGCTGATTCCGATCTACCTGCGCACGGTCTACAACTCCGACTCAATGCTGAACCGTGCGGGAGCGGTATTAACGATTCACAATGCCGGCTACCAGGGCTGGTTTCCCCCGGCCACCACGCAGCGGCTTCTCTTTCCATGGGAGATCTTCACCATGGATAAGGTGGAGCATTTCGACACCTTTAATTTCCTCAAGGGCGGGTTGGTTTACTCCGACATTCTGACTACGGTCAGCCGCAAGTATGCCGAGGAGATTCAGACACCGGAGTTCGGCGAGAAGCTGGACAGCGTGTTGCGCGGGCGGGCTGCCGACCTGCGCGGCATCCTGAACGGCGTGGATTACAGCAAGTGGGACCCGGCCACGGACGGAAAGCTGGCGGCGCACTATACGCCGCAGGATCTGGCGGGCAAGCAGGGCTGCCGCGCCGACTTGCTTAATGCCTTTGGGCTCCAGAATGTGGCGCAGACTACACCGGTCATCGGCATCGTGTCGCGCTTTGCCGCGCAGAAGGGCTTCGATCTGGTGGAGCAGATTGCGCCCATGCTGGCGGACCGGGATGTCGCCATCGTGGCGCTCGGAACGGGCGAGCCGGTGTACGAGAAGTTCTTCCGCGATTGGGCATTCTGGAACAAGGCGAACGTGGCCGTGCAGGTCCGCTACGACGATGCGCTGGCCCACAAGATTGAGGCCGGTTCGGATATGTTCCTGATGCCCTCGAAGTACGAACCGTGTGGGCTGAACCAGATCTATTCGCTCAAGTACGGAACTGCGCCCATTGTGCGCGCCACCGGCGGTCTGGACGACACGATTGAGGAGTGGAATCCGGAGCTCGGAACCGGCACGGGCTTCAAGTTCACGGGCTACAGCGCCCATGCACTGATGGCGGCCATCGACCGCGCGCTGGCGGCTTTCCAAGACAAGGAGGGCTGGACCAAGCTGATGCGCAACGGCATGGAGCGCGACTACAGTTGGGAGCGGCCGGCACGGGAATACACGGCGGTGTATGAGGAAGCAGCAAGACGGCGCGCGTAGCGAAGTTGGACAAAAGCAGGAAAGGAGGGCGCTCGCAGGTTGGGCGCCTTTTCATTTTTGCTGGATCAACGTTCCTGAACTGAAAGGGACGCCCCATAGCGTCGCCGCACCAGCCACAACACCGGCAGCCCGAGCAGAATAAGGGAGGTGCCCATCAGCGAGCCTTTCAGGTTACCGGCAAAGCTGGAGACCAGCACGGCTCCGGCACAGACGACAAAAATCGCGGGCAACACGGGGTAGCCCCAGACTCGATAAGGGCGCGGCGCATCGGGGCGCTTACGGCGGTAGACGAAGACGGTGGTCGCCGTAAGCATGTAAAAGAGCCATTCGGCAAAGACGGCTAGCTCAAAGAACTGCTGAAAGCGGCTCAGGAACAGGAGCAGGACGGTGGAGAGCAGCCCCTGAATCACCAGAGATGTGGAAGGGGACTGGAAGCGCGGATGGATCGCGGCAAATTGCCGGAAGAAGAGCCGGTCGCGGGCAGCGGCGAAGGGGATGCGCGCGCCGGACATGATGGTTCCGTGGAGGATGACGAAGATGCTGAGAGCCATGGCTGCGGCAACGAAGCCGGCTCCGGCGGGACCGGCAACAAGAGTGAGGGCGGCAACGGCGGGGCGTTCGCTGGCGGCGATTTGCGAGGCG